>Ga0209254_10000181_pt1 | contig 44508 bp, 35 predicted proteins | sample FrelakmetDIP11DI_FD_187148 | JGI IMG/M metagenome (GOLD analysis project Ga0209254, IMG submission 187148) | Freshwater lake sediment microbial communities from the University of Notre Dame, USA, for methane emissions studies - DIP11 DI (SPAdes)... | ecosystem: Environmental > Aquatic >... | reverse complement strand
GATTGGCCAGCGTTACGGATTGCGCTCGATATACATATTCGCTGGAATTGCATTTATCTTATCATCGTTCGTCCTATTTTTTATCAAATCACAGCCTATCGAAAAACATGGCGGTGAGATTGTCAACAATCGGAAGTTGGTTGATAGGCGATTTATCACTTATCAATCGGTAATCTTTTTGGCGGGTTTTTCAATGTATCTAGCCCAACCGCTCTCATCCAATTACTTACAAAACCAACAGCAATTGACACTAAATTCTATCGGCATCCTCGGATCAATCACAAGCATCGGGATCGTCATCCTTAATCTTGGCTTAGGCAGTTTAAATGCACAAATTGGCTTCGTGCTTGGTCAGTTTTCTGTTTGCTTATTTAATTTAATCCTTTGGCAAACTACCAGTTTTCCATGGTTCTGCCTGGCATATTTCTTGGTTGGTGGTTATCGTACATCACGGTCCCTCGCCACAGCACAGACCCGGAACCTCGTGCACCAATCTCGTATGGGGGTAGCATATGGTATTACTGAGACTGTCGGGGCATTTGCAGTGATTCTTGCTTCTCCAATCGCAGGTTTTCTCTATGAGGTCAACCCTACATCGATGTATATTGTCGGTTTTTTCCTGGTCATCATTTCAATGATGGTCAGTTCCCGTTTCATCCCTCGCCCGGGAGTCTCAACCTGAAACTTATTTTCGATCTATAATATTCAGGAAAAATACATCCAATTATGAAATTTTAGGGAGGCATACAGATGGAGAATCTACTGAATTCAGGGCTCGATATCATCTTATGGTTACAAAGTGTCGGGGCATGGTTAACACCAGTCATGAAGTTTTTTACATTTTTAGGTAATGAGCAGTTTTATTTAATTGTTGCTCCAGCCATACTTTGGTGTATCGAGCCAATCCTGGGTATACGATTGGGATTATTCTTAATGATCAGCGGTATGTTAAATACAGCTCTCAAAGTCGCTATCCATGGACCACGCCCCTATTGGTACACGACCAATGTAAAGGTGCTTAGTAGTGCCGAGAGTTCTTTTGGTGCTCCTTCCGGTCATGCCCAAAATGCAGTGATCATATGGGGAATCTTAGCAGACCGAATTAAAAAACGATGGTTTTGGGTGCTAGCTGTTGTTGTGATGTTTATGATAGGTATTTCGCGCATCTATTTAGCCGTTCACTTTCCCCATGACGTGCTTCTCGGCTGGATTTTTGGGATTGTGATCCTCTGGTTCCTTCTCAGACTTGAACAACCTGTCGTGAAATGGATAAAAAAATATCCATCAAGAATTCAAATATTGATCGCCTTCCTATTTTCCTTGCTATTGATCCTGATTGTGTTAATCGCCCAGTATAGTCTGGGCGGTTGGAGCTTGCCTATGGAGTGGATTGCTAATGCAAAACAGGCATTCCCTGATGAGCCTGCTCTCAACCCGCTTTCATTGCATAACTACCTATCAGGAACAGGAGCATTCTTTGGTCTGGCAGCTGGATGGATATGGATTTCAGGGCTGGGAGGCTTTTCCACAAAGGATGACTGGTGGAAGTTAGTTGTTCGATATCTTGTTGGATTAGTTGGGATCCTGATATTATATATTGGCTTAGGAACTTTGTTCCCAGATACCGAGACATTTATAGCTTACATACTGCGATATATTCGGTACGCTCTGATAGGATTCTGGATGTCTGGTTTTGCGCCCTGGTTATTTGTCAAACTCAAATTAGCAAGCCGACTTAAGTAGCAATAAAAGAATGGCTGGCACAGATAAATGTCAGCCATTCTTTTCGGAATTGAATAAATATTAATCTTCTTTGGCTGCTTGTAGGTCTTTAATCCGGGCAGCGATCACTTCTGCGGCTATATGGGCAGGGACGTTCTCGTAGTGATCGAATTCTATGGTGAAAATGCCCCTTCCGCCTGTCATGGAGCGCAAATCGGTCGTGTAGCGCTGCAACTCCGCTAGCGGCACTTGGGCAGTCACAACCGAATGACCTTTTTCAGAATCCATTCCCTGAACGCGTGCCCGACGGGTGTTCAAATCGCCCATGATCTCACCCATATTAGCCTCGGGAACGATAATCCTCACATTCATGATTGGTTCTCGTAAAACTGGTCCAGCATCCTTGAAAGCAAGCTTAAAAGCCTCACGCCCGGCAGTTTCAAATGCAATCGGTTTCGAGTCCACTGGGTGCTCTTTTCCATCATATACAGATACGTGTACATTTAATACCGGGTAACCAGCAATAACGCCTTCCTTCATCACGGTTCGAACACCCTTTTCAATTGCAGGCATGAAGCTGTGGGAAATAGCACCACCAAACACATCGTTGGTAAACGAAAAATCTTCTTCCTGATATGGTTCCACCCGCATGAACACCTCAGCAAATTGACCTGCCCCACCCGTTTGCTTTTTATGGCGGTATTGAGCTGAGCTTTGTTTGGAGATAGTTTCCTGATAAGGAACTTTGGGTATCTCTGCAACCAGACTGGTTTGAAACTTACCTTCCGACTTCCGAATTGCCACATCGATGTGCTGGTCTCCCATACCCTGCAATATGGTTTGATTGGTACTCGGTTCCTGCCTCCAGGAAAGGGTCATATCTTCTTCGCACAACCTTGTGAGCGTTGGGCTGATCTTGGCAGAGTCAGCTTGAGACTTCGGAGACACTGACACACTAAATAGTGCGTTTGGATAAACCGGCATAGGCAGAGTGAGAGGATGGCTTTTATCGCAGAATGTATTGCCCGTTGAAGTGGCATTTAACTTTGGTACTGAAGCAATATCGCCAGCATGTACTAGCTTCATTGGGATTTGTTCTTTACCCCTTAACAAATGGATAGTTCCGAATCTTTCTTCAACACTTTTAGTCTGGTTCCAAACTCGAGAATCTGAGCTGACTGTTCCAGAGTAAATTCGAAAGTACGTAATACGCCCAACAAACGGATCAGCGGTTGTCTTCCAAATATATGCAGCTAAAGGCTCATGATCCGCTGATAGCAGTTTTTCTTCTCCATCTTTTCCAATCGCAATGGTAGCAGATGCTTCAAGGGGAGATGGCATAAGATGAATGATCGCATCCAGTAATGGTGTAAGTCCAATTTCAGCTGACCCAGCGGTTACAAATACGGGTACCCAATCACCGGTAATAACTACCTTTTTAAAACCGCGGACAATCTCTTCTGGGGTCAATTCCTCCCCTTCAAGATACTTTTCGAGTAATGCGTCCTCACCCTCGGCAGCAGCCTCAATCAACTGCATCCTGGCAGCATCCACTTCATCCTTAAATGCTGCAGGGATATCTTGAGCTGTTTCTCCTGCTCCAGGATATGCTTTTAACGTTAAAAGATCCAATACACCTTTAAAATCGGCTTTCTCTCCCCATGGGAGTTGAACTGGGATTAACCGCTTGTCTGAAATCCGTTGGATCGACTCGAGTGCTTTTTGGAAATTGGCATTATCACGGTTCATCTTGTTGATGATGATCATGCGTGGTAATTTGAATGTATCGCAATAAGAAAGGGCGATTTCGGTACCAACCTCGGCACCCGCGACTGAATCTATCAGGATAGCAGCACAATCAGCAATTCTGAGTGCAGAAATCACCTCACCCACAAAATCAGTGTAACCGGGTGTGTCCAAAAGGTTGATCTTGTAGCCTTTATATTCCACGGGTAAGACTGACGTTGAAAGGGAAATTCCACGCCGGATTTCCTCCTCTTCAAAATCTGAGACGGTTGTTCCATCCTCTATCCTGCCCAAGCGAGTTGTTGCGCCTGCATGATGTAATAAAGCTTCTGCCAGCATTGTTTTTCCTGCACTGCTATGTGAAACAAACGCAATATTCCGAATTGACTCAGTCTTATATTCTTTCATCAGGAGACCTTTCTAAAGTAGCTAATTTCAGACAAACCTTGATTGTAAAGGAAACCCGCCAACTTGTCAAAGCTTTGACAAAGAAAACCGCCTTGCAATAATTAGATTAAAATATCTATATGCTGCAGAAAATTTGGTTTAGTCTATCTTATTATCTAAATCCCACCTGGGATACAGGCATATCCCCACCTGAGTTATTAAGCTTCATTGAAACCCATCTGCCAGGAAAAGCATTGGATATTGGCTGTGGCACGGGAACGAATGTGATCACGTTGGCAAAATCCGGCTGGCAGGTCACTGGAATAGACTTTGCTCCACGGGCAATCCGCATTGCTGAGAAGAAAGCACACCAAAACAAGGTAAAGGCAAGGTTTCTCCAGGACGAAGTTGATCACCTCGATTCGATCTCCGGCAGTTTTGATTTGATTCTCGATATCGGGTGTTTTCACAGCCTGAGGCAAGAAGAACGTGTGAAATATATTAAGAATATTGATCGCCTTCTCTCCCCGGATGGGACATATTTGTTATACGTGTTCTTCAAAGATCAGCCTAAAGAACGAGGACCCGGTGTGACGGAGGATGATATTATCAGGCTTTCAAAGACATTGCAATTATATCGGAGAACAGATGGGACTGAACGCGGTCTGAGGTCATCTGCCTGGTTAAACTTTAATCAATCTATCTGAAATCGGTTGCAGGAATGAAATTCTTATTTATTTTCATGGATGGGGTGGGACTGGGTAGTGATGATCCAAACATCAATCCTTTCATTCGAGCTAACATGCCAACCATGGATTATATACTCCATGGTAAGAAATTAACAACCCCTCATCTTCACAATTCTACAGACCCTGGACGAAGTTTAATAAATACCAAACACGCATCTCTTTTTGCCATAGATGCCTGCCTGGGGATTGTTGGAATTCCACAATCTGCATCCGGACAGGCATCCTTGATCACAGGCAGAAATGTTTCAGCAATTCTTGGCTTCCACGAAGGTCCAAAACCAAATCCTGCAATTATCGATATTCTAAAAGAAGGTTCTCTGTTTGGCTATTTTAGCCAACAAGACTTCCGGTCAACGTTAGTAAACGCCTACCCTCCTCGTTATTTCGAATCGATAGAGACTGGCTACAAGCTTCCAGGGGTAATTGCTCTATCAGCTAGGCTTGCAGGAATTCAATTAAAAACGTTAGATGATCTTTATCATGGCGAGGCAATATCAGCTGACTTCACAGGACAAGGATGGCGTGATCGATTAGGATTCATGGACGCCCCGTTACTTTCTCTGAACGAAGCAGGTGAAAGATTAAGCAGTCTCTCAAGTGGATACGACCTGGCTTTTTTTGAATATTGGATAACAGATGTAGCCGGTCATCAACAGGATATGCAGTCTGCTTGTAACCTGCTGGAGAATTTCGACTGTGTTTTAGGCAGTTTAATCAATTCCTGGGATTTCAACAGCGGATTGATCTTGATCACATCCGACCATGGAAACCTGGAGGATCTGAGTACCCGCCGTCACACTCGGAATGATGTTCCCCTCTTGTTAATTGGTTCACCGGCGCTCAGAGAGCAGTTCAACGGTGAGTTGAATCAGGCAAGCAGGTTAAGGGAGAAATTCAATCTAACCGATATATATCCCGCAATAATTCACTCGATCGGAAATTTCAAATAATTCCAACTTGTTTTCCCACAACCCTAAAGATATCCAAAACTTTATTCAGTTGCTCATCGGTATGGATCGCCATATAACTCGTGCGCAACAATTGCTTACCCTCGGGAACTGCTGGCGATATTACCATATTGACATACACCCCAGCTTCAAAGAGTGCTTTCCAAATAATCGCGGCACGGCGATCATCTCCGATGAATATGGGAATAATGGGGGTTTCAGAATTACCTGTATTAAATCCAAGATTCTTGTAATTCATCCGCATAAAATCACCAATTTCGTTCACCCGCTTGACTCTCTCAGGTTCTTCCTGCAGCACATGTAATGCTGCCAATGCTGTGGCAGCATTGGCGGGTGGGATACTAGCGCTGAAGATCAATGATCGTGCATGGTGTTTTATATAATGAATAACATCTTCATCACCAGCAATAAAACCACCCACAGATGCCAGGGATTTGCTGAAAGTCCCCATGATAAGATCAACATCACCGGTCAACCCAAATTGGGCAGCCGTCCCCTTTCCTCCACCCAATACCCCCAAGGCATGGGCATCATCCACCATTAAACGAGCTCCGTATTGTTTACATAACCTGGTTATCTCAGGAAGTGGGGCGATATCTCCTTCCATGCTGAACAACCCATCCACTACCACCAGTTTCCCCTCGTCCTTAAGGATGCCATCCAAAACACGTTCCAGGTCATGCATATCATTATGTTTATAGCGTTTAACTTTGCCCCAACCCAATCTGGCTCCATCCACAATACTGGCATGATCATCCTTATCCAGAATAACGACATCATTCCGGTTCACCAATGAGCTGATCGTACCCAGGTTGACTTGCATACCTGTTGAAAAGACTAATGCTGCCTTTTTACCCACCCATTCAGCCAGATCATGCTCCAACTGTTCATGCAACTCCAAAGTTCCGTTCAAAAAGCGGGAACCCGTGCAACTTGTCCCATACCGCTCGATAGCTTCAATCGCAGCTTGCCGCACTTTTGGGTGTATGGTAAGACCCAAATAATTATTTGACCCACACATGATCAAACGCCGACCTTGGAATATTGCCTCACTACCTTCATTCCCTTGCATAGCAATAAAATATGGGTAGTACCCAGATGCTATAAATTCCTTGGCGTAGGTATAGTGGTAACATTTCTCAAAAATATCCATGATCTATGCCTCTTTTGAACGAGATTTATTCTTCTTCTTGACTGCATCTGCGATGAGGTAATCCAAGATGGGGTTAATTCCAAGCCCCAATAATCCATTCAAGTGATAATAGATTTTCCCCTCAAGGCCAGGTATGATCATATATCGACCACGTTCAATACCGCTTAAAGTAACTTTGGCGACTTCATCTGCAGTCATTGATCCAGTCATGCTCCCTAATGCTTTTGTTTCAGGTGGTTTTATCTTATTTTCATATTCGAGCTGCGGTGTATCTGTGTCCGACGGCAGGACCAATGAAACCCCGATTCCATTTAATTTCATCTCCTGGCGGAGGGCATCAGAGAATCCTTTAATTGCAAATTTCGAAGCCCCGTATGCGGTATAACCAATTATGGATATGATCCCAACCATGGATGATATATTAACGATGTATCCCGAACCTCTCTTCATCATCCCCCGTAGTACTTCTTTTGTCACATACACTGTGCCGAAATAATTGACTTCCATCATCCAATTAAAAATACTGATGTCTAGATCTTGTACATATCCTGGATGTGCAACACCGGCTGAATTAACCAGCAGGTCCGGAGAACCAGATTTTTCGGAAACTTTTTCGACTGCCATCTGGACCTGTTCCAAATTAGCCACGTCAGCAGATACTGTGGCAATCGTCTGGCTTGGGTTCTGCCGGTAGATCTCAACTTCCATCCGAGCAGATTCCAATAGCTCTTTTCGCTGAGCGACCAGCCACACATCCATTCCCCGTTTGGCTAAAGCACAAGCTATGGCTTTACCAATACCACTTGAACCCCCTGTTACCAGAGCTACTTTACCAATCTCAAGCTTTGCTCTTATTTTCATTATCTAATTAACCCGTTTGCGCTCAAAAGGTTATTATCCAAAAATATGTTATTCCCGATAATCTGCGTCGCAATATCAAATGCGAAAAATCGATTATAACTGCTAAACTTCAAAAAAATAATGCCTTAGAAAAAGTGCTTATTAATAAAAATAATAAAGGGCATAATAATTATGAGGGTTCATTGTTTATAATTTCTTGTGATTTATACATCAAAATCACAATATAAAAATCCGTGGGAGTTGTCTACTCAATGAATCCTCCTCGTATTCCAAATTTTGCACACAGATGGGCTTGATTTCAAAGCAATTCAGGTTATCATTATCGGCATTAGTTTATCGTATAGCAAATCAAAATAACAATGCCTACTTTGACGGATCGCTTAAAATCATTGGGTGTAAAAATCGGTGCCAAGGACTTACCATCCCCACAGCCCGGTAATTCCTTTCCCGTGGAAGAGATAATTGCTGGCCGTTTTCTTGAAACCGGCAATGGTGCAACCTATCTGATTGAAGAAGATTTCCCTGATTCTTATCTCCACGGTAAGGTAAAGTTAGACAGGAATACCCAATCAAAGATAATGGCTGAATGGGCTGGCGATCTTGAAATAATTGAAAGAAAACCCGAGACCTTGGTTTTCCTCGATACGGAGACTTCTGGCTTAGCAGGTGGAACTGGCACATTCGCATTTCTTATCGGAGTCGGCCGATACACTGAGCAAGGATTTCATTTGGCCCAATTCTTCATGCGGGATCCGCTCGAGGAATCTGCGCTCCTGCTCGCACTTGAAGAGTTCATCGCTCCCTGCCAAACCATCGTGAGTTTCAATGGGAAAGCATTTGATGTGCCGTTGTTAAATACTCGGTACACCCTCCAAGGTTGGAAATCTCCGTTTAATAATTACGCCCATGTTGATCTCTTGCATTTATCCCGTCGATTATGGCGGGATCGCCTTCCAAGCAGGACACTGGCAAATCTGGAAGTGCAAATATTACAGGTCAGCCGTACCGATGAAGAGATCCCTGGATGGATGATTCCTCAACTTTATTTCGATTATTTACGGGATGGTGATGCCAGGCCACTCAAACGCGTGTTTTATCACAACGCAATGGATGTGATTTCCCTGGTGGCATTGTTAAATCACACCTCAATATTATTAGAAAATCCACTCAACCAACCTACGATTGAGTATATCGATTTATCAGCCATTGCCAGGTTATTGGAGGATCTGGGTCATACCGAAAGAGCCACTCAATTGTATGAGCTTTGTTTACAATCTGAATTACCCCAAGATGTTTATAATGATACCTTGTACCGCCTAGCATTTCTTCATAAGCGCAACAACAATTACCTTGCAGCTGTTCCATTATGGGAGCAGGCAACTGCTCGAAACCAAATTTATGCTTATGAAGAGCTGGCAAAGTATTACGAACACCATACCCAGAATCTCGATGCAGCGCTCAGTTGGACCATGCTGGCATTGGATTACATAGGTTCTTCAAGCTTTCTTGAACTGGACAATATCCAATCGAAAATAGAATTTCAGCATCGGTTAGAACGTTTGCAAAGGAAAATCTCAGCCTAATAAATGAAAAATGGGCTGCCCAGAATTTCCAGACAGCCCTTGGCTCTTCCATATCTCAATCAATCTAAAGCACTAAGCTGTTTTTCCAAATTCTCAACGGTTGTTCGGTAACTAATAAGTTTATCTTTCTCTTTCCGGACAATAGCTTCTGGGGCGCGTTCCGAGAAAGAGCTTGCGAGCAGTTTTTCCAAACGGTCAACCTGACTTTTAGCATCCATGAGTGCTTTATTCAGCCTTTCACGCTCCTCGCTCGTATCCACTAAACCTTCTAAAGGAATATATACTTCCACTGGACCGATGGCAATGGAGACCTGGTTTTCCTGTTTAGGTGGTAAGCTCACAGCTATTTCAAACAGATTTGGATCAATTTGCGCCAATGAAGCGACTAGTTTTTTCTGTTGGCGGAAGATTTCAGTTCTTTCACCAGCTGCTAGAAGCGATGGGATAAGTATTCCTGGTTTGACATTCCGTTCCGATCGAATGTTTCTAATCGCCCGAATGGTATCCTGTAGTAAATTGAAGTCGGCGATGCTTTCTTTCTCCCAACCTTCCTCCTTCCGAGGTTCAGGCCATGCGGAAACAATCAAACCGTCCGCCCAATTAGCAGCTAAGTTGGAAAGAGGAGAATCCAGGACAGATTTCTTTAAATTACCCCACATTTCTTCGGTTATAAAGGGGATATATGGGTGAAGAAGGCGTAAACAAAGATCCAATATCCTTACCAGTGTGGATATTGTATAGTAAGCGCGATCAGCACCTTCCAAGATCTGCAGCTTAGCCACTTCCAGGTACCAATCTGCAAACTCGCTCCAGAAAAAATCATATATTTGCCGACCAGCTTCACCATACTGGTGAGTCAGGAATAACCTGTCTACATCTCTGACTAGCTCCTGCGTCCGCGCCCAAATCCATGAATCTGCCAGGGTCCATTCTGGTTCTGATTTAGGCTTTGTTTCTATTTTATCCAAATTGCTAATGATAAAACGACCGGCATTCCAGATTTTATTAACGAAGTTCCGGCTGGGTTCCACTTGCTTCGTGGTGACATTCATATCCTTACCAGCAGTAGAACCCACTAACAATGAAAATCGTAAGGCGTCTGTTCCCATTTTATCCATCACGATCAATGGGTCGATGACATTGTCATTCGATTTGCCCATCTTACGCCCATGCTCATCGCGGATGATGCCATGCAGATATATCTGGCTGAAAGGTATATTCCCGGTAAATTCCAAACCAAACATGATCATCCTTGCCACCCAGAAAAATAGGATGTCATATCCCGTTTCCATCATGGTGGTCGGATAAAAGTATTTATAATCTTGGGTCTCTTCCGGCCACCCCAGGGTTGAGAATGGCCATAAAGCAGAAGAGAACCAGGTGTCTAGCACATCAGGGTCCTGCTCAACGTTAGAGCTACCGCAATGTGCGCAAGCTTTTGGATCTTCTAGACTCACAGTGATTTCTTCACATTCTTTACAATACCAAACCGGAATGCGGTGCCCCCACCAGAGCTGCCGAGAGATGCACCAATCTTGAATATTCTCAAGCCAGTTGTAATATACTTTCGTGAAGTGTTCTGGCACAATCTGGATTCTCCCCGATCTTACAGCCTCAAGAGCTGGTTTCGCTAAAGATTCCATGCGCAAGAACCATTGGTTGGAAATCATGGGCTCAACAATCTCACCCCCTCTTTGTGAGCGTGGGATATTAAGTGTGTAATCTTCTTCTTTTATCACCAATCCGGCAGTCCGCATATCCTCCCATAGATTTTTCCGACATTCAAAACGGTCCTGTCGGTGGTATGGACCACCAACATTATTGACCTGTGCATTTGTATCAAGCACAGAGATAATTTCCAGTCCATGCTTTTGACCGATCTGATAGTCATTCGGATCATGCCCGGGAGTAATCTTTAGCGCTCCCGTACCAAATTCGCGGTCAACGTAAGTATCCGCTATTATGGGAATCACCCGTCCAAGGATAGGTACAATCACATTCCGACCAATATACATCTGATATCGCTCATCTTCCGGATGAACCGCAACCGCTGAATCACCCAGGATGGTTTCAGGCCGTGTAGTTGCTACAGGGATATATTCATCCTTCGAATCTGCTAACAGATACTTGAAATAATACAACTTCCCTGGCTCTTCTGAATATTCCACTTCCAGGTCGGATACCGCTGTCTTTAGTCCAGGAGACCAGTTGATCAAACGAGGACCGCGATAGATCAATCCCTTCTCATACAAACGGACAAATGCTTCGCGCACAGCAATCGATAGCCCTGGGTCAAGGGTAAAACGCTCACGCTTCCAATCGCATGAAGCACCTAACCGTCTGATCTGACTGGTAATGATCCCCCCATACTTCTCTTTCCATTCCCAGGCGCGTTTTAAGAACTCCTCCCGGCCAATCTGTTCTCGGCTGGTCCCTTCACGTCTCAGAGCTTTCTCAATTTGAAGGTGAGTTGCGATACTTGCATGGTCGGATCCAGGTACCCAAAGTGCAGGTTCTCCTTTCATACGATGGTAGCGGATCATCAAGTCTTCTAATGAAACGAACAGGGCAGAGCCTAAATGCAATTCACCCGTGATATTCGGCGGTGGTATCGAGATAACATAGGGCTTCCTTTTGGGGTTAAAGCCAAGTTTATTCGGGTCATTAACTGGCTGAAAGTATCCGTTTTGCTCCCAGAAATGGTATATTCTTTCCTCGGTGGATTTATAATCATATGCCTTTGGTAGCTCAATCGTAGTCATCTCAAACTCCTTTAATGGTATCTATAGAAAACAATAATCCCTTCATCCACATGAGGACGAAAGGGATCACCTTCGCGGTACCACCTCATTTCACCAGATCAGACTGGTGCACTCACTCCTGACAAACATCAGGTTTCTGCGGTAACGGGCTTACCCGTGTCGGTCTATTCAAGCCTAAACAGGCATTTTCTTCGACATGTACACCAGGCGACATTCAGTGGGATATACTGAGGCAGGTTTTCAGCCGATGACCTAGCCTTCTCTGGCAGTGCATCAACCACTTACTCCTCCTGGATATTTACTCAATGTTTATAGATTATACCGAAGGGCAAAATATAAGTCAATGAAAAAAAACGGTAAGAAAAAAAAGCGAAAGATGCAAGAATTGGTAGCAATTGGTCTTGACTTTAAGGTTAAATTTGTGCTATCCTTCAGCACGTTATAACGAAAATGTTTTTGATTGGTTTCTTAAAATACAAGCTATCAGGATAGGTATATATGCAACGTGAGCGTGTTGCGGATAATGTTTATTTTTTTCAGAGTGATATATATGCACAGGTAACTGCAGGTGCTGTAATTGGTCCAAACTGGGCAATTGTCATTGATACCCTGGCCATCCCGGAAGAAACCATTCAAATCAGGGACTTCATTGAGCAGGAATTGAATCTTCCGATCAGATATGTTATTGATACGCACTATCATGCCGATCATGCTTGGGGTAATTGCCTCTTCCCTGGGGCAACGATCATTGCCCACACCTTATGCCGGAAGCAATTGGCTTCAAAAGGACAGCAATCACTCATTGATGCACGTAAACAAAACCCCTCATTTAGAAGAGTAAAGATTGTTCTACCTCAGTTAACTTTCGATGAAAGCTACCTGATTTTACGGGTAGGGAAAAAGACCTTATCCTTGTTTCCCTTACCGGGTCCCTGTTCCGATAATATAGGTGTCCTTGTAGAGGAGGATCGGGTTTTGTTTGCTGGTGATGCATTTATGGCATTACCTTATATTGTGGATGGCGATATTGACGATACAATCGCATCCTTAAAAAAAATCAGTAAAATGGGGTTGGAAAATGTTGTTCCTGGGCACGGCGATATCGTCCTCAGGGGAGAAATAGATGGTGTAGTAAAAGATAACCTCGCCTATCTCTCAGCGCTGCGTAAAGCCGTAAGAAAATCAGCACGCCGAAAATATGCTCAGGAAATTTTATCGGAAATTGGTGTCGAAGATTGTGGGAAAAGCCGTGTATTAATAGGTGGCCTGGCTGAAGAGCTTCATCGAAGGAACTTACGGGCTTTATATATCCAAATGTATGGCGAAATGCCAAAAATCAACCAAAACGAGGATGAAATTTTGGATGAAGATGAAGATAACGAGTAAATTCATATTTTATTTATTCTTATTTTCTTTGCCTTATATCCAACAACCCGTTCGTTTCCAGCGATAAGCCGTTTAATATTAGGCTTTAATGTCCAGGCTAAAACAAAAAATGCCATCAATCCATAGATCGCATATTGCCATGGATTAAGACCAAGCCAGGCTCGGTAGGCAAAGACAAGGGTGGATAGTAATGCCAGACTCATGGTGGTTACTGATGCATACCCACCAAAGTAATAGATCAATCCACTGAGTGGAAGAATAACAAATAAGCTTGGTAACCATAATCCAATCGAGCCCCCTAAACATGGTGCACCACCTGCCCCGCCTCGGAAGCGTAATTTTCCTTTTTCATTACGCTCGATTAAAAATATCGAAAAATTATGCCCAATAATCGCAAAAAATGGAGCGAAAACATCAAGCCATACATGGTTTCCTGAGATCAATAGGTGGCTAATAAAAACTGCTCCAAGACCCTTTAATACATCAAAAACTGCAGTGGTAATACCAGCCCAAATCCCTGCAGCACGCATGGCGTTTGTACCACCGGTCCGCCCACTCTCAATCGCGCGAATGTCTTTTCCGGTGGATAATTTTACAATTATCAAGCCAAATGGGATTGATCCAATCAAATAGGCGACAATTAAAACACCAATAACAGGTAATAACTCCATTACACGCTGCTCCTTTGAAACCTTTGGCAACCATTAAAACCCAAATCCACAAGCTTAGTTACTGTTTTTCCGAGATGATCACCAGCACCTCGATTGCTTGTTTAAGATGGGTCATTAAATAACCACGGCAATTCCATAAATCATCCCTACTATACCAGATTAAATAGAAAATATCTGGATAGGTAAGCTCTTCTAAATCTGTCATCGATGGTTTATCGATCCCTTGTGGGTGAGAATGATATATTGCCAGGATTTCCAGATTCCTTGCTTCTGCTAGTAGAAATGCATCCAGCTGTTCTTTCGGTTCCATACGAAACCGTGATGGACTATGCAATATATTGGTGATTGGAATGACTATTCGGGACTGGTGGTCTTCACCTAGAATGATTCCACATGCTTCTTCTGGTGCCCTTGCTTTGACATCATCTTTCATTTGTAACCAATGACTTTTATTTAAGTATAGACCCCTCAACATAGAATTCATCGGATAATAAATGCTGCCCCCCAGGCAATTAATATGCCGATAATTGGCTCAGAAATAACTTGCCGAACAGGCTTCTCTTCAATTAAATTACATACCAGACTGATCAACGCATAAGCCGGTCCTAAAAGAACTAATCCATAGGCAATCGGTGAGAGCGACCAATAATAGAAAGCAGCAGCAACTTGACCGACTATGAATGCGATGATCGCTGATTCATACAGTGTCCATTCACCATGCAATCTTAAGTTAATCACTCTAAGACTTACCAGCCAGGTCGCCATCATGATCGCTGGCGTGATGAACAACAGCCGTACACTGGCTGCACTTAATGTCCCTGCTAAGACCAAAAATAAAGCAAAAGATATGGCTGATAAGGCTGCATTTGCAAATGAAAAACGGCTATCCCCTGGGTCAACAGCAATAAACTCTGCAATTATGACTAAAATAAGAATAAATGTTCCACTAATCAAGCCCAGCCACCAACCTAACCCAACCGGAACCCTGCTGAGTGGGATCCCGATAACCATTGCAGTTAGAGCAGGTAGGATTGCGTGTTGTAACGCCATGCTTTTCTGCGTTGCGGGGTGATCACGCATTAACCAGTTTGTTCCAGCTGCAGTCATACCTGCCACTAGCAACGATGTGATGGTTGAGACACTAATATTTACCTCAATATAAAGGCCTGGAAATTGCCTGGAGATCTGCCATCCAGGTAAGATAATAAATCGCTCAAGCGTATAAGCTAATACAATCATGGCTGCTAAAATGCTCAATAGATCAATATCTGGCAAATGCTGTCGATTTACAGATTTTTCCATAGAATGATTTTACCCTTCACATTTGGAATCGCCAAGCAGCTAGATTAACTTGACGTTTTACAATCAATCGCTTAGGATTATAAAAAGAGGGAACGATGAAGATAGGAATGATGGCTGATCTTTATAACACGCAAGTGAGCGGGGTCACCAATTCTCTGACTTTAAGTAAGCGGTGGTTGGAAAAAATGGGTCACGAAGTGTATATATTTACTTTTGGAGATGATGATGTCATTGATGATGAAATAAATATAATTCGAACGAATGGTCTCAATGTGGTAGATACCGGTTTTTACCTGAATCTTCGCTACAATAAGGCAGCCAGGCAGCTGCTATATTCAATGGATATCGCCCATGTTCATCATCCCTTTGTGAGTGGATCCCTCGCCATGCGTTATTGTGTTCCGAGAAACATTCCCATTGTTTTTACCAACCACAGCCGATACGATTTAATTGCCCAGGCATATATCCCAATCCTACCTGAATCAGTCGGTGATGCTGCCCTTAAAGCATATTTATCACCATTTTATCGGGCGTGTGACCTCGTAATTGTTCCTTCTAAAAGCATGTTAAAGATTTTAGAAGAACATTTCGGATTGATTTCACCTATTGAAGTGATACCCAATGGATTGGATTTAACGCCCTATCGTTCAGTATCCCAACCCGTGGATCGTGCATTGTTTGGGTTTTCGGACGATCACGTAATTTCCGTTTATGTCGGACGCCTATCTCCAGAAAAAAACCTGTCTTTACTGCTTAGAGCATTCTACGGGATGGCAATGATCTATGATCATGTTAGATTATTATTTGTAGGTGATGGTGTCGAACGTGAAAATCTGGAAAACCAGATTAAACATATGAATATTTCTTCCAAAGTTTATTTTACTGGGATGATTGATTACCAACATATACCATCTTACCTGGCTGCATGCGATATTTTTGTAACACCTTCCAGTTCAGAGACATTTGGCCTATCAACCATTGAGGCCATGGCAGCCGGATTGCCAGTGCTTGGGATGGATGCTCCGGGATCCAGAGACATCATAGAAGATGGTATATCTGGTTTCATTACATCGGATGACGTAGACGTTGTTACTGCTAAACTTGTTTACCTCTCAACAAATCATGAGCAGAGGAAAAAGATGGGGAAACAAGCGTATCAAATCTCTACTAAATATGATATTCAAACCACGACTGGGGCTTTACTTGAACATTATCAACGGCTTGTTGAAGGCAGAAAACCGCGCAAGAAAGGTCCAATTTATAAGGTGAATCGCGTGTTGGATAAGTTTTTATGAAATCGGTCTCTCGCCAAACTTTAGGACGGCTCGGAGAATCATTAGCTGCAGAATTCTTGGAAAAAATAGGGTATTCAATCATCGAAAGAAATTTTCGTACACCCTATGGAGAGATTGATCTGATCTCCAAACAAGGTAATGTCATCATCTTTACCGAGGTAAAAACTCGCTCAAGCAGTTCTTTGGGACCTCCTGAAATCTCGATCACGCGCAAAAAATCAGAGCATATTCGGAACGCTGCAGAATACTACATCCAACAACACCTTGATCTGAGCGATGAGTGGCGCATTGATGTGATTTCTGTTCAAATGCAATCGAAAAATATTCCTCCAAAAATAATACATTTTGAAAATGCAATCACCTGAAAATGCTATTGACCTCACGAGCAAAGCTCATCAAGCCAAGAATATCCCGCTGGTTGTAATTCTAGGTCCGACAGGGGTCGGTAAATCCGAGATGGCTATTCGATTGGCTGAAAAATTTAATGGGGAAATTGTATCCGCAGATTCAAGGTTATTTTACAAAGGCATGGATATCGGTACAGCAAAACCAACGATTGAAGAACGTCAGAGGATACCTCACCATTTAATCGATGTCGCTGACCCTGACCAATTATGGAGTTTGGGGATTTTCCAAAAGGAAGCCTATTCAGCTATTAAATTAATTTCCTACAGGAAGCATCTTCCATTCCTGGTGGGGGGAACCGGGCAATTTGTGCATTCGATTATCGAAGGTTGGAACATCCCCTCTGTAGAGCCGAATCCCCCTATGAGAGAAGTGCTCACCCAATGGGCGAAAAATATCGGCTCGGTTGAGCTTCACAAAAAACTCGCCATCTTAGACCCTCAGGCTGCATTGCTCATCGACCCAGCTAATCAGCGCCGGACGGTAAGAGCTTTGGAAGTTATCTTGTCTACTGGGAAACGAGTGTCCGACCAAAAGAAACACGGAGATCTACTTTTCCACTCACTCATATTAGGATTAACCTGCCCACGGCCTGAACTTTATAAACGAATTGATGAGCGAATTTATCAGATGCTAAACTCAGGATTTATTGAAGAAGTCCAAAAATTACTTGATCTTGGGTATTCCCCAGAGCTGCCAACCCTCTCCGCAATCGGATATGGTGAGATCGTCGCATACATTCAGGGAAAGATTAGCCTTGATGAAGCAATTATTATCATGAAACGTCGGACACGGATATTTATTAGGCGTCAGGCGAATTGGTTTAAAGCAAACGACTCTCAAATAAATTGGTTCCAAATTAGTCAAGGAACATTGGATGTGATGGCATCGAAGATTATGAATTGGCTGATCTCGAATAATTATATGGAAATATTCCAAAGTAAGAATTGATAAAAATATTCTCCTAGTTACCGATTGACATTCACTCCAGAAAATTCTATACTATTATTATCGAACAATCGACCATTCAACCTAAGGAGGAATAAATGGAAGACAGACCGTGGTTCAAGCTTTATGATAAGGGAGTACCGCAACACATCGACTACCCGGCTATTTCAATGGTTGGTTTATTGGAAGAGACGGTTCAAAAATATCCAAATAGTCAATGTACAATGTTTAAGGGAGCAGCAATCACCTACCGGGAGATGAGCGACCTGACAGATCGATTGGCAGCTGGCATTGCATCGCTTGGCATAAAAAAAGGTGATCGGGTGGGGATTTTTATGCCAAATACCCCTCAATTCGTGCTCACATTTTTCGCCATCTTAAAAGCTGGTGGGGTTGTAGTCTCAGTAAATCCACTATATAAACCCATGGAGATCACTCACCAGGTAAATGATGCTGGGATTGAGTTAATGTTCGTAATGAGCAACTTTTATAAAACCATAAAACAAGCCCAACCCAACACAAAAATCAAGAAAATCATTGTCTCCAACATTAAAGAGTATCTTCCACCAGTCTTGGCATTTCTATTTGGTCTTACAAAAGAGAAAAAAGGTGGCTTCAGGGTCGAGCTCGGTGAAGGAGATATCTGGTTTAAGGATCTACTCGCCCAACACAAACCAGATGAATGCCCGAAACTAAATATCGGACCTGAGGATGAAGCGATATTCCAATATAGTGGCGGCACCACGGGAATATCCAAAGGGGCAATCGCACTCCACCGCAATCTGGTCGCCAATGCACTACAAATTCGCAGCTGGATGCCTGGAGCAGAAGATGGGAAAGAGACTGTTCTCATGGCCATTCCCCTTTTCCATGTCTATGGGATGGTGGCAGGCATGCTGTTTGCCATTCGAACCGGTGCAGGAATGGTCATGGTCCCCAACCCTCGCGACTTGAAGGATGTGCTTTCGAGCATTCAGAAGTATAAGGCATCCATTTTCCCAGGCGTTCCCACGCTATATAATGCCATTAATAACCATCCAGATGTCATCGCTGGAAAATATAATCTCAGCTCGATCAAAGCTTGTATCTCTGGATCAGCTCCACTTATGCGGGAAACGAAAGAAAAATTTGAAGCCTTGACGGGGGGGAAACTAGTGGAGGGATACGGATTATCTGAAGCACCCACTGCTACCCATTGCAATCCGTTATATGGTGACATTCGCACGGGCTCCATCGGCTTGCCTTTACCGGATGTAGATTGCCGGATCGTTAGCCTGGATGATGGTGTTACAACACTTAAATCAGGTGAAGTAGGGGAATTGTGTATCCAGGGTCCGCAGGTGATGAAAGGTTATCACAATATGCCTACTGAGACAGTCAATACCCTGCGGGAGGGTTGGTTGTACACTGGTGATATTGCAAAAATGGATGAGGATGGTTATTTCTATATCGTCGATCGCAAAAAAGAATTGATCAAACCCGGAGGGTATCAAGTCTGGCCTCGCGAAGTTGAAGAGGTTATTTCTTCTTATCCAAAAGTTCTGGAAGTCGGTGTGGCAGGTGTGCTTGACGCATATCGCGGCGAAACCGTAAAAGCCTGGGTAGTATTAAAACCTGGTGAAACTGCGACAGAAGAAGAAATCCGTGATTACTGCACGAAGAATATGGCTCCCTTTAAGGTTCCAACACAGGTTGAGTTTAAAACCGAGTTACCAAAGACAACCGTCGGAAAGGTGCTTCGTCGTGAACTGGTACGCGAGCATATGGAAAAGCTATCAACTAAGAAATAAGGTTATATACTTTCAATAATCCTAAACCGTCGGAGGAAAATTATTACCTCCGACGGTTTTTTTAATCAAGCGTAATTTCTTTAATGAGCGTTTTCAATAACCCGGGATTGGATAAGTGCAAATGCATTAGCCGCCGTTCTCGGGCCTTTAAAGCCTCGAGATCGCCTAATGCTTGCCCATATTCCAATGTTCCAAAGCTGAGCCCCTCTCGGGGGATTTCCAGATCATAGACTGGATCAGCTGTAATTACCAGGAATAACCCATTATTCGCTCCACCTTTATGAAGTTGACCCGTGGAGTGCAGGAAGCGCGGCCCAAAACCAACCATTGTTGCCAATCCTGTTTTTATCTTGATCCATTTGCGCAAAGCTTGTAAGATATTCTCATTCTTATTATTGTGCATGAGATATGCATTGATGGCGATATATTCACCTTGTTTTCCTGAAACAAGGAATTCTCTCACCAGGTCAGCCAACTGAAGTCCAGGCAGGAACTTTTTATCATATAGCCTCATCCCGTTTTCTTCATATGTTGAACGATTTTCTGAGAATGTTCGGTGTGCCTTATAGTAAGCGATTTTAGCCAGTGTACGAGTCTTGCTATCTTGTACATCAGGCTGGTCAAATGCATTGACACCGATAATGGAACAGGCAGTAGCAGTAGCTACTTCCCACTTGTAAAATTCAGAAGCAATCGCGGCATTGTCCGGTATTTCCTGAGTTATGACAGTCTCGCGGGTTTGACGAAGACGATTGACTTGACTATCATACTTGCCATCGCGCCGTAAATAAACAAATAACCTGTCAGTCCCATATTTACGTAGGGATGATAGAGGTTCGCCGTGAATTGGAACAATCCCCTTCCCTAATTTTCCACTACTTTCGGCAATAAGCTGCTCCAACCACGACCCAAAAGGTGCGATTTCGGGATCAGCGATGATAGTCAGCTTATCTTTATGCTGCTTGAATGCCTCAGCAAGTATTACCCCCAAGACCATGCCTGGATTTCTGCCTAACGCATGGCTTGGACTGCATTCAGAAGCCATTCTCTGCGCACGACCGAGCAGATCTTCCAAGTTAAGCCCCATCAAAGCGGCCGGTACCAACCCGAAAACAGTAAGTGCTGAATACCGTCCGCCCACGTTCGGTTCAGCTAAGAATATCCTCCGGAATTTCCGCTCAATTGCCATTTTTTCTAGGGATGTACCCGGGTCAGTAATCGCGACAAAATGCTCACCAGCTTTATTACCCACCAATTTCTGCGTGCGCTCCCAAAAATAATTAGATAAGGCAGTTACTTCTGCTGTCCCACCAGATTTGCTTGAAATGATGAATAATGTGCGAGTAGTTGGATTCTTTCGGGCTGCATGTAAAACCTGGGCGGGATCGGTGGAATCAATAATTGAGAATTTCAAGCCAGTGGTTGATTCTCCGTAGATTAAACTCATCACCTCTGGCGCTAATGAAGAACCACCCATTCCTATAAGTAATACATGTGTGTAACCAGCTTGTTTTACCTCAGAGAGGAATCCCTGCAGTTCAGGGAGATATGCCTGACCTGTGACTGGCGAGTACAACCAATCCATCCGAGAGCGGACCTCTTGCTGCCCTCTTGGGTCATCTGTCCATAAAGATGCATCTTTCGCAAAAAATCGATCCGGAAAATTTTCGGCTTGCAATTGATTTACACGACTGAAGATTTGTTCCCCAAGTGAACCCAGCTCATTCAAAGCATCTTTCTGCCTTTGGCTCACAGAGGTAAGCAGTGAATCATAAGCAGTTGAAAAGGCTTTCACACCTTCCGATTCTAGCTCTTGAGTCACTCTCTGCATGGATACTCCTACCTCTTCAAGCATAATCATCGTATTTCTGGCTTCATCTAAATCTTTCTCAATCGTTAGATTGACCTTACCATGCTCTCGAAAGGCATCTAATGTCTGTGGTGGAACTGTATTTACTGTATATTCACCGATTAACTCATCCACGTACATCGTATCGGGATAAGATGGATTTTTCGTGCTCGTTGAAGCCCACAATGGTCTTTGTAGTTTTGCTCCTTTTGCCTGTGTTTTGGAATACCTTGCACCCTCAAACACATTCCGAAATTCTTGATATGCCAGGCGGGCATTTGCAATGGCAGTTTTCCCTAGTAAAGATCTGGCTTTTGCTGCCTCAGGCCTGGATGCCTGGATGATTGCCTCCAGATACTTATCCGCTTTCGAATCGATCCGAGATATGAAGAATGATGCCACCGAATTGATATGGTCAACCTTTTTTCCCATGTTTATTCTTGCTTCCAAACCAGATAGGTAGGCATCCATAACTTCTTTATAACGATCGATCGAGAATATTAGGGTTATGTTGACATTAATTCCTGCTTCGATGGTGCGTTGAATGGCAACTAGTCCAGGCTTAGTGGCCGGTATTTTAATCATTAAATTCGGCCGATCCACGATCTTCCATAAACGTTTTGCTTCTGCAATGGTCTTCTCTGTATCAAAAGCCAGATCCGGTTTAACTTCCAGGCTGACAAATCCATCCTCTCCACGCGTCTCATCATATAAAGGTCGTAACAAATCAGCAACTCTCTGGATATCTTCAACCATTAATTTTTCAAGTATCTCGCTATTGCTGTATCCAGCCCATGCCATTGGGATTAATGCAGAGTCATAATCTTTCGATTTTGCAATCGCTTGATTGAATATACTTGGATTTGAAGTTAAACCCCTGATATCTCCGCCATGGATCATCTTGGCTAACTCACCATTATCCAATAATCGACGTCCCATGTCATCGTACCAAATGGACTGACCCAATCCAGTTAATTTCACAATTTTTGAAGTCATACTGCCACCTTTTTCGTTACTTACAATTTTCCAACTTATTAATTTTGTTAAATCGCCTGAGATAACGTTCTTCATGAGACAAAAAATTGGCAGATAAAAAAGCACCTACTAATTCCTTTGCCATTTCCGGACCAATCACACGCGCACCGAGACACAAGACATTCATATTATCATGCTGCACCCCCTGCCGAGCAGAATAGGTATCATGGCATAAAGCAGCATATATTCCGTTTATTTTATTTGCCGCAATGCTCGCTCCGACCCCAGAACCGCACAATAAAATACCTCGTTCTGCCTGTCCGCTGGTGATTGCCAATCCAAGTTTCTCAGCATAATCAGGATAATCAACTTTATCCGTGCTATCCGTGCCAAGGTCGATCACTGTATATCCCTTTGCTTCAAGATATTCATTGATCGTTTTTTTTATTGGAAATCCTCCATGGTCACAGGCTAATGCAATATTCATAGAATTCTCCGATTTTTATAGTCTCTGCGCTTCTTGCCAGTAGTCATAATTTAGCATAACCTAATATACGATGAGCGTGGGAAATAATATTTTCAACAGTCAATCCGTAATTTTCAAAAATGACCTTATACGGAGCCGATGCACCGAATTTTTCGATCGAGATACATTCGCCTGAATCTCCCACCCAACGCTCCCACCCCTGTGATACTCCCGCTTCTACAGATAGCCGGGCTTTAATTTCAGGAGGAAATACCTGATTCTGATAGGATTCTTCTTGTGCTGTAAACAATTCCCAACTTGGGAAGGAAACTAACCTTACATTCACGCCTTCACTTGTTAATCGTATCCCTGCCTCAATGATCAGAGATACCTCGGACCCAGATGCCATCAAGATGAGTTCCGGGGTTAAATCACCCATATCAGCCAACACGTATGCGCCTCTACCTAAGCCTGTTGCTGATGAATAAATCGTGCGATCGATGGTGGGAACCGCCTGTCGGGATAATATAAGCGTGGTTGGAGAATTACGGCATGTAATCGCAACCTTCCAGGCTTCAGTTACTTCGTTGGCATCTGCAGGACGTATAACCACCAGATTCGGGATCGCCCTCAGAGCAGCGATCTGTTCAACAGGTTGGTGGGTCGGACCATCTTCCCCCAAGCCGATGCTGTCATGAGTGAAAATCCATATGCTTGGATAATGGGATAGCGCTGAAAGCCGAACTGCAGGGCGCATATAATCGGAGAACACGAGAAAGGTTGCACCATAGGGAATTAATCCTCCGTGGACCGCGATTCCATTGATGATTGCACCCATGGCATGCTCGCGCACCCCAAAATGGAAATTTCGTCCCCCAAGATTTTCTTTTTGAAACGCTGGCGTCTCTTTGATCCATGTATTGTTGGATGGGGCTAGGTCTGCTGAACCGCCCATTAATTCTGGCAATCGACCAGCAAGCGAATTGATTACATTTCCAGATGCGGCGCGTGTAGCCATACCCTTGCTGTCCGCTTGGAAAATCGGCAAGTTTGCATCCCAATCTTCTGGTAATTCGCCCATCAGACGCCTTTCCAGCTCGGTATCTAATTGTGGGTATTCAGCCAAATACGCTTGAAGCTTCTTCCGCCACTGTTTTTCAGCATTTTTTCCACGTTTGATTGCCATTCTGTAGAATGCAAGCACATCCTCTGGAACAAAGAATTTGGGCTCAATCGGCCAACCAAGATTTTTCTTAGCACCATCGAGTTCTTCCTGGCCTGGAGGCTCACCATGAGCTTTTGCTGTGTCTTGCCGGGTGGGTAATCCATAGCCAATATGGGTTCGACATAATATCAACGAAGGGCGAGCATCTCTCTTCGCTCGAATTATTGCAAGGTTAACTGCATTAACATCATTTCCATCTGAAACCTTCAAGACTTGCCATCCATAAGCTTTGAACCGGGCAGCCCTGTCCTCAGTGAATGCTAGGTCCGTGCTACCGTCAATCGTTATGCGATTATCATCATAGAGATAGATGAGCTTCCCTAACCGGAGATGCCCTGCAAGCGACGCTGCCTCAGATGCAACTCCCTCCATTAAATCCCCGTCAGTAACGAGCCCATAGACATAATGATTCACCACATCAAAAGCTGGACGGTTAAATTCAGCTGCCAGGTGTGCTTCTGCAATTGCCATCCCCACCCCATTTCCAAAACCCTGACCAAGTGGTCCAGTTGTCACTTCGACCCCTGGAGTCAATCCGTATTCTGGATGACCAGGCGTCAGGCTGCCCCACTGGCGAAAATTCATAATTTGCTCGAGAGAGAGATCATAACCTGATAGATACAACAAGGAATAGATCAAGGCAGATCCATGACCTCCTGAAAGAACAAATCTATCCCTCCCAGGCCATTTGGGATTCTTAGGATTGAATTTCAGATGACGTGTCCATAGGACATAAGCTAGGGTTGCTGCACCCATGGGTAAGCCTGGGTGGCCTGAATTCGCTTTTTGAACTGCGTCTGCTGACAAGAATCGAATAGCATTTATGGCCTTGCTCTCTAAATCCTTGGAAATCTTCATAAAGTCCCTCCGAGCTAATGATTGGATTATTTTACCGCTTAAGGCTCAAAATCATCATGAAATCATTCCACCTTAATCCAGACTTAATCTCAAATAACAATAATTGCCTGTGATGATTATCACTAGATAACCATGTAATATTCCACTAGTGAAGTTGAAATTACTAACGGATAATATATAAATCACCATTTCTAGAGCTTTTTAATGGGTTATATACCCTATCAATTAGGACGCTAAGACTATTATCACGCTGGGTATCCAGAAAAGTAGAATTCAAACCAGAATGTATCTTCATTTTTATAACTGCTTTGTTACTGCAATATAACAAAAAAGCAAAATACATCTTTTAAAATTTTAACCCGGAGGTGAATTGATGGCAACAACTGCAATCTCCCAAACACCATCTTTTAGTGAGACCTTTTTTTCAAGTCTGTATAAAGTTGAGAATGGCGAACGATTCCGGACTTGCCTACAATGTGGATCTTGCAGTGGTGTATGTCCATTTGGTTACTTGATGGATTACCCTCCAGGTAGGATGATCGCGGGTTTGAGGGCAGATGAATTCAACCTGGTGATGGAAACCGATACAGTTTGGATGTGTGTTTCCTGCTATGCGTGTGCACAAATATGCCCTTCTAAAATCCCGATTACAGCGGGATTAATGACACGAACCAAGGAAGAATTGCTATTAGCGGGCAATGTTCCGTCTGAGTTACAAAGTGCATTAGAAAATTCTCAGCGTTATGGCAACCCGATGGGAGAATCTCCTCGCAAACGCGCCGATTGGATTTTAGGAATCGAACCCCAGGTAACAATTCTTGGAAAAGATCGACGTCCGGTTGATATTCTGTGGTTTGTTGGTGATTATCCATCCTATCATACACGTGTCCAATCCGTCGCAAAATCCTTAGCGAAGGTTTTAAATGCCCTCGGAGTAAACTTCGGAATTCTCGGTCCTGAAGAAAACAGTGATGGTGACACACAACGTTTGGCAGGTGAGCGGGGATTATTTGAAATGCTTGCCGAGAAAAACGGGAAAATATTCAGCCGCTACCAGTTTGATAGAATAATCACCTCTGATCCGCATGCATATAACGCTTTGAAGAATGAATATCCAACCCTTGGAATTACTTATCCGGTTCAACATTACACCCAATTCCTGGCGGAACGGATCGATCAACTTAAACCATTACTGGTGAAAGAAATACAAGCTACAGTTACCTATCATGATCCGTGCTATCTTGGGCGGGTAAATGGGATTTTTACCGAGCCTCGGATCTTATTGGAAGCAATCCCCGGAATAAAGCTGGTTGAAATGTCGCACAATCAAACAAGTAGTTTATGTTGTGGTGGTGGTGGAGGTGGCATGTGGTTAGACGGTTTCCAATGGGAAAAAGCTCATGCGCGTTTATCCGAATGGCGCGTACGTGAGGCTGTGGACATTGGTGCGAATATCCTGGCAGTAGCCTGTCCCTACGAACCACCCCGTTTTGAAGATGCAGTAAAAACGATACCACAGGCTGAACAATTGGCTGTTAAAGATATTGTTGAGCTTCTTGCTGATGCTCTAGGCTAATAGAGGAGATTGATAATCATGAACATTATCGTACCGGTTAAATTAGTACCTGATCTTGTAGAAGAGTTGTCGATAGATTCAAGCGGTGTTGCTTTAGATACAGCCTGGCTACGAATGATCGTCAATGAATTTGATGACCATGCGATTGAACAGGCTATCATACTAAAAGAAAAAACAGGCGCTCATGTAACGATCATTTCTGTAAATGTCGAAGGAATTGATGATCTTCTTTTTACTGCTTCTGCAAAAGGGGCAGACAGATTAATTAAACTCACTGGTGATGTTGAAAGTGGCGTGAATAATCACGCACTTGCACGTGGACTGGCAGCCTTTATCAAAGAACTTAAACCTGATCTGATATTAACTGGTGTCCAGGCGCATAATGACTTGGATGGATCCTTAGGACCTCAATTAGCAGAATATCTGGGAATGCCTTACATTGGATACATCTCAGGTGTCAAAGCGGATGGTGAGAAAGTCAATGTCCGAAAAGAATATCCAGGCGGGTTGATTGGTGAAATGCAAGCCTCCCTTCCTGTGTTGCTTGGGATACAAGCATCAGAACAACCTCCACGCTATGTCGCGATAAGTAAAGTTCGGCAAATGATGAAGACGGTAAGCATTGAAGAGGTTGATCTATCAGCGTTGGATTCCAAGGGAGCCCCAGTTGTCAACCGTATGTTCCAGCCCGAAGCAACTGAACGTGCAACAATGCTTTCTGAGAATGCCGATGAAGCAGCCATTCAGCTGATAAACATATTTAAAGAATTAGGCACATTGTAAAAGGAGGAGTTGATGAACCAGGATATTTTTGTCGCCATCGAACATCTACGGGGTAAAGTATCTGAAATATCATATATCATGCTGGCAGCTGCGCATGCCTTGGCTAAGGAAACTGGGGGACAGGTCGCTGCGATTGTTTTTGGCCAAAATGCTCAATCAATCACAAGTGATTTTAATGCTGATAAGGTAATGTATGTAGACCACCCTCTTCTAAAGGATTTCAATCCTGAAGCGTATCAGAAATCCATGGTTGGAATTATCGATGAATATAAACCACGAGCGGTTATATTTGGACACACAACAGTAGGCATGGATATTGTAGGAGGGATTTCTGCACACCTAGGACTTCCTCTCGTTAGTTCTGTCCGAACCATCGAAGCTGGCAGTAAATTAATCAGCCAAATTTGTGGTGGCAAGATCATGGCTGAGTGTGATCTGCCTGAAGGGACAGCATTAATCACCTTGGTTCCAGGTGGTTACAAGCCTGAGCAAGGACAAGCGCCTCAATCGCCCCCACTAACATCTATCACTCCACAACAACTGGGTGATTTGCGAATCTCATTGAATCAATATCTAGAACCGGAATCCGGTGACATTGATATAACCAAAGAACCTTTATTGATTGCGGTTGGACGTGGAATACAGACCCAAGATAACATATCACTGGCAGAAGAACTTGCTCAAGCAATGGGAGGTGAGGTGTGCGCTTCCCGACCTGTGGTTGATCAGGGTTGGTTGCCAACCAGTCGTTTAGTTGGAAAGTCTGGTGCAACAGTTAAGCCGAAAGTCTACTTAGCGATTGGAATCAGCGGAGCACCTGAACACGCTGAGGCAATTACTGGTAGCGATGTGATCATTGCAATAAACACAGATCCAGCTGCCCCGATTTTTAATCTTGCAAAGTATGGTACCACGGCTGATCTATTTGAGTTAATACCGCTTCTGACTGAGCAGGTAAGAAATATCAAAGGCTGATTTAGAATAAAAAAAGGAAGGAGAAACCACAAATTCTATGCCAGAGCGAACTGATTTTTGGGGCATCCCTCTAAGCTGGAGACCGGACTTAATTGTCTACTCTCTGATGTTCCTGGCAGCCATTATTCTGCTGATTCGTTTTTACGTACAAGGCAGTTTATGGTGGCGGGTCGGGCGAGGTGAGGCGAGGTGGGGAAAAATCCACCTTCGCCTGATGAATCTTATCAAATTTGCTATCGTTCAAACACGGATATTCAGTCAGCGGTATCCCGGTGTTATGCATCTTTGTTTGGCATGGGGTTTCTTTGTATTTTTCCTTGGTACTGCACTGGCTACTATTGATTCACACTTCATCAAATTCCTTGAAGGCGATCCATACCTGATTTATAAATTCGTACTGGATATTTTTACGGCGTTTTTCTTATTCGGTGCCCTTTTAGCAGCCTACCGGCGCTATATCCAAAAACCACCCCGATTGACCTTACAGTCCAGGTTTACAGTATCGCTTGGCTTAATTTCTGTGATTGTATTGGCAGGTATAACGATTGAATCTTTACGACTCGCAGTTGAGCAGCCTGCCTGGGCATTGTGGACGCCTGTTGGTTGGTTGCTTGCACAAGTATGGATAGGCAGTGGCGCATCGGAGCAAACACTAACCAATTGGCATACTATTTTATGGGGATTTCATCTTCTTATTGCAGCATTTACCGTTGCGATTCTCCCGGTCGGTACATTATGGCATACATTAACGGGCCCTTTGAACACATTTTTCTCCCAGGTGGACCGCCCGGTCGGACAGCTCAAGCCTGTTGCTCAAAATGCCCAAAATGAACCAATTTACGTCAAATCATTACAAGATCTCACATGGAAACAATTGCTTGATGGAGATGCTTGTACGGAATGTGGCCGTTGCCAGGACGCCTGCCCGGCCCATGCTGCTGGAACACCACTAAGTCCTAAGCAATTTATATTGAGCATTCGGCAAGCCTTACACCGGGATGGAAAATATATCGCAGCTGGGAAAACCAGTGGACAGAATGGGAAGCAAAAACAACTGGTCGGTGATGAAATTCAGCAAGAGGTAGTATGGTCATGCACAACCTGCGGCGCTTGTGTGAGAGAGTGCCCAGTTCTCATCGAACATGTCGATTCCATCGTGGATATGCGCCGCCATTTGGTTATCGAAGGACAAATGGACAGCATGCTTCAGGATGCTCTCGCTAATTTAGGCCGTTATGGAAACTCGTTTGGTCAGTCGGATCGTATGCGTGCCAAATGGACGCAACCCATTCAGCCAAAAATAAAGGATGCACGTCGAGAGGCTGTCGAATACTGTTGGTTTGTGGGTGATTATGCGTCGTATAGCGCAAGTCTAACGGAAATTACCCAAAAAACAGCCGATGTATTTCAAAAAATAGGTTTGGACTTTGGCATTTTATATGAGGGTGAACGTAATTCCGGGAATGATGTACGCAGGGTGGGCGAAGAAGGTTTATTCGAGATGCTGGTTGAAAAAAATCTAGCTGTCTTGAATAAAAGTCAGTTCCAGTCCATAATCACCACCGACCCGCACTCATATAACACATTAAAGAATGAGTATGCTGGTAATGGAAATCACCCAATTCTGCATTATAGTGAGTTATTGGATCAATTAATTACCTCCGGAAAACTAAAATTCACCAAGAAATTGGGATATAAGGTAACCTATCATGACCCATGTTATCTTGGCCGCTACAATGGTATTTTCGATGCTCCCCGCCGTGTAATTACTGCCACAGGCTGCGAGTTAATTGAAATGCCACGTAATCGAGCCCAGTCGTTTTGCTGTGGTGCGGGAGGCGGTCGTATTTGGATGGACGAAGCACTAATTAAAGAAAGACCAAGTGAATCACGTATACATGAGGCAGTAAAACTGGATGGGGTTCAATTCTTTGTGGTTGCCTGCCCCAAAGATATTACGATGTATCGAGATGCAATTAAAACTACCGGAAAAGAAGATCGTATTGTAGTAAAAGATTTGATCGAATTGGTTAGTGAAGCATTATAGTATGATCGGTTCTACTGAAGGCAATAGGCGAGGTTTATTTACAAAACACAGAACTGGTGTTTCAATGCCGATTGCCCGAAAGCTTGTCTTGAGCTTTTTACTTGTTAGTATTGTGTCCACTGCGATATTTACATACGCTGGAATTCGCCTGATGGCAAATCGCATCGTAGCAGAAACACAGGACAGGATAAGGAATGATCTGAATGCAGCCCGAGAAATTTATACTGGAGAGGCTCGTCATATTGATGATGTGGTTCGATTGAACGCTCGTCGACCTATCATCCAGGAAGCACTGATATCTGGCGATTCTTCGATGATCAAAAACGATTTGTTTAATGTCAAACAGAGTGAAGAGCTCGACTTCCTTACCCTCACTGACAAATACGGTAATGTGGTCATGCGCACGAACTATCCATATACGGTTTCCGATAGCCTCGCCACAGAAGAAATAATTAAATCCGTCATGGATACAAAAGAAACTGTAAATTCAACCACAATATTATCAGAAGCAGTTCTGAAATCAGAATCACCAATTCTTGCTGAGAAGGCTCGTTTTAATATAATCGATACCCCGAAAGCTAGACCGTCTACCAAGACTGAAGAAACTTCTGGGATGGCAATCGTGTCCGCATCACCTGTATTCGATACTTCACAAAACTTGATTGGAATTTTGTATGGTGGGCTCCTTCTAAACCGGAACTACGACCTGGTTGACAAGGTAAAACAAACCGTTTTCCAAAATGTTGTCTATAAAGGAAAGGATATTGGCACTGCCACAATTTTTCAGGACGATATCAGGATTTCAACCAATGTGCTCAATTCGGATGGAAACAGAGCTGTTGGAACTCGTATTGCTGAAGATGTCTACAATAAGGTAGTTGTTGAAGGAAATCCCTGGACGGGAAGAGCTTATGTGGTAAATGATTGGTACATCACTGCCTACGAGCCAATCAGGAATGTGGTAGGTGATGTTATCGGGATTCTCTATGTAGGGATCCTTGAACAAAAGTACATGGATATCCGCAACCAGGCCATCTTTGCCTTTGTAATTATTTCTGCTATCGTAGTACTATTTTCTATAGGATTATCTTATTTACTTTCACGCAGCATTTCTATTCCAGTACACAGGCTTGTTGTTGCTTCAAAAGAGCTATCCGATGGGAATCTTGAAGTGAAAGTTGAAAAAACTTCCAATGATGAAATCGGATTACTTGCCGATGCATATAACTCAATGGCAAACGCCTTGCGGGAGAGAGATGAGCAGTTAAAGGATTTTACACGAAAGAAATTTATGGAGTCCGAGAGGCTGGCACTGATTGGGCAGTTAGCAGCTAACGTAGCCCATGAATTAAATAATCCTCTTCAAGGAATTGTCACATATTCTCATTTATTATTAGAAAGAAATTCTCTCGACGATCCAACCAAACAATCTCTGCAGAAGATTGTAGTCCAGGCTAACCGCAGTCGAGATATCATTCGTGGATTACTTGACTTCTCCAGGCAAAGGAAACCAGATAAAACCCTTTGCAACATAAACAATCTCCTCAAAGAAGCGCTTTCTTTCTTTGAAAACCAGGCTTTAATGCATAATATTCAGGTAAACACAAATTTCTATAATGACTTGCCTTCGATTATTATCGACCCATCCCAGGTCCAAAGAGTCTTTATCAATATGATCGTCAATGCTGCTGAAGCGATGAATGGGAGTGGCCAATTATCAATTTCATCCAATCACCATAAAACCAGTGACTGCATCGAAGTCACCTTTTCCGATACTGGTTCAGGGATTACAGAGGAAAACCTGGAAAAAATCTTTGATCCATTCTTCACGACCAAGGAAACTGGTCATGGTGTGGGATTAGGATTAGCGATTAGTTATGGGATTATCAAAGAACATGGAGGCATGATATCGGTCGAGAGTGAAGTCGGAAAAGGAACTACTTTTACTGTCAGATTGCCAGTAACCACGGTTCAGAAAAACATATAAAATGAAAACCAAGCCTAAAATTTTAATTATTGATGACGAAGAAGTCGTTCTTGACTCCTGTACACTTATTTTGGAAGGAGGAGATTATTCTGTCTCAACCGCATCAAACGGAACGCTTGGTTTAGAGCATGTTGAAGGTATTCAACCGGATCTGGTTTTTGTTGATTTAAAAATGCCCGGCATTCCGGGCATTGAGGTCCTGGAAAGAATTACAGAAATAAATCCTACGATTGTAACGATCGTTATTACAGGTTATGCGACTGTAACCTCAGCAGTTGAGGCAATGAAAAAAGGTGCGTATGACTTCTTGCCAAAACCATTTACACCTGACGAATTCCGAATTATTACCAAGCGCGGTCTTGAAAGGCGTAAACTGATGCTCGAAGCCATCGCCTTACGAAAAGAGAAAGAAATTTTAAGGGAGAATTTCGCGGCAATCGTATCTCACGAACTTAAATCGCCTCTAGGTGCTATTCAACAGAATTTATACGCCTTGTCTGGCGAGCTTGCCAGCATATTATCAGAAAATCAGCTTGCAAAAATCGAACGGATGAAAATCCGCATAGATGATTTATTAAAACTAATTAACTCCTGGCTAAGGGTCTATTCAGTCGATATAACGAAGATAAAGGATAATTTCACCACCATCTCTGTTTCATCGTTATTATCAAAAGCTATCGAAACGATTGAACCTCATGCTGTTCGGAAAGATATATCTCTCATCCAAACCATCGACGAAAGTGTAAGCTTCATTGACGGTGATGAAGGTAGCCTTGTTGAAGCACTGGTAAACATAATTGGTAACGCCGTGAAATATTCGTATCCTGGAAGCAAGATAAAGGTAAATGCTATAGAAAAGGAAGGGAATGTAGAAATATCAGTTATCGATAGCGGTGTGGGTATTCAAGAAGAAGAATTACCGAATGTCTTATCAGATTTTTTCCGGGGAAAAACCGATCAATCTGGGACAGATAGTCATGGCATCGGCTTAACGATTAGCAAACGCATCATTGAAGCACATGATGGTTCGATCTCAGTAACAAGTAAGGCAAATGAAGGAACAACCTTCATGATTAGTATTCCAAGTAAAATAATAGAAAAGTAATTATTTTAAGGAATTAGTAAGGATTAATGAACATTCTACAACAATAGAGTGAAAAGGAGAGATACAATGAACCAGAATAAACAGTTACTCATGATCGATGACGATCCAGATTTTGTTGAGGGAATTAAATCGATACTCGATTCAGCTGGATACTCGGTTGACGTAACCTATAATCCAAAAGATGGACTCCAGGCATTGAAAGAAAAAACATATGATTTATTACTCCTGGATATCATGATGGGACGTGGAGCGGAAGGAATTATGATTGCCCGCAAGCTGCGAAAAGATCCAAAACTACGGGAAATGCCTCTTCTAATCATCACCGGTATCCGGGAGCAGATGGCATTTCTCTTCCCTGGCGAGCCGGTCCACCCTCGTTTTGTTGCTGTTGATGAGCTAGTAGAAAAACCTGTAGATCCCAAATTGCTGCTTGAAAAGGTAAGTGCCCTCATCAGCTTATCTGAAGCAAGAAAATCCAAAGCGGGATAGAAAGGAATTTTATGGCATCCAAAACATCTTTTAGCAGCGAAGTTGCCAACCTGCTGCATGCTGCAGAAGGAAGTCCTCTTCAGACCTGTATTCAATGCGGTACCTGCTCAGGCTCATGCCCTGTAGTCAAATACATGGACCAAACACCACGGCGAATCATTGGAATGATTAACGCAGGTATGAAAGATGATGTCCTAAAGACCAATACCTTTTGGTATTGTGCCTCCTGTTATCAATGCACTGTCAGGTGCCCAAGCGGAATCGATATCGCCGAAGCGATGTATGCTCTAAAACGCTACACGATGTGGAAAAGCCAATATAAGGAAGGATTGATCGGACCCACCTTCTCAGAGACCTTCGTCAAAACGATTGTTAGAAGTGGACGATCTTACGAACCTTTATTGGCACCAACCTATATTTTTAGCTATGGAATCCGGGAATTTTTTAGTGAAGCATTAAATGCAACCAACCTGATGCTAAAAGGGAGAATTCCCATTCTACCCCCGAGGATAAAAAGACTCGAGAATTTTAAGCGGATGATTGCACATATCATCCCGATCGGAGGGACAGAATGAAAGAATATGTATATTTTCCCGGTTGCTCTCTTGAGAAGATAGCCATTAGCTATCACTTATCTGCATTGGAAACAACCAAAAAGCTCGATATAACTCTCAAGGAGTTAGAAGATTGGAATTGCTGCGGAGCTACAGCCTATTTTCATGTTGATGAATTATTGGCGTATACATTGGTAGCCCGTAACCTGGCAATGGCTGAAAAAATGGGCACCGAAGTCGTCGCGCCTTGTAGTGCATGTTATAAAAATATGTATTTCACGAAGCAGCATCTGGCTGAAGATCCAGATCTTACAGAGCATATTAATGATGCATTGCAAGAAGATAACCTAAACTACTCAGGTTCAGTCACCGTAAAACATCTTATCGAGGTTTTTTCCAACGATATTGGTGCCGAAGAGCTGAAAAGCAAGGTAGTATTCCCATTAACGGATTTGCGGGTCGCATCGTATTATGGATGTCAGATATTACGTCCTAAAAAGGACCATGAAGATGTTGAACAGCCTCATTTCTTCGAGGATTTAATGGCATCGATTGGTGCGACACCCGTGGATTTTCCGTTAAAGCTTACTTGTTGCGGAGGTTCTTTATTAATTTCCAGTCGCCCTGCTGCATATTCCATGATCCATAATTTACTTTATGATGCTCAACGTGCTCAAGCAGATGTAATTGTTACTGCTTGTCCATTATGCCAGGTAAACCTTGAATGTTATCAGCAACAAGTTAATCAAGAATATGGGACACAATTTCACATCCCTGTAGTTTATTTTACCCAGCTAATTGGATTGGCATTGGGAATTCCTCCGAAAAAATTAGGTTTTGGAAAGGAATTCCTCAGCCCAAAGAAAGCAATTGATGCAATTAAAAATATCAAAAGTCAGGAGGAGGTAATAACACAATGAGTCGATATAAAAAAATTGCGACATACATATCCGGAATAAAAAATACACAGTGCCCGAAGGAGTATATATTATGACTGAAAAAATTGGAGTATACGTATGTCATTGTGGTACGAATATCGCAGGCATTGTGGACGTGGAAGGGGTAGCAAAATGGGCTGCAGAAAAGCTCCAACGCCGCGGTGTAGTGATTGCACGCGATTATAAGTTCATGTGCTCAAGCCTTGGACAAGAATTAATCGAAAAAGACATTAAAGAGCTTGGATTGACCCGGGTTGTTGTTGCGGCCTGTTCTCCACACCTGCATGAGCGGACTTTCCGCAATGCCTGTAAGAATGCAGGGCTCAATCCCTACCTGTGTGAGTTAGTCTCAATACGTGAACAGGTTTCCTGGGTTCACACGGATAAAGCTGTCGCGACCGAAAAATCAAAAGCCATTGTGTCTGGTGGCGTAGAACGTGTTATTTGGCACGAACCTCTTGAACCATTGCGTGTCCCAATCCATCCCGCAACGTTAGTGGTTGGTGGTGGAATTGCGGGTATCCAGGCTGCTTTAGAAATCGCTGATGCAGGCTACCATGTATATATGGTGGAGCGGGAACCATCCATTGGTGGGCATATGGCTCAGTTTGATAAAACCTTCCCGACGCTTGACTGCTCGGCATGCATCCTGACCCCCAAGATGGTGGATGTTGGCAACCATCCAAACATCACCTTGCTAACCTGGGCGGAAGTGACCAACGTGGATGGTTATATAGGGAATTTCCAGGCCACCATCCGTCAGAAGACACGCTGTGTCAAAACTGAATTATGCACAGGTTGTGGCATCTGCTGGGAAAAGTGCCCCAAGAAAGTCACCGATGATGTCTTTGAAGCAGGCTTGGGAAAACGCAAGGCAATTTATACTCCCTTCCCACAGGCAGTACCCAAGTACCCGGTGCTTGATAAAGAGACTTGCACCTATTTCCTGAAAGGAACCTGCAAAGCTTGCGAAAAATTCTGCCCCACTGGTGCAATCGACTTCACCCAAGAAGATGAGTTCCTACAAATTGATGTTGGTCAGATCATTCTTGCTACTGGCTGGGATTTGTTTGATGTCCGACGCATGCCGCAATATGGCTATGGCCGATTGGATAACGTTTTTACGAGCCTGGAGTTTGAACGTCTTTCTAACGCATCTGGTCCGACTGGTGGAAAAATCGTCTTACGCGATGGGGTCACTGCTCCTGCCTCGGTAGCGATCGTTCATTGTGTGGGAAGCCGCGATAAAAATTACAATCCCTACTGCTCAAGTATCTGTTGCATGCAGAGTCTAAAATTTGCCCACCTTGTCCATGAGCGTACTGGTGCTGAAGTGTATAACTGCTACATCGACATGCGAACACCCTCCAAAGGGTATGAAGAGTTCTACCAGCGACTTTTGGAAGAAGGAACCCACTTCATTCGGGGTAAGGTAGCTGAGGTCACCAACGCGGCTAGAACCAATGAAGAAGAAGGTAAATTAATAGTTCAGGTTGAGGATACTTTAATCGGCAAGCAGCGCCGTATCCCTGTAGAAATGGTAATTCTTTCTGCTGGTTTGGAACCACGACATGATGCTAAAGAGGTTGGACGTTTGTTTGGTATCTCTTGTAGTGCAGATGGGTGGTATATCGAACGCCATCCGAAATTGGATCCTATAGCAACTATGACAGATGGTGTATATATTGCTGGTGTAGTCCAGGGACCCAAAGATATTCCAGCCAGTGTAGCTCAAGGTGCCGCAGCTGCAGCACGTGCTCTTGGAAAGATCCAACAAAAAGAGGTTGCTATGGAACCTATCCGTGCAACCATTAACCAGGATATGTGCTCTGGATGCCGCATATGCAACAACCTTTGTCCATTCAATGCGATTTTATTCCACGAAGATAAAATGGTATCGGAAGTAAATCCAGCTTTGTGCCAGGGTTGTGGAACCTGTGTGGCAGGCTGCCCAGCAGGCGCAATAAGTGGCACTGGTTTTAGCAATGAGCAAATCTTGGCTCAACTTGATGGGCTTTTACTGCTCAACATTAAACGCCTGGAAGAAGTACCGGCTTAAGGAGAAGAACATGATGAGTGAGCAAACAGATACAAATAAACCCTTTGAACCTGTGATCATTGGTTTCACCTGTAACTGGTGTAGCTACCGCGCAGCAGATATGGCAGGCACAGCCAGGATGAAGTATTCACCCAATATCCGCCTGATCCGTCTGATGTGCTCTGGACGCTTGGACCCAACCTTTGTGCTCAAAGCGTTTGCTGGGGGTGCAGATGGGGTCATGATCACCGGTTGTCATCCTGGTGATTGCCACTATGTAGAACAAAACTATAAAGCCTTGCGCCGTTATATCTTAATGCGAAAGACCTTGGTCCAGATGGGAATTGAGCCTGGACGACTTAAATTACAATGGGCAAGTGCTGCTGAAGGTGCTATTTTTACCGAAGAGGTCAATAAATTCGTGGAGCAGGTTCGCTCCTTAGGTCCACTGAATTGGCCGACAAACACTGGAGATGAGGAAATGTTTGCAATTCCAGAGCATATGGTGATTCAGGAGGTAACAGCATGAGCACCAACGGAAAACCGAAATTTGCCATGTACTGGGCTGCCTCTTGTGGCGGTTGCGAAATTGCCGTCCTGAATATTCATGAAAAGATACTCGATGTGGATGCCAATTTTGAAGTGGTCTTCTGGCCTGTGGCGATGGATGCCAAGTATAAAGATGTGGAGGCTATGGAAGATGGTTCGATCTTGTTAACCCTCTTTAACGGCGCTATTCGTAATGATGAGAACGAACATATTGCTAAACTTCTACGGCGTAAATCTAAACTCCTGGTGGCATTCGGCTCATGCGCCAATGAAGGCTGTATGCCTGCTTTGGCGAACCTGAGCAGTGTTAAGGATATGGTGGACACGGCTTTTACAACCATTTCAACCGAGAACCCTACAAATATTCGCCCACAGCCTTACTTTTCCGTCCCGGAAGGTGAGCTGCGCATTCCTACTCTGTTTCCGATTGTGCGGACTCTTGATCAGGTGGTTCCAGTCGATTACTATATGCCAGGTTGTCCACCAGAATCGGAGCAAATCGGTGCTGTGATTGATTTGGTTATCCAGGTTCTTGAAGGAAAAGCACAGCTCCCACCCTCCGGAACGGTGATTGGAGCGGGAGGCTCAACCGTGTGTGACGAATGCGCACGAAAACGCGATGTTAAAAAGATCAAAAAGTTTGAGCGCATTCAGCATGTCATGCTCGATACCGAGATCTGCATCCTTGAACAAGGAGTCTTATGCAGTGGACCAGCAACCCGCAGTGGTTGCAAAGCTTTGTGTCCAGCAGCAGGTTCACCCTGCATCGGTTGTTATGGACCGGCGGAGGGTGCACTGGATTATGGTGCTCGCTTGATGAGTGCTATAGCTTCAGTAATAGATAGTAATGACCCAGCTGAGATTGAACAAATTTTTGAGGGTATTCCTGATCCAGCAGGTCAATTCTACCGCTTCAACCTGGCAGGATCACTCATGCGTGCCAGTAAATCTGGCTGGAACGGCTAGAAGGAGGATAAATTCATGCAAAGAATATCAATTGACCCAATCACCCGTCTGGAAGGTCATGGCAAAATCGATATATTCCTGGATGATGAGGGAAATTTTGCCAACTCTTACTTCCAAATCCCAGAATTACGTGGCTTTGAACGCTTCTGCGTTGGTCGTCAAGTTGAAGAGGTTCCGATTTTAACCAATCGCATCTGTGGTGTTTGCCCCGAGGCTCACCATATGGCTGGTGCCAAAGCTGTGGATGCGGTCTACCATGTCGATCCACCCCGCACCGCCAAGATGCTTCGTGAGCTGTTGTACAGCGCCTTCTACTGCACTGACCACACCACCCACTTTTATGCCTTAGCAGGACCCGACTTCATTATGGGTCCTGACGCCCCAGTAGCCGAACGAAATATACTGGGTGTCATCCATAAAGTCGGCTTGGAGATTGGTGGTAAGGTCATCCAGATGCGAAAATATGGTCATACGGTCGTCGAGATGATTGGCGGTCGTAAGGTTCACCCCTGCACATCCATCCCGGGTGGCCTAACAAAGGGTATCACCCAGGAACAACGTGATGAAATCGAGAAAATGGGTCGCTGGGCAATCGAATTTGCTCAATTCACCCTTCAAGCCTTCAACGATATCGTCCTCGGTAACAAGGGTTATGTTGACCTGATCCTGGGAGATATCTATACCCACCACACCCATTACATTGGTATGGTTGACGAGAATAATAAAGTCAACTTCTACGATGGAAAAGTAAGCGTGGTCGATCCGGATGGGAAGCGCTTGGGTAAATATGCTCCTAATGAGTATACCGATTGGATTGCGGAGCGTGTCGAACCATGGACCTATCTCAAATTCCCCTATCTAAAAAAGGTTGGTTGGAAGGGCTTTGTAGATGGCAAGGATTCTGGTGTTTATATGGCTACACCCCTATCCCGCCTGAATGCATCCGATGGTATGGCTACTCCTTTAGCCCAGGCTGAATATGAGAAATTCTACAGCACCCTGGGTGGAAAACCAGTCCATCAGCGTCTGGCTATTCATTGGGCGCGCCTGATTGAGCTACTCTACGCGGCTGAAAGATGGGTGGAGCTGGTAACAGATCCGGAAATTACCAGTGATAACTTCCGCACAATTCCAACTGAGAAACCCACTGAAGGCGTTGGGATTGTAGAAGCTCCACGTGGCACACTCACCCATCACTACACTACAGACGAGCGTGGTATTACCACCAAGGTCAATCTGATCGTGGGAACAACCAACAACTACGCCTCGATTCAAATGTCAACCAAGAAAGCTGCTCAGAATCTGATCAAGAAAGGGACTCCGATCACAGAAGGCATGTTGAATATGGTGGAGATGGCCTTCCGGGCTTATGATCCCTGCTTTGGGTGTGCAACACACAGCTTGCCTGGTCAGATGCCTCTGGAAATCACCATTCGAGATGCCGGTGGAAATATAGTGGATGTATTAAAACAAAATTGTTAGGTTAAAGAAATTGAAGGCTCTGGGGGGTACCCAGAGCCTTCAATCATTAATGGGGCCTTTAAGATAACTTTGAAAACATTACTTGTTGGTTTAGGAAATCCAATACTAGGGGACGATGGAGTTGGATGGCGAATCGCGCAAGAATTGCAAAAAAGTGGGGATTTACCCCAGGATGTTGATGTGGAATTCCTGGCAGTTGGTGGTATAAGCCTGATGGAAGCACTTGTTGGCTACGACAGGGCAATTATTATCGACACAATAGTCACCCATCAGGTACCTGTTGGGACAGTAAGTTCCTTTACTCTTGAAGACTTACCAAATCCATCCACCGGCCATCTTGGCTCTGCCCATGATACTTCACTTCAAAATGCTATACAAATGGGACAAGATTTAGGCGCTCAGTTGCCCCATGAGATCTTTGTGGTTGCTGTCGAATCTCTAAAGGTTTATGACTTTTCTGAAGATCTCTCTCTACCTGTGTCAACAGCAATTCCAAATGCTGTAGGCTTGGTCAAAGTGCTATTAGGAATAAACGATCAGGTAACCCCTCAAGGATCGAATGAGAATAACAAGTAATTAGAATATAAAGACATATATTTGTTTAATTAGAAATTATCTATACGAATTATAAAAATCTATGATTGCAGAGGTTTATCCACACTTCACCCAGTATAATAGCTAAGATATTTGTGGTCATTGGGGAGAAAGGTCACCGGCTAGGGCATTATATTTGTTACTTGACGGTGGTGTTAGTTTATACTATAAGACTTAGGATGGACTCTTCACCATGCCTTATGAGAGAAATTCTCAAGAATTCGCGATACCAAATGGGTCTATAAATATGAAACAATCACTATTCAACATAAACCCATACGAACCATGCTCTGTTTTTTGATCACAATGTAATTGAGATTTATTCATTCAGATTGCAATCGAAATCTGCTGAGACTTGATGGGTCAATTGAAGTTCTGAATAAATGGCACGAACGGCAATGGAAATGTCATCCAATCCCAGCCTATAACAGGCCATTGCCTTTGATGAACAAGGATTTCCTTTTGAGAAGGAGTGCATGGTATGGTAACTAAAGAAGACCTTATCTACCGGCAGGTATTTACCCTAAAAGATGGGGCACGGATCTTAATTCGTCCACTGATCCCAGATGATCGCCAGGCATTGATCGATTTATTCGGACCGGTCTCATCGGATGATGTGCGCTACATGCGCCATGATGTCAGAGATAGCCAGGTAATCAATTCATGGGTGGAAGGCTTGGATTACACCAAGGTATTTCCATTGGTGGCTGTTTTTGGCAGCCGGATTGTTGGGCTGGCATCTTTGCATCTCAACCAGGGACCTTCCCGCCACAGGGCGGAGGTGCGTGTATTTCTTCCCAAGGATTTCCGGCATCGAGGCGTGGGTAGCAGGTTGCTTCAGGGTTTAGTTGAATTAGCCAAACGGCATAATCTATACATGATTGAAGCTCAAATTCCAAGCGACCAGACACCCATCATCCGTTCCTTCCAAAACCTTGGATTTGAACCTAAAACGACATTTGATGATTACTTCATGCTGCCCGATGGTGATTTACGTGATGTGACGCACTTAATTCTACGTTTAAGAGCATCGGATGATCAATTTTGACCGTAATCTATTTGGATAATATGAAACATTTTCAGGAGGAAGAATTTATACGCGAAACATTATTGTTATCTATCAATTTCTGTTGATAAATCAATGCCTTTGGAGGAATTTATGCAAAAAGTAACCTATGAAACCCCCTCTCTCTATGGGGATCACCATGTAATAGAAGTTAGACGTATCTTATCAGCGTTACAAGGCGTCAGCGACGTGTATGCGAGCAGTGCATTTCAAGTCGTCGAAGTGACCTATGACCCTGACAAGATAAATGATTTAGAGATTGCCATGAAATTAGATGAGGCTGGATATTTGGGTGAGTGGACGGTTCCCATTGAAGCAGGGGTTACAACCTATCATGCTGCTGCGGGACTTAAGCCATATTTCCGCCATACAGCTGCGTATGAACAAACACGTCTGGTGGTTAGCTTTGCACAAAATGTTTCCTACCTGGGAAGGCCACTCTGGCCTTGCCCTGGTATGGGAGTAATTTCTAAGCCGGTGGAGGAATAAGCGATGGTACTTAAAGGTAAACGGAGTCAAGAGGAAAGAACTTCAGACCCAGCCGCCCAGGAGATGCTTATCCGGGCAGATGAGCTGGGTATCGGAACAGCATTTAGCCGGGCAGAGGAGATGGCTCCCTGCAATATTGGTGGAGCGGGTATGTGCTGTAAGCAATGCGGCATGGGACCATGCCGGTTGACCAAAGAAGGCCAGGTTGGGGTGTGTGGTGCCACCATAGATACCATTCAAGCCCGCAATCTGGTACGTGCTATTGCAGCCGGTTCAGCTGCCCATTCTGATCATGGGCGTGATATGGCATTCACGCTTAAAGCTGTTGCGAATGGTGAAACAGAAGGTTATTTGATCCGCGACGTTGCAAAATTGCGCAATACCGCAGCAATCTATGGGATCAAAATTGAAGGTCGTTCTCCCAATGATATCGCCAATGAACTGGCGGACTTATATATCAGTCAGTTTGGTCAGCAAAAAGGTGAGCTTGTATGTATCAAACGGGCACCTGCGAAACGCCAGAAATTATGGCGTGAACTGGATGTTATCCCACGCGGGGTCGACCGAGAAGTCGTTGAAGCATTACACCGTACCCACATCGGTGACGACCAGGATGCAATTCATATTTTGAAGCATGCCATCCGTACTGGGCTGGCTGATGGTTGGGGTGGGAGTATGATGGCGACAGACATTTCAGATATCTTGTTTGGCACCCCAGCACCTCTGCTTGGACAGGCCAACCTGGGTGTGTTGAAAGATGATATGGTCAATGTCGTTGTCCATGGTCATGAGCCCACGCTTAGCAACATGATCGTAGCTGCCTCACAGGATCCTGAAATCATCGAATATGCCAAACAGGCTGGCGCAAAGGGAGTGAACCTCTCAGGGATTTGCTGTACCGCCAATGAACTTCTGATGCGCCAGGGTATCCCTGCTGCAGGGAATTTTTTACACCAGGAATTGGCAATTATGACAGGCGCAGTCGAAGCCATGATTGTCGATGTGCAATGCATCATGCAATCCCTGGTGGCATTGGCCACCAACTTCCACACAAAGATCATCACCACCTCCCCGAAAGTACAGATCAAGGGAGCTACCCACATCGAATTTGATGAGCATAAAGCTCTAACAATTGCCAAACAAATCTTGCGTGCTTCAATCGACAACTATAAAAATCGCGGCAAAATTCATATCCCCCAATTTCGCGAAGATCTTATCCCAGGTTTTTCGCATGAATATATCAACTATATGCTTGGTGGCAGTTACCGTGCTTCTTTCCGACCGTTAAACGATGCAATTATGTCAGGTCGCATCCGCGGTGTGGCAGCCATTGTGGGTTGCAACAATCCACGCAGCAAACAGGATTACCTGCACACCTATGTTACCCAGGAATTGCTCAAACAAGATGTACTGATTGTGGAGACAGGTTGTGGTGCCATTGCTTCAGCCAAGTTGGGATTGTTGCTCGGAGAAGCAGGGTTGGATAAGGTAGGTCCAGGTTTGCGAGAAATCTGTGAGACTGTGGGTATCCCCCCTGTCTTACATATGGGCTCGTGTGTAGATAACACACGAATTCTTACTGTTCTTACCCAAATGGTTGCGGAAGGTGGTCTGGGCGATGATATTGATCAAATCCCGGCAGTCGGTTTGGCACCAGAATGGATGAGTGAAAAAGCACTGGCGATTGCCACTTATTGTGTGGCTTCTGGTGCTTATGTCATTTTCGGAGGCGCAAGCCCAATCAGTGGAATGCCCGATCGCGTCTCGGA
>Ga0209254_10000179_pt1 | contig 44642 bp, 37 predicted proteins | sample FrelakmetDIP11DI_FD_187148 | JGI IMG/M metagenome (GOLD analysis project Ga0209254, IMG submission 187148) | Freshwater lake sediment microbial communities from the University of Notre Dame, USA, for methane emissions studies - DIP11 DI (SPAdes)... | ecosystem: Environmental > Aquatic >... | reverse complement strand
ACCCGCGCGAGGAAGCGTCCAGGGGTTTCGTCGGGCAGCCGCGTCAGACCAATTCGTCCCAACCTTTGCGCGAAACGTCGGAACGCGCGCTGGGCAGGATGGTCAGGTACCGCACGGCGTCGCCAGAACAGACTCACAGCTACCAGCCCGAGACTGACGCCGCCTCCCAATAACATGACAAGCCCAACACGCGTCGGGGTTACTTCGCCGAGCAGGTCCGCGAGATAGCGCGCTTGTCTATCCGTGTCGTAGCCGACCACCCACAAGCTCCAACGATGCTGCATTGATTCGAACAGGTACAGAACGTCCTTCAGTCCCGGCACGCCCTCGAAGCGTCGGCCGGTGATTGCTGAAAGAACCGCGCGATCTGTTTCCGACAAGGCCGCATCGAGCCCGGACTCGATACGCGCGGGTGCTACTGCCGCGGTGGGATCCAGGCGCACCCAGCCGCGCCCATCGAGCCACACTTCGGCCCACGCATGCGCGTCGAACTGGCGTACCACAAGGTGTCCGGTCACCGGGTTGATTTCGCCGCCTTGATACCCGCCAATCATCCTGGCCGGAATGCCGACCGCGCGAGCAAGGTACACCAAGGCGCCGGCGTAATGACTGCAGAAGCCTCTGCGCGAATCGAACCAGAACGCATCGATACTGTTCGCCTCACCGAGCAGCGGCGGATTCAACGTATAGAAGAACGGCTCGGTGCGGATGTACTGCAGAACCCCATCGAGAAAGTCCTCGGGTGTCTTGCTGCGCGACGCCAACTCCTTTGCGAATGCAACGGTTCGCGAATTGTCGCTTTCGGGCAATTGCGTCTCACGAACGCGCAGCCACCCCGGAAGTTCGAGGTCAGTAACCGCTCCTGGATACACTTCCGCGCGATAGCGGAACAGCGTATGTACAGGGTCGTTCGCGATCAGCCGGAAATCACGCGTCAGCGCGGTTCCATGCGTAACGGGCATGGCCACGTCGAGCGCGAACAACCACTTCGCTTGCGTGGGTTCCAGCAGCACCTGATAAGTCAACGGCGCAATGCCCGTGCGCGCCGGCAGATATTCGGACTGTGATTTCGGCAGCGTGGGCTGATTCTCGGGTGCGCTTGGCACGTCGCCAACCGACCAGGTGCCCCGCATAAACTTCGAATAGACGAGTCCGCGCCAATACCGATCGCGCGGCACGGGTACCGGCCCGTCAAAGACCGCGCGGAACGCAATCTCATCGGAGCGTGTCAGCGCAGCGATGTCGCCGGGTGCAATATGATCGCTGATGCCCGTGCGGGTTCCACCCGGAAGCGGTACCGACCACAACGGCGCGATCCTGGGGAAAAACAGAAACAGTACCAACATCAACGGCACTGCCTGCATGACGAGTACCGCCGCCGTGCGCAATGACGTCGATGCACGAACGCGCGTGTGCAGTTGGTGCAGACCGACGAATGCCGCCGTGACGATAACTATCGCCGCCGCACCATATAACGCGACACCGATGGATTGGTCGAAAAGAAACTCCGCCGCGATGATGAAGTAGCACAGGTGAATAACCACATAGGCGTCGCGCCGGCTCTTCATCTCGACGAGTTTCAGCGCGAAGGCGACGATCAAAAGTCCGGTCGCAGTTTCAAGGCTGAATACGCTCTGGCCGCTGACACCAACGCCGATCGCTGAGGCGACCACCAATAGCGCCTTGATCCAGCGCTGCGGATAATCCCAGCGCCCCTGAAAGACCATCCAGCGCCAATATCCGCAGAACAATCCAACGGCGATGATCCACGGCGTAATGTGCCCCGCATGCGGCAGTACTACAAACGCCTGCGCGACCATCAACAAGCCAAGACTATTGCGCGGAATTTGATAGCCGACGCCGCGCGCCTCAATCGTGTCGTTAGTCTTGCGCAAGACCATACAGTGCCAGTGCCCTTAGTATCGAATCGCGATGCGGGTCGCCGACACCGGGTCGTACCCTCACGCCGGGCATCGCGAGCCCGAAGTCGCGACCGGAACGCACCGCGGTCAATGCCATTCCGGCCAGTCGCGACAAACGCTCCTCCGTGCCACCCGCAACCCGGTCGAAGTCGAGCATCAGCCTTGGGTCGACATAACTCGTGTACTCTTTCACGACGAGTTGATCCGAGCGCGCGTACACGCGCCAAATGATGTGGCGCACCGAGTCACCCGGACGATACATCCGCATGTCGCTGAAATCGTCGCTCCCTTGCGGATCCGTCAGATCTCCTTCTTCACCCCGGCGCGCTATCTGTTCAGGTTGATCGACGAAGAGCGGCTGCGGGTATACCAGCGCGCGCGCCCCCAGATCGACCCATGTCCACGCACGCAACAATCCCAGCGGATAGTTGGTCTCGATCAGCAGTCGGCCAGGGTCGAGCCAGCCACGCCGAACCGCGCGCACGAACAAACGAACGATGCAGGCTTCGCTGTCGTACACCTCCGCCCATTGCGCAATCGCTCCCAACCAGCCGAGTTGGATGCCTTCTCGTCCGTGGCCTTGTGGTCGCGATACTCGCACCCGGAATTCAACGTCCTCACCCACAAAACCCGTCCCCGCGGCGATCAATTCCACGGTCAGTCCCGACAAGTTCCTGAAGGTGTACAGAATCGTGACAAGAAACAGACTACCCAGCGTGAACGCGACACCATAAACGAGGCTGTTCTGATAATTGATCGCGCCGAGAATCAGCAGCACGATCAAGCCGCCGAATACGAATCCTGTCAACGTCGGAAAAATAAAGATCGATTGTTGGCTCAGCGTCAAACGATGTGATGGCGGGATGCGGCGATCCAGCCAGCGGGTGAAGCGCGGTGAGCGCTCGAAAGCAGAAAGCTCAACGGGCATTTTTGCGGATCTCATAGTGATCCGGCGGACGCGCAGCGTCAGCCGACCACATCGACGCCGGACAACAGCTTCTGTGCCAGCGCGCCGCCCCCATGACCCGAAAAGTCCGCCGCGGAACGCAGCCGGTGTTCAACGACGCTGGGTAGTACCGCTTGTACGTCCTCCGGCACAACGTGGCTGCGCCTCTGCAACAGCGCCCACGCGCGCGCGCTGCGCAGCAATGCCAGCGCCCCGCGTGGCGACAAGCCGAACGCAAACTCCGGCTCGTGGCGACTGAAGTGTACGAGGCGCTGCACGTAATCAATCAGCGGATCCGCCACCTTGATGGCATCCACCGCCGTTTGAATCTGCACCAGCCGCGCTCGATCGACGATGATCGGAAGCTGTTCCAGTACCACGCGCCGATCGCCACTCTTCAGCAACTCACGCTCGGCATCGGGGTCCGGATAGCCGATCTCTATCCGCATCAGAAAGCGATCCAATTGCGATTCCGGCAACGGAAATGTGCCCGTCTGGGTGCTCGGATTCTGAGTCGCGATGACGAAGAACGGGTCCGGCAATGGCCGCGTCGAACCATCGACGGTTACCTGGCGCTCTTCCATTGCCTCGAGCAACGCGCTCTGCGTTTTCGGCGTCGCACGATTGACCTCATCGGCCAATACGACTTGCGCAAAGACAGGGCCCGGGACGAAGCGAAACGTGTTCTGCTCACGATCGAACACCGATACTCCGACGATGTCGCCCGGCAGTACGTCACTCGTGAATTGAATTCGGTTGAAAGAAAGCCCCAACACCCGCGCCAGGGCGTGCGCAAGCATCGTCTTGCCCATGCCGGGAAGATCTTCGATCAGCAGGTGTCCACGCGCAAAAAGGCACGCAAGGGCAAGTTTGATCTGTCGCTCTTTTCCTAGCAGAACAGAGCCGAGGCCCGCCACGACGTTGTCGATGACGTCGTGTGTCGATCCTTCAAGCGTGGTTGTGTAGCTCGATGACGGAATGGTCACCGCTGTAGTCGGCTTCACGGCGTTGTTTCATGAGGTCATTGCGATGCAACGATAGTCTTTCGAGATATGCATCGTCTATGTCTCCCGTCACGTAATCGCCGTCGAAGACCGAGCACTCATACCGGGTGATTCGAGGGTTACCTTCGACTGCACACGCGACGAGGTCTTCGGTGTGCTGGTACATGAGCCAATCGACACCGATGACTCGCGCCACCTCTTCATCGGTTCGGTTATAGGCAACAAATTCGCGAGGCGACGGCATGTCTATTCCATAGACATTCGGGAAACGCACTGCCGGCGCCGCGGAAGCCATATACACCTTGCGCGCACCGGCCGCGCGCGCCATCGCTATGATCTGACTGGTGGTGGTACCTCGTACGATCGAGTCGTCGACGAGTAACACATTTTTACCCTTGAATTCGAGCTCGATGACATTGAGTTTCTGGCGCACCGATTTTCGGCGTTGTTGCTGGCCGGGCATGATAAATGTTCGACCGATATAGCGGTTTTTCACAAACCCTTCACGGTATTTGACATCGAGGCGATGCGCCAACGGCAGTGCAGCGGTGCGACCGGTGTCTGGAATTGGAATGACGACGTCGATGTCGTGATCGTTGCGTGGATAGCGTGCAACGATACGATCTGCCAGCTTCTCACCCATACGCAATCGAGTCTTATAAACGGATACCTGATCAATGATCGAATCCGGACGGGCCAGATAAACCTGTTCGAAAATGCAGGGCGTATGCACCGGACTCTCCGCGCAATGGCGAGTCGACAATTCTCCCTGCGCGCTGATGTAGACGCCCTCCCCCGGCGCTACGTCTCTGATGAGATCAAACCCCAGTATGTCCAGCGCGACACTTTCTGACGCAATCATGTAGTCGGTGCCCGAATCCGTATCGCGTTTGCCGAACACCAGCGGGCGGATGCCAAAGCGATCGCGGAAGCCGACGATGCCGCCCCCGATCACCATCGCCACCGCGGCAAACGCACCACGACACCGCTGATGCACGCCCCGCAAAGCGTCGAAGATGTTGTCGGGTTCAGGTCGGTGCCCCGCGACACGTTGCAGTTCGTGCGCAAACACATTCAGCAGCACTTCCGAATCTGATTCGGTATTCACATGACGCAGGTCTTCGCGATAGAGATCTTCTTTGAGCTGCGCGGCGTTGGTCAGGTTGCCGTTGTGCGCCAACGTGATTCCGTAGGGCGAGTTGACATACATCGGTTGCGATTCGGCTGAACTCGAACTGCCGGCGGTCGGATAGCGCACATGACCGATGCCCATGTTGCCGATGAGCCTTTGCATATGCTGTTGTTGGAAAACGTCGCTTACCAGTCCGTTGCCTTTACGCAGGAAAAGATGACCGGCGTCGCAGGTCACGATACCCGCGGCATCCTGACCGCGGTGTTGCAGAACCGTCAGCGCGTCATAAATCTGCTGATTCACCGCCGTTCGGCTAACGATGCCCACTACGCCGCACATACTCGCTCCTTCATCGCTTCTCGCGAAGCTCGTTGACCAAGTCACCCCCCGACGAGAACGCCTGCATCACATCTACCTCGAACGCGCTCAACGCCGGCATTACGCGCGATTCCTGCCACCATGCTTGCTCTGCCATGAATGGACGCAGTGCGATTGCAGCGACGATACACACAACCGCACCGCGCAGAGCGCCGAATACGAGTCCGATCAAGCGGTCGGTCCCGGACAAACCGGTCGTGGCGACCATTCGCCCGACCAACCATTGAACGACCGCACCGGCCAGCAGGGTTCCGACGAAGATGACCGCAAACGCGGCGACAAATCGCAACGACTCTCCGTCGATGCGTTTCGGAAGCAACGGAACCATTTGATCAGCGAAGCCAAGCGCCAGTATCACCGCAAGCGCCCAGATCGCGAGCGAAAGAATTTCCCGCAAAAATCCGCGGGCCAGCCCGATCAGCGCCGAAATCGCAATGATCGAGAGGATGACATAGTCAACAACGACCATCGCGTGAACGCCTCATTGGCCGAAGACGACCACGATTGCGTTCAGGCCGTAACGTTTCTCCAACTCCCGTTCCAGACGAGTGGCATCGCCTCTGTCGACCATCGGTCCGACGGCGACTCGGGTAGAAATACCGGTCAGGCCCTTCACGTCTGTCAGCACCGACGCGTAACCATCCGAACGAAGTTGATCACGCAGTGCCACCGCCTTTGTACGATCCGAAAAACTACCCAGTTGTACACCCCACGCAGATGGCAGCGCGCCCTTCTCGTGCGTGTCGGCTGGTGCCAACACAGGATCACCCACCCGCGTGGATGTCGAGCGAACGAATCCGTCCGCGTCGATTTGTTCGCGCAATACATCGGCATTGGCGAGATCGGCGGAATCCAACGCGGCCACATGCGGAGCGTCGATTGGGGGCGGCGCCGGCATCACCGGCGCTGCTGGGGACTCGACGCCGGCTCCATCCAACAGCATCGGTAACCCGATGACCGCAACGGCCACCAGAAATATTCCCCCCATGACTCGATAACGTGTCCGTTCAGTCACGGCCAGGTGCCTCACGGATCAAAATGCCACGTATGCGTTGCGCCAGGCCGAACGAACCGAGCACGACCAACCGGTCGAGCGGTGTCAATCGCAGCACCACACCATCGAGGATGTCGACAAGCGCACCGTGCGCAACCGATGCACGGGACACCAAGCCGGCCTTTGATGCAGTTGCCGCCGCGTCCTGGCCACGTTGTCCATCGGTACCCACAAACACCCATTCGTCCACCGCGGAATCGAGGGCGGCTACGATGCCCGCTGCATCCTTATCTTGCAAGAATCCAGCGATGGCCAATGTGCGCCCGCTTCGATTCGTGCTGCGCAGTTGTTCGCCAAGAAACGCCGCGCCGTGAGGGTTGTGCGCAACATCGACGATCACTTGCGCACCCCGATATTCGAAACATTCGAACCGTCCCGGTAAACGAACATCCGCCGAATCGCGGACCCACTCTTGTACCGCGCTGCGACCATCGAGCGCGAGCAATGCCTGCAGCGCGGTAGCCGCATTGCGGATCGCTACACTCGGCCGCACCAAGCCATCAAAACTGACCCCGACGCCGTCACAAAGGCCCTCGAAATACCATCCTGCCGTCGAACCCCGTGCTGAAAAATCCGCGCCATATCGAAGCAGCGGAGCGTTGAGCGCCTTCGCCGCGTTTACGACACTCACGGGGATGGAAGGCTCGCCGAATACACAGGTCACCCCACGCCGCAGGATCCCCGCTTTCTCCGCGCCAATCGTCTCTCGATCCGATCCAAGGTATTCGACGTGATCAATCCCGATGCTGGTGATGATCGTCAGGTCCGCATCGACGACGTTCACCGCGTCCAGGCGACCGCCCAGCCCGACTTCGAGGACCGTCGCATCAACGTTCGCGCGCCGGAACGTGAGCAAAGCCGCCAGAATCCCGAATTCGAAATACGTCAACGTCGTGTCGCAACGGGCGTCCTCGATGGCTGCAAAAACCCCGCACAACACTTCATCGCCAACAGGATGCCCATTGACGCGGACGCGCTCGTTGAAGCGGTTTAAATGCGGCGACAGCGTGGTACCGACCGTGCGGCCTCCAGCGCGCAGCAGCCCTTCCAGATACACGGCAGTCGAACCTTTGCCATTGGTACCGGCGATGACGACATTTGTGGCCGCCGGCGGTAACACCCCAAGCCGAGCCGCAACCAGTCGAACGCGATGCAGGCCCAAGTCGATTCCGACGGGATGGACCCGCTCGGCGTGCGTCAGCCAGTCGGCCAGACTACGCGCCATCATTGCTGATCGAGGGCTGCGCGAATCTCCCGCAACTGGCTGCTCAGTGAATCCGGAATCTGCGCCGGTTGCTGTTGATTACGCTCCATTGTCGTCACCAAGGCGGTACCGACGACGACCCCATCCGCCAACGGTGCGACCAGTCGCGCCGATGCACCATCCTTGATGCCAAAGCCGATCATGATCGGTAGGTCCGTGTTTGCCCGTATCCGTTCGATCTGCTCGGCAATCCCCTCGGTACGCAAGAGATTGGCGCCCGTCACACCTTTTAATGCGACGTAATAGATGAACCCGCTGGCCTGGGCGGTAATCAACGCGATCCGTTCAGGCGTCGTCGTGGGCGCAACCAGAAAAATCAGATCGAGTGCCCGCGCGCGCATCAGCTGCGCGAGCTCGCGCGCCTCCTCCGGCGGCAGATTCACCAGGATCATTCCGTCGACGCCGGCATCCGCCGCACGCGCGACAAATTCGCCGTACCCCATTCGCTCGACCGAGTTCAGATAACCCATCAGCAGCACGGGTGTGGCTGTGTCCTGTTCGCGAAACTCGCGGACCATTGCGAGCACATGTGTCATCCGAGTGCCTACCGCCAGCGCACGCTCCGAGCTTCTCTGGATCGCCGGTCCCTCCGCCTCCGGATCCGAGAAAGGCACCCCGACTTCGATAACGTCCGCGCCGCCTTTGACCAATGCGTGTAGCGCTGGAACGGTCGTGGCGCGATTGGGATCTCCGCCGGTGATGAACGTCACCAACGCCTTGCGGCCGGCGACATGCAATTCCCTCAGACGCCCCTCGATACGGCTCACAGCACGATCCCATCAATTGCAGCGACGGTCAGAATGTCTTTGTCGCCGCGTCCGGACAGATTGACGATGATGATTTCATCGCGCGGCGCGCGCGGCGCGTACTCGCGCACCCAGGCGATGGCGTGACTCGATTCGAGCGCCGGCATTATGCCTTCGACAAGGGTCAGGTAGCGAAAGGCAGCAAGCGCCGCGTCATCGGTAACGCTCACATAGTCGGCCCGACCGAGGTCCTTCAAATACGCGTGCTCGGGACCTACGCCCGGATAGTCGAGGCCGGCGGAGATCGAATGAGTTTCGATGATCTGACCATCATCATCTTCCAGCAAATACGTTCGATTGCCATGCAGCACCCCGGGCACACCGACAGACAAAGAAGCCGCGTGCTTACCGGTATCGAGCCCAAGACCGCCAGCCTCGACCCCTACGAGTCGAACCGAGCTGTCGTCGATGAATGGATAAAACAAACCCATCGCGTTCGACCCACCACCGACGCACGCGACCAGCGTGTCCGGCAATCGACCGGTCTGCTGCAGGCATTGCGCGCGGGCCTCCAGTCCGATGACCGACTGAAAGTCGCGCACCATCATAGGATAGGGGTGCGGCCCGGCCACGGTACCAATGATGTAGTGCGTGTCATCGACATTGGTGACCCAGTCACGCATTGCTTCATTCAACGCGTCTTTGAGCGTGCGCGACCCCGACGTGACCGGAATCACATCGGCACCCAGTAATTTCATGCGGTAGACGTTGAGGCTCTGGCGCTTGATGTCGTCTGCGCCCATATATACCTGGCACGCGAGTCCTAACCGCGCAGCTACCGTCGCAGTTGCCACGCCATGCTGGCCGGCTCCGGTCTCCGCGATTATTCGACGCTTGCCGATGCGTTGCGCCAGCAGCGCCTGACCCACCGTGTTGTTGATCTTGTGTGCGCCGGTATGGTTGAGATCTTCTCGCTTCAGGAAGATTTGGGCGCCCCCCAGCTCGCGCGTCAGACGTCGTGCGGGGTACAACGGGGTCGGACGTCCTACGTACAGAGCGAGGTCTTCGGCGAGTTCGCGTTGGAAATCCGGATCGCGCTTACACTCCTGATAAAGGCCGTCGAGCTGATCGAGCGCGTGAAATAGAGTTTCCGCAACAAAACGGCCGCCATACCGACCAAAGTGACCATCGCGTGTCGGCGCATCATATAGGTCGTTAGTTCCTGCGATCGGCACGCTGCACCTCAGTCATGAATTGGTGGATTTTCATAGGATCTTTGACGCCTTTCGATACACCCTCGACACCGCTGCATACGTCGACCGCGAACGGTTGCGTCAAACTGATTGCCCGTGCAACGTTAGTCGCCGTCAATCCTCCGGCGAGGATCAGTGGTCGGGAGCAGGATCGCGGCCACCACGACCAATCAAACGGCACGCCGGCGCCACCGGCCTGCCCGGGGCTGAATCCATCGAGCTGATACGCGCTGGCTCGGGGATAACGCCGCTCCAGATCGACTGCGTCACCGGATACGGACATTCGGATCGCCTTGATATACGGCATACCGGCGGCGGCACATTCGGCATCGGTTTCTACGCCCTGGAATTGCAGTATCACAACACCTGCGGCGGCCGCCTGTTCACGCACGAGCGCAGGGTCGGAATCGACGAACAACCCTACCGCAGTGACGAACGGCGGCAGTGCGCTGATGATCGCCCTCGCGTGTTCGCAGGACACATACCGGGGACTGGCGCGATGAAAATTGAAGCCGATCGCATCGGATCCGGCGGCTATTGCAGCTTGCGCGTCCACGAGACGCGTGATTCCGCAGATTTTGGCTCTAACCCGCATCACCAGTGCCCGGAAAAAGCGCGCTAGTCTACCAGACGTCGCCCGCCGCCCGGAGAATCATCGGCGGGCGCCACGCCGGAAAGCTGAACTCGGCACCGTATTGCACGTCGACGAGGTAAAGCCCGGAGGACGCTGCCGTCGCGCCAACAAGTCGACGATCGCGCGCGAGCAGAACTTCGCTGATCCATGCGGGTTCCCGTTCCCCTCGGCCAACCTGCAGCAACGCTCCGGCGATGTTGCGAACCATGTGCTGCAGGAACGCGTTGGCGGTGACATCGACAACAATGAGGTCATCGAAGCGACGCACGGCGATCGCGAAGATGCAGCGATGCGGCGACTTTGCCTGGCACGCGCTCGATCTGAACGACGTGAAGTCATGCTCCCCAATCAATAGGCGCGACGCTTTGTGCATCGCTGCATCGTCGAGTGGTCGTGGCGACCAAGTCACACATTGGCGAGCAATTGCGGGCGTGCGGTCCGCCTCGAGGATCACGTAAAGATAGCGGCGTCCAGTGGCGTCAAATCGCGGGTGAAAGTGGGCCGGGACCGGCTCGACCCAGCACACGCGTAACTCTTTCGGCAACAGACTGTTGGTGCCACGAATCCATGCAGCCAACGGGCGGACCGCCGTCGTACCGAACGCGACTACCTGTTGGGTCGCATGGACGCCTGTATCGGTCCTGCCCGCAGCGACCAGGCGGATGGTTGAATCTGCAATTCGGCTCAGTGCCTCTTCGAGCGTCTGCTGAACCGAGCGTTGCCCGACCTGACGTTGCCAGCCATGAAAACAGCTGCCGTCGTATTCGACCCCAAGAGCCAGATGGCGAGCGATGATCGGTGGCAACTTGAGCGCACCGCGCTTGCAGACGCTAGCTCAACTTGGCGAGCAACGCATTCGCGGCCTGCTGCTGCTCGTTGCTACCTTCCTGCAAGACCTCGCTCAGAATTTCGCGAGCGCCGTCCTCATCACCCATATCGATGTACGCGCGGGCAAGGTCGAGCTTAGTCGTCGCCGCGTCTTCCTCGTCGAGGAAGTCGAATGCATCCTCCGCGGCTTCGGCGATCGGTCGCGCCTGACTTTTCGATTCGCTACGCGCGGCGGGCTCGAATTCAAGATCTTCTAGATCAAACTCATCGCCGTTGTCTGCGGTCGCCACGTCTGCGTCGTCCTCGACTGCGGGTCGACTACGCGTGGCCGATCCTGGTGCGCGCATCACAGTTGGCTCATCGTCTGCCTTAAAGTCAATGCCAAGGTCCCCGCCGAGATCGTCCGAAGCCTCGTCGCTTCGCTGCGGGAAATCGCGCGAACGGCCGGCGGTTGGGACGTCGTCTCTATCGGCGTCCAGATCGAGTTGAAATTCGTCGAGTGGCGTCGACATCGCTTCATTGGGCGCTGTGGCTACCGCAACGGAATCGTCATCGCGCAGCTTTGTTTCGAGTTCACGCGCTTCCAGCAAAAGCTCGTTGTCCTCGCAGCGCGCCAGCAACTCCGTCATATGCGTTTCAAAGCCGAGCGCGTCCTTGGTCTCCGCGTAAACTTCGAGCAGCTTCAGCCGAACGTCGGAACGATTCGGGTCATCATCCAGGGCTCCCAAAAGCAGACTGACGGCCTGCGGATAACGCCCGTACGCGATATAGATGTCCGCCTCGCCAATCACGTCGCTCGTCTGCGGACCTTCGTGTGGCACCGGCTCACGCTCGTCGTCCACCCGCAGTTCCGTCGGTTCGGCAACTTCGTCGTCTCCGACTACAGCCTCGACGCGAGGTGCGCGTACTCGGGACGATCCCGCCGTCGATGTCGCCGATAACGTAGCGGTATCGGTAAACCCCGAAAGCTGTTGGTCATCGGCGTGCCGGCGCCCCCGAGCTCGCATCAATCCGGCGACGACGATTAGCACCAGAACCAGCGCAGCACCAATCATGACGACGGGCGACGCCAACAGCGCCGCGATGCCGCCCGATTCCGGTTTACGCGTCTCCGTGACGGCCGCGCCATCACTTGAACGCTTGGCCAACTTCAGTTGTTCCTGCATCTGCGCGATTTGTTGGTCACGCACTTCAATCTGGCGTTGGGTCTGTTCGGCTTGTGATGTCGCCTGATCGAGGCGGGCCACAGCCTCATCACGTTCTCGAGTGATACGATCGGATTCTTCCTTCGTCGCGGCGAGCTCTCCTTCGAGCGCCGCGACATCTGCGGCACCGCCACCCGCACCCGTGCCACGCTCGGAAGAATCGCCCGCAACAATACGCAATTCACCGTCGGGACCCGTCGCCGCTGTGGGCGCTCGAACCGTCGCGGTCGCGTCGATCTGGCCCGCAAGCGCACCTGGTTCAGCGGCGTTGGGTGGCGTTGCGACGGAATTCGTCGCGGGGTCTGCAGACGCAAGTGACTCACCGCGTCGATAGGCTTGCCATGCCTGGTTCTGTGCCGCAACTTCGCTGACCGCATCGGCAAATGTTGTGGCCTGCACGTCGGCTGCACTCGGCAGTCGCAGCGTGTAGCCGGCCTTCAGCAGATTGATATTGCCCCCGATGAACGCGCCCGGATTAAGGCGCTGGATCGCCAGCATGCTCTGCTGCACTGAGACGTCGTTCGATGGGCGTGCGCGCTGGGCGATCTTCCAAAGCGTGTCGTCGCGATCAGTCAACCCATAGCTTTCGCCGGTTAAGCGATCTTGAGGTGCGGGTTGGGTATCTGGCTGGGTCGAAGAAGGGGGCGCGCTACTGAGGGAAACCTGGGAGTCGGGTCTTGTCGGCGTCCGCACGACGCGTCCAGCGGGACCCCCGCCCGGATCACTTCGACCCGGACTGGCGATCGCTGGCGCGGGTTGCTCCTTATAGGTCGGTGGATCCAATAGAAGGGTGTATTCCTTCAACAAACGACCCGACGGCCACAGTACCTGGACCACAAAATTCAAATAGGGCTCGGTGATGGGCTGGGCACTCGTCACGCGCAGGACCGGGTGATCCGGGTCTTTCATTTCGACGTGAAACTGCAGCCCCGTGAGGAAAAAGAACCGTTCGACACCGACGCGTTGGAAGTCCTCGGCAGACGCTAACTTCACAACGATTTCGGTTTCCGATAAGCCGCGCGTTTCGAGCAGCTCGATTTCCGCGTTGAGCTTTTGGTTCAGCGCCGAGTGAACCGTGATGTCACCGAGTCCAAGCGCAGCGGCGTGACCGCACCAGAGCGTAGCAATCAGGGCATAACCGAGCGCCAACCTGCGAGCCATAGTTCTGTCCTTTGCCTTATCGAGCCGCGCTGTCCGTGTAACGATTCACTCAAGTTCCGTCAGACGCTGGTGCACAAACGTGCTCAGACTGCCCAACACCCACGATCTGTGACATCACTTTCCGTAGCGATGTGACACATTGGTGGCGCAGACATGATGCCGAACAAAAAGATAACTTAGAAGCAGTATTCAAAGAGTGCAGTAAGTAACACTTATTGTTGTTCTTCTAGCAAAAGTTCCGCGATTTGTACACTGTTGAGCGCCGCCCCTTTGCGGACGTTGTCGGAAACGATCCAAAGATCGAGACCCCGCGGATGCGAGATGTCTTCGCGAATACGACCGACGAAGACTGCATCCTTCCCGACCCCATCGACAGCCGCCGTCGGATAGCCGCCATTCTGACGTTCGTCGACGATCTGAATCCCCGGCGCGTTACGAAGCAATTCGCGCGCCGCGACGGCACTGATCTTGGATCGTGTCTCGATGTGGACCGCCTCTGAGTGGCCATAAAAGACGGGCACGCGGACGCAGGTAGGATTCACCAGAATCTCAGGTGCTTCCAGAATCTTGCGGGTCTCCCACACCATCTTCATCTCTTCTTTTGTGTAACCGTTATCCTGAAAAACGTCGATGTGAGGGATGACGTTGAAAGCGATCTGGCGCGTGAATGCTCTTGGCTCAATCGGCCGTGCGTTCAGCAAATCAGCGGTCTGCCCCGCCAATTCGCGCACGCCTTTGGCGCCGGCACCCGAAACGGATTGATAGGTCGCTACGTTGATCCGCTCGATACCCACGGCATCGAAGATCGGTTTCAGCACCACAACCATCTGAATCGTCGAGCAATTCGGATTCGCGATTATTCCTCGGGCACGATGCCGGGCAATTGCGCCCGGATTGACCTCAGGAACCACCAACGGCACGTCATCGTCGTAACGAAACTGAGAAGTGTTGTCGATCACTATGCATCCAGCCGCGGCGGCCTTCGGTGCGAACTCCGCTGAAATGCTCGCCCCCGCCGAAAATAGCCCGATATCGACGCCCCGGAAATCGAATTGGTCCAGGCGTTTTACCTTGATCGAGCGCCCCTGGAAACGTACCGACTTGCCCTCCGATCGCTCACTCGCCAGCAGAAAAATTTCACCGACCGGAAAGCCTCGCTCCTCCAGGATCTCGATCATCGCTTCACCGACCGCGCCGGTGGCGCCCACGACGGCAACGTTCACCTTCCTCATCACGAATCTCCTCCTGCAAACGCCTGAAGTACCGCATCGGCCATCTCGACTGTGTCGACACAGCGCAGGCCACCGGCAAGCGTCGGCTGCGAACGATCCGCCCCTTGCGGAAGGATGTCCGGCGTTCGCAATCCGCGCTCGAGTACCCGCTGCACGGCACGATCAATCCGTGCCGCGACCTCGATCTCGCCAAACGTGTATCGGAACATCATGCCAACGGACAGAATCGTTGCCAGCGGATTGGCGCTACCCTGCCCCGCGATATCCGGCGCGGACCCGTGCACCGGTTCATAAAGACCTCGGCTGTCCGCACCCAATGAAGCGGATGGCAACATGCCGAGCGAACCGGTCAGCATGGCGGCAACATCGGACAAAATGTCACCGAACATGTTTCCCGCGACCACAACATCGAATTGCTTCGGACGGCGAACCAACTGCATTGCGGCATTGTCGACGTACATGTGACTGAGCTCGACATCTGGATACGTCAACGCCACTTCTTTCATCACGTCGCGCCATAATTGAGTGACTTCCAAGACATTGGCTTTGTCCACGGAGCAGACGCGCCGGCTCCGCTTGCGCGCCAGATCGAACGCCACCCGCCCAATCCGGGCAATCTCGTCTTCGTCGTAGGTGTCCGTATTGAAGCCGCGACGGCGATTATCGACAACTTCGATTCCGCGGGGCTCGCCAAAGTAGATCCCACCGGTGAGTTCGCGGACGATCAATATGTCCAGATCTTCGACGAGTTCCCGCTTGAGTGACGACGCGTCGGCCAACGGCGCGAACAACAATGCAGGCCGCAGGTTTGCAAACAACCCGAGACCGGCCCGCAGTCCCAACAAGCCGCGTTCCGGGCGTTGGCTCATCGGCAACGCGTCCCACTTGGGGCCACCCACCGCCCCAAGCAAAACCGCATCGGCGGCGCGCGCCGCCGCCAGCGTTGCCGCGGGCAGCGGCGATCCCGTCAATTCAATGGCGCAACCCCCAAGCGCTGCCTCTGAAAGCACCAGCTCGAGCCCCGCGGAAGCTGCCGCCGCATGCATGACGCGAACCGCCTGGGTCACTACTTCGGGACCGATTCCATCTCCAGGCAGTACAAGAACATTCTTTTTAGTTTTATACACTTACAGACGTTTCCTATCGGTCAGTATTAAAAAGCCATGGCCGCGTGGCGCGATGCTGTTCTTCAAAGGCACGGATCGAGTTCTGCGCCTGCAGCGTCATACCGATGTCATCCAGCCCATGAACCAAGCAGTCTTTGCGATGAGGTTCGATCGAAAAACGGATACCAGCCCCGTCAGGTCGGAGGATCGTTTGCGACGGCAAGTCGATCGTCAATGCATACCCTTCGTTGGCGATCGCGGATTCGAACAGCTCGTTGATACAAAACTCATCTAATACAATCGGTAAAACCCCATTCTTAAAGCAATTATTAAAGAATATGTCGGCGAAGCTAGGCGCGATCACACATCGAATACCGTACTCCTCGAGTGCCCAGACCGCGTGCTCACGACTCGAGCCGCAGCCGAAGTTGGCGCGCGCCAAGAGCACCGTTGCGCCTTGATAACGCGGCTGGTTCAAGACGAATTTCCGATTGATGCGTCGCTCATTCGGGGTCTGCCCCATCGCGCCTTCATCGAGATACCGCCACGCGTCGAATAGATTCTCACCGAAGCCAGTCCGGCGGATCGACTTCAGAAACTGCTTCGGAATGATCTGATCGGTATCAACATTGGCGCGATCGAGCGGCACCACGATGCCAATCATCGTGTTGAAAGGTTTCATGCTCCGGCTCCGAAAAATTCACGGACATCTGTAAAGTGGCCCGCGATCGCAGCCGCGGCAGCCATCGCCGGACTCACCAGGTGGGTGCGTCCGCCGTGCCCTTGACGGCCTTCGAAGTTTCGGTTGGACGTCGCGGCGCAACGTTCCCCCGCTTCGAGACGATCTGAGTTCATTGCCAGACACATGGAACATCCCGGGTCGCGCCACTCGAAACCCGCATCGAGAAAAATCTGTGCGAGACCTTCTTGCTCCGCTTGACGTTTCACCAGGCCGGATCCGGGAACGACCATCGCCTGGCGGACACGCGATGACACGCGACGGCCTCGCGCCACCCTCGCCGCGATCCGCAGGTCCTCGATACGAGCGTTCGTACAGGAGCCGATGAAGACCCGATCGAGTTCGATGTCGGCGATCGCGCGACCGGGTTCGAGTCCCATATAAGCCAGCGCCCGCAGCGCTGCCTCTTGCTGCGCCGCGTTGCCAAAAGTGCCCGGTTCTGGAATCCGCTGCGAAACTCCGATCACCAGCTCGGGCGACGTACCCCAGGTTACCTGCGGTTCCAGTTCACGCACGTCGATTGTGATGCGTCGGTCGAACGTCGCCTCCGAATCGCTCGTCAACGTGCGCCAATACTCGACCGCCGCCTCCCACAGTTCGCCGCGCGGTGCGAACGGGCGGCCTTTTAGGTATTCAAGCGTCACTTCGTCGACTGCAATCAACCCGGCCCGAGCGCCCGCCTCGATCGCCATATTGCAGACGGTCATGCGCCCTTCCATGGTCAGGCTCCGAATCGCGCTTCCGGAAAATTCGAGCGTTTGCCCCGATCCACCTGCCGTGCCGATCCGACCGATGATCGAAAGGATTAGATCCTTGGCGTACACGCCCGGCTGCAAGTGCCCAAGCGTATCGATCTGCATGTTGCCGGTTTTACGTTGAATCAGACACTGAGTGGCGAGCACGTGCTCGACCTCGGAGGTACCGATGCCCTGAGCCAGTGCAGCAAAAGCACCATGCGTCGATGTATGCGAGTCACCGCATACGATCGTCATCCCCGGCAGCGTGGCACCCTGCTCCGGACCTACGACGTGCACGATGCCCTGCCGAATATCGCGGATATCGAATTGTTCGATGCCGAACTCGCGACAGTTGTCGTCGAGTGTCACGACCTGGATACGTGACGTCTCGTCGGTAATGCCCGCGATGCCTCGCTCTCGTCCCGTGGTCGGCACATTGTGGTCGGGCGTCGCGAGATTCGCCTCGATGCGCCACGGCCGGCGACCCGCCAATTTGAGGCCTTCGAATGCTTGCGGTGACGTCACCTCATGCAATAGATGCCGGTCGATATAAATCAAACCGGTTCCGTCATCGCGCTCGCTGACGAGATGATCACGCCAGATCTTGTCGTACAACGTCTGCGCCACGGGCAATTCCCTTATCTGAAGGGTGGCCATGGTAGGATCGCCGTTCAAATAAGACAAATTCATTATTTTTATAAGATTGATTATGGAATGGAATGAATTGAGGGCGTTCGTCGCGGTTGCCGACAGCGGGTCGTTCTCGCGAGCCGCCGAACAGCTCCGCCTGACTCAACCCGCCATCACCAAGCGCATCCAGTCGTTGGAAGCCGGCGTTGGCGTGTCGCTATTCGACCGGGTCGGCAAACGCGTTTACCTGACCGATGCTGGCACGTTACTGCAGCCGCGCGCGTTGGCCTTGCTGGCCGAACTGGCCGACACCGAAGTGATGTTGCGCAATTTGCACCATCGCATCGACGGTCGCCTCGCGCTCGCGACGAGTCATCACGTCGGCCTGCACCGGCTTGCGCCAATCCTGAAGGAATTTTCGCGGCGCTTTACCGATGTAGATCTGGATATCGAGTTTGTCGATTCGGAGGCCGCTCACGATCTGGTTCGCAGCGCCGCAACCGAACTGGCGGTCGTGACCTTGTCGCCCATACCGGATCCCAAGCTCCACAGCGAGCAACTGTGGCGTGATCCGTTGGCATTCATCGCCGCGACTGATCATCAACTCGCGGGACAACCCCAAGTCTCACTCGAACGGCTGTCGAAATTCCCAGCGATTCTCCCCGGTCTTGGGACCTATACCGGGCGCATTGTTGCCGAACGCTTCGCGCGGGCCGGATTGCCGCTGCGCACCGCCATGGCGACGAACTACCTGGAGACGATCGGTATGCTCGTTGGAATCGGACTTGGCTGGAGCGTGCTGCCGGCGACAATGATCCGGCCACCGCTGGTGGCGCTCGATGTCGACTGTGAGTTGTTGGGGCGTGATCTTGGCGCGGTGACCAACCCGGCGCGCACGTTATCGAATCCAGCATGCGCGTTTCTCGACGTGCTGCGCGAGTTCGCTGACTGACGGTTCAGCTCAGGGGCTATCAGCCGCGGTTCAGCCAGCCCGGGTTCTGCGCCCGCTGGCGCATCAGGTGGTCCATCAGCACCAGCGCCAGCATGGCTTCGGCAATGGGCGTTGCACGAATTCCGACGCAGGGGTCGTGTCGGCCGGTCGTAACAACTTCCACTTCTTCGCCTTTCGCATTCACGCTGCGACCCGGCAATCGCAGGCTCGATGTCGGCTTCAGCGCCAGACTCGCGACGATATCCTGGCCGGTAGATATTCCCCCTAGCACCCCGCCGGCGTTGTTACTCAGGAAGCCGGCGGCCGTCATCTCGTCCCGATGTTCGGTCCCGCGCTGTTCAACAACCGCGAATCCGGCGCCGAGCTCAACCCCTTTGACCGCGTTGATGCTCATCAGCGCACCGGCGATGTCGGCGTCCAACTTATCAAACACCGGTTCCCCGAGACCCACGGGCAGCCCGCTCGCAACCACCGTGATGCGCGCACCGATCGAATCTCCGTCCTTGCGCAAACGATCAATAAAACTGCCGATGTCGGCAACGACCCCTGCATCCGGACAGAAGAACGGATTGCGATCGATTTCATCCCAATCGATCAGGCGCGGTTTGATGTCACCGATTTGCGCCAGGTAACCGCGCACCGTCGCACCGAATTCCTGCAGCAGATATTTCTTCGCAATGGCGCCGGCCGCAACGCGCATCGCGGTCTCGCGCGCTGACGACCGTCCGCCGCCGCGATAATCGCGAACGCCATACTTTTTCTGATACGTGAAGTCAGCATGCGCCGGGCGAAACACGTCCTGAATGTTGGTGTAGTCCCGGCTGCGCTGGTCGGTATTCTCGATCACGAGCCCGATCGGCGTCCCGGTCGTAACGCCTTCGAACACACCCGACAGTATACGAACCTCGTCCGCTTCCTGACGCTGCGTCGTGTACTTCGACTGCCCTGGTCGCCGTCGATCGAGATCGCGCTGCAGATCAGCTTCGTTGAGGGGCAGACCCGGCGGGCAGCCATCCACCACAGCACCAAGCGCCGGTCCATGACTCTCCCCGAAAGTCGTGACCGTGAAGCTCTTGCCGAAGGTATTACCTGCCATGAACCTTGTCCGAATCGCCGCCCGCAGTATCGACGCTGGCCAGGATCAAGACAACCCGGCCGCCTCGAGCACGAACACGCCATGGCCACCCTGCTGCAGCTCGGGCCAGATGAATGGCAAGCCGGGATACACGGCAACCAGATTCATCGCGCTGGCGCCAACTTCACCGACGAGCAACCCATCATCCGCAAGCCAGGTACGTGCATCCGCCAATATGCGCGCGATGATTTCGAGACCGTCGGCGCCCGCTACCAACGCGCTACGCGGTTCATGCCGATACTCGGCAGGTATGCTCGCGAAGTCGCGCTCTTCGACGTACGGCGGATTCGTCACGATCAAATCGAAGCTTGTCGTTGGCAAGCCTTCAAAAACATCGGCATGGATGACCGAGACTCGGTCACCGACTTTATGCAGGGAGACATTACGCTTCGCCAGCGCGAGGGCCGCGGCATCGATATCCGACAACACAACTTCGGCATCTGGGAACGCATGCGCGCACGCGATGCCGATACATCCCGATCCGGTACCCAGATCGAGAATCCTCTCAGGGGAACGACTCAACCAGGGGGCGAACTCGGCAGCGATCATTTCGGCGATCGGCGAACGCGGGATCAGCACGCCGGCTTCTGCAAGATAACGCCGACCAGCGAACCACGCTTCACCCACCAGGTACGGCACCGGCACACGATGCACGATGCGGCGTTCGAGCAGACGTACGAGCGAACAGCGCTCAGGTCGCGTCAGCCGGGCCGACAGAACGAACTCCACTTTATCGGCGGCCATTCCGAGATGCCCACACAGCAGCGCTAGCGCTTCGTCCCACGGATTGTCGGTGCCGTGCCCGTAGTACACATCCGCGCGCGTCAGGTTCGTCGTCATCCAGCGCAGGTAGTCGGCAACGCTCTCGAGTTCATCGACCAGGTTCAACGCGTCATCAGCCGTCGCGCCCCAGCAATTCCAGCAGCAACGCATTCAATCGATTCACATAGCCCGCCGGATCGCTCAGTTGGCCGCCGTCCGCAAGCGCCGCCTGATCGAACAACACGAGCGCAAGTTCGCGGAAACGATTTTCGTCCCGCTCGACATCGAGTCGAACCACCAGCGGGTGTGTGGTATTGATCTCGAGGTTCGGTTTCGCGTCCGGAACGCGTTGCCCTGCCGCTTCCATGATTCGCCGCATCTGCGCGCCCATCGCATGCTCATCCAGCACCAGACAAGCCGGCGACGACGTCAGTCGTTTCGACTTGCGCACCGACTCGACTCTGTCACCGAGCACCGCCTTGATCCGTTCGATGAGCGCATCGCCGACGACGTCCGTCGCTGCTGCTTTTGCATCGTCGTCACTGCCGGGAAGCTCCAGATCACCACGCGTTACATCGCGCAGCTTTTTGCCGTCGAACTCACCGAGTGTCGACATCAGCCAATCATCGAGCCGTTCGTGCAGCAACAGCGCTTCCACACCGCGTTTACGCAGCAACTCGAGTTGTGGCGAACTCTTCGCAGTCGCAAAGTTGTCGGCACAGAGGTAGTAGATCTCTGTCTGACCGTCCTTCATGCGCGAAACATAATCTTCCAGCGTGACCGTCGGCACTTCGTCGTCGGTCCGTGTCGATGAAAAGCGCAACAGCTTGGCGATTGCCTCACGGTTTGAGAAATCCTCCGCCGGACCTTCCTTCAGAACCTCGCCGAATTCCTTGTAGAAGCCGCGATAGGCCTCCGGATCGGCGCTTGCCAGTTTCGCCAGCATGTCGAGCACTCGCTTCGCCAGCGCGTTCTTGATGTTCTGAACGCGCTCATCCTGCTGCAGGAGTTCTCTGGAAACGTTCAACGGCAGATCGTTGGAGTCGAGTACACCTTTGGTGAAACGCAGGTACAACGGCAGAAACTGTTCAGCCTGATCCATGATGTACACGCGCTGTACGTACAGCTTCAAGCCACGCGGCGCTTCACGATTCCACAGATCAAACGGCGCATGTTTGGGAATGTACAGCAGGCTCGTGTACTCGAGTTTCCCTTCGACCTTGTTGTGACTCCACGTCTGTGGATCGTCGAAGTCGTGCGAAACGTGTTTGTAGAATTCTTTGTATTCGTCGTCGGTGATCTCGGTCCTTGCGCGCGTCCACAGCGCCTTCGCCGAGTTGACGGACTCCCATTCCACGGTGGCCTTCTTCTTTTTCTTCTTGCCCTTGTCGTCGCCCGAGTCGACGGGCTCCTTGATCATCTCGACGGCGACGCCGATGTGATCCGAATATTTGCGGACAATCGTGCGCAGGCGATAGGCGTCGGCGAACTCCTTGGCGTCGTCCTTCAGATGCAGCGTCACGTCGGTGCCGCGCGTTGCCTTGACGTCGGCCGCTACCGTGAAGTCGGCTTCGCCGCTGGAACGCCACCGCGTTGCCGTGTCTGCCGGTTCACCGGCGCGGCGCGTCAACACATCCACGTTGTCGGCAACGATGAACGCACTGTAAAAACCCACGCCAAACTGACCGATCAGTGAAGCGTCTTTTTTGCGGTCGCCGGATAGTTTCGCAATAAATTCGGCAGTTCCCGACTTCGCAATCGTCCCGAGGTTGGCGATCGCTTCTTCTCGCGACATACCGATCCCGTTGTCGGAAATGGTGATCGTCTTGGCCTCTTCATCGACCGAAACACGAATACGCAGGTCGGCGTCGTCCTCCGTCAACGATGAATTCTCCAGTGCCTCGAAGCGCAGCTTGTCCACCGCGTCCGACGCATTGGAGATGAGTTCGCGCAGGAATATCTCTCTGTTCGAATACAACGAGTGGATCATCAACTGCAGAAGCTGTTTTGCCTCTGCCTGAAAGCCCAGTGTCTGCTCGGCCTGATTCGTCGCCGCCATCAACTTTCTCCGAAGACCGTCAAAACAGCGGCTGTAATGGGGGCGACGCCGATCAAATCAAGCCGGGTCACTTCCAGCCGGTGACCTTCGCCAGCGCACTGCCGATTTCCGCCAAGCTGCGCACTGTGCGCACGCCGGCGGATTTCAGTGCCGCAAATTTTTCATCTGCGGTGCCTTTGCCCCCTGCGATGATCGCGCCGGCGTGTCCCATACGTTTCCCCGCGGGTGCCGTGACGCCGGCGATATAAGACACCACCGGTTTGCTGACGTGATCCTTGATGAACGCAGCTGCTTCCTCCTCGGCGGTGCCGCCGATCTCGCCAACCATGACGATGGCTTCCGTCGCCGGGTCTTTTTCGAACAACGCAAGAATATCAATGAAATGACTGCCCGGAATCGGATCGCCGCCGATCCCGACGCAGCTGCTCTGACCATAGCCACGATCGGTCGTCTGCTTCACGGCCTCGTAGGTCAACGTGCCTGATCGCGAAACGATACCGACCTTTCCGGGCAGGTGGATGTCGCCCGGCATGATGCCGATTTTGCATTCACCGGGCGTGATGACCCCGGGACAGTTTGGTCCGATCAGGCGCGTCTGGCTCACCGAAAGCCGCGCTTTGATGGCGAGCATATCGAGCGTCGGGATGCCTTCGGTGATACACACGACGAGCTTCAATCCCGCGGCGATCGCCTCGAGTATCGAGTCTTTGCAGAATGGCGCGGGCACGTAGATGACCGTAGCCGTCGCGCCGGTCGCTTCAACCGCATCACGCACGGTATCGAACACCGGTTGGCCCAGATGTTTAGTGCCTCCTTTGCCCGGTGTGACGCCACCGACCAATTTGGTGCCATAGGCCAGCGCTTGTTGGCTATGCAAAGTTCCCTGCGCGCCGGTGAATCCCTGACAGATCACCCGAGTTCGTTTGTTGACAAGAATACTCATGCTCGACTCCCGGCGGCTTTGACCACTTTTTTCGCGGCATCGACGAGACTCTTCGCGGCGATGATATTCAGTCCGCTTTCGGCGAGGCGCGCCGACCCCTGCTTGGAATTGTTACCCTCGAAGCGCACGACGACGGGCACGTTGACACCAACCTCGGTCACCGCACCGATGATGCCGTCGGCGATCGTCACACAGCTGACGATGCCGCCGAAGATGTTGATCAAAACCGCCTTAACATTCGCATCAGACAGGATGATTTTGAAGGCTTCGCCAACGGATTCCTTGTTTGCGCCACCACCGACATCGAGAAAGTTCGCCGGTTTTCCGCCATGGAGCTTGACGAGGTCCATCGTGCCCATCGCAAGCCCGGCGCCATTGACCATGCAGCCAATGTTACCGTCGAGCGCGACATAGTTGAGATTGAACTTCGCCGCCAGGCCTTCGCGTTCGTCTTCCTGACTTGCGTCGTGCATCGCCGCCAATCGCTTCTGTCGATACAGCGCGTTGCCATCGATGTTCACCTTGGCATCGAGGCAATGAACGTCGCCGGCCTTCGTTATGACCAGCGGATTGACCTCGAGCAACGAGCAGTCGCACTCATGAAACAGGCGCGCCAGATTGATGAACAGGTTCGTGAACTGGCGCACCTGGTCGCCCTTCAAGCCGAGCGCAAAAGCGATCTCGCGCCCCTGATAGGGTTGCGCACCGACAAACGGATCAATAATGGTGCGGATGATTTTCTCGGGCGTTTCCTCCGCAACCTTCTCGATCTCGACGCCGCCCTCCGTCGAAGCCATGAATACTACGCGTCGAGAGCCACGATCGATCACCGCTCCGAGGTAGAGTTCGCGATCGATATCGGTGCAGCTCTCGACATAAACCTTGCTGACCGGTTGACCGTGCTCGTCGGTCTGGATCGTCACAAGTCGTTTGCCGAGCCATTTCTTCGCGAACACCTCGACTTCCGCGGTGGTGTTGACGAGCTTCACCCCGCCGGCCTTGCCGCGCCCCCCGGCGTGAACCTGCACTTTGACGACCCAACGGTTGCCACCGATTTTTTTCGCCGCTTCCACGGCGGCCTGCGGAGAGTCGACGGCGTGTCCGATCGAAACCGGCAGACCATATTCGGCAAAAAGCTGTTTAGCTTGGTATTCATGCAGATTCATGGATGACTTCCGTTAGGTTTTTTCTTTCGATTGATCGTGTGGATGGCATGCCCGCCCACGCTGAGCGCCGCCTCGTGCACGGCTTCGGACAGCGTCGGATGCGCAAACATCGTCAGTCCCAGATCCTCGGCGCTGGCGGAAAATTCCATCGCTATGACCGCTTGAGCAATCAACTCCGAAGCCTGTGGACCCAGGATGTGAACGCCCACAATACGATCCGTCTTCGCGTCGGCAACGATCTTCACAACGCCTTCGGTATCGCGCGCGGCCAGCGCCCGACCATTCGCCGAAAAATTGAAACTGCCGACGTTGTACGCCTCGCCGCTGTTCTTGGTTTCTTGTTCGTTCTTACCCACCCACGCTACTTCAGGGTGGGTATAGATGACCGACGGTATGCACTCGTAGTTGACCATCGGTTTTTGGCCGGCGATCCGCTCGGCCACCATGACGCCCTCCTCCATGCCCTTGTGCGCCAGCATCGGGCCGCGCACAGCATCGCCCACGGCATAAACTTGCGGGGCATCGGTCGCGCACACATCGTTGACATACAAAAAGCCGCGTTCGTCGAGATGCACACCGCAGTCGGGCGCGAGCAATCCCTTTGTGTAGGGCCGACGGCCGACGGCGACGATCAACTTGTCGAAGGCAATCGTCTGCTCACCGGTTTTGTCCTGATAGGTCACTGTCACCCGCTTGTTTTTGAGCGACGATCCCGTGACGCGAGCGCCCAGCCGGATATCCAGGCCTTGTCCTTCGAATGCCTTCTTCGCCTCGCGCGCGATGCGCGCATCAACCATCGGCAGGAAGTCATCCAACGCCTCGAGAATCACGACCTCCGAGCCCAGACGGCTCCAAACGCTACCGAGTTCCAGACCGATGACGCCAGCACCGATGACACCGAGTTTTTTCGGTACTGAGTCGAACTCGAGCGCGCCCGTCGAATCGACGATGAACCCTTTCTGCAACGGCGCCGACTCGATTTCGATCGGGATCGAACCCGGCGCGAGGATGATGTGTTGCGCTTCGAGAATCTGCGCGGCGCCGCTAACGGGTTGGTACTCCACCTTGCGTCCCGCCAACAGCATTCCGTGGCCCGGCAGCGATTCGACGCCATTACCTTGAAAAAGAGCGGCAACACCACCGGTCAGCTTTGCGACGACCGCGGTCTTGTGGGCCATCATGAGAACGAGGTCCAACTCCACCTTGCTCGTTTTTACCCCGATCAGCGGTAGTGCATCGCGCGCCTCAACGTATTTGTGCGACACATCGAGCAGCGCCTTCGAAGGAATGCAGCCCCAATTCAGGCACGTCCCGCCGAGCACCGGCTTACCGGCACCATCCAGAGACTTATCGATACACGCGGTCTTCATACCGAGCTGCGCCGAGCGTATGGCGGCGTGATAGCCGGCAGGACCGGCACCGATGACGATGACGTCGTATGCGGTGGTCATAAAACAGGCTCCGAAGTCGACATTGTTAGAGGTCGAGCAGGATTCGCGCGGGATCCTCTAACAGCTCCTTTATGGTGATCAGAAATCTGACCGCTTCCGAACCGTCGATCAAACGATGATCGTATGACAGCGCCAGGTACATCATCGGCCGGATGACGATCTGCCCGTCGACGACAACCGGGCGTTCCTGAATCTTGTGCATGCCGAGAATCGCGGTCTGCGGCGCATTCAGAATCGGCGTCGACAGCAGCGACCCGAACACACCGCCATTAGAAATCGTAAACGTGCCGCCCGACATGTCCTCGATCGTAAGCTTGCCGTCGCGTGCCTTCGTGCCGTAAGTCCGGATCTGTTCTTCGATCTGCGCAAGCCCGAGTCCGTCCGCATCACGTATCACCGGTACGACGAGGCCTCGCTCGGTGCCCACCGCAACACCGATGTCATAATAACCATGATAAATGATGTCAGTGTCGTCGATCGACGCGTTGACCGCCGGAAAGCGCTTCAGCGCTTCGACCGAAGCCCGCACAAAAAAAGACATGAACCCCAGCCGCACTCCGTTGTGACGTTTTTCGAATTCTTCGCGATGCCGGTTGCGCAGTGTCATCACCGCATGCATGTCGACTTCGTTAAACGTCGTCAACATCGCCGCGGTGCGCTGCGCTTCAACCAGGCGTCGCGCGATGCTGGCGCGCAACCGGGTCATCGGTACACGTCGTTCGGCGCGCTCTTCCCCCGGTTGCGCTGCACGTACCTGAACTGCGCTCGAAACGAGCGGTGCCCGCTCGCGCGGTGGACGCTGCGCTGCGGCACGCACGACATCTTCTTTGGTAACGCGTCCGTCTTTGCCGGTGCCGTCGACGCGCGTCAATACCACGCCCTGTTCTGCCGCGAGCTTGCGCGCTGCGGGACTGACATTGGCGGACTCACGGTCGCTCGATTGCGTTTTACCCATTGCGTCTGCAGCAGGCAAAGGAATCGGTTTGGTCGGCGCGCTCGGTTTTGTGGGGACCGCCGCCTCGATAAACAGCGCAACGGTCTCTTCGGACAACACAATGTCGCCGACCCCTTTCAAGATCTGTTGTAGTGCACCATCTGCCGGGGCCACCACTTCGAGCACCACCTTGTCGGTCTCGATCTCGACGAGCACGTCATCTCGCTTCACTGCCTCACCGGGCTGCTTGTGCCAGACGGCAACGGTGCCGTCAGCGATCGATTCCGGAAAACTGGGCGCCTTGATTTCGATTGTCACGCGATCGTCCCTCTTCGTGGTCCTGCCGTACGTCAGCCGTACAACGCATCGTCGACGAGACGGGCCTGCTGCTCGACGTGCAGCTGCATGTAGCCGGCTGCCGGTGCTGCAGACGCTTCACGTCCAGCGTAGGTCAGATACAGGTCTTCGCTGTGATTCAGTATCACCCGCCGCATATGGTGCTGGCTTGCATACCAGGCGCTCTGGTTCATCGGTTCCTCCTGACACCAGACGACGTCCTTCAGGTTTTTATAAGGTGCAATCGCGTGACTGAGCTCCTGCTCCGGGAAGGGGTAGAGCTGCTCGAGTCGCACGATCGCCACGTCAGTGGCGCCATCATCGCGCCGCTTTTCCAGGAGGTCGTAGTAGACCTTGCCGCTGCACAGCACCACGCGCGCTATCCGCTTGGGGTCGAGCGGATCGATCTCACTCAACACCGGTTGGAAGGTGCCGTTCGCCAGATCTTCGAGCGTCGATACCGCGAGCTTGTGGCGCAACAGACTCTTCGGCGTGAATGCAATCAGCGGTTTGCGCAGCGGTCGTTTGATCTGTCTACGCAGCATATGAAACATCTGCGAGGGTGTGCTGGGCACGCAGACCTGGATGTTATGTTGCGCCGCGAGCTGCAGGTAACGTTCGATACGTCCCGATGAATGTTCCGGACCCGCACCTTCGTAACCGTGCGGCAACAGGACGACCAGACCACACAGCCGACCCCACTTGTGTTCGCCGCTGGAAATGAACTGATCGATCACGACCTGCGCACCGTTCGCGAAGTCGCCGAACTGTGCCTCCCACACGACCAGGGCGTTCGGCGTGGTCGTTGAGTAGCCATACTCGAACGCCAGTACCGCCTCCTCGGACAACAACGAATCGTAGATCTCGAAGCAGACCGCTTCCGACAGATGGTTCAGCGGAATGAAGCGCCGTCCATCCTTCTGGTTGAACAACATCGCGTGACGGTGCGAAAACGTACCGCGGCCCACGTCCTGGCCCGTGAGACGAATCGGGTAGCCATCGTCGAGCAACGTTGCGTACGCCATGATTTCCGCATATCCCCAGTTCAGCGGCAGCGCCCCGGCAGTCATCTTGTGCCGGTCTTCGACGAGCCGTTGCACCTGTGGGTGCAACACAAAACCGTCCGGCAATGCCTCCATTCGTGTGGCGAGCTTCTGCAATTCGACGAGCGGAAATCGCGTATCCGTCGGCGTCGTCCAGTGATGTCCCAGATGCGGCGCCCAGTCGACAAACAATCCCGTGTCGGGTTTGAACACCAGACTCAGCGCAACATGCTCGCCAGATTCCAAAGCCTGCCGATAGGTCGCGACCATCCCCTCGGACTCATCCTGGTTGATCGTCCCGTCCGCAATCAGTTTGTCGGCGTAGATCGAGCGAGTGGTCGGCTGGTTGCGGATCCGCTGATACATCAGCGGTTGGGTCGTCATCGGTTCTTCGGCTTCGTTGTGGCCTCGGCGCCGGTATCCAACCAGATCGATGACGACGTCCTTGTGAAATTGCATTCGATAATCGACTGCCACCTGCGTCACGAACAGCACTTCTTCCGGGTCGTCACCGTTCACATGAAAAATCGGCGCCTGCACCATACGCGCGACTTCCGTGCAATATTCGGTCGAACGCGCATCGTCCTGGCGATCGGTCGTAAAGCCGATCTGATTGTTGATGATCAGGTGAATTGTTCCGCCGGTTTTGAAGCCGCGCGTTTGAGACATTTGAAACGTCTCCATCACCACGCCCTGACCCGAAAACGCCGCGTCGCCATGAATCAGGATCGGCACGACCAGATCGCCGGTATTGTCCTTGCGTCGATCCTGGCGCGCGCGCACCGAACCTTCCGCAACCGGGCCGACAATCTCCAGGTGCGACGGATTGAACGCGAGCGCCAGATGCATCTCACCGCCCGGCGTCGTCACGTTCGATGAAAAGCCCTGGTGATACTTCACGTCACCCGACGCAAGCGTTACCGGCAACTTGCCTTCGAATTCGTCGAACAGTTCGTGCGGGTGCTTGCCCAGTATGTTAACGAGCACGTTGAGGCGCCCTCGATGTGCCATCGCAATGACCATCTCGACGACACCATGCGAACCCGCGCGCTGGATCGCTTCGTGCAGCATCGGAATCAGACTTTCGCCACCTTCCAGGCCGAAGCGTTTGGTTCCGGGAAACTTATTCTGCAGATACCGTTCGAGTCCCTCCGCGGCGGTCAGCCGTTCGATGATCATGCGCTTCACGTCATCGCCATACTCAGGATGGCAACGAACGCTTTCGAGGCGTTGCTGCACCCACAGTTGCTCGGCTGCGTCGACGATATGCATGTACTCCGCACCGACACTGCCACAGTACGTCTGTTCGAGCGCAGCTACGATGTCACGCAGCGTCGCTTTTTCAGCGCCATAAAAAAACGAGCCCGTCTGAAACATCGTATCGAGATCGGCGGCGGAGAGATGATGGTAGGCGAGATCGAGCACCGGTGTGGGGGGCCGCTCCATTATTCCCAACGGATCAATCGCGGCTCGTTTGTGACCACGATGGCGGTACGCTGCGATGAGTTCCGTCACCCGCATCTGCCTGCGTTCGTGATCGCTGGCAACGTCAGTGGTGACGGATGCAGGCCGCGCACGCAGTCGATTGCGACCGATCAGCTCGAAGTGCCGAATGACCGTACTGTGGGGAACATCTGCTGCGATCACACCTTCGACTCGCGGCAACTTCTCGAAGTAGCTTCGCCACTCCGGCGCTACGCCGTTCGGATTTTCCAGATAGGTCTCATACAGAGATTCGATGTAGGCAACATTGCCTCCCGCCAGATGGGAGGTCTTTTGCATGTGTTCGAGGAACGATTCCGACATCCGTTTCGCCGTGGTTGCGCTCGCGCAAAGTTTAGCAGGTCGGCTCGCAGCCGGTCTGTGCGGCGATGCTCGCCGGAGGGACCGCCGGGTGTGGCGTTTAGGTGCCCTGTTGCAACAGCATCGTGCGGATCTTACCGATCGCGCGCGTCGGATTGAGACCCTTCGGGCACACGCTCACGCAGTTCATGATGCCACGACAACGAAACACGCTGAACGGATCATCGAGTTCGGCCAACCGCTCGGCCGTTGCGGTATCGCGACTGTCAGCAAGGAATCGATAGGCCTGCAGCAGTCCCGCCGGCCCAATGAATTTGTCGGGATTCCACCAGAATGATGGGCACGCAGTCGAACAGCACGCGCACAGGATGCACTCGTACAGTCCGTCGAGCTTGGCGCGTTCCTCCGGGGACTGGAGTCGTTCCTGCGCCGGCGCCGGTTGATCGTTCAGCAGGTAAGGCTTGATTTTTTCGTACTGGCGGTAGAACTGGCTCATGTCGATGACCAGATCCCGAATCACCGGCAGGCCCGGCAACGGCCGCAGCACCAGCTTGTCTTTTTTGACGACCTCGGATACCGGCGTGATGCAAGCAAGACCGTTCTTGCCATTCATGTTTACGCCATCCGACCCGCAGACGCCCTCGCGGCACGAACGGCGATACGTTAGCGACGGGTCCTGAATCTTCAGCAGTTCCATCACGTCGAGGACCATCAGATCCTTTCCCTCGGGCAGCTCAAGCGAATAGTCCTGCATGCGCGGAACCGCGTCGGTCTCGGGGTTGTATCGGTACACACTGACTTTCATGGCGTGAGTCTCTGGCTCCTGCGTCTAGTACTGGCGAATGGTCGGTTGCATAGACTCGACTGTTTTGGGCGCAAAGTTCACGGCCCGCTTGGCGACCCGTTTACCCTGCGGCATATACAGCGAATGACAGAGCCAGTTCACATCATCGCGCTCCTGGTAGTCGTCGCGCGCGTGCGCACCGCGGCTTTCTCGGCGTCCCTCTGCGGTGATCGCGGTCGCTTCGGCGACCTCGAGCAGATTGTCGAGTTCCAGCGCCTCCATGCGAGCCGTATTGAACGCATGACTTTTATCCGATAGATGCGCGGCAGCGATCCGCTGGCGCAGCTCGGCAATCTCCAGGATGCCTTTTTTCATATGTTCTTCGGTGCGGAATACGCCGAAGCTGTTCTGCATCGTTGTCTGCAGCGATCGCTTCAGCACCGCGACCGATTCACCGCCAGTCGATTCGTTCCAGCGGTTGAGCCTGCGCATTGCACCTTCCAGATCGCTGTCGCTGGCCGATCGATAGCTGACACCTTGACGCAACACGGTCTCGATGTGCAGTCCCGCTGCCCGGCCGAATACGACCAGATCGAGCAACGAATTGCCGCCGAGTCGATTGGCCCCGTGCACAGAGACGCAAGCAACTTCGCCGGCCGCGTATAGCCCCTCGATCGATTTGTCGGTTCCCGTTGCCGTCTGGGTCAATGCTTGTCCGGAAACACTCGTTGGGATCCCGCCCATCATGTAGTGACAGGTCGGCACTACCGGGATCGGCTCTTTGGTCGCATCGACATGTGCAAACGTTTTCGACAACTCCAGGATCCCGGGCAGGCGACTCTTCAATACCGCCTCCCCAAGATGATCGAGCTTCAACAACACATAGTCACCGTTCGGCCCACAACCACGACCGCCGAGAATCTCCAGAATCATCGAGCGCGCGACGACGTCGCGTCCGGCGAGGTCTTTCGCATTCGGCGCATAACGCTCCATGAAGCGCTCACCGTCTTTGTTGATGAGGTAGCCACCCTCACCTCGACACCCTTCGGTGACGAGCGTGCCAGCACCGGCAATGCCCGTTGGATGGAACTGCCACATCTCGATGTCCTGCACCGGAAATCCCGCGCGCAGCGCCATACCCACGCCGTCGCCAGTATTCATCAGTGCATTGGTCGTTGATGCATAGATACGACCCGCGCCACCGGTTGCGAATACAGTCGCCTTCGACTCGACATAGACCACTTCACCGGTCTCAATTTCGATCGCGATCACACCGACGACCGCACCGTCCTGATTCGTGACCAGATCAACGGCAAACCACTCGTTTAGAAACGTCGTCTTCGCGCGCAGGTTGGCCTGATAAAGGGTATGCAGCAGCGCGTGTCCTGTTCGATCCGCAGCGGCACAGGTTCGCGCGGCCTGGCCGCCTTTGCCGAAATTCTTCGATTGGCCGCCGAACGGGCGCTGATAGATTCGGCCCGACTCGGTCCTGGAAAACGGCAGGCCCATATGTTCCAGCTCGAACACAGCCTGCGGTCCTACGCTGCACATGTATTCGATCGCGTCCTGGTCCCCGATGTAGTCGGAGCCTTTGACGGTGTCGTACATATGCCAGCGCCAATCGTCGTTCGGATCGTCACTCGCGATTGCGCACGTGATTCCGCCCTGGGCCGATACGGTATGCGAACGCGTTGGAAATACCTTTGAAATAACGGCCGTCTTAAGTCCTGACTGAGCAAGCTGCAGCGCCGCTCGCAGCCCGGCGCCACCGCCGCCGACGATGACGCCATCGAATTCCATCTTGCGGATACTCGGCATCGATCAGGATCTCCAGAAGATCTGCAGGGCCCACAGTACATACACGAACAGAACGAACAGGCAGCCAAACTGATAGACGATGCGGATCGCGGTAGCACGGGCGCCAAAATAGTGCCCGCGGATGTAGTCGGTACCGACGGTCCACATGCCGATCCAGGCGTGCGCGGCGGTCGCAAATACCGCCAGCGTCGAAAACATTTTCATCGGCAGACTACCGAAGTAGCCGGCGAGCGTTGTGTAGCTCACCCCGGGGTTGGCCAGGAAAAACCCGACAATACACAGAACATAGATCGCGATGATGACAGCGGAGACCCGCTGTACAACGAAGTCGGACAATCCACTGCGACCAAAACTCGTGACGTTGGTTACCACAACCACGCTCCCGCAAGCCCGATCAGCACCACGGATATTGCAATCGTCAGCTGCGCGGCAAGACGCCCGCCCTCGATCGTGTCACCGAAGTCGAAGTCGAGCAGCAGATGTTTGACCCCCGCGACCAGGTGATAGGCGAGCGTCGCAACAACCGCGATCAGCAACAGCTTCGGCAGCGGCTGCGTCAAGATCTCGCGGGATCGCTCAAACCCTTGTGCGGACGTCAGCGATTGATCGAGCAGATACAGCAGAAACGCGATGCCCGCGAACAACAGAACACCGGTGATCCGATGCGTGATCGATGTGATGGCCGCCAACGGAAAACTGAATTTCGTCAATGCAAGATTGACCGGACGATCCGTCTTCATGCCTCTGCCCAATGTTGGAAGACCCATGTCGGGAATGAACCAATATTCAAAACTTTGCCGGGTTCCGTGAGGTGCTTCGGTGAACCCGGCCACGCGGAACCGGATGATAGTCGATGGATTACGCTGGTGACAACGAAATCACCGTCGCTCGAGCGTCGCGCCCCACTTCATTGACATCGTTCAGCGCCGATCTATAGTCTGGCCGACTCGCCTCTTTCCCTTCGTACAAGGAGCCATCCCATGGCGGACAAGACTGCGCGCCTGTCGATCGACGGCGTCGCAAAACCGATCGAGTTGCCTGTTCTCAAGGGTACCGTCGGACCCGACGTGATCGACATCGCTCAACTCGCCGCCGCCGGTTTGTTTACTTACGACCCCGGGTTTGTCTCCACGGCCTCGTGCGAATCCGCCATCACCTACATCGATGGTGATGCCGGCGTGTTGTTGTATCGCGGTTACCCAATCGAACAGCTCGCCGAAGACTCCGACCATCTCGAAGTGTGTTACCTGTTGTTGAACGGCGAGCTTCCGAATGCAGCACAGAAGGCCGACTTCGACCGGACGATTACGCACCACACGATGGTGCACGAACAATTGAGCGATCTGTTCAGCGGCTTTCGTCGTGATGCACATCCCATGGCGATCATGTGCGGCGTAACCGGCGCGCTGGCGGCGTTTTATCATGACTCGCTCGACATCGATAACCCGGATCATCGCAAGATCACCGCGCATCGATTGATCGCCAAAATGCCGACGCTGGCCGCGATGAGTTACAAGTATTCGATCGGCCAGCCGTTCATGTATCCGCGCAACGACCTCGGTTACGCCGCCAATTTTCTGCGGATGATGTTCGGCAATCCGTGCGACGAATATCAGGTCAACCCCGTCATCGCCAAGGCGATGGATCGTATTTTTCTCTTGCACGCGGACCACGAACAAAACGCATCCACATCGACGGTGCGCCTCGCGGGATCGACCGGCGCCAATCCGTTTGCCTGCATCGCCGCGGGCATTGCCGCACTATGGGGACCCGCACACGGCGGCGCGAATGAAGCCGTGCTCAGTATGTTGAAAGAGATCGGCAGCGTTGCGAACGTCGACAAATTCGTCAAGCGGGCGAAAGACAAAAACGATTCGTTCCGTCTGATGGGCTTTGGCCACCGCGTCTACAAAAATTACGATCCACGCGCCAAAGTGATGCAGCAGACGTGCAAGGAAGTGCTCGAGGAACTCGGTGCCGAAAATGATCCGATGCTGCTGATCGCCCAACGGTTGGAGAAGATCGCGCTCGAAGACGACTACTTCATCGAGAAGCGGCTGTATCCAAACGTCGATTTCTACTCGGGGATCATCCTGAAGGCGATCGGCATCCCGACCGAGATGTTCACGGTGATCTTCGCAACCGGTCGTACACCGGGCTGGATCGCGCACTGGTGTGAAATGGTCAGCAACAAATACAAGATTGGCCGCCCGCGCCAGCTCTATACCGGCCCGAAACCGCGCGACTTCATCGCCGTCGAGAAGCGCTGAATAAGACCGCGCATCAGCGCCGCAGGCGTTCGATCAAGCTGGACGTATCCATACGTCCGCCGCCGAACGCCTGCACGTCTGCATAGAATTGATCGACGAGCGCCGTGAGGGGCAAGCGTGCGCCGATGCGCCGTCCGGCTGCCAATGCCATTCCCAGATCCTTGCGCATCCAATCCACCGCGAACCCAAAATCAAACTCCCGGCGCGCCATCGTCGGCGAACGATTTTCCATCTGCCACGACTGCGCAGCGCCCTTCGAAATGACATCGACGACAGCGCCGAGATCGAGTCCGGCACGTTCCGCGAAATGTAATCCTTCCGCGAGACCCTGCAGAACTCCGGCAATGCAGATCTGATTGACCATTTTTGTGAGTTGCCCGCTGCCGCACGGACCCATCAGACGGATCGCGCGTGCATACGTCTGCAGCACGTCCTCAACCTGCTCGAATGTCGTTGGTTCGCCCCCGACCATGATAGTCAGCTGACCACGCTGGGCACCGGCCTGGCCGCCGGACACCGGCGCATCGAGGAAACCGGCACCCGATCGATTCGCCGCTACCGCCAGTTCATGTGCCAGTTCCGCCGAGGCGGTCGTGTGATCGATGAGTACCGATCCGGCACGCAGTCCGCCGAATACGCCGGCCTCGCCGTACGCCACGCTGCGCACGTCGTCGTCATTGCCGACACACATGAACACCACGTCCGCTTCGCGCGCGGCATCGGCTGGGGAATCGAAGGCAGCTCCAGCGTATTCAGAGACCCACGCATCGGCGCGTGCACGTGTGCGGTTGTACACACGGGTACGATATCCGGCGCCGGAGAGATGGCCCGCCATCGGGTAGCCCATCACACCCAGACCAATGAACGCGACAGTGGTGTCGTGCGGTTTCTGCATGGGGCAATCCGTTCTGACGATGAGTCAGAACAGATTACACACCAAGCCGGGAAAGGAAAGGACGCGCGCGTCGCGCCTGGACCACTCAGCCCAACACAGCATCACGATTGAAGCCCGATTCGGTGAGTCGCGTCCGCAGCTCTTTCAGCGCCTCGACCTGAATCTGACGTACCCGTTCGCGCGTCAGCCCAATTTCAGCACCTACTTCTTCGAGCGTCGCCATATCGTGGCCACGCAAGCCGAAGCGGCGACAGACGACGTCGCGCGACTTCTCCGGCAGTTCACCGAGCCACACATCGATGCGCGCCTTAAGTCGGTTGTTCTGCAGCAGCTGCGATGGGTCGATCGCGCCATCGTCCTCGAAGGTATCCCAGGCGCCGCGCTCGGGTTCGAGGATAGAAATCTCTGTGCAGCTGATGTCCTGCGCAAGATCCAGCAGCCGCCGCACCGCCTCCACGGGTTTATCGAGCAATTCGGCAACGTCATCGGCAGTCGGCTCGTGATCGAGCTTTTGGGTCAATTCGCGTTGGGCGCGCAAGTAGGTGTTCAATTCCTTGGCAATGTGAATCGGCAACCGAATCGTCTTGGCCTGATTCATCAAGCCGCGCTCGACCGCCTGACGAATCCACCAGGTTGCGTATGTCGAAAATCGAAATCCTTTCTCCGGATCGAACTTCTCAACCGCACGGATCAACCCGAGGTTGCCTTCCTCGATCAGGTCGAGCAACGGCAGCCCACGGTTCAGATAACGCCGCGCTATTTTTACGACGAGCCGCAGATTGCTCTCGATCATCTGGGCACGCGCCGCCAGGTCGCCGCGCTGAACGCGCCGTGAAACTTCCACTTCGTCGGCCGGTGACAGCAGGTTCGAACCGCCAATCTCCGACAAGTACATCTCGGTGGCATCGCCGACACCACGGCTCGAAGGCGCAATTCCTACGCGCTCACGGCGCTTTGCGCCGACGCGACGACGCGCCTTCCTCGGCGGCAGCTCATCGTCGTCGGCCGACCGATCGCTGTCGATTTCATCGACGATTTGAAAGCCGACGAGTTCACTCTCCATGGCTTCGTCGGCCACGCTGACGTCATATTCCGCGTACATATCCATCTCCCCGCTGTTCCGTTTCCGTTTCGGACAATCCGCACGCCGCAAGCAACTCGTCGGTGCTGAAGGGTTTCTTCAACAGCCGTTCTGCGCCTGCGGAGATGACTCGCTGTTCCAATTCACGCGTAGGGTGCCCTGTCATCGCAATCACCCGCGCCGACCGTGACGCCTCGTCGGCCTTCAGACTCCGACACACATCGACCCCATCCATGCCGGGCATCATGATGTCGAGCAGGACCAACGTAGGTTTGAAGCGAAGGACCTGACGGCCCGCTTCAAAACCGTCGTAGGCATATTCCACCTCGACGCTCGGATACTTCTGCTTGAATAGGGCCACGAGCATGCCGTTGAACTGCCGGTCGTCGTCGACGATGAGCACCCGTGTGCCGGGCACCGCGATGAAGCCTTCGGGCAAAACCATTGCCATGCGACGCGCAAAATCAATGACCGCCTCACGCGTGAAGCGTCGATGTCCGCCCGGTGTGGTACGCGCTTGGATCAGGCCTTTCTGGGCCCATTGCCGCACCGTCACCGGAGAGACTCCCAACAACTCCGCCACTTCGTTCGGGGTCAAAACTTCTTTACTCATCGCTCGTCTGTCCGACCTTGTCTGTTCCAGCACCTTTGCTACGCTGAACCTCGCAATCGATTGAACCGCTTTAAACGATTAAATCGATTTCGAGATCGACTCTAATCGATTCAATCGAATTCAGTCAATACCGATTTTGCATAAATACGAAGGTGCCCATTCCAACATCTCAAGCGGTCCGGATGACCGGATCCAGTCCCAACTCCTCGATGCTCTGCTGCCGCATCACGAACTTCTGGATTTTCCCGGTCACCGTCATCGGAAACGAATCAACGAACTTCACATAACGCGGCACCTTGTAGCGGGCGATCTGTCCCTGGCAGAACGCTTTCACTTCGACGTCTGTGAGCGCCGCGCCATCGGCCAACTGAATCCACGCCATCAACTCCTCGCCGAATTTTGGATCCGGCACACCGATCACCTGTACCTCTTTGATTGACGGATGCCGATACAGGAACTCCTCGATCTCGCGCGGATACACGTTCTCGCCGCCGCGAATGATCATGTCTTTAATGCGACCGGTGATGTTCACGTAGCCGTCCACATCCATCACCGCAAGATCGCCGGTGTGCATCCAATGCGACGTATCGATTGCAGCGGACGTCGCTTCGGCGTTGTTCCAGTAGCCAAGCATCACGCTGTAGCCACGCGTGCAGAACTCCCCCAACGCGCCGCGTGGAACCGTGCGTCCGGTTTCGGGATCGACCACTTTGATCTCGACGTGCGGATGCACCTGCCCGACCGTGCTGACCTGCTTCTCAAGGGGCGTTCCGATGCGCGTTTGGGTCGACACCGGACTCGTCTCGGTCATGCCGTAGCCGATCGCAACCTCGCGCATGTGCATCAACGATTGCACCTTGCGCATCACTTCGACCGGGCACGGTGCGCCGGCCATGATGCCGGTGCGTAGTGACGTCAGATCGAAGTCCGCAAAATTCGGCAACGCCAGTTCGGCTATAAACATCGTCGGCACGCCATACAGTGCGGTGGCACGCTCTTCGGTCACCGCCGAGAGCACGGCGTGCGCATCGAACGCCTGTTCCGCATAGATCATCGTGGCGCCGTGCGTGACGCAACCCAGATTGCCCATCACCATGCCGAAGCAGTGGTACAGCGGTACCGGAATCACCAATCGGTCGCGCTGGCTGAAATTCATCAGCCGCGCGACGAAGTAGCCGTTGTTCAGGATGTTGTGGTGGCTGAGCGTCGCCCCTTTTGGAAAGCCTGTTGTTCCACTGGTGTATTGGACGTTGATCGGGTCGTCGAAGCTGAGCTGCGACTGACGCGCTGCCAGCGCTTCGGCCGCGACTTCACCACTGCGTGTCAGCAATTCACCCCACGTGAGCATGCCGGCGCGCGCGCCGCCGAGGGTGATGACCACTTTCAACTCCGGCAGCCGCGCCAGATTCAACGCACCGGGTACGCCGCTGCGAATCTCCGGCGCTACGGTTTCGAGAATCTGGTTGTAGTCAGTCGTCTTGAAGACGTCTGTGAGGATCAGATAACGGCAGCCCGATTGATTCAACGCATATTCGAGCTCCGACGCCAGATAGCTCGGATTCACGTTCACGAGTACGGCGCCAAGTTTGGCCGTCGCAAACTGGGTCAGCGTCCACTCCGCACGATTCGTCGACCAGATACCCACCCGTTCGCCGCGTTCGACGCCGAGCGCAATCAGCGCTCGCGCCAGCGCATCGACGCGCCGACCGAATTCGGCATAGGTCCAGCGAATACCTTGGTGGCGCACCACGAGCGCCTCGTTAGCGCCATACAATGCAACCGTGCGATCGAGCATGTCGCCGATCGTGATACCCAGCAGCCCCGTATCTGCCGCGCCGGACGCGTAACTCAGTGCATTCGTCATCGTTATTTCCCCGGAAAACCACAACGGCGCGATACTACCTTTGCGAATTGGGGGTTGCGAGTAAACTAGGTGCCCCATTGCAGTTTCGAGGAAAAACCCGATGTCTGCGCATGCACGACTGCCCAGCGTAGACCGCATCCTTCGCCACGCCGCGCTCGCCGATGTGGTCGAGCGGTTCGGGCTCGAACTGGTCAAAATAACCGTCCGCGATCTGCAGCAGCAGGCGCGCAGCGAAGCCTCGCCTCCCGCGTGGGCCACTGTCCCAGAGGCGTATCACGACCCGGTCGAGCAGCGCCTCAACGAACGTGTTGGGCCTGGCCTGAGAACTGTATTCAACATGACCGGCACCATGATCCACACCAACCTAGGTCGTGCACAGATCAGCCGCGCCATGGCACAAGCCGGGGTCGAAGCGGCCGTTAATCCGGTCACGCTCGAATTTGATCTCGATGAGTTGCGGCGCGGCGATCGCGACACGCTGATCGAACCCATGTTGTGTGCATTGACCGGGGCCGAAGCGGCGACAGTTGTCAACAATAATGCGGCGGCGCTGCTGCTGGTGCTGAACAGTCTCGGACTCGGTAAGTCGGTCCCGGTTTCGCGGGGCGAGTTGATCGAGATCGGCGGCAGCTTCCGCCTGCCCGACCTCATCGAACGATCGGGCTGTCGTATCCGCGAAGTCGGCACTACGAACCGCACCCACCCCGCCGACTACGCAAAGGCGATCGACGAATCAACGGCGATGCTGCTGAAAGTGCATCCGAGCAACTATCGGATCGAGGGTTTCACGCACGCCGTGAATGCGCAGACGCTTGCACAAATCGCGCGCGATCGAGGCCTGCCGCTGGTCGTCGATCTCGGCAGCGGCGCATTGATCGATCTCGAGCGATTTGGCATACCGCACGAGCCCACGGTTTCTGAGACGTTGGACCAGGGCGCCGACATCGTCACGTTCAGCGGCGATAAACTTCTCGGCTCGGTCCAGGCCGGATTGATTGTCGGCCGTCGCGATTTGATCGAGCAGATCAAACGCAACCCTCTGAAGCGCGCGTTGCGATGCGACAAGATCACGCTGGCGATACTGCACTACACGCTGCGTTTGTATCAGGATCCCGATCGGCTCGCGGCGGAGTTGCCGTTGCTCAAAACCCTGTCACGCCCCGTCGCGGAACTGATGACGATTGCGCAACGGATAGCCGCACGGCTGACCATGCGGCTGGATGCACCCTATGTTGTGCACGCGACCGAGAGCCGCTGTCAGATTGGCAGCGGCGCGCTTCCCGAAGCAACGTTGCCCAGCGCCGCGGTTACGATTACCGCGCCGACCGATAAGGATCTAAGACAACTGGCGACCCGATTGCGTCACCTGGACACGCCGATCATCGGACGCATTCACAACGGCGTGCTCACATTGGATGTCCGCACCATCGATGATGCCGACCTACTCTGCACAAACCTCGACGGGCTTAGATAGATGATTGTCACCCTCGCCGGCCACGTCGATCACGGTAAAACGAGCCTGGTCCACGCGTTGACCGGGATCAATACCGACAGTCTGGCCGAGGAGCAACGCCGCGGCCTCACCATCGACCTTGGATTTGCGTATGCGGACATCGACGGCCAGCGCATAGGCTTCGTCGACGTTCCCGGCCACCACCGATTCATCCACAATATGGTCGCCGGAGTGGCAGCCCATCAACACGCCCTGGTGGTCGTGGCCGCTGACGACGGTCCCATGCCGCAGACGCTCGAACATCTGGCGATTTTGAAGTTGCTCGGCGTTACGCGCGGCGTCGCCGCCGTGACGAAGGTCGACAGGGTGGACGCAGCGCGGGTCGCCGAAGTCCAACAGATGTTGACAGTGCTGGCCAGAAAATCGGGCTTGCACCTCAGCGCGGTCGTTGCGACATCGTCCGTCAACGGGACGGGTCTCGATGAACTGCGCAAACACATTGTCACGGCTGCGCAAGCCCGCACAACCGGTCGCGTCGAACACGCATGCCGACTCGCGATCGATCGGGTCTTCGTAATCAAGGGAACCGGAGTTGTCGTGACCGGCACTCTGCACTCCGGTGTATTGAACAAAGGCGATGATCTGATAATCGCGCCGCGCGGCGTATCGACACGTGCCCGCACCTTGCGGGTATCCGACGAAACGTCGGAGCGTGCCATGCCGGGTGATCGTTGCGCCGTAAGTCTGGCCGGCATCTCGCTCGATCAGGTAACACGCGGCGACTGGCTCGTTGCTCCATCGACGCTCGCGCCTACCCACAACATCGTGCTGGAACTGTCCGTGCTCGACGACTTCCCGCGTCCGGTCAAGCATTGGCTGCCGATACACGCCTACCACACGGCCAGCCACGCAGAGGGGCACGTCGCTCTGCTCGATTCGACACGGCTGGTAGCGGGCCAATCCGCACTCGTTGAACTGGTGCTGACGACGCCGCTGAACCCGAAGCATGGCGATCGCCTCGTGCTGCGCGATCACGCCCGCGAACGCACGATCGGCGGCGGTAGAATCATCGACATCGTCGCGCCGGAGAAAGCTCGCCGCGCACCGGCGCGCATCGCGCATCTGAACGCGCAACGCAACGACGACCCGCAGCAGGCACTACACGCGCTTCTCGAACTCGAAGATGTCGACATCGATATGTTTCGACGCGGCCGCAATCTGACCGAGGCCGGCATGGCGGTGCTACTGCAGACAGTCAACGGCGTTCAGCTGCAACGCAACGGCCGCACGATGGTGGTTTCACGCGATGGTTGGAGCTCCGCTCTGGACGCACTGACCACTCAGATCAGTGCGTATCACAAAGCGGCTCCGCACAGTCCCGGACTCAAAGCGGATCAGATCCGGCGCACAGGGATCGTCCCGAAGCGGTGGCTCGATGAAGCGCTCGCCGCACTTGTCTCGCAGCGCCGCATCAGCGAATCGAGCGGTCATTTCCATGATCCGCAGCACCGTCCCGCGCTGCCGCCCGACGACGCCACGCTGTTGAAACGAATCGAAGCATCGATAGGCGTCGGCGATCAGCCCCCCAGCATTGGCGACATTGCGAAGTCGTTAGCGATTCCATTGCGCGTTCTAGACAGTTTTATCGGCAAGATGACGAAGCTCGGACTGCTGGTGCGCGTTGGCGACAATCGAGTACTTCTGCTGCAGCAACTCGACGCGCTGTCATTGACCGCACAGCAGCTGGCTTTGGCGCAACCGAATGGATTTTCGGCCCGCGAGTTTCGCGACGCCGCGTGCATCGGCCGCAATCTCGCGGTCGACGTGCTCGAACATTTCGACCACTGCGGCTACACACGGCGTTACGGGGATCTGCGCCGCATCGTTGGCAACACTTCCACGCTGCGTCGCGCGTGAGATAGACTCGTCCGCGGAAGAGCACCGTCCCCGGCGGGGCGCGCGGCCTTCAAAGCCGTCGAGACGCGTGATAGCGTCTGGTGGGTTCGACTCCTGCCTCTTCCGCAAAAACCGCCTCTAGAAAGATAATGGCGAGCCGCGCTGGATACGGCGCAGGCGATCCAGGACATGAATGTCCCGGGATTCAAACTGCATCCGCTCACGGGCCGATTGAAAGGTCGTTGGGCGATATCTGTTAGCGGCAATTGGCGCTTAACGTTTGAATTCCGAGATGGTGACGTCCATCTGCTCGATTACGAGGATTACCACTGATGAACATGCACAATCCGCCGCATCCGGGTGAGTTCATTCGACAAGTTTATTTGGAACCGCATGAGCTGAGCGTCCGCAGTTTGGCGGAGAGTCTCGACGTATCTGCGTCCACGATAACGCGCATCGTGAACGGCCAAAGTGGGCTGAGCCCGGAGATGGCTTTGCGGCTTTCGAAGGCAATCGGCCGAACTCCAGAGAGTTGGCTCGCGATGCAACACAACTACGACCTCTGGCAAGCGAAGCAGTCGGCGGATTTGTCGGGTGTCACTGCTGTTGAGTTCGCCGTATAAGGCTGCCGATCATGCCGCACCGACCGCCCGATTCGCGCTGACACCACATGCAATGGCAGCAGTGCACGAACAGCGGCCGCGACTTCACGCGATACCGCACCGCGCGGCACGTGCGCCCCCTTCATAGAGATCATCGTGCTCGGTCGTCATCTCCCCTCTCCTCGCGAATGCATCAATCCTCGATCGCCGAATAGATGATGTTCTTCAGTTGCCCGCGGAAATTGAACGTCGCGGACGGCATGAGTTGTGTCATGAAGACGACGGACAGATCCTCCTTCGGGTCCACCCAGAAGATCGTCGACGCCGCGCCGCCCCAGTAGTAATCGCCTTCGCCGAGCGTGCCGGTCTCGACCTCCGACAACGACGTCGCGAAGCCGAGCCCGAAGCCGACGCCTTCGTACGCCGTCTCGGAGAATGTGCCGACCGCCATGCGCGTCAGGTCGCGGCCGCCGGCCAGGTGATTCTTCGTCATCATCCGCAGCGTGCGTGAGCCGATGATCCGCTCGCCGTCGAGCGCGCCGCCGCAGCGCAACATCTCGCAGAAGCGCAGGTAGTCGCGCGTGGTTCCCGTCAGTCCGCCGCCCCCTGACAGAAACGTTGGCTGCTGCAGATAGGCGCTGCCATACGGATCGTCGATGCGTTCGAGCGTCTTGTCCGGCCGCCGCTGATAGTTCGCCGCGAAGCGGTCGACCTTGTCCGCGGCCACGCTGAATGCGGTATCCGACATCCCGAGCGGTGCGAACACGTTGGCTTCGACGTAGCGGTCGAGCGTGGTGGCTGACAGCGCCTC
>Ga0209254_10000178_pt1 | contig 44757 bp, 46 predicted proteins | sample FrelakmetDIP11DI_FD_187148 | JGI IMG/M metagenome (GOLD analysis project Ga0209254, IMG submission 187148) | Freshwater lake sediment microbial communities from the University of Notre Dame, USA, for methane emissions studies - DIP11 DI (SPAdes)... | ecosystem: Environmental > Aquatic >... | reverse complement strand
TGGTAGGTCGGCGAGATCTCATGCTCGACGCGGGTCACGCCGTCGAAGATCGCCGGCGCCCACTGGTTGGTCTCGCCGCCGATGAAGCCGTAGAACTTGTCGAAGCCCGACCCGGTCGGCCAGCGGTCGAAGGGGCCGGAGGTCGAGACTTCCCAGGGCGGCGTCTCGTGGTACTTGCCGAAGGCGGCCGTGCTGAAGCCGTTCATGCGCAGGATCTGGGCCAGCGGAGTCACGCTCTGGGGGCGGATGCCGGTGTTGCCCGGGAAACCCGTGGCGAGCTCCATGATCGCGCCGGCATTGTTCACGTGGTGGTTGCGGCCCGTGAGCAGCGCGACGCGGGTCGGGCTGCAGAGCGCCGTGGTGTGAAAGCGGTTGTAGCGCAGCCCCTGGCCGGCCATTTTCTCGAGCGTCGGCATCTGGATGGGGCCGCCGAAGGAACTCGAAGCGCCGAATCCGATGTCGTCGATCAACACGACCACGACGTTCGGTGCGCCCTCGGGCGCTTTCACCTCGAAGCGCGGCGGCGCCGTGGCGTTGCGGGCATCCAGTTCCTTGACGGGCGTCACCGCCGGCTCGTGAATCGGCAGGACAGTGCGGTCGAGACCACCGGGTGCCGCCGTGTCCGCGGCCGGCTTCTCGCCGGAGCAGGATGCCGTCAAGGCAACGGCGAGCAGGATCCCGAACGCATGGAGAGGGCGCAGCTTCATGTAAGTCCCCGGATGATTGCCGGCGGACGGGCCGGCGAGTGCGGCGATTGTATCGAAACTGTCCCGCGCCGGTTCAATTGAACCACCGCCGGATCGCCTCGAAGGCCTCTTCGTGGCGCATGCCGGCATAGAAGACCAGCAGGACCAGCCCGCCGACATAGACCGCGGACACGACGGTCATCAGGTAGCCGAGCAGGATGACCACGCCATCGCGCTCGGCCATGCCGAAGCACAGCAGGATGATGGCAAACGCCGGCAGCGAATTGATGAATGGCACCAGCGGGATCGGCGCCATGAGCAGCAGCACGGCAACGATCACCAGAGCGCCGTTGATAAAATTGACCACCCGCCCGCCCGTGAGACCGAGCAGCCGTGGACGCACGAGGTGCTCGAATCGCTCGGCCCAGCCGCGCACCCGGCCGAGCACCGAGCGCACGGTCGGCGCCGGCAGGCTTCGATTGAGCAGTCGCTCCGGCAACCAGGGCACGCGGCTCAGCATCACGGCGAACCCGATCAGCAGCATCGGCAGGCCAAGCACGGTGCTCATGCCGGGAACAGTCAACGGCAGGAGAAAGGGCGCCGCGAGTACCCCGCAGAACACCAGCAGCCCCTGCTCACCCAGCATCGCGAGCAGGGCGCGCAGCGTGACGGTGGGATCCTTGACCTCGGCCTCGGCGGATGCGAGGGCCGCCGACATCCGGACCTCCGGGTTACGGAACTGGATGCCGCTCACGTGCCGCGCCTCGCTTCGACGGTGAGCCCCACCTCGAAGTCTTCACGCACCCTGAGCGCACCGAGCGCGACCGCAAACGGTACGAGACCAAGGTCGGCATGGGTCAGGCGCAGGTCCGCGCGTGCGACCAGGCGCTCGCCGTCGATCGAGAGCTCGAAAGGCGCCGCGAGCACGTGCTCCCCGCCTGCCAGGGACACGCGCACCCGCGCCTCGTAGTTGCGCGGCCCGCCGGTGATCGACTCCACAGTCATCAAGATCTCCCCCTGGCGTGCCGCATCGAGCAGCCGTTCGCCCAGCATGTTGCGCCGCGTCGCCTCGCGATCCTTCTCCGGTACCGGCGCGTCGAAGACTCCGCCCGCGCGGCTGCGTGCCGCCGCATCATCCACCACGAGCGAGTCGAGCGGCAGGCGGAGTGCAATGCGCGTCGCACCCAGCGGCTCGCGCTGCTCGATGACGCCAGTGAGCCGGTCCGAAGTGATCAGGTGATCGTGACCGAGCTTCTGCATCGGCCCGTCACGATAGACGCGTATCTCGAGTTGCGAGCCCGTGACCTGCCATACCTCTGCACCCGCCGCCGGCGCCTCGCGTGCGGCCGGCGGGGTCGGCGCCTGCCCGCGCGGTGCGGCCGAGCACGCGGCGATGGCGAGCGGCAGGATCATGAACAGCAGACGACTCATTGGCGTATTCTCCAAGACCTGATGCCGGCGCGAAACAGTTCATTGCGTTACGGGTGGGTGGCGCAGGGCCTGCATTGGGGCATCCTGGCCTTGCTGATCCTGCAGGTGACGCTTGGCAGTATCGCCGACGAGCTGCCGGTCGGCCTCGAACGCCTGACCCTGATGTCGCGGCACAAGTCAGTCGGCATCACGATTCTCGCGCTGGCGGTCATTCGACTGGCCTGGCGCTGGATCGACAGCCCGCCCCCGCTGCCGCCGATGCCGCGCTGGCAGTCCATCGCCTCACGCCTCAACCATTGGGGCCTTTATGTCCTGCTGTTCGCGCTGCCGGTGACCGGCTGGCTGATGTCCTCGGCCGCGAACCGGCCGGTCAGCTGGTTCGGGCTGGCGCAGCTGCCTGACTTCGTCGCGCCGGACGCCGGGCTCAAGGAAGTCTTCGAGGAGGCGCACGAACTGCTCGTGAACGTGCTCTACGTGCTCGTGGCGCTGCACGTCCTGGCCGCGCTCAAGCACCAGTTCATCGACCGCGACGGACTCCTGATGCGGATGCTGCCAGGCCGGCGATCGTGAGGCTGGGCGCGTTCGCGCTCGTCCTGGCGCTATGCCCCGCTGCGCACGCCGAGCTTCGACAGGCGGACCAGGCTGATGGTCGGCTCGAGTTCTCGGCGATCCAGGCGGGCGCAAAGTTCACGGGCGCGTTCACTCGATTCCGCATCGCGCTCGATTTCGATCCCGCGCATCCGGCCAGCGGACGGCTCGACGTGACCGTCGAGGTCGCCTCCATCGATACGCAGGATCCAGAGCGCGACGAGATCCTGCGCGGAGCGGATTTCTTCCAGGTCGAGGAGCACCCGCAGGCGGTTTTCCACGCCGGGCGCTTCGAGCGCGCGGGAGACGGCTGGCGCGCACCTGGCGACCTCACGATCCGCGGCGTGACCCAGCCCGTTCCGGTCATGTTCACCCTTGCGCCAGGCGCCGGCACCGCGGTCATGAAAGGCAGCGCGAGCCTCAGGCGTCTCGCATTCGGGCTTGGCCAGGGCGAGTGGACATCCACCGAGTGGGTTGGCGACGAGGTGGACGTCCGCTTCGAGCTCAGGCTCCAGCCGGTCGGCTAGAGTCGCGTTCATGGACGGACACGCGCCGCGACGGTTCTCGGGCGTCGAGGAATGCGTCGAGCAGACGCTCGCGAAACTCGGCCGGCGCATCGTGCTCTGCACGCCGATCGGCGCGGGCAAGCCGGTCGCCCTGCTCAACGAGTTCTACCGCCGCGCCGCCGCGGATCCGCGCCTCGAGCTTTCGATCCTCACCGGCCTGACACTTGCGCGGCCGCGGCCATCGAACGAACTCGAGCGCCGGCTCGTCGAGCCGATCACCGCCAAGATCTTCGGGACCGCTCCCGAACCCGCCTGGGTCGCGCCACTCAGGGACGGGACGCTGCCGGCGAACGTGCGCGTACAGGAATTCTTCATGGAGCCCGGCGCCTGGCTCGGCTCGCCGCTCGCGCAGCAGTCATACGCGAGCATCAACTACACGCACGTCGCGCGCAGCGTGCTCGCCGCGGGCGCCAACGTGATCGCGCAGCAGGTCGCGGCGCGCCCTGGCGGGGGAATCTCGCTCGGCTCAAACGCGGACGTCACGACGGACCTCATCCCGATGCTGCGCGAGCGCGGGCGCGCGGGCACGCCGGTCGCGATCATCGGCCAGGTCAACGACCGCATGCCTTTCATGTTCGGCGCCGCGGAACTGCCGGAGTCCGCGTTCGACGGCCTGGTGGACGATCCGTCGGGCTACCACGAGCTGGTGGCGCCGCCGAACCTGCCGATCTCCACCGCCGACCACGCGATCGCGCTCGGCGCGAGCATGCTGATACGCGACGGCGGGACGATCCAGATCGGCATCGGCGAACTCGGCGATGCCATCGTGCACGCGATGACGCTGCGCCATCGCGCGAATGGCGACTGGCGCCGCGCGCTCGCGGACGTCGGGCTGCTGCCCCGCTTCGCGGCGGAGCTGCGCGCCATGGGCGGCGACGGGCCCTTTACCGAGGGGCTCTACGCCGTCACCGAGATGTTCGTGGACGGCTTCCTCGACCTTTACCGCGAAGGCATCCTGAAGCGGCGCGCCGGGCCGGGCGGCGCGCTGCTGCACGGCGCCTTCCTGCTCGGCCCGCGAAAATTCTATGAGCAGCTGCGCGCGATGCCCGACGAGGAACGCGCGCTGTTTCGCATGATGCCCGTCAGCTTCACGAATGAGCTGCTCGGGCCGGACTGGGAGGCGAAGATCGCCGCGCGGCGCGATGCACGGTTCATCAACTCGGCGATGATGGCGACGCTTGGCGGCGCGCTCGTTTCCGACGGCCTCGAGGACGGGCGTGTCGTCTCCGGCGTCGGCGGCCAGTACAATTTCGTCGCGCAGGCGCACGCGCTGCCGGGCGGGCGCTCGATCATCGCGGTGCGCGCGACGCGCAGCAAGGATGGCGCGATCGAGTCGAACGTCCGCTTTTCCTACGGCCACGCGACGATACCGCGCCACCTGCGCGACGTGGTGGTGACGGAGTACGGCGTCGCGGACCTGCGCGGCCGGAGCGACGCGGAAGTCGCGGCCGCCATGCTCGCGATCACGGACTCGCGCTTCCAGCCAGGGTTGCTTGCCGCGGTGCAGCGCGCGGGCAAGCTGCCGGGTGCGTACCGGATCCCGGATGCGCACCGCAATAACCTCCCGCAGGCGCTCGAGGCGGCATTCGCGCCGCACCGCACGGCCGGGCGATTCACCGCCCTGCCCTATGGCACGGACCTGAGCGACGAGGAGCTGAAGCTTGGCAAGGCACTGCGGGCCCTGAAGGCGCGCTCGGCGACACTGGCCGGGAAGTTCGGCATCGGCGCAGCGCTCCTGGCGCCGTTGCCCCGGGGAGCGGAGTTCCAGCCGCTCTTCGAACGCATGGGGCTTGCGCAGCCGCACGGGTTGCGGGAGCGGGTCTACCGTCGAATCGTTGCGGCAGCGTTGAAGTAGCAGAGGCAGAAGGGGACGCACCCCTTCATATTCGCAAAGGGGACGCACCCCTTTGCGAATATGAAGGGGTGCGTCCCCTCCGTGGCTTCGCTAGACGAATGTCGTGTACTCAGCGAGAGACTTGCGCGCGATGTCCGGCACGCGCGCGTCGGGCGCCGGGTAACCGGCGACCAGCAGAAGGAATGGCCGCTCGAGGTCCTTCGGCCGGCCGAGAATCTCGTTGAGGAACTTCATCGGGCTCGGCGTGTGCGTGAGCGAGACCAGGCCCGCATGATGCAGGGCCGCGACGAGCAAGCCCGTCGCCAGGCCGACTGATTCATCGGTGTAGTAGTGCTTGCGCTTGCCGCCATCCGGCAAGCGCTCGAAGCGGCGAATGAAGACCGCGATCAGCCAGGGCGCGATCTCGAGGAACGGCTTGCTCGCGTCCGTGCCGAGCGGTGCCAGCGCTTCCAGCCAGTCGGGCGGCGCGCGGTGCGCGTAGAACTCGCGCTCCTCGGCCTCCGCCGCCTCGCGGATGCGGCGCTTGACCCCCGGGTCCGATACGGCGACGAAATGCCAGGGCTGCTGATTCGCGCCCGATGGCGCAGACCCGGCGGCGCGCAGGCATTCCTCGATCAGCGCACGCGAAACCGGGCACGGGGCAAAGTCGCGCACCGTCCTACGTCTCTGCATCTGGTCCGCGAATCGGCGTGCCCGCTCCAGCATCTCGGCTTGCGGAAGCTCTTCGTATCCGGACAAGGGCGTATAGTTCGGCGGCATTGTCATTCCTGCGGTGCGGCCCTCAGCGGCCTGCCGTGAGTATCACCAAACAGGGAGAAATCATGAAGACGATCGTCGCCATGACCATGCTCGCCCTGCCCATGGGGGCAGCCGCCGATCATCTGGACGTGATCGATATCAAGCTCAAGGAGGGCTGCGATCTCGCGAAATTCGTGCAGATCGCGCACGACTTCAACTCGGAATGGGGCGCCAGCCACGGTTACCGTGCGGAGGTGGCGGTGCCGCTGCAGGGCAGCGACCTCGAATCCATGCGGTGGATTGGCCGCAGCAAGGACGCGGCGTCATTCGGCAAGGCCTGGGACGCCTGGCGCACCGAGATTACGGACTCGACCACGATCGCCGGCAAGCTTGCAGTCCGCTTCGGCGCCTGTTCGATCAACACCGCCAGGCGCGGTTTCGACCTCTATTGACCCCCAAAGGGGACGTTCACCATCAACGGCGAGCGTCCCCTTCGATCAGTGTGCCGCCAGACGTTCAGCCTGGCGACGCAGCGCGGGGCCGAACTTGTTGCGGTCGTAGAACCCGGCGAGTGCCGCGAGGTCGGGCTTGCGACGGCGCAGTGTTTCCAGGGTGAACTCGATCGGCATGTCGCAGGCAATCACCGTGAGCCGGCGCGCGAGGTAGGCCGCCTCGCGATGCTCCACGAGCTTCGCCGCGAGCTTGGACGCCCCACGCACCGGGAGCGCGCCGACCCGGTCGAGCCCCGCGTAGATCTCCTCGAGCGAACTGAATGCCGAGAGCAGCGCTGCCGCGGTCTTGGGGCCCACGCCCGGCACCCCCGGGATGTTGTCCACGGAGTCTCCGGTGAGCGCCAGGTAATCGGCAAATCGTTCCGGCCGTACGCCGAACTGCCCCTCGATGTCGGCGTAGGCGAAGCGCCGCTCGCCCGCGTAGTCCCAGTAGTCGTCGCCATCGCGGATCAGCTGCGCGAGATCCTTGTCGCGCGTGACGACGACGGTCCGGTGGCCGGAGGCGCGCAGCCTGGTAGCAATCGTGCCAATGATGTCGTCCGCCTCGTGCGTCGGGCTGCCGAACTCCGCCATTCCAAGCAGCCGGCAAAGCTCGCGGCAAAGTCCGAACTGGCGCTTCAGCTCCGGCGGCGCCGGTTCGCGGTTCTTCTTGTACGCGGGGTAGATCGCGTTCCTGAACGAGGTCGAAAGCGACTCGTCGAAGGCGACCGCGACGTGCTCCGGCCGCGCCCGCTCGAGCAGGTCGCCGAGGAAGCGGCCGAAACCGTACAGCGCGTTGACCGGCTGGCCGTCGCCGTCGGTCATCTCGAGACCGACCGAGTACCAGGCGCGGAAGACGAAGTAGCTCGCGTCGATCAGGTGGACCGCAGGCCCGCCCGCGCGCGTCACTGCGCGAAACGCTGGATGCGCGCGTGCAACGGGCTGGAGCGCGGGAAATGCGCGACCAGGTATTCCATCTGGTCGGCAAGCACGCGCCGACCCTTCAGGTAGATGTATTCGGCGTAGGTCGGTGTGAACGGCACGGCGAGCAGCTGCACGCCCGCCTGCTCCGGCGTGCGCGATGCCTTGTGGTTGTTGCAGCGGCGGCAGGCGGTGACCACGTTGTTCCAGACGTCGCGTCCGCCCTGGCAGAACGGCCGCACGTGGTCGCGCGAGAGCGCGCTCGACGGGAAGCGGCCGCCGCAGTACATGCACAGGTGGGCATCGCGGCGGAATAGCGTCTCGTTGTTGAGGGGCGGCACGTAATCGCCGCGCAGGCTCCCCGGGTTCCCGGAGCTGCCCTGGGTCGCCATCATCGAGTTGACCTCGATCACCGTGCGGCGGCCGCTGCGGGCGTTGATGCCGCCGTGCAGCTCGTACAGGCGGCTGCCGAAGGCGTAGGCGACCTGGCCGAGGCAATGCAGGCGCACCGCCTCGCGGTAATCGATCCACTCGAGCGGCATGCCGGAAGAGTCGGTGCGCAGCACCTGCTGCGACAGCGCAGCCGGCACGCTGCCCGTCCTGAAGTGCTTCCCGGCGATTGCCTTGCCTGTAACCACGGCTCCTGACCCTACCTGAATGCCCAAACAATAAGCCACGATTGTGATATTTTTCAACGCGCCGCCGCCCGGCCGGCAGGACCTGAGGGATGATCCTGGATGCCAGTCACGATCGGCGTGCTGAAAGAGACCGTGCGAGGCGAGAACCGCGTCGCAGTCGTGCCCGAGGTGGCGACCCGCCTGGCGGCACAGGGCGCCAGGGTCCTGATCGAGCGTGGCGCGGGCACCGCGGCGCGCTTTCCCGATGCCCAGTTCAAGGACGCGACCTTCGTTGACGGTGCCGACGCCGTGCTGGCCGCGGCAGACCTGCTTTTCACCGTCCAGCCCCCCGACGTCGCGACCGTCGCAAAGCTGAAACCGGGCGCCGTGGTCGCGGGTTTCCTGGCCCCGCACAACCAGGCGCCGCTGGTGCGCGCGCTGAAGGAGCGCATGGTCACCAGCTTCGCCATGGAGCTCGTGCCGCGCATCTCGCGCGCGCAATCGATGGACGCCCTTTCCTCGCAGGCTGCCGTCGCCGGCTACAAGGCCGTGCTGATCGGGGCAGCCGCGCTCGACAAGTTCTTCCCGATGCTGACCACGGCCGCCGGCACGATACGCCCGGCAACCGTGCTGGTGATCGGCGCCGGGGTGGCCGGCCTGCAGGCGATTGCGACCGCAAGGCGCCTGGGCGCGGTCGTCGAGGCCTATGACGTGCGCAGCGCGACGCGCGAACAGGTGCGCTCGCTGGGGGCGAAGTTCGTCGAGACCGGCGTGACCGCGGAGGGTACGGGCGGCTACGCGCGTGAGCTGACGCCCGAGGAGAAGGCGAAGCAGCAGGAAGTGCTTGATGCGCGCATCGCCGCCGCCGACTGCGTCATCTCGACCGCCGGCGTCCCGGGCCGCCCGGCGCCGCGCATCATCTCACGCGCCGCCGTGGAGCGGATGAAGCCAGGCGCGGTGATCGTCGACCTGCTCGCCGAGGGCGGCGGCAACTGCGAGCTGACGCGGGCGGGCGAGACCGTCGAACACGGCGGCGTGCGCATCATCGGGCCGGTCAACCTGCCCGCCTCCGTCGCGTACCACGCGAGCGACATGTACGCGCGGAACCTACTGAACTTCATCAAGCCCGCGCTCAAGGACGGGGCGCTCGCGATCGACTGGAGCGACGAAGTGTTCGCGGCCGCCTGCGTCACGCACGGGGGCGAAATCCGCCACGAACCGACCCGCATTCTCGTGGAGAGCGCATAAATGGAAGGCGTCATCGCCCTGTACATCGTCATGCTGGCGGCATTCACCGGCTACGAGATCATCGCGCGCGTGCCGGTCATCCTGCACACGCCGCTGATGTCGGGCAGCAACTTCGTGCACGGCATCGTGCTGGTCGGCGCGATGGTCGCGCTTGGCCGCGCGGACACCGTGCTCGAGCAGGTCATCGGCTTCATCGGCGTCGTGCTCGGCGCCGGCAACGCGGTCGGCGGCTACGTCGTCACCGAGCGCATGCTGCAGATGTTCAAGGCGAGCGGCCAGAAGAAGAAGGAATCCGCCTGATGGAGGGTTTCCTGCCCGCGAACGTCGCGACGCTCGCGATCGACTTCTCGTACCTGCTGGTCGCCTTCCTGTTCATCATGGGGCTGAAGGCCATGAGCTCGCCGGTCACGGCGCGTCGCGGCATCGTCGTGGCCGGCTTCGGCATGCTCATCGGCACGGTGATGAGCTTCCTCTACCCGGGCATGGGCAATTTCCCGCTGATGCTCGCGGCGATCGCGATTGGCGGCGGGCTCGCCTGGTGGTCGGGCCGCATCGTCGCCATGACCGACATGCCGCAGATGATCGCACTCTACAACGGCATGGGCGGCGGCGCCGCGGCGGCGATCGCGGCGGTCGAGCTGTTGCGCATGGCGGCTGCGGATCCTGCGGCGGGCGCGCACCACGGGCCGTTCGTCACCGCGCTGGCCACGGCCGGCGCCTTCATCGGCTCGGTCAGCTTCTCGGGTTCGCTGATCGCCTTCGGCAAGCTGCAGGGGCTGATAAAACGCAGCTTCCGCTTCAAGGGCCAGCAGGCCATGAACCTGCTGATCAGCGCGGCGACGATCGGGCTCGGTGCCTGGATCGTCGTTTCGGGCCACCCGACGATGGAGATGATCGTCGCCTTCTTCGCGCTCGCACTGCTGCTCGGCGTCACGATGACCCTGCCGATCGGCGGCGCGGACATGCCGGTCGTCATCTCGCTCTACAACGCGTTCACCGGGCTCGCCGTCGCCTTCGAGGGCTTCGTGCTCGAGAACGCGGCCATGATCATCGCCGGCATCGTCGTCGGCAGTGCCGGCACGTTGCTGACGCAGCTGATGGCGAAGGCCATGAACCGCTCGATCGCGAACGTGCTGTTCTCGAACTTCGGCGAGGGCGCGGTCGCAGCAAGCGAGGGCGTCACCGGCGCGCTGAAGCCGATCGAGCCCTCCGACGCCGGCGTCATGATGGCCTTTGCGCAGAAGGTGCTCGTGATCCCGGGCTACGGCATGGCCGTCGCACAGGCGCAGCACAAGGTCTGGGAGCTGTGCCAGCTGCTGATCGACCGCGGCGTGATGGTGCGCTTCGCGATCCACCCGGTCGCGGGCCGCATGCCGGGGCACATGAACGTGCTGCTCGCCGAGGCGGGAGTGCCCTACGACCTGATCGCCGACCTCGAAGAGATCAACGCGGAGTTCGACACCGCGGACGTCGCGCTCGTGATCGGCGCGAACGACGTGGTGAACCCGGTCGCGCGCACCGACAAGTCGAGCCCGATCTACGGCATGCCGATCCTGAACGCGGACAAGGCGAAGAACGTGCTGGTCATCAAGCGCGGCCAGGGAGCGGGGTTCTCGGGCATCGAAAACCACCTCTTCTACCTCGACAACACGCGCATGGTCTATGGCGACGCGCAGAAGGTCGCGGCGGAGTTGATACAGGCGGTGAAGGCGGCCGGATAAAGACTCGAGCCGCGCGCAGTCGCTGGGCGGGGTTCCCTCGTTCGCTCCGCCGGAACTTAGTCGCTCACTCGGGACCCCGCCCGCGCTCGGCGCGCGGCGCATGTCATCTCCCGCGGCACATCAAGGCATGGTCTGCCCCGCGACGCAGCTGCGCGGCCCTGTGGTCACGACGAGTCGTCGCGACTGCTTCGTGCGCGTGATGTTGGCGCGGCATTTCGCCCGGCGCGATTGACCCGTCGGGTCTCCGAGCGAAGTGACTAAGTTCGGACGGAACGAGCGAGGAGAACCCGACGGGTCAAACGCGCCGGAAAGGCAGCGGTTTACGCCACGCGAACGAATCAGCAGTCCGCTTCGTCGAGCAGCAGGTCCTCGAAGAAGGCACCGTAGGGCCGGTCCGGGCTGCGGATCTGGATTTCGAGCATCCACAATCCGGCCGATGGCGTGAATTCTGCCTGCGCCAGCAGGCCGTCGTCGATCACCGAGTGCGGATGCTCCCCGATGCGGTGTCCAGCCATCTCGAGGTCGAGTTGCCAGCCGCGCGCCGTGGCCTCCGCGGCGGCGAACCGATACAGGTCGGCACCGGTCGCGCGCGCCTCGCGCCAGTGGCGACTGGTGCGATCGAAGATCGCCCGCACGTCGCGAACCAGCCGGTGCCGCTCCGGATCGTCGCCGACGGCAAAGGTCTCCGCGTAATCACACTCGTGGTTGCGCCACAGCGGGCCGACGTCGATGAACCACACGTCGTCGTGCCCGAGCACCACGCCGGGGTCCGGGGGCTCGGCATACTTCTTCCGCGTGTTGACTCCGAACCGCAGGTACGGCGCCGCCCAGTCGCGTTCGAATCCGTGGGCGCGCAGCGTGAGCCGCGCGAGCTCGAGCCCCTCCTCCTCGGACATGCCAGGCACAACCTGGCGCGCGATGTCGCCGACCGCCGTGAGGGTGCGCCGCCGCGCCTCGAGCATGATCGTGTGCTCGTGCCGCTCGCTGACTCGCTCCGCGAGCTCGCGGTGCATGAAACTCGAAATTGGGACGTTCACCTTTTTAGCGGCGCGGCCACTTTGCTGAAAAAGGTGAACGTCCCAATTTCCCGATTTCCGGTCTCACGCCGCGTCGGCGTCAGGCATCAGGAGCCAGAGCAGGAGATAGACGATGATGCCCGGGAAGGCGGCACTCAGGAGGGAGACGACCACGTAAGCGATGCGCACGTGATCGACTTTCCAGCCGAGCCAGACCGCGAGGCCGCCGCAGACTCCGGCGATGATCCGGTCATGCGATCGCTTGAGCGGTGCATTCGGCATGGCCCGAACATCCTCCCACGGCGGCGCTGCGGATGCGAGTCCTCAGCAGGGTGGGCAGGGCCTCTTGTCGATCGAACCGGGCTTGGCGCCCTGCCGCCGCGAGATGGCGCGCCGGCGCTCCTCGGGCGACATCTGCTCCCAGCGTTCGCGCAGGCGGTTGCGTTGCTCAGGCGGCAGCGACTGGAAGCGCTGATACGCACCCCGCAGCGCTTCCTGCTGCTCCGGCGTGAGTTCGCGGAAACGCGCCCAGCCCTTGCGCAGCTGCTCGCGCTGCTCGGGCGTCAGCGAGCGCCAGGTCTGCCAGCGCTCGTTCGCCTGCGCACGGCCGACCCCGTCCATCGCGAGCCACCGCTGCGCGCCCTCGGCCATGGCCTGCTGGCGCTCGGGCGGCAGCGAGGCCCAGCGCTCCTGCTGCCCGGCGAGCAGCGCTCGCGTATCGGGCTCGAGCGCCTCCCAGGCGATGCCAGCCGTCTCGTCCGCAAGTACCGGCGGCGCCATGAAGAGGATTGCCGCCAGCAGGATCGTTGCACGCTTACTCATCGTCGTCTTCCTTCCGTTCGTCCTCGGCGCGCTGCTCGGCGTCCTTCAACGCCCGCTTGCCCGCGCGCGTAGCCATGAACTCGATCAGGTACGGATCCTCGCCCGCCATTTCCCCGAGAAATTCCAGCAGCTCCAGGTCCGGCGGCGCAGGCGACGGGTCTTCCGCCGCAGCCGGACCGGTGACTGCAAGCGCGGCGATGAATGTTGCACAGCGCATCGTTCAGCCCACACCGTCTTCAGATGCGCCGGCCGCCCAGGCAATGAAGTCGGCGTCCTCGCCCAGCAGGTCGAAATCCTCGCCGCCCGTCACGAGGTCCAGGTCCTCGAATGCGATCGCAGGCGCCGCGGGCGCGATCTCCGCCTCCTCGCGCTGCCACAGGAACGCAGCGACGAGGGCCGCGGCTGCGGCGCCAACCGGCAGCCAGGCCGCCGGTCGCGCCAAGGGCCGGTGACGCAGTTCACCGAGCGCCGTCGCCCGCGCGCGTGCAAGGCGTGCGCGCGTCGCGGCATCCCCGGCCTCGACGCTCGCGTCGAAGGCCGCGCGGGACTTGCGCTCGATCTCACGCATCCGGTCGTTCATGTCTTGCATTCCGGCAGCGCCTCCTCGAGTGCCTGCATGGCCCGAAAATAATGCGTCTTCACGCTGCCCGCGGAACAGCCCATCGCCACCGCCGCCTGGGCGACGTCGAGGCCCTCGAAGTTCCGCAGCAGGAAAGCCTGGCGCTGGCGGGCACTCAGCGTCGCGAGCACAGCCTCGATGCGGGCAAGCAGCTCCTCGCCCTCGAGCGCCTGGTCCGGCCGCCCGCGCGAATCGACCACGGACTCGACGGGATCTGCGGAGCGTTCATCGTTCGGGCTTCCCCGCCAGATGACGGTGACGGCGCGCCGCAGACGCTCGCGCCGCTGGAAATCGATGATCCGGTTGCCGAGGATGCGGTAAAAGAGCGGACGCCACTCTTCCTCGGGGCGTCCCGCATAGTGCCGCACCAGCCGGATCATCGCGTCCTGCACGGCGTCCTCGGCTTCCGCGCGGTTACGCAGCGCGAGTTGCGCAATGCGCAGTGCCCGGCGTTCGATGCCGGCCAGGAATCGGTCGAGCGCACGTTCCCGGTCCAAGCTGCCCTCCCGCGCTGCGCGGGGCGTCCCGAGCAGGAATGGCGCGTCGAGCGTAGCAGAGTGATCCACCGGCCCATCCTCCATCGGCACCCGCCTCCGTGCGCGTCCACCGTGTATAACGTTGCCCTGCGGCGTCCGTTGACACCGACTGCGGAAATTTCAACACCCTGATCCGTAAGGCTTTCTTGAGCGACCCAGCGCCCGTACTCCAGGTCGTCTTCGACACGCCTTTGCGGCGGTCATTCGACTACCTCGCGCCCGCCACGGGGCCGGTACCGCGGCCAGGCGAGCGCGTGCGCGTGCCTTTCGGCCGGCAGCGGGCGGTGGGCCTGGTCGTCGCGCATGCGGCGACGAGCGCGCTGCCGCACGCACAGTTGAAGCCGGCCATCGAGTCGATAGACACGACGCCGATCTGGGACGAACCCACCCTTGGCCTGCTGCGCTGGGCGGCGGACTATTACCACCACCCGCTCGGCGACGTGCTCTTCAGCGCGATGCCGAAGATGCTCCGCCTGGGCAAGGCCGCGATCAGCGATGAAATTGTCTGGCGGCCATCGGCGGCCGGGCGCGAGGCCATCGCCGGCGGTGCGCGACTCGGCGCGCGGCAGCAGACGCTCATCGCACTCATCGGCGACGCAGGCGTGACCGCCGCGGCGATCACCGCAGCAGGCCATACGGCAGCCCTGCGTGCGCTTGCGGCGCGCGGGTGGCTCGAGTCGTTCGCTCGACCCGAAGCCGCGCCACCCGCGGGTGCGGGCCGGCCCGGCCCGGTGCTGATCGCGGACCAGGCCGCCGCCGTCGAGCGAATCGGCGCATCGCTCGGGGAGTTCGCCGCCTTCCTGCTGCACGGCGTCACCGGCAGCGGCAAGACGGAGGTATACCTGCACCTGATCGAGCGCGTGCTCGCCGCGGGCCGCGGCGCACTCGTGCTGGTTCCCGAGATCGCGCTCACGCCGCAACTGGTCGCGCGCTTTCGCGCCCGTCTCTCGGCGCCGGTCGTCGCCCTGCATTCCTCGCTCGCCGACGGTGCGCGCCTCGAGGCCTGGCGGGCGGCTGCTTCGGGCCGGGCCCCGGTGGTGATTGGCACGCGCTCGGCCGTGTTCACGCCCATTCCCGCGCTTGGCCTCGTGGTCGTGGACGAGGAGCACGATGCCTCCTACAAGCAGCAGGAGGGCTTCCGGTATTCCGGCCGCGACCTCGCGGTCGCGCGCGCGCAGCGCGCCGGCTGCCCGGTGGTGCTCGGTTCGGCGACGCCCTCGCTCGAGTCGCTCGCCAACGCGACGGCCGGACGTTACCTGAAGCTGTCGCTGCCGGAGCGCACCGGCCGCGCGGGCAAGCCGCGCGTCACGGTAGTGGACCTGCGCGTTGCGCCTGCGCGCGACGGTCTGTCGCCGCCCGCGCTGGCGGCGATCGAGCGACATCTCGGCGACGGCGGCCAGGTGCTCGTGTTCCTGAACCGGCGCGGCTACGCGCCGACGATGTTCTGTTCCGGCTGCAGCTGGATCGCGCCCTGCAAGTCCTGCGACGCGCGGCTCACGGTGCATCTCTCGCGCGCGACGCTCGCCTGCCATCACTGCGGCGCAGAGGAGCGCATGCCCTTCGCATGCCCGCAGTGCGGCAACGAGCTGGTGCCGGTCGGTGAAGGCACCGAGCGCGTCGAGACGACGCTCACGCAGCTGTTTCCGGCCTCGCCGCTGGTGCGCATCGATCGCGACGTGATCCGCCGGCGCGGCGACCTGGAGGAGGCGCTCGCCGCGGTCGGCGACGGGCGCGCGCGCATCCTGCTCGGGACGCAGATGCTGACCAAGGGCCACGACTTCCCGGATGTCACGCTGGTGGTCGTGCTGGCCGCGGACCAGGGGCTGTTCGGCGCGGACTTCCGCGCCAGCGAACGACTCGCGCAGCAGATCGTCCAGGTCGCCGGGCGCGCGGGCCGCGGCGACCGGCCGGGCGAGGTGCTGATCCAGACCGCGTATCCCGAGCACCCGCTGCTGCGCTGCCTGATCACCGCCGGCTACGAGGGTTTCGCGGCACTCGCGCTCGAGGAGCGCCGCGCAACCGGCTGGCCGCCGTACTCGCACCTCGCGCTGCTGCGCGCCGACTCCCCCTCGCAGGCGGAGGTCTTCGACTTCCTGCATGCCGCTGAGGCTGCCGCGCCGGCGTCCCGCGAGGCACGGCTTCGGATCCTGGGGCCGGCGGCCGCCGCGATGGCGCGGCGTGCCGGCCGCCATCGCGCGCAGCTGCTTGTCGAGTCGCCCGCGCGATCTGCGCTGCAGGACTTCCTCTCCCAGTGGGTCGCCGCGATCGTGGCACTGCGCATCCCCCGGACGCTGCGCTGGTCGCTCGACGTCGACCCGGCGGAAGTTGACTAGCAGGCGGCGATTCCAGAGACTGGCGCGCCTTGAAAAACCTCGTCGAAAAGCTGGTGAACCAGGCGCTCGCCGCGCTGCCCCCGGGCACGCTGGGCGAGGGGCCGCTGCCGGATCCGGCGATCGAGCGCACGCGCGAGGTCGCGCACGGCGACTTCGCGACCGGGGTCGCGATGCGGCTCGCCAAGGCCGCGCGTGCGAACCCGCGCGCGCTCGCTGCGAAGATCGTCGCGGCGATGCCGGAGAATGCGCTGGTCGCGAAGACCGAGATCGCGGGGCCCGGATTCATCAATTTTTTCCTGACACCCCCCGCCTGGCAGGCCGAGATGGCGCGCGTGCTCGCAGAGGGCGCCGGCTACGGGCGCGGCAATGGCGGGGCGGGCCGCAGGACCATCGTCGAGTTCGTCTCCGCGAACCCGACCGGGCCCCTGCACGTCGGCCACGGCCGGCATGCCGCCTTCGGCGCCACGGTGGCGAACCTGCTCACGGCCGACGGCTGGCGCGTGCACCGCGAGTACTACGTGAACGACGCGGGCCGGCAGATGGACATCCTCGCCGCCAGCGTCTGGCTCCGCTACCTCGAGCTCTGCGGCGAGCAGCTCGCGTTCCCCGCCAACGGCTATCGAGGCGGCTACGTGCGACCCGTCGCAACCCGGCTGCGCGCAAGTCATGGCGACACGCTGCGCCGCCCGGCCGCGGAAATACTCGCGGGCCTTCCGGCAGACGAGCCGGACGGGGGCGACAAGGACCAGTACATCGACGCCGTGATCGCGCGTGCCAAGTCGCTGCTCGGGGACGGCTTCCGCACGGTGTTCGACGCCGGGCTCGCGGAAATGCTCGCCGACATCCAGGGCGACCTCGCCGAGTTCGGCGTCATGTTCGATCGCTGGTACTCCGAGCAGGACCTCGGCGACGGGCACGACGGCGGGCCGATCGACCGTGCGCTCGGGCGCCTGCGCGCCAACGGCCACGTGTTCGAGCAGGACGGCGCGACCTGGTTCCGCGCGACGCTGTTCGGCGACGAGAAGGATCGCGTGGTGGTGCGCGCCAACGGGCAGAAGACCTACTTCGCCTCCGACATCGCCTATCACCTCGACAAGCGCGAGCGGGGGTTCGAGCTGCTGGTGACGATCCTCGGCGCGGACCACCATGGCTATGTCGCGCGCGTGCGCGCGGGTCTCGCCGCGATGGGTGAACCTCCGGACTCTCTCGAAGTGCCGATGGTGCAGTTCGTGACGCTCTGGAAGGGCGGCGAGAAAGTCGCGATGGGCAAGCGCGAGGCGCAGTTCGTCACGCTGCGCGACCTGCGCGCGGAAGTCGGCAATGACGCCGCGCGTTTCATCTACGTGATGCGATCGCACGACCAGGCGCTCGACTTCGACCTCGAGCTCGCCCGCAAGCAGACCAACGACAATCCGGTCTACTACGTGCAGTACGCGCATGCACGCATCGCGAGCGTCCTGAAGCAGGCCGCCGAGCGCGGCCTCCCCTTCGATCGCACGGCCGGCATCGCGGCGCTCGCGTCGCTCACGGAACCGGCCGAGCTCGCGTTGATGCGCGAGGTGTCGCGCTGGCCGGAAGTCGTGCGCCTCGGCGCGGATCAGCGGGCGCCTCACCTCGTGGTGAACTACCTGCGCGAACTCGCGCAGGCCTTCCATGCCTGCTACGCGGCGCTGCCCTTCATCGTGGATGACACCGGGACGCGCAATGCCCGCCTCGCGCTGATCGCCGCCGCGCGACAGGTGCTGGTGAACGCGCTCGGGATCCTCGGCGTGTCCGCGCCCGAGAGCATGTAGGAATCCCATGGTCGCGAAGGACTACAAGCGCAGCCGCGGCCGGCGCGAGGGTTTCTCCGGGTGGGTCGGGCTGCTGATCGGCCTCGCCGCCGGCCTCGCGGTCGGCCTCGCGCTCTATTACTTCGACCCGCGGGTTCCGCAATCGAACGGCGGCGGCGGCAAGGCGCCGGCAGAAGCGGAACCGGCCTCGGCGCGCGAGGCCGCCACCGACCCGCAGCCGGACCAGTACGACTTCTACGACATGTTGCCAAACTTCGAGGTCGTGGTCCCGGAGAAGGAAGTCGTGCAGCGCGACGAGCCGGAGGCCGCCCGGAAGGAAGGCGCCTACGTGCTGCAGGCCGGCTCGTACCGGAAAGAGGAGGATGCCGACCGTGTGCGCGCGCAGCTCGCGCTCCAGGGCATCGAGTCCAAGGTCCAGCGCGTCGCCATCGACGCAGACACCTGGCACCGCGTGCGCATCGGCCCGATCAGCGATCCCGCCGAGCTCAACCGCGTGCGCTCGAGGCTGAAGGAAGCCGAGGTCGACTTCCTCATCGTCCGCGTCGGAGATTAGATGGTGCCGGGTCGTAGCTTTCGTAGTTTCGGCAATGCCGAAACTACGAAAGCTACGACCCGGCACCGAGTCGGTCAGTTCTTGATGCTGATGCTGTTCTTGACGGCCTTCACGCCCTCGACCGACTGGGCGACCTTGGTCGCCGCGGTTTTCTGCGCTTCGCTCTTGGCGTAGCCCGAGAGCTGCACGACGCCGCCGCGCGTCTCGACCTTGATGTCGCCGGCCTTCGTATCCGCGCTGTCGATCAGCGCCGACTTGACCTTCGCCGAGATCGTCGAGTCGTCGATGACCCCGCCGGCCGTCTGCTCGGCCTGCTTGATCAACAGGTTGTTCTCGACGCCCTTGACGCCCGAGACGGCCTTTGCGACCGTTTCGGCCTGCGCCTTCTCCTTGGCGTTGTCGACGAAGCCATTCAGCTGGACGACGCCCTTGTAGACCTCGAGATTGATCTCGCTGGCGTCTGCGGTCTTGTCTTCGGTCAGCGCGGTCCAGACCTTGGTGTGCAGGACCTTGTCGTCGGTGTACTCGCCAACGGTGCGCTTGGCATCATCTGCCTGGACCGCAGCGGCGCCCAGCAGTCCCATGGCTACCACGGCCACAGTAAGAATCTTGCTCATTTTCATTGCGGTCTCCCCGTTTCAGTCTTCGGTGATCTGGCGGAAGTCTACACCCAGCGAACGCAACTTGCGGTAGAGGTGCGTGCGTTCCATGCCGACTCGTTTTGCGAGCAGCCCGACCTTGCCGTTACAGAGCATCAGCTGCTGCAGCAGGTAAGCCCGCTCGAACTGCTCGCGCGCTTCCCGCAGCGGCAGGGCAAGCAGGTCCTGCTTGACCAGCGGCTCGTCCGGGGTTTGCTGGGCGACCAGGTGCTGCTCGATCTCGTCCAGGCCGATTTCCTCAGGCCCGCCCAGGATCAGGACGCGCTGCACCAGGTTCCTGAGTTCCCGCACGTTGCCCGGCCAGGGGTAGTTGCGCAGCCGGTTCTGGGCCGCGACCGAGAAGCGCCGGAACGGCATACCCTCCTCGTCCACGAGCCTGTCAACATAATGTCGAAGCAGTTCCGGTACGTCCTCCGCGAACTCGCGCAGCGGCGGAATGCGGATCGAGATGACCTCGAGGTGCGCCAGCAGGTCGCGCCTGAGGCCACTCGCCGGCCCGTCGTGCCCGGGCAGGGCCGCGCTCACGAAGCGCGCATCGAACGGCAGGATGTCGGGAGCGCCGGGTCGCTGCCAGCCGCGCTGCTCGAGGTCGGTGAGCAGCAGGCGCTGCGCCTGCGCGGTGAGGTCCTCGAGCCCGCCCAGGAACAGGGTTCCGCCGCGCGCCTGCTCGTAGAAACCCGGCTCGGTCCTGCCGTCCGTCGTCGCCCCGCGCAGCCGCGCCGCGGCGGTCGCGTCGTCGAGGCTCGCGCAGGTGACGGCGACGAAGGGCCCTGCGGACCGGGGACCGAGCGAATGCATGTAGCGTGCGAAGGCCTCGCGCCCGGTGCCCGACTCGCCGACCAGCAGTACGGACGCATCATGGGCCGCGACCTGCTGGACCTGCTCGCGCAAACGCTGCATCAGGCGGCTCTTGCCGACTGGCGCGACCAGCGGCGGGATCAGCGTGCGTTGCGCCTGGCGCTTGCGCTTGCCGGCGTCGAGCGCGCGCTCCGTGGTGCGCAGGAGCTTGGCGATCGAGAGCGGCTTCTCGACGAAGTCGAAGGCCCCGAGACGGGTCGCCTCGACCGCGGTCTCCACCGTTCCGTGGCCGGAGAGCATGACGACCGGGCAGTGCAGCGACTGCTTTTCGTTCCACTCGCGCAGCAGCGAGATGCCATCCATGTCCGGCATCCAGATGTCGAGCAGCACGAGGTCGGGCTCCTCGCGGGCCGCGGCCCGCCGTGCCGAAGCAGCGTCGGCCGCGACCTCGACCTCGTACCCTTCCTCGGCGAGGATCTCGGACAGGAGGCCGCGGATGTCGGCCTCGTCGTCGACGATCAGGATTCTCGGGGAACTCATGCTTTCTCTCTCCTCGCCTCGGCACGGCGCGTCTCACGCGCGGTCGCCGGCAATGTGATGCGCACCCGGGCGCCGCCCTGCGGCGCGTTGTCGACCTCGACCGCCCCACCGTGTTCCTCGATGATGCGGCGCACGATCGCAAGTCCGAGGCCCGTGCCCTTCGGCTTCGAGGTCACATAAGGGTCGAAGGCCTGTTCCAGCAGGCCGCCCTGGAAGCCGGGCCCATTGTCGATCACGACCAGGCTGACTTGACCGCCCGAGCGCTGCGTCTCGATCATGATGACAGGATTCTCCCGCCCGTCGAGCGCCTCGAGCGAGTTCGTCAGCAGGTTGTTCAGCAGCTGCCGGATGCGGCCCTGGTCGGCCTCGAGCAGCGATGCCTGCGGGTCGAGCGAGAGCCCGAAAGCGACGCGTGGATCCTGCGCATGGTAGAGGTCCGAGACCTGGCGGATCAGCGCCGAGAGATCGAACTCCCGGACGTTCATCTCGGGAACCTTCGCGTACTCGGAGAAGGCCGCGACCATCTGCTTCATCGCCTCGACCTGCTGGACGATCGTCTGCGTCGAGCGGTCGAGCAGCTCCGCCTCCGGCGGCGCGAGCCCGCGCATCAGCTTGCGGCGCATGCGCTCGGCCGAGAGCTGGATCGGCGTGAGCGGGTTCCTGATCTCGTGCGCGAGCCGGCGCGCGACCTCGCCCCAGGCCGCCTGGCGCTGAGCCTGCAGCAGTTGCGTCACCTCGTCGAACACCAGCACCAGTCCCTGCGCGCCGGCATCGCCCGGCAGCGCCGTGCAGGCGCAGACCAGTTCGCGGCGGCCGGATTCGGTCCGCAGCGTCAGCTGCTCGCGCCACTCGGTCTCGCCCGCTGCGGCGTGCCCCTGCAGTACGTCGTGCAGCTCGGCGAGCAGCGGGTGCCCCGCCGCGATTTCCGCCAGCGGCCGGCCGGCCGCGCCATCGAAGTCGACGCCGAGGATCGCGCCCGCCGCCTGGTTCGCGACACGCACGCGCAAGTCCGGCTCGAGCGATATGACGCCGCTCGTGAGCCGCGCGAGGATCACCGCGAGCGCCGCGCGCTCGGCTTCGACGGCAGCCTGGCTGCTCTCGGTCTCCTCGCGGGCGCGCGCCAGCTTCTTGGTCATGTCGTTGAACGAGGTGACGAGGTAGCCGATCTCGTCGTGCGACGGACGCAGGAGCCGCGTGTCGAAGTCGCCCTTGGCGACGGCGCGCGTGCCGGCGATCAGGTCCTGCACCGGCCGCACCAGCCGCTCGGAAAAGTACAGCGCGCCGTACATCGCCGCGAGCAGCGCCATCAGCAGCACCAGCGACAGCGTCAGCACCATGGCGGCCTTCAGCGGCTCGCGCAGGTAAGAGAGCCGGCCATACTGCTGGTAGGCCTGCTGCACGGTGCCGGCCAGGTCGGAAAGTCGCTGCGGCACCGGGTAGGTCGCGACCAGCGCGCGCGGCGACTGGGAGCCGCCGCCGGGCGGAAGCTGCGTTGCCGCCAGCACCTGGTAGCCACCGCCGGGCGCGGGCTGCAGGCTCACGTGCGGCCGCCCCTGACGCAGCTGCAGCAGCAGCTCCGCCGGCGGCGTGACCGGCAGCGCGTGCTGGATGCCGGCACGGGTGTAGGCAAGCGTCTGGCCGCCGACGCTCATCACGATGAGTTCCTCCGCGTCCGAGCGACGCAGTTCCTCGTCGAGCGCGAAGTAGAGTCCGGCGCCCGACTCGGCCGAGAGGCGGGTGGCCATGCGCAGCGTATGGTCGAGGTACTCGCGCATGCGCAGGTCGAGCGCCGCGCGCGACAGGCTGAGCGCGTCGGTGAGCCCCTGGCGCACCTCGGCGTGGAACCACCCGTCGATGCCGCGCGTCAGAAACATCACCGAGAACGTGAATACGAGCAGCAGCGGCGCGATCGCGAGCCCGCCGAACATCAGCAGCGTCCGCCCGCGCAGGCGCGAACCGGGCACGTGCCGCCGCCAGTCGCGGATGAAGTCCGCGAGGCGGCCGCCGATCAGGATGAGCAGCGCGACGACGCCCGCGATATTGATCAGCAGGATCGCTAGATATTGCTCGCCGAAGCGCTGCGGCCCTTGCGCGGTGAGCGCCAGCATGACGAGCGCTGTCACCCAGATTACGATGCCTGTGCCGGCGATGAACGGCAGCCAGCGCCGGATCATGGCCGCACCTGCCAGGCATACCACTCCGTCGTGCGCGACCAGCTGCGCCAGAAGAGCAGCATCCGCACCGCGGCGGGCAGCTCGCCGATCTCGACCGTCGCGCGCACGCGCATGTCGAAGCGCTGGCCCTCAGGAAGCGTCGCGGTATCGGCGATCACGATGCCGCCGATGCGGCCGAGCGCCTCGAAGGCTTCCTCCGCCGAGGCATGGCTCACGTGCGTGCCGCTCTTTACGTCGGTGACGACGTAGCGTTCCGCGATCGCGTCGTATGCGAGTTGCCAGCGGCGCCCCATCGAGACGACCTCGTCGGCGGGCAGCAGGCGGCGCTCGATGCTGGCCTCGATCTCGAGGCGCAGCACGAGCGGCACGCCTTGCTCGAAGGCCTGGCGGGCGGCCTCGGCGAGCGCAAGGTCGAGCCGCACGTCGAGGAGCCACTTGCCGTTCTCGAGCTCGACGTAGGCGTTCCTTACCTCGAAGCGCTCAGCCTCCTGCGCGACGGCGAGCGGGATCGACACCGCGCCAAGCAGCGCGGCGAATGCCACCAACCCGCGTAGTCCCCGAATTGAATGCACGCTCAGGTCTTCTTCTCGAGGCAGGCGTAGTAGAAGCCATCTGCGTCGGCCGCCCCGCTCGGCAGCGCGCAGCCGGGCCCCGCAAGCCGCCACGGCAGCGCGCCGGGCAGCGAAAGCCTAGCAGATTCGGTCGCCTCGACCGCCGCGGGCTCGCCGGCGAGGAACCCGCCGATGACGCCGGCATTCTCGGCCGTGAGCACCGAGCAGCTCGCGTAGACGAGGCGACCGCCGGGCGCGAGCAGTCCCCAGCACGCGCGCAGCAGCGCCGCCTGCTGCGCCGCAAAGCGGCCGATGTCATCGGCGCGCCGGAGCAGCTTGATGTCCGGGTGGCGGCGGATCACGCCGGTGCCCGAGCAGGGCACGTCGAGCAGGATCCGGTCGAAGGGGCGGCCGTCCCACCAGGCCGCGGGCTGGCCGGCGTTGCCGACCACCACGCGCGCTGCGAGCTTGAGCCGCGCGAGGTTGGAATCGATGCGCTTCGCGCGCACCGCATCGACGTCCAGCGCGACGAGTTCCGCGAGGCCGGGTTCGAGCTCCGCGATGTGGCAGGCCTTGCCGCCGGGCGCCGCGCAGGCATCGAGCACGCGCATGCCGGGCGCCGCGGCGAGGAACCGCGCGGCGAGCTGCGCAGCGGCGTCCTGCACGGAAACATCGCCGTCCGCAAAGCCGGGCAGCGCGTTGACGTCCGCGGGCGCCGCGAGCCGCATCCCCTCGGGCGCGAAGGCGCAGGGTTCGGCTGCAAGCCCCGCCTCGGCGAGCCGCGCAAGGTACGCATCTCGTGAGCCGTGCCGCGCATTGACGCGCAGCCACATCGGCGGCTCGCTGTTGCCGGCGGCAGCGATTGATTGCCAATGGTCCGGCCAGTCGCGCGCGAAGGCGTCGAGCATCCATTCCGCATGGGCATGGCGCGCCGCGCGGCGCGCGTGCGCCGCGACGAGGACCGCATCGCGCTCCCGCAGGAAACGCCGCAGGATCGCATTGACCAGCCCCGCTGCACGCGGATGCCCGAGCGAGCGCGCCGCCTCGACCGTTTCTGAAACCGCCGCGTGCAGCGGGGTCGCGCCGTGCAGCAGCTGGTAGAGACCGACGAGCATCAGCGCGCGAATCTCGGGATCCTGCTTCCCGTCCGGGCGGTCGAGCAGGTTGTCGAGGCAGGCTTCGAGTTCAAAGAACCAGCGCACGGTGCCGAAGGCGATCGACTGCGTCGCCGGCCGCGGAACACCACTCTGGGTCTGCGCGGCGACGGCATCCTCGAGGCGGCGGCCACGCGCGGCGACCGCGAGTACGGCGCGTGCCGCCGCGGCCCGGATCGCGGCACCTCCGGGCGTGCTCAGCGGGATCCCCGGATCGACCCGAGCACCTTGCCGGTCAACTGCCTGGCGTTCGCGAGCTCGGCTGCGCCGACGACACGCCGGCCCGGCAGCTGTACGCGCCGCAGTCGCAGCGCGCCATCGCCCGTCATGACGCAGATCCCCGCAGCATCCGCACCGAGGATGGTGCCGGGCACGGGACCGTGCCCCGGCGCCGCCGCCGCCTCGGCCTCGTGGATGCGCAGCTGCGCGCTGTCGAGCGTCGTCTCCGCGACCGGCCAGGGGTTCAGCGCGCGGACCTGCCGCTCGAGCTGCACCGCCGGCTCGCGCCAGTCGACCCGGGCTTCGGCTTTCGTGAGCTTTGCCGCCCAGGTTGCCTGCAGGTCGTCCTGCGGCTCGAATGCAGCGCGACCAGCCACGAGCAGGTCGAGCGCCTCGACGATCGCGATTCCCCCGTCATCCGCGAGCCGTGCCTCCAGCTCGCCTGCGGACTCGCGTACGCCGATCACGGTCTCGCGGCGCAGCATCACGGGACCCGTATCGAGTCCCGCTTCCATGCGCATGATGCACACGCCCGTGTGCGTGTCTCCGGCCTGGATGGCGCGCGCGACGGGCGCGGCGCCGCGCCAGCGCGGCAGCAGCGACGCGTGCACGTTGATGCAGCCTTGCCGCGGCAGCGCGAGAACCGCAGGGGGCAACAGGAGCCCATAGGCGACGACCACGATTACGTCCGGCGCGAATGCCGCGATCGCGGCCGCCGCGTCGGTGCCTTGCAGCGACGCAGGCTGGTGAACCGGAAGCCCGAGCGCGAGCGCGCGTTCCTTCACCGGGCTCGCGGCGATCGAGCGGCCGCGGCCGCTCGGGCGATCGGGCTGCGTGAGGACGGCGGCGATGCGGTGGCGCGAAGCGGCGATCGCCTCGAGCGAGGGGAGCGCGAATTCCGGCGTACCGGCGAAGACGACCGCCAGGCCGCTCTCGGTTGTCATGGCGCCGGTCAGATCGCCGGCGCGGGCGAAGTCTCGCCGACGGCGCGGCCTTCCGCGCGCAGCTTCCGGTCCTTCTCGATCTTCTTGCGAACGCGCTGGCGCTTGAGCTCGGAGAGGTAGTCGACAAACAACTTGCCGTCGAGGTGGTCGATCTCGTGCTGCACGCAGACCGCGAGCAGGCCCGCAAGCTCGGCCTCGAACGGCTTGCCATCCCGGTCGAGCGCACGCACACGCACATGCTCGGCACGCTCGACGTCGTCGAAATAGCCAGGCACCGACAGGCAGCCCTCCTGTGTGACGGCCCTGCCGTCGCGTGCGAGGATCTCGGGGTTGATGAAAACGCGCGGGTCCGTGCGCCCCTCGGAGACGTCGGTCACCAGCAACCGGCGGTGCACGTTGACCTGGGTGGCGGCGAGGCCGATGCCCCGGGCCGCATACATGGTCTCGAACATGTCATCGATCAGCTCACGCAATGGGGCGTCCACGGCGGTCACCGGGACCGCCCGGGTGCGTAACCGGGGGTCCGGATACTCCAGGATTGTGAGGCACGTCATGGGAGCGGGGCGTTCAGCGCGTGTATCTGACCCGGGATTGCTGCTAAAGTTCGTCGAAGCATGGACTTACGTCGGAAACCGGATGCCGTGAATTATACGATTCTACGGCCGCGGCGGCTGTAAGGGAGTATCTCGAATGTCTCCTTCCCCCAAGTTTGGTAGTCGCCACCCCTTCCGCGCGCTGACGGCGGCGGCCGCCTGTGCCCTCGCCCTCGCGATGGCCGTCCCGGCCGGCGTCGCGACCGGGCAGGACCAGGGCATCGACCGCAGTGTGGTCCCGGTCGCGCCGAACGCCCCTGAACGCTACATCGTCCAGCCGGGCGACACGCTGTGGGACATCTCGGGCAAGTTCCTGACCGATCCCTGGTACTGGCCGGAGATCTGGCACGTCAACCCGCAGGTCGCCAACCCGCACCTCATCTACCCGGGCGACGAGCTCGCGCTCACCTGGGTGGACGGCCGCCCGCAGGTCACGCTCGCCAGCGGCGGCGCCACGCGGCTCTCGCCGCGCGTGCGCGCGAACCCGCTGTCCGAGGCGATCAACGCGGTCCCCTACGAACGCATCGCGGCGTTCATGCAGCGACCGAAGCTGCTCGAGGCTGAGCAGATCAGGAATGCCCCCTATGTCGTGGCCGCACGTGACGACCGCCTGATCTCCGCGGTCGGCAACGACATCTATGTGCGCCGCCTCGGCGATGGCGTGGTTGGCAACCGCTACAGCATCTACCACGTCGGCGACGAGCTCCGGGATCCGGACGACGGCGACGTACTCGGCTTCCAGGGCCAGTTCACGGGCGAGGCCGACGTCAGCCGCCTGGGTGACCCGGCGACGCTGCGCGTCATCGACTCCGCGCGCGAGACGCTCGAAGGCGACATCCTGCTGCAGGCCGAGCAGGAAGCGCGGATGGACTTCATCCCGCGCCCGCCAAACTCGCAGGTCGAAGGCCGGATCATGTCGGTCATCGACGAACGTACCGTGGTCGCGGATTATGACGTGGTGATCATCAACCGCGGCAGCAAACACGGTCTCGAGCCCGGCCACGTGCTCGAGGTCTGGGAAGCTGGCGAAGCCATCCTCGACTCGACCCAACACCCCAAGAGCCGCCGCGTGCAGCTGCCTGACGAGCGCAACGGCGTCGCGCTGATCTTCAAGGCCTTCGACCGCATGAGCTACGGGCTGATGTGGCAGTCGGACCGTGAAGTCAGGATCGGCGACGCGGTCCGGTCGCCCGGCTCCGGCGGCTGACGGATCACTCAATCGTTCGCGGAAACGCCGGCCTCGTGCCGGCGTTTTCTTTTGCTGCCATCAAGCGCGCGCCTGGCCGGCCGGGGACCCTCGCTCGTTCCGCCCGAACTTAGTCACTTCGCTCGGGGACCCGTCCGGCCGGCGCGCGAATGACCGCGGCACATCGCGCCCGACGCGCGAGGTGGCGGGGTACTCGCGAGCAAACGCGTAAAGTTCCGGCCGCGTTTGCGAGCGAGTAACCCCGCCGGATCCCGCGCGTCGGGCGCCATGTCTTGCCGGCCACTCGAGTGCCTGCAGGCGGCTGGAGGTGGGTACCATTAAATGTATCGGTACCGTGCAGATTTGGGCGGCACAGGGGCGATCCGGGGGCCGGAGAATCGCGGGGGTGACTGCAGATAGCCGCCCGACGGATTCCGTTCGCTGGCTCGAACGCCTGCGCGGCCCGGAAGAACGCGACCCCGAGGGCATTGCCCGCGACCTTGCCTGGCTCGAGGGGGCCAATCGCAGCCTCCTGACCGCGGACGACCCGCGCTACCCGCCGCAACTCGCCGCGGTCCCTGGCATGCCGCCGGCGCTGTTCGTCGAGGGCGACCCGATGGTCCTGTCGCAGCCCCAGGTTGCGATCGTCGGCAGCCGTGGCGCGACGGCAGCGGGGCGCGAAACTGCCCTCGACTTTGCCGCCCGGCTCGCGGCGGCGGGCTTTGCGATCACGAGCGGGCTCGCGGCCGGCATCGACGGGCAGGCGCATCGCGGGGCGCTGACCGCGGGGGGCATCACGATCGCGGTCTGCGGCACCGGGCTCGACCGCGTGTACCCGGCCGAGCACCGTGAACTCGCCGCGGGCATCGCGGCGTCCGGCGCGCTGGTCAGCGAGTTCCCGACCGGCACGCCGCCGCGCGCGCAGAACTTCCCGCGTCGCAATCGGGTGATGTCCGGTCTCGCGTGCGGCGTGCTCGTGATCGAGGCGGCGTCCCGGTCCGGTTCGCTCATCACCGCGCGACTCGCCGGCGAACAGGGACGCGAAGTCATGGCGGTTCCGGGCTCCATACATAATCCCCTCGCGCGCGGCTGCCATCGCCTGATCAAGGACGGCGCTGCGCTCGTCGAGACGATCGAAGACGTACTCGCGGCGCTTGGCGTTTCCCTGCCGGCGGGCGCGCCGGATTCCATGCGGAAATCGGGCGATGGCGCAAAAAATCCGGGCGGCGCGTTGGACAGCGACGCGGAAATGCTGTTGAATGCCCTCGGTTTCGGGCCGGCGGGACTCGACAGGCTGGTGCAACGCACGGGACTGGCCGCGCATTCCGTCATCTCGAAGCTGCAGTTGCTCGAGCTCGAAGGCCGGGTCGAGACCCTGGCCGGCGGGCGCTACAGCCGGACAACAGCGAGGCAGGGCCGATGAAGGACAGCGTGCTCGACATCCTGATCCACCTGTTCGAGAACTTCCTGGATGCCGAGGACGATTCCATCCCCGACCGCGAGGCGCTCAAGGCCGAGCTCGAGCAGGAGGGATATCCGGAAGCGGAGACCGAGCGCGCACTCGTGTGGCTCGAGAGCCTCGCCACAGACCGCGACCGCACGGTTTCCGAAGGCACGGCCCGGGCGATGCGCGTATTCAGCGGCTCCGAGCAGGTGCGGCTGGATACCGATGTGCGCGGCTATTTGCTGCACCTCGAGAATCTCGGCATTCTCTCGGCGGAGCAGCGTGAGGTCGTGATCGACAGGCTGCTTGCGCTCGAGGCCGACGACATCGACATCGAGCAGCTGAAATGGGTGGTCCTGATGGTGCTTTTCAGCCAGCCGGGGCAGGAAAACGCCTACCAGCGGATGGAAGACCTGGTCTTCGACGAGCGCCGGGATGCCATGCACTGAGAGCCGCCGTCTCCGGTCGCCAGAGAGCCGCGGTCGGGTCCGCGGCTTTGGCGTTTATGGGACATTGAATTGAATCTGGAAACATGAGCAGGAATCTCGTCATTGTCGAGTCGCCGGCCAAGGCGAAAACGATAAAGAAGTATCTCGGGCCGGACTTCGAGGTGCTGGCGTCCTACGGCCACGTGCGCGACCTGATCGAGAAGGAAGGTGCGGTCGATCCCGAGCGCGACTTCGAGATGAAGTATCAGCTCATCGACAAGAGCAAGCCCAAGGTCGACGCGATCGCGCGCGCCATGAAGAAGGCGAGCGCCCTCTACCTCGCAACCGACCCGGATCGCGAGGGCGAGGCGATCTCCTGGCATCTCTCGGAGATCCTGCGGGAACAGGGCGCCCTCGAGGGCAAGGACCTGCGCCGCGTGCGCTTCTACGAGATCACGAAGAACGCGGTGCGCGAAGCAGTCGAGCAGGCCGAGAGCGGTGTGAACGACAACCTCGTGAACGCATACAAGGCGCGGCGCGCGCTCGACTACCTGGTCGGCTTCAACCTCTCGCCGCTGCTGTGGAAGAAGATCAAGCCCGGTCTCTCGGCCGGGCGCGTGCAGAGCGTCGCGCTCCGGCTCATCTGCGAGCGCGAGGCCGAGATCCAGAAGTTCCAGAAGCTCGAGTACTGGACCGTCGAGGCCGAGGCCGGGAAGGAGTCAGCGCGATTCCCGGCGCGGCTCACCGAGTTCGCCGGCGAGAAGTTCGAGACCGACGTGCAGAAGTCGCGCTTCACGGTCACCAGCGAGTCCGACGCGCGCCGTGTCGAGCGCGCCCTGCAGGATCAGTCAAAAGGCTGGCTCACGGTCGAGAGTGTCGAGCGCCGGCCCAAGCGCAGGAACCCGCCGCCGCCGTTCACGACGTCGACCGTACAGCAGGAGGCGGCGCGCAAGCTCGGCTTCACCGCGCGGCGCACGATGCAGTCGGCGCAGCGCCTGTACGAGGCGGGCTACATCTCCTACATGCGCACCGACTCCGTAACGCTCTCGGCCGAGGCCGTGCGGGAGATCCGCGAGACCATCCAGGCGAACTTCGGCGCGAAGTCGCTCTCGGAAACCGTCAACGAGTACAAGACCAAGTCGAAGAACGCGCAGGAAGCGCACGAGGCGATCCGCCCGACCGTGGCCGCACAGACGCCGCAGAAGGCGGAACACGACATCGCGGACGATGACCAGCGCCGCCTGTACGCGCTGATCTGGAAGCGCGCGATCGCCTGCCAGATGGCCCCGGCGGTATTCGACACGGTGGCGGTCGACCTCGTCACCGGCGACCCGAAGGCGGCTACCGGCGCCAACCGCCACGTGTTCCGCGCCACCGGCCAGACGCTGCTCGAGCCCGGCTTCCTCGCCGCCTATCACGAAGATCACGACGAGGACGAAGCGGACGTCGAGAGCGAGGACGAGCGTCGCCTGCCGGCACTCGAGGTGGGCGAGCGAGTCGAGCTCGAGTCGATCCGGCCGGAGCAGCACTACACGCAGCCGCCGCCCCGCTACACCGAGGCGAGCCTGGTGAAATCGCTCGAGAGCCACGGCATCGGGCGCCCTTCGACCTACGCCTCGATCATCGAGACGCTGCGCTACCGCAAGTACGTCGAGATGAGCGGCCGCGCCTTCGTGCCGACCGACATCGGCAAGATCGTCAGCAAGTTCCTGGTCAAGTACCTCGGTACCTACGTCGAGTACGGCTTCACCGCGCTCATGGAGGACGTCCTGGACGAGATCAGCAACGGCGAAAAGGAGTGGCACAAGGAGCTCGGCCGCTTCTGGAAGCCGTTCGCCAAGGCCGTCGAGCACGTCCAGAAAAACGTCACGCGCGAGGAAGTCGCCGAGTCGCGCGAGATCGGCAAGGACCCCGTCAGCGGCAAACCGATCAGCGTGCGCATGGGCCAGTACGGCCCGTTCGTGCAGCAGGGCACGCGTGACGATCCGGACAAGCCACGCTTCGCGAGCCTTCTGCCGGGCCAGCACATGGACGACGTCACGCTCGCCGACGCGCTCAAACTCCTGTCGCTGCCGCGCGACCTCGGGCAGTCGCCGGATGGCACGCCGATCAGCGTCGGACGCGGACAGTTCGGGCCGTACGTGAAGTTCGGCGCCAAGTACGCTTCGATCAAGGAGGACGATCCGTTCACACTCGAGCTGCAGCGCGCGATCGAGATCGTCGAGGCGAAGCTCGCGGCCGACCGAGAGCGCACCATCCAGGACTTCCCGGATGCGGGGCTCCAGGTGTTGAAGGGCCGCTACGGGCCGTACGTCACGGACAGGAAAAAGAACGCCAAGGTCCCGAAGGACCGCGACCCCGCTTCGCTCACGCTCGAGGAGTGCCAGGCCCTGATCGCCGCCGCGCCCGAGCGCAAGGGCAAGTTCGGCCGCTTCGGCAGGCGCAAGGCCACCGCCCCGGCAACGCCAGCAGCGGAGGCTGCCCCGGCTGCCAAAGCTCCACGCCCGCGCCGAAAGGCGCCGGACGCTGCCGCGGCCCAGGCCGCGAAGGCTCCGAAGCCGAAGGCCGCCCGGAAGAAGAAACCCGCCGCGAAGAAAGCGGCCGCCAAGGATTCTTCCCCGGGAGCGTGAGCCATGGTTGACCGCGTCGCCGTGCGCGCATGGCTCGCCGCCCTCCAGGACGGACTGGTGGCCGCGATCGAGCGGGCGGACGGCGTGGCGCGATTCGGGCGCGACCGCTGGGAAAGGCCGGGTGGCGGCGGCGGTGAATCGCGCGTGCTGAAGGACGGCGCACTCATCGAACAGGGCGGCGTCAACTTCTCTGAAGTTTCGGGCGCAAGCCTGCCCGCCTCGGCGACGCACGACCGCCCCACCCTCGCCGGCGCGCCGTTCTCGGCCATGGGCGTCTCGCTGGTACTGCACCCGAAGAACCCGCACGTGCCGACGACGCACCTGAACCTGCGCTTCTTCATCGCGACACCTGCCGACGCGGAGCCTGCCTGGTGGTTTGGCGGTGGCTTCGACCTCACGCCGTTCTACCCGGTGCGCGAGGACGTGCTGCACTGGCACCGCATGGCGCGCGAGGCCTGCGCCGCCCTGCCGGGCAGCTACGAGCGATACAAGGCCTGGTGCGACCGCTATTTCTTCCTGCCACACCGCGACGAGACGCGGGGCGTCGGCGGCCTGTTCTTCGACGACCTGAATACGCCCTCCTTCGCAGATTGTTTTGCCTTTGCACGCGCCGTCGGCGATGCGTTTCCGAAAGCCTGGCTGCCGATCGCCGAGCGGCGCCGGGCGACGCCCTTCGGCGAGCGCGAGCGTGCATTCCAGCTGCTGAGGCGTGGGCGCTACGTCGAGTTCAACCTCGTGCACGACCGCGGCACTCTGTTCGGCCTGCAGACCGGCGGGCGCACCGAGTCCATCCTGATGTCGCTGCCGCCCCTCGCGCGCTGGGAGTACGGCTGGATGCCCGAGCCGGGCTCTTCCGAGGATGCGCTCGCGCGCGAGTGGCTGCGCCCGCGCGACTGGCTCGGCGAAGCGTGAACTACCGGCACGCCTTCCACGCCGGCAACTTCGCCGACGTGATGAAGCACGTCGCGCTGGTCGCGGCGCTCGGCAGGCTCACCGAAAAGGACCGGCCCCTCTTCCTGCTCGAGACGCATGCGGGCAGGGGCCAATACGACCTCGCGGCAACGGGTGGCGAAGCCGCGTCCGGCATCGCGCGCGTCCTTGCGGCAGGTCCAGACGACACGCATCCGGCACTCGCGCGCTACCTCGCGATCGTCCGCGGCATGAACCAGGGCGAGCGCCTCGGCACCTACCCCGGCTCGCCGATGATCGTGGCCGCCTTCATGCGGGCGGGCGACCGCGCCGCGTTCTGCGAGCTGCTGACCGGTGAGGCGGACGCACTACGCCGGCTGTTCCGGGGCGATCCCCGCGTCGGCGTCCACTGCCGCGACGGCTTCGAGGCGCTCGCGGCGCTGCTGCCGCCGCCGGAAAAACGCGGCCTTGCGCTGATCGACCCGCCCTACGAGGAGCAGGAACGGGACTTCGAACACGTGGCGGAAGCGCTCGTGGCAGCGGCGGCGCGCTGGCCGCAGGGCGCGCTGATGGCCTGGTACCCGATCAAGCTGGGCGCGGTCGCCGCGCGGCTGCACCGCAGGATCGTGGATGCCGGCGTGAAGCGAGTGCTGGTCGCGGAACTCTGCGTGCACCCGGACGACTCGCGCGCTGGGTTGAACGGATCAGGGCTCGTGACGATCAACCCGCCCTGGCAGTTCGCGCAAGACCTGCAGCGGATCCTGCCGGCGCTGCTCCCCGTGCTTGCGCCGGACGGCGGCGGTCGTACGCGGGTCGCGCTGCTCGCCGGGGAGTGAAATGAAGGGGACGCACCCCTTCATATTCGTAAACTGTCCCCGAATGTTGGTGCGCCCGCTTCGCGAATATGAAGGGGTGCGTCCCCTTCATTTCCCCCACTCCACGGCATCGAAAACCTGTTGCGCCACGGCGTCGAGATCGGCGACGTCCTGGCCAACCACGGCGATCGCGCCGCGCGGCGCCGGCAGCACGACTCCCACATAGCCTTGCTCCGCGAAGCGGATGGGCCTGGAGATCGATCGGTGCGCGAGCACCAGCACCGTCACCGGACCTTCGGGCCGCTGCACGACGAGGTGTGGTACGACCTGCCCGTCGAAGACACAGCTTTCCGCGAAACTGACGGCACCGGCGCCGTGACCCAGGCGCATGCCCGAGGGATCCAGCACCGCAGCGACTGCCGCGGGCGGCAGCGAAGCCGCCCCGCCCGTCGCGTCCGGCTCGTGCAGCACGTGGTTGACGACCTCGCGCGCGATCGCCGCACGTGGGACGGCGACGAGCACGATGAGCGCAACGGCGACGCCCGCCACGAGGCTCGCGGCAATGGCAAAGAAACGCGGCCGCCAGGCGCGCGGCGGCGCAGGCGCGGCGGCCGATTCCCGCGGCGGCGGATTGATCTCGAGCGCCCGCTGGATGAGCCCGTCCATCGCGCGCAGCTCGTCCTGATGGCGTGCACAAGACACGCACTCGCGGCGATGCGCCTCGATCGCGGCATCGGCGGCGAAGGGCTCGGCGCCGATGCGGCGCCTGAATTCGAGGCAGGTCATCATGCTTCGTGTTGCGGCGCGAGACCGAGCTGCTGGCGCAGACGCGCGCGCGCGCGGAACAGCCGGGTCAGAACGGCGCCCTGCTGAATGCCCATCATGTCGGCGATCTCCTGGGTCGAGTAACCCATCAACACCTGCAGCACGAGCGGCTCGCGGTACTCCGCGTCGAGGCGAAAGATCTCCTCGCGCATCAGGCCGACGCGGTCGTCCTCGGGTGCGGCGAGCACGGCGGACTCGGCGGCGACGAGCGCGTCCACGTCCGACAACTCGAGGCGCTTCTTCTCGAAACTGCGCGCGAACTCACGGCGAACGATGGTGAGCAGCCAGGCCTTCGCCTTGCGCTCGTCGGCCAGTGCATCAAAGGACTTCCACGCCCGCAACATCGACTCCTGCACCACGTCCTCCGCAAGCCCCCGGTCCCGCCCCAGCCACCAGGCGAACCGCAGCAGGTCTGGCCGCAGGCTCTCGCACAGGTCGCCGAAACGCCGACGCCGGTCCGTTTCTCCGTCCCCGCGGTTCATGTATAAAGACCGGCCATAGTCGCTGGTTATTTCCGGCCCATCGCGGGCCAATCTAACCCAGGAACAGCTGCTCCAGGAGCCTGATGGGTCGCAGAGCCACAGGGAGGTATCCGGGTACGCGCATGCGCCGCATGCGCCGCGACCCGTTTTCGCGGCGTCTGGCACGCGAGACGAAGCTCACCGCCGACGACCTCATCCAGCCCCTGTTCGTCATCGAGGGAAGCAACCGGCGCGAGGCCGTCGCCTCGATGCCTGGCATCGAACGCGTGTCGATCGATCTCCTCGTAGTGGAGGCACAGCGCCTGTGCACGCTCGGCATCCCGGCGATCGCCCTGTTCCCGGTGCCTGACCCGGGATCGAAGAGCGACGACGGCCGCGAAGCCTGGAACCCTGAGGGACTCGTGCAGCGCGCGGTGCGCGCGCTCAAGAAGGCGGTCCCGGGACTCGGCGTGATCACGGACGTGGCGCTCGATCCCTACACGACGCACGGCCAGGACGGGCTCATCGATGCCGCGGGTCACGTGCAGAACGACGCGACCGTCGCGGCGCTCGTTCGCCAGGCCCGCTCGCAGGCGGCGGCGGGCAGCGACGTCGTCGCGCCGTCCGACATGATGGACGGCCGGATCGGCGCTATCCGCGCGGCGCTTGAGGAAGACGGCCGTCATGACACCCGGATCCTCGCGTATTCCGCCAAGTATGCCTCCAGCTTCTACGGACCGTTCCGCGACGCCGTCGGTTCCGGCGCCGCACTCGGCAAGGCGGACAAGGCGAGCTACCAGATGGACCCCGCGAACAGCGACGAGGCGATCCGCGAGGTGGCGCTGGACATCGAGGAAGGCGCCGACATGGTGATGATCAAGCCGGGGCTCCCATACCTCGACATCGTGCGCCGCGTGAAGGACCGGTTCGGCATGCCCACCTTCGTCTACCAGGTGAGCGGCGAGTACGCGATGCTCGCGGCCGCAGCGGCGAACGGCTGGACGGACGAAAAGAAGACCGTGCTCGAGAGTCTCGTCTGCATCAAGCGCGCGGGCGCCGACGGCATCCTGAGTTACTATGCCGGACGGGCAGCGGGTTGGCTGCGCGGAGAGCGGGCAGAATGACAGGAAATTCCGGGCCGCAACGCTTCGTGCTCTTCGGGCATCCTGTGAGCCACAGCTGGTCCCCCTTCATCCACGGCATGTTCGCGCGCCAGTTCGACCACGTGGTGGACTACAAGGTCCAGGACGTGACGCCCGCCGGCTTCCGGCACGCGGTGATCAACTTCTTCGTCGAGGGCGGCAGCGGCGCGAACGTCACGCTGCCGCACAAGCCCGCGGCGGCAGAGATCGTCAACGAGCTGTCGGCCCGCGCCGAGCGGGCCCGCGCAGTCAACACCATCGTGCGGCGCAGCGCCACCGAGCTCTATGGCGAGAATACCGACGGCGTGGGCCTGGTCACCGACCTCATGCGCAACCTCGGCGTCACGGTCGGCGGCGCGCGGCTCCTGATCCTCGGTGCCGGCGGCGCGACGCGCGGCGTGCTCGCGCCGCTGCTCGAGCAGGAACCCCGCGAGGTCCGCATCGCGAACCGCACGCCGGAACGGGCGAGGCAGCTCGCCGAGGAGTTCTCGGACCTCGGCGACATTTCCGCATCGGGCTTCGACGCCGTCGAGGACCGGCCCTGGGACATCGTGATCAACGCGACGGCGGCGAGCCTCGCCGGCGAGGTGCCGGAACTGCCGCCGCGCGCCGTCGGGCGCGACACCGTCTGCTACGACATGGCTTACGGCCGGGGCGACACGGCCTTCATGCGCTGGGCGGCCGGCCGCGGCTCGCAGCGCGCCTACAAGGGCTGGGGCATGCTGGTCGAGCAGGCTGCCGAGTCGTATCTGCTCTGGCACGGCGTGCGGCCGGAAACGAAGCCGGTCATGGGCGCGCTCGATCGCCACTAGTTGAAGGGGACGCACCCCTTCGTTAACTCCCTGATTTTCCGTTGAGGTAGTCGTCCTTCAGGCTGACGTAGTGCGCCGCGGACTCCGCGAGCCGCGCGACTTCGCCCGCCTCGAGCGCGCGCCGCTGCCGCGCGGGACTGCCGGTCCAGAGCGTGCGCGGCGGAACCTGCGTGCCAGCCGTGACCAGCGCGCCCGCGCCGATGATCGACTCCTCGCCGATGACCGCACCGTCCATCACGATGGCGCCCATGCCGACGAGGCAGCAGCGTCCGATCGTGCAGGCGTGCAGGATCACGCCATGGCCTACCGTGCAATCCTCGCCGACGACGAGCGGGATGCCCTCGCCGCCAGCCAGGCGCGCACTCGCGACGTGCAGCACGCTGCCGTCCTGGATGCTGGTGCGCGCGCCGATCGAGATCCAGTTGACGTCACCGCGTACGACGGCGCCGGGCCAGATCGAGGCGTCCTCCCCGATCGTCACGCGGCCGATCACCGTCGCGGCCGGATCGATCCAGGCGCCGCGCCCGATCACCGGCTGCCAATCGCGGTAGTTGCGCGTGCTCATCCGGGCAGCGTCACGAGTTCTTCCGCGCTGGTCGGATGGATGGCGACGGTGTCGTCGAAATCGCGCTTGGTCGCGCCCAGCCGCAGCGCGACCGCGAAGCCCTGCAGGAGCTCGTCCGCGCCCATGCCGATCGCGTGCAGGCCGACGATGCGGCGCTCCTTGCCCGTCGTCACGAGCTTGACCTCCGCGCGGCGCCTGCGCGCGGTGATGCCGTGGTAGAGCGGCATGAAATCGTGGCGGAAAACCTCGACCGCGTCGCCCCAGGCGGCGCGGGCCTCGTCTTCGCTCATCCCGACCGTGCCGATCGGCGGATGACTGAAGACGACGGTGGGAATCAGCCGGTAGTCGAGGTGCCGGTCAGGCTGCCCGCCGAACAGCCGGTCGGCGAGACGGCGGCCGGCCGCGATCGCGACCGGTGTCAGTTCTGCCCGCCTGGTCACGTCGCCGATGGCGTGGATGCCGGCGACGTTCGAGTCCTGCATCAGGTCGGTCACGACTTCCCCGTCCGGCCCCAGCGCCACGCCGGCCTCGGCGAGGCCGAAGCCCTCGACGTTGGGCTTGCGACCGATTGCCCAGATGACGCAATCGAAGGGGCCGAGCGAGCCGCCGTCCTCGAGCCGGAGGACGAGCCCGCCTGCCGTGCGCTCGAGCCCGGCGGGCTGTGCCCGCCCGGCAATCTCGATGCCGTCGGCGCGCATCGCCGCCGCAAGGCGCTCTGAGAGCATCTGGTCGAAGTCGCGGAGCATCCGCTCGCCGCGGAACGCGACGGTTACGCGGCTGCCGAGCGCGGCAAAGACGCCGGAAAGCTCGGCCGCGATGTAGCCGCCGCCCACAATCGCGACCGAGGCCGGACGCGCTTCCAGCGTGAAGAATCCGTCCGAGGTGACACCCGCCTCCGCGCCCGGCACGGCCGGCACGATCGGCCGGCTGCCGGTCGCGATGACGACGTGACCCGTCGCGTGCGTCGCGCCGTCGATCTCGATGCGGCCCGGGTCTGCAATCCGCGCACGTGCGCGGATCAGCGTCGCTCCGCTTGCCGCCAGGTTGTCGGCGTAGATGCCGCGCAGCCGCTCGACGTAGGCGTCGCGACTTGCCTTGAGCGCGGCCCAGTCGTGGCGCGCGCCTTCGAGCGCGAAGCCATAGTCCGCGGCGTCGCCGAGCGCGTGCGCGACGTCGGCCGCGTGATACATAAGCTTCTTCGGAACGCAGCCGACGTTGACGCAAGTTCCGCCCAGCGCCGCCGGCTCCGCGACGAGGACGCGCGCACCGTAGCGCGCTGCACGCTGGGCGCAGGCGAGTCCCCCGCTGCCGCCGCCAATCACGACCAGATCCCAGGAGTGCGTCATGGTTTTCCCGCGCGGGTGCCGCGAGGGCCGATGATATACTCGATCGCCTCATGATCTGGCTTCTGCTGCTTGCGCTCGCGGCTCTCGCCGCGGCCGTCGTGATGGCTGCGCGCCGCGGCCTTGGCGCGCTCCAGGACTCGCGGGAACGCGCCCGGGCAGCGCTGGAAGCGCAGCTCGTCAAACGCCAGGAGCTGATGATCCGGATCGTCGGGCTCTGCTCGCGGCTGATGCGCTACGAGCGCGACACGCTCGGGCGGGTCGCGACCGCCGGCAGCGCGGTGCTCGCCGCGGCGCGGCAGCGCAACATGCCGGCACTCGCGGCCGCGGAGAAGTCGCACCGCGCGGCGAGCGAGGCGCTGTTCCAGCTCGCCGCCAACTACCCGCAGTTCGGCACCAGCAGCGCCTTCCGGGCGCTGCACGAGCGCGCCGACACCCTGGACGCGCGCGTGGCCGAGAAGCGCGAGCAGTACAACGACGCCGTGAGCATGCTGAACTTCCGCTGCCAGGCCTTCCCGTACAGCCTGGTCGCGCGCACGATGGGGCTCGAGCCCGCTGCCTTCCTTTCCTGAGGGCTTCATGCGCATCGCAACCTGGAACGTCAATTCCCTGCGCGTGCGGATGGAACACCTCGGCCGCTGGCTCGCGGAACACGCAGTCGATGCAATTGCGCTGCAGGAACTGAAGCTCACGGACGACCACTTCCCGCACGCGGACTTCGAGGCGATGGGCCTGACGGCCGCCTGGTACGGCCAGAAAACCTACAACGGCGTGGCGATCGTTTCGCGGGGCGTGCCGGGGGAGGTCACGACGGGCATTCCGGACGACGCCGACCCGCAGCGGCGCGTGATCGCCGCAACGCTCGGACCGATCCGGCTGGTCAACGTGTACGTGCCGAACGGCCAGGCCGTGGGCTCGGAGAAGTACACCTACAAGCTCGCCTGGCTGGAGCGGCTGCGCGGCTATCTCGCGACGCTGCTCGAGCAGCACGAGTACCTGCTCGTGGCCGGCGACTTCAACATCGCACCCGAGGACCGCGACGTGCACGATCCCGCGGCCTGGGAGGGTTCCGTCCACGTGAGCGAACCGGAACGCGAGGCGCTCGGCAAGATCGCCGCACTCGGTCTTGCCGACGTCTTCCGCCGTTTCGAGCAGCCGAAGAATGCCTGGAGCTGGTGGGACTACCGGATGAACGCCTTCAGGCGCGACCGTGGCCTTCGCATCGACCTCATGCTCGCCTCGCCGGCGCTCGCCGCGCGCTGCACCGCCTGCACGATCGACCGCACTCCGCGCGGCTGGGAGCGGCCATCCGATCACGCCCCGGTCACGGCCACATTTGACATAGGCTGAATCTCAGGCTGTGATGCCGCGCATGTTGGCGGCATCAGAGCGGGTGGTCACCCCTGCAGCGGGCGTAAAATCGAGCCCGGATTTGCCTTACAAGAGGGCCAGCCGCCCCGTGCCGAGGCCCTGCCGCCGCAGCGATTTCGACGTGACCGACACGGTCCAGGTGAGCTCGCCTGCCGCCGTGCGCGAGGCGGTCCTCGAACTGTATTCCAGCACCTGGCCGGGCGCGCCGCGCGAAGCGCTCGAGGCGGCGCTGCGCGACTTCGAGCGGCTGTTCACCGGCCAGACGCCCGGCTACTTCGGCGTCGATACCGTCTACCACGACCTGCAGCACTCGCAGGACGTCGTGCTCGCCATGGCGCGACTGCTCGCGGGTTATGAGCGGGGCCACCCGGACGGGCCGAAGCTCGGGGCAGAGCGCGGGCTGGTCGCACTCATCATCGCCCTGTTCCACGATTCCGGTTACATCCGCGAGACGGGCGAGGCGGCAATCACGAACGGCGCGGTGTTTACGCGCAACCACGTGACGCGCAGCGCGCGTTTCATCGCCCGGTACCTGCCGGGCGCGGGGCTCGGCGACTGGGTGCCGGTCGCGACCCGCATCGTCCACTTCACCGGCTACGAAGTGCCGCTCGACCTGCTGCGGGTCGCGGACCCGCGCGACCGGCTCGCGGGGCATCTGCTCGGCACGGCCGACATGCTCGCGCAGATGGCGGACCGCTGCTACCTCGAGAAGTGCCGCGACCGGCTGTACGCGGAGTTCGTGCTCGGCAACGTTGCCGTGCATGCCGGCAGCGAGGGCGTCAAGGTCCTCTACGGCTCGGGTCTCGACCTGCTGCGCCAGACGCCGAAGTTCATTGCCTCGACGATCGACAAACGGCTCGGCAGTGCCTTCGGGCATGCGTACCGCCACGTCGAGCCGCTGTTCGACGGCGACAACCCGTACATGAACGCAATCCGCCAGAACGTCCAGTTCCTCGAGCAGCTCATGCGCGGCAGCCGCTGGCCGATGCTGCGCCGCAACCCGCCGGTATTCACCGTGGATGCAAATGCCATGGATGGCGTGCGCACTTTGCTCGTGCGGCACCTCGAACAAGCCTACGGCGCGCCGAGAGTGGCGGTCAGCGGCGCTTGAGGCGCGCCCAGCGCGAGCGCATGCGCGGCGGCGCGTCCACGTCGAGCAGGTAGCGCTCGCGGATCGACGGCAGGCGCGCGAGGATCGCGGCCTCCCCTTCGACGCCCCCGGTCGCGATCGCCTCCGAGAGCAGCCGCGCGGTCATGCGCGCAAGCGCTGGTGCAGCGACCGGCGCATAGGAAATGTGCCAGGGCTCGGGCTGCACGCCGCGGCCGCGGCGCGTGTACGGGCGATAGAAGCCGAATCGCCGCATGTTGGCACCGAGCCAGCCCGAGAGCGCCGCGAATGGGCCGCCACGGCGATATTCCTCCACCTCCAGCTTCGGTTCGTAGCCGCGCGCGATGACACCCCCGTCCACGACGTCGATGTCGCTGCCCCAGTGATGCCGGCTTGCGCCGGGCAGCGCGGACCAGAGCAGGATCGTCTCGATCCGCGCCCCGTCGTCGAGGGCCGCCATGTCCACCTGCCTGCCCCTGCGGTCTAGCGCGGGCCGCTCGCCCCGGAACTTGGCGTTCCAGATCGCGCGCTGGCGCTCGAAATCGCGGAACGAAGAGGCCGGCACGAGATCGAGGCCTGCGCGCGCCGCCGCCTCGCGCATCGCGAGGAATGGTCCTACGGCAGCCGCATGCAGCGAGCAACGCGGCGCCTCGAGCGCGACCAGATGGCCCCGGTCCCGGCCTGTCAGTTGCTTCCCGTTCAAGCGGCGTATGATGAATGCTTCCGCCGGGGGCCGCCAAGAGATCATGTCCGCATTCCTCGACCGGTACTGGCAGCTGCTGGCGCTGGGGCTGACCCTCGCCATCGGAGCCGCCTTTGCCTGGCGCCAACAGGGGCGCTTCTCCGCCTCGCTCGCGGACATCCTGAAATCAGTCGAGCGGCTGTCCGGCGGCGACTGGGCGACTCACGTCGAAGTGCCGCAGGGCCGCGTCGGCCGGGCGCTCGGCACGGCCCTCGAGCGGCTCAGGATCAACCTCTCGAACCACGCGGCGACCGGGCGGGCGCTCGACATCATGCTGGACAGCATGAACGACGCCGTGTTCGTGACTTCCCCGGACGGCCTCATCAAGCGCGTGAACCTCGCCGCCACGCAGATGCTCGGCTGGTCGCAGATGCAGCTGCTGGGCAGGGAATTCGCCTACGTGATCTCGGACCAGGATCGTCCGGCCTTCAACATCGAGCAGGCGACGAACGAGGTCCTCGAGCTCACGATCCGCACGCAATCGGGCCAGATCATCCCGGTGTCGCTGTCCGGCTCCGTGATGTCCGCGGAGGACCCGCGCTTCCAGGGCTGCATCTTCGTCGCGCGCAACATCACCGAGCGCAAGCGCGCCGAACGGCGCATCCGCTATCTCGCGCGCTACGACACGCTGACCAAGATGCCGAACCGCCTGCAGTTCCAGCACTCGCTGCAGCAGGCGATCGCGCGCAACCGGCGCTCCGGCGGAGAGCTCGCGCTCCTCTACCTCGACCTCGACCGCTTCAAGGAAGTAAACGACACCTTTGGCCATGCTGCGGGCGACCGGGCGCTCGAGATCCTCTCCGAACGGATGAACAAGAACCTGCCGGGCGACACGATGCTCGGCCGCCTCGCGGGCGACGAATTTGCGCTGTTCATCGAAAATCTCCCCGCGGCGACCGATAACCGCCCGGCGGTCGGCGCGCTCGCCCGGGAAATGCTCGACGAACTCGGCCGCCCGTTCCACCTCGGCCAGCACGAGCTCTACGTGACCGGCAGCGCCGGAATCGCAATGTGCCCGCGCGACGCCGACAACGTCGTGGACCTGATCCGCGATGCGGACGCCGCCATGTACTACTCGAAGCAGAACGGCGGCAACAGCCACAGCTTCTTCACGCCCGAGATGAGCGCGGCAGCCGTCGAGCGGCTGATGCTGAAGGCCAAGCTGCGCCGCGCCGTCGAGCGCGACGAGCTGGTGATCATGTACCAGCCCAAGGTGGACCTGCGCGACGGGCGCGTGGTCGGCGGCGAGGCGCTCATTCGCTGGCGACTGCCGGGACACGGCGACATCGCGCCCGCCCAGTTCATCCCGCTCGCCGAGGAGTCGAACCTGATCCAGGAGATCGGCGAGTGGGTACTGAAGCGCGTGGTGCGCGACTACCGGATCTGGCAGGAACAGGTGCCGAAACCAGGCCGGATCTCCATCAACCTGTCGCTGAAGCAGCTGCGGCAGGCAGAGTTCCTGACGCGCTATCGCTCCGTGTTCGACGAGGCAGGTGTCGCGCCCTCGAACTTCGAGCTGGAGATCACCGAGACCACCCTGATGACGGAAGCCGGCCGCATGGTCCGGCTGCTGGACGAGCTGCACGCTATGGGCCTGCACCTGTCGATCGACGATTTCGGTACCGGGTACTCGTCGCTGTCCGCGCTGCAGCAGTTCCCGGTCGGCACGCTCAAGATCGACCAGTCGTTCGTGCGCCACGCGACGGTTTCACGCGAGGACGCGACGCTGGTGCGAACGATCATCGAGATGGGCAAGAACCTCGACCTCAAGGTCGTGGCCGAAGGCATCGAGTCGCAGCAGCAGCTGGATTTCCTGCGCAGCCGCGACTGCCATTACGGGCAGGGGCGACTGTTCGGCGAGCCGATGTCGGCAGAGGACTTCCTGCAGCTCCTGCTCACGCAGGCCCAGGGCGAGCCGGTCTACGGGAAGTTGTTCGCGGGAAATGAAGGGGACGTGCCCCTTCATGTTCGCGATCGCAATCAATCATGAAGGGGTGCGTCCCCTTCATTTCGGTTCCGACTCCAGCGCCCCGAATACCTTTGCCGCGGCCTCGTTCGCGGCACGCGCGAAGGCAACGCCCAGCGCTTCCACCACCGCACCCTGCCGGTTCGCGGATGCGCTCTCGCTCGCGGTTGCCGTGAAGGCCGCGAGCACGCGCCGGTCCGAGGCGCGTCCGAGCGTCACCGCCAGCGACACCTGCGCGACGGGCAGCCCGCCCGCCGTGTAATCCGCCTCGAAGCGACGCACGTCGACGACCAGCGTGTGCGAGGCCCGGAAGCGGCCGAGGTCGCCCTGCACCGAGCGCAGCCGGCCGGAGTCCTGGAAGGCCTCTGCCAGCGCGGCGCCGACCAGCACCGGCAGGCGGTCGGCCCAGCGCGCGCCAGCGAGGTAGTCGAGGCGCTGGTTCGGCCAGCGGCCCGCGATGCCGGCGCCGTCGAGGCCTGGCGCCGTCCCCGAGACGACGACTTTGAGGTCGACAGGCAATGCGGCGCCGGCAGCCAGCGCCGGCGCGTCGACGCGGTAAATGAGCGGTGGGGCGGCCTGCTCGCGCATCCCGCCGAAGCAGCCGGCGGCGAGTGCGGCGGCGGCCGCGATACATGCGATTCTCATGGCGGTATCTCCACGCCGGCCTCGGCCGGGCGGTAAATCAGGCGGGACGGATCCTGCTCGAGGCTCCGGGTCAGCGTGTCGAAACTGCGCACGGCGTCGCGCGTCTCGCGCAACAGCTGCTCGAACTCGGCGAGGCCTTCCTCCGCAAAGCGGCCGACATTGTCCTCGCTCTCGGCCACCAGCCGGTCGAGCCGCGTGG
>Ga0209254_10000177_pt1 | contig 44772 bp, 36 predicted proteins | sample FrelakmetDIP11DI_FD_187148 | JGI IMG/M metagenome (GOLD analysis project Ga0209254, IMG submission 187148) | Freshwater lake sediment microbial communities from the University of Notre Dame, USA, for methane emissions studies - DIP11 DI (SPAdes)... | ecosystem: Environmental > Aquatic >... | reverse complement strand
GTTAAATTCCAAATAGATCCTCTCGACCCGACGCAGGGAGGGGTTGCAATCAGCAAGGGAACCTTTTTTTCGGCTTGCATCGTGCAATCTCATCGAGCACCGACGTCCCCCCTTCCTTTGCACCCGACCTGCCTGCATCTGATTGTCCTTGCAAAATGCAAGGGTGATTGGAGGCCTGGATTGTACTTCGCAAGCCCCGGCTCTCAACCGGGTCCAGACGACCGACTTCCGGTGAAAAAATAAAATCCCGCAATGCCCTGCATTTGCGGCTCACAGCAGTCATCGCATGGGCAATCGCTTCTAGGTATGCACGTGGCACAGCACGTGCTTGGCTTATAGCTGAGGAGACGAAACATGTTCAGCATCCGGCAGAAACTCATGTTGGGCTTCGGCGGCCTGCTCGCGATCGTGGCCGGCATCGGCATGATGACCATCGTGCAGATCCGGCACCTGGGTGAAGCGATCGATGTCATCCTGCGCGAGAACTATCGCAGCGTGGTGGCATGCCAGGAAATGAAGGAATCGCTCGAGCGCGTCGACAGCGGCATCGTCCTCACCTTCCTGGGAGTCGACGCCGATGGCCGACGCCAGATCGAAACCGGGATGCAGCTGTTCTCGAAGGCCTTGAGGGTGGAGATGGGCAACATCACCGTGCCGGGTGAAGGGGAGAAGTCCCATCGCCTCGGGGAAGCCTTCCACGCGTATTCCGAGACCGTCCCTAAGGTCATCGACCCGTCCCGCCCCCTCGAGGAGCGGCGTGCGGAGTACTTTTCCATGCTCCTGCCCCTGTTCGAGCAGATCAAGGGACTCGCGCAGGAAATCCTGGAGATGAACCAGGCCAACATGAGCGAGGCCAACGACGCCGCCCGATCGCAGGCCGCCTCCGCGCAACGCCGCATGACGATCGCCATTCTGGCCTGCGCGGTCGTCGCCGTTCTGTTCAGCCTTCTCACCCAGCGCTGGATCCTGGACCCTATCCGGCGGCTGATGGAATCGGCGAGCGAAGTCCGCCGGGGCAACCTCGACCTGGTTCTGGGGACCGGCTCCAAAGATGAAATCGGTCAACTGTCCGCGGCGTTCAATTCCATGGCGGAGGGTTTGCGCACCATTCGCCGGAGCGACCGCCTGGATCTGATGCGCACCCGCCGTGCCACCGGCGAGGTCTTCAAGGCCCTGCCCTCGGCCATCGCGGTGCTGGACCTGGACGGCCGGGTGGAGGTCGCGACCGGTGACGCGGAGCGGCTGTTCGGCCTCAAACCCGGCGTCAACGTCGAGGATCTCGGCTATGCCTGGCTGACGCCCTTGATCCGGAGGGTCCAGACTGAGGGCCGCGTGGTGGACGTCACGGCCAAGGAGAACTGCATCCAGATTTTCGGTGACAACCGGGAATATTTCTTTGCGCCGACAGTCGTGCCCATCCTGGCGGAGTCCGGCCGGGACGAGATTTCCGGCACGGCCGTCATCCTCAAGGACATGAGCCAGGTACGCGAACAACAGGAGCTCAAACGCAGTGCGCTTACCACCGTGTCCCACCAGCTGCGGAACCCCTTGACCTCGATCCGCATGTCGATCCATCTGCTCCTTGAGGAAACCCTGGGCCCGTTGAACCCAAAGCAGGTGGAGCTCCTGGTCGCCGCAAGAGAGGAAAGCGAAAGGCTGACCGGCATCGTCGAAGAGCTGCTGGACCTGAACCGCATGGAATCCGGCAGGACCCTGCTGGATATAGACCGCATTTCGCCCCATCAATTGGCTCAGGATTCGTTGGAACCATTTGAGGTGGAAGCCCGAGACAAGGGTGTCCGCCTGGCCAACACCGTTTCCGATGACATGCCGGAGGTTCTCGGCGACGCGAAGCGCCTCCAGCATGTGCTGTCCAACCTTCTGTCGAATGCCCTGCGTTTTACCGGCCCCGGGGGAGCGGTGTCCGTCGGCGCCGAGGCGGAAACCGGCACGGTGCGCTTTTCGGTAACGGATACGGGAACGGGCATCGCGGTGGACAATCTGAACCGGGTCTTTGAACCTTTCTATCGCGTTCCCGGCCAGGGAAAGCCGTCGGGAATCGGTCTGGGACTCGCCATCGTCAGGGAAATCATCAAGACTCACGGCGGAAGCGTCGGGGTGGATTCCACACCCGCAAAGGGATCGACGTTCTGGTTCACCTTGCCGCAAGCCGGCATCACTACTCCTCAGCCGGCAGGGGATCCCGCTCAGGAGCCGCGGGAATGATGGAGCATCGTGCCGACAGCTTTCTCCGGCTGGTCCGCAAAGCGCAGCGCGGCCGCCACAAAATTTACCTGGGTTATTGCGCCGGGGTCGGGAAGACTTACCAAATGCTCCTGGAAGCGCAGCGCTTCAAGGAGGACGGAATCGACATCGCCGTCGGCCTGGTCGAAACCCATGGCCGCGAGGAAACGGAATGCCTGCTGCAGGGGCTGGAGGTGATCCCGCGGCGAAAGCTGGTGTACCGGGGCATCGAGATCCAGGAGATGGATTTGGAGGCGATCATTGCACGGCGCCCCCGCCTGGTCCTGGTGGACGAACTCGCGCACACGAATGTCCCGGGCAGCCGGAACGCCAAACGCTACCAGGACGTCGAAGAAATACTGGCGGCCGGCATTCATGTCATTTCGACCCTGAACATCCAGCATCTGGAAAGCCTTTATGACACGGTCGAGCAGGTCACCGGCGTCAAGGTCCGTGAACGCATACCGGACCGGGTGGTGGCCGAAGCCGACCAGATCCTCAACGTGGACATCACCACGGAGGATCTCCGACGCCGACTGGAGGAAGGAAAGGTTTACACGACCGAGCGCATCGAGACGGCACTGACGCATTTTTTCAAGCCGTCCAATCTCGAGCAGCTGCGCGAGCTGACCCTGCGCGAGCTCGCCGCGCAGATCGACTCCCGGCACCGCGCCCCCCTCGCCGATGAGATACCGTCCAGCCCCGACCAAGTCATGGTCTGCCTCAGCTCGCGCAGCCCCAACAGCAAAACCTTGTTGCGCTATGCCTCCCGCCTGGCCGGCCGCCTGAACCGCAACTGGTATGCGGTGTATGTGCAGACCGCCTCCGAGAGCCCGACCAAGATCGATGCCGAAACCCAGCGCGTGTTGTCCAACGCCCTGACGCTGGCCCAGCAGCTCGGGGCAACCGTGTTCACCTACAAAGGGGACGACGTCGTCAAGACGATCCTCCAGTTCGCCAAGGAGTATCGGGTGGGGCACATCGTGGTCGGTCGCAGCGGAAGAAAGCTGCCGCTGTGGAAACGGCTCTCCGGAAAAACGACCCTCATTCAACAGCTGATCGAGGAGGCCAAGGGAACCACCGTCGTGGTTCTGGATACCCGCGAGGTCGGAATCGGCGCGAGCCCTCAGGTGGAAAAACCGGTCATGGAAGCGAACCGGGCCATCGGGCCTCCTGCGGCTATGCGGCCGGCCGCATCCCTGCTGAAAGAGACAGCCGTTCTTATCTGGGATGCGCCGCTGGAAAAAGAAACCGCCATGCGCCAGCTGCTCTTCGAGTGCTGCCGCCGGATTAAATCGATCCGGGAGGAGGACGCCTGGGCGGCACTGACCCAGCGGGAGCAACAGGGATCGACGTTTCTGGGCGAAGATGTAGCGCTGCCGCATGCACGCCTGGCCGGCTTGGAGCATGCGGTGGTCGGCTTGGGCCTTGCCAAACAAGGCGTCCGCGAGCGCGCCACCGGCAGATCCGTGCGGATCGTTTTCCTGCTGCTCTCGCCGGTTTCCCCGCCGGAAGTCCATGTCCGGTATCTGGGCCTCATCAGCCGGTTGAGCCAGCAGCCGCTCCTGCGCCAGGATCTCCTGACGGCCGGAACCGCCGGCGAAGCCGGGCGCGTGCTCAGGGAACATTTGGCCGGCACAGAAATTCATGCGGCACTAAATGGAGGGAAAAGCCGATGATGACGTCCAAAGGAATCTTGATCGTGGATGACGACCATAGCATTTGCCTGACGCTGTCCCTTGCACTGAACGATTTGGGCTATGAGCTCGCAACCGCCCACAGCGGAGAGGCTGCTCTATCTGCCATCGAGCAACGCAATTTCGGCATCGTGCTTCTGGACATCTGGATGCCGGGCATCGACGGCATGGAAGTGCTGCGCCGCATCAAACTCATTGCCCCCCAAATTAGGGTCATCATGATGACGGCTCACGGCGGCGTCGAATCGGCGGTGGCGGCGATGAAGCTGGGCGCCGTCGATTTTATCCAGAAGCCGTTTACCCCACCGGAAATCCGCAGCCTGGTCGCAGCCGTCATTCAACGCGAAGCTCTCGACGACTCTATGGCCAAGGACTATGCCTCCTGCATCGAGCTGGCCAAGAAATGCATCACCGATCACCGATTCGAAGCCGCGGACGCGCACCTCAGGAAAGCCGTGTCCATCGACCCGTCGCGGGCCGAGGCGTTTAACCTGCTGGGGGCGGTTCTGGAGATCCAAGGCGCCCATCGGTCGGAAGCCTTGAGAAATTATCATGCGGCGCTGGCGCTGGACGGCTCGTACGCCCCGGCCCGCAGAAACATTGACCGCATCGCCGGAGAAAACAAGTATCGGCGAGGCAAAATCGATATCGACCGCCGCTGAAACCAACCAAACCCCGAAGCGCAAATCATGACTGAAATCGCAAGGCATGGAAAGTTGCACCCAATCACTGCCGGCGCAGAGCCTTCCGCAGAGCCCTTGGCGATGGCCTCCGGCGAACCGTCTGCCAACGCCTGTCCCACTAACGGTAATGACGCCATCCCGTCGCGGGACAGGACCATCCGGCTGGCGCTTGCTGCGCTGGGCGTGGTATACGGGGACATCGGGACCAGCCCGCTATACGCCGTGCGGGAATGCTTCAACGGCCCGCATGCCGTCTCCTTGAACGAAATCAACCTGTTCGGAGTAGTGTCGCTGATCTTCTGGTCTCTGACCATTGTGGTTACGGTCAAATACGTTGGATTTATCCTGCGGGCGGACAACCGCGGCGAAGGAGGGATTTTCGCCCTGCTGGGGCTGATCATGGGCTCCCATGCGAAGTTGTCCCCGCGGACCCGCGCCGCTGTCTTTTTGGGGTCAATCTTCGGAGCGGCGCTGCTGTACGGTGACGGCATCATCACTCCTTCCATATCCGTGCTTTCCGCCGTCGAAGGCCTGGAGGTCGCCACCGAAGCGGCCAAACCGTTTATCGTGCCGATCACGTGCGTTGTCCTGGTTGCCTTGTTCTTTCTGCAGAAGCGGGGCACGGCCGGCATAGGTAAGATCTTCGGTCCGGTCATGATCGTTTGGTTTTTGACCATCGGCACAGCCGGTATGCTGGAGATCCTGCAGTCGCCCCGCATCCTGGCTGGCCTCGACCCCCGATATGCGTGGAGGTTCTTTGCAGACAATCGGTTGCACGGCTTTGTGGTTCTCGGTTCTGTTGTGCTCTGCATCACGGGAGGGGAAGCGCTCTACGCCGACCTGGGGCACTTCGGCCGCCGCGCCATTCAGCTTTCGTGGCTTGCTCTGGCGTACCCGGCGCTGCTCCTGAACTACTTTGGACAGTGTGCGCTACTGCTGCACAACCCCGGGGCGAGCTTTCATCCCTTTTACGGGTTGGCGCCGATAGAGCTGCTCTATCCCATGGTGGCGCTGGCGACCATTGCAACGGTCATCGCATCGCAGGCCCTGATATCGGGAGCGTTCTCGCTGACCCAGCAGGCCATCCAACTCGGCTTCAGCCCCCGCATCCAGATCGTTCACACCTCGGCCGAGGTCAAAGGACAGATTTACATGCCGGCCGTTAACTACGCTCTCATGATCGCATGCCTGCTATTGGTGCTGTCGTTCAAGGAATCCGGGCGCCTGGCGGGAGCCTACGGCCTGTCGGTGACGGCCACGATGAGCCTCACATCGGGGCTTTTTCTCGTTGCCGCCCTTCGCGTCTGGCGCTGGCCGATGTGGAAGGCACTGCCCCTGGTGGGTCTCTTCCTGCTCTTCGACTTGAGCTATTTCGGGGCGAACCTGTTCAAGATCATCGACGGCGGCTGGATCACCCTGGTGGTCGCGATAGTGATCACGGTCATCTTTACGACTTGGAAAAAGGGTCGCGAAGACTTAAAGCAAAGGCTTTCCGCCGAGCGGTTGCCGCTGGAGGCCTTCCTGGCCGACATCGCCCGGCACGGTTTGCCGCGGGTCCGGGGAACGGCGGTTTTCATGACCCTCTCACCGGAAGGCACCCCGCCCACCCTGCTGCACCATGTCAAGCACAATCACATCCTGCATGAACACGTGGTCCTGCTGACGATCCAATCCGCGGATGTGCCGACAGTGTCGGACGCCCAGCGTGTGCGCATCGGCGATCTGGGACAGGGCTTTTACCGGTTGACCGCGCTATACGGGTATATGGAAACGCCCAACGTCCCGAAGATCATGAAACTGGCCGCGGGATGCGGCCTGCCCGAGGACCCTGCCAAGATGAGTTTTTACTTGGGCCGCGAGACGCTGTTGACCACCGGGACCTCCCGGATGATGCGCTGGCGCAAAAGCCTCTTCTCCTTCATGTCCCGCAACGCCGCCAACCCCACCACCTTCTTCGGAATTCCCCCGAACCGAGTGGTGGAATTGGGTTCTCAGGTACGGCTTTAAGCCGGGGGTGAACCCGTTCGGCATGGATCTCAAGACGAAAGGGCTGGAACATGGAACGAGCATCTTCGCATCAGGGAAAAATCCGCACGGGGGCGATTCGGATTGCCGTCGCTCTTGTGATTGCCGCCCTGATCATCCTCGGCCTTTATTTCAGGAATGACATCGTCGGAGTGGACAGCGTTCCCAAGATAATGGCCCAGAAGATGGAATTGCTCTCTGCGCTGAGAATCAATCTGCTCAAATCGGTGGAGTTGGAAAAAAGCGCCGTCATGGCCGACACCGATGAAGCCTCGATCGCGTTTGCGGAGGAGTCGCTCAAAGCAGCCGAGGCCGGGGATTCGAAGCTCGCCGAGTTGGCCAGGCTCATGGAAAAACACTCCTCTGGGAAGGAAAGGGACCTGCTGGATGAATTCGATGCCTGTTGGGCCGAGTTTCGCAGGGTCGATCGCCAGGTTCTGGACTTCGCCGTCCAAAATACCAATCTCAAAGCCGCCCGCCTTTCTTTCGGTGCCGGCAGTGGCGCCATGCGGCAGCTCGAAAAGGAGCTGGCCCGGCTGGTCCGCGATACGCCCGAGGGGCCCATCTGCCGCCTGGTGCTCGATGCACAAACCGCCGCGCTCAGAATCAACGTTGTGCACGCCCCCCACATTGCATCCCCGGACGACGCGGAAATGGACGGCATCGAAAAGACCATTCAAGAAAACGACGCGATGGTCAGGCGATCGCTCGGCGAGATCAGGGCCCTCCTGCCCTCGGCGAAAATGGGGATCCTCCTTCAGGCGGAGGTTTCATATGACGCCTTCATGGAGATCACCGCGCGGGTCCTCCATCTGTCCCGGCAGAACACCAACATCAAATCCTTCGAGCTCTCCCTGAACCGGAAGAGCAGGATCACAGCTCAGTGCGACACTATCGTGAAGAGCCTTCAGGAGGCCGTCCAAAACCGGGCCTTCAAGGCCACCCGTTAAAGAAACCGATCGTCAGCGCACTGCGGTCGCCGCGTCGCGAAACTTGGGCGATCTCATTTTCAAGCCCTTGCCGGGCAGGATCATCAGGGTGGAGGTGCCGTGGGCGACCAGCTCGCGGCCGGAGCTCCATACTTCGGATTCGGCATAGCAGATTTTATTGCCGGACCGGATCGCGCGGCCCTCGGCCGTCAGCACCCCGTTTGCGACCGGTTTGAGATAGTTGAGCTTCAGATCGATATTCACCAGCCCGGCATCCTCCGGGATCCGCAGGTAGACCGACCAGAAGGTCGCCGTATCGATCAGGGTGGCCAGCACTCCGCCGTGCACGATTCCGTAGGCCTGGAGATGGCAGCGGGTCGTACTCAGCTCGATGACCGCCTTGTCCAGATCGATGGCGGAAAGCCGCATGGCCATGTGCTTCGGAAAAGGGCTCGTGTTTATGGTTTCAACCAGTTCACGGAGATATTCGGGGTTCGGTTGCGGCATGGGCTTGCCTTCCGGTTTCGCAATTGCTCAGGTTTCCTGATTTCTGAGCTCGGGGGGCTGGAAAGTTGCTAGCAATGGCCGGCTTGTGATGTTCAGGGGAAACTCTTCCAAGAAAAGCTCAGTAGCTTCTCTTAAGTTGGCCAAAGCTTCCTCGACAGTCTCGCCTTGTGTGGTCGTTCCTGTTTCAGGATTGAAAGCGACATATCCACCTTCTGGAGCAGGCGTCAGAACTGCTGACAGTTCCATTGGTTTCCCTCTTATTCTGGTTTGGTTTAACTTACTCCAGCCATCGATATGCTTCCACCGCTCTCCTGAACCCCGAGCTCTGGAACCTTTCTACCCAAATCCCAACTCTGTTTCAATTGATTGACCAACTTTTCTTTGGGTCCAAACACATTCCCCACGCGCTCCCGGTGCCGGAGCCCGACCGCGACATGGCTGCGTGATGACCGCAGACATCCGTTCATCCGCCGATGGTTACTTCGAGACCTTTCGCCGCCAGAATTTCAGCCGCTCGCGCCACCTGCTCGCTGCTGAGAGACGGCTCGCCCGCCAGAGGATAGGCTTTTCCCAAACGTCGGTATTTAGGCTCTCCCAGGCGGTGATAGGGCAGAAGATCGAGACGACGCACCCCCGGCAGGGACAGGATGAAGTCGGCGGCGGCTTCGAGCTGCTCGCGGCGGTCGTTGACACCGGCAATCAGCGGCAGCCGCATCACCATGGCATATCCTGCCGCAGCCAGGCGCCGAGCATTGTCCAGAACCAGCTGGTTGCCCTCCCCGGTGAGTCGCCGGTGCTCCTCCGGGTCCACGTGCTTCAGGTCGTAGAGGAACAGGTCGACGTCCGGCGCCACGCGTTCGATCACCGACCAGGCGACGAAGCCACAGGTCTCCACGGCCGTATGGCCGCCCCTCTCCTCGCGCTTGTAGCGGCGCAGAAGTTCGGCGGCGAAATCGGGCTGAGCCAGCGGCTCGCCGCCGGAGAGCGTCAGTCCGCCGCCCGAGGCTTCGAAATAAAGCGCGTCCCGGGCCACCTCCTCAAGGACCTCGTCCACCGAGACCCGCCGGCCGATGAGATTCAACGCCTCGCCCGGGCAGCGCCGGGCGCAGGCGCCGCAGCAGTCGCAGCGCTCCCGGTCGATCGTCCGGCCGCCGTCCGCCGCACCGCCCAGGGCCGACTTCTCGCAGACGCTCAGGCACAGGTCGCAGCCCAGGCAGCGCTCGCCCACCCAGACCAGCTCCGACCGGCCCGCCTGCGACTCGGGGTTGCAGCACCACCGGCACTCAAGCGGGCAGCCCTTGAAGAACACCGTCGTGCGCACCCCCGGCCCGTCATGGATGCTGTACTGACGAATATCAAAAATCAAACCCTGCGGGCCTGATTTTTGATGTGGGGTTGGGGATGAGGATTTTTTTGGGATGCTGGTTCCCATTCTCTGACTACCAGGTGGCTTTGTCAGAAGTCCAAGTTCAAGGCGCGCGAGCCCCCGCGGAGCGAGGCGTACTGCCGTAGGCCGCAGCGACGGCGGGGCGAAGCGCAACGCCGAAATTGGCCTTCTGACGAAGATCACCCTTCAGACGCCGTGTTCCGCTCGGGATAGTATTTCTTCTTGAATCTCGCGGCTCAGCAGCGTGAAGTAATCCGAGTAGCCCGCTACGCGGATGAGCAGGTTGCGGTGCCGCTCGGGCTGGTCCATGGCCTCCAGCAGCAGGTCGCGGTCGACGACGTTGAACTGCATGTGGTGGCCGCCCTGGCCGAAGTAGGTGCGGATCAAGGCCGCCAGCTTGTGCAGGTCGCGGTCGTTCTTGACCGTCGCGGGGTTGATCTTGACGTTGAGCAGCGTGCCGTTGGTGCGCGCGTGGTCGAGTTTGGCCACCGAGCGCGTGGCGGCCGTCGGGCCTTTGCGGTCGTGGCCCTGCACCGGGCTCACCCCCTCGGAGAGCCAACTGCCGGCCCTGCGGCCGTCCGGCGTGGCGCCGGTGACCTCGCCCAGCGCGATGTGGCTGGTCGTCGGCAGCAGGTCCACCCAGTACTTCGCGCCCTGGCAGTCGGTGTGGCGCTCCACGGCCGTGCAGAAAATGTCCTGCACCAGAAACGCCAGCTCGTCGGCGCGCTCGTCGTCGTTGCCGTAGTGCGGGGTCTTGTTGACGAGGGTCTGGCGCATGATCTCGCGGCCCTCCCAGTTCCGGTCCAGCGCCTCGATCAACTCGGCCATGCCGAAGGTCCGGTCCTCGAAGACGTGCGTGCGGATGGCGGAGAGCGCGTCGGCCACCGTGCCGACGGCGACCCCGCTCATGGTCGCGATCTTGTAGCGCGAGCCGCCGGCGTGCCAGTCGGTGGCGGTCGCGATGCAGTCGTCGATCACGGCCGAGGTGAAGGGCACCGGGCAGTGCGCGGCGTAGATCCCGCGCACCAGGTTGTCGTAGCGCACCTTCATGTCCACGAAGTGCTCCACCTGGGCGGTGAAGGCCGCCAGCACCTCCGCGAAGCTTGCGAAGCGGCGCGGGTTCCCGGTGCGCGGGCCGAGCGGCTCGCCGGTGAGCCGGTCGACTCCGTCGTTCAGCGCCAGCTCCAGCGCCTTGGCCAGGTTGAAATAGCCGGTCGAGGCCATGCGGTCCTTGCCGTCGCAGAAGGCCGCGACGCAGCCGTTCAGGCTGCTGGCGCGCGCGTCGCCCAGGGTCTTGCCGCGGTTGACCATGCCGAGCACCATGACGTCCGAGTTGAACATGGCCGGCATGCCGGTCCCCAGGCGCAGCACCTCGCAGCAGCGCAGGAGAAACTTCGGCTGGGTGACCGAGCTGATCTGGGCCGAGAGCCCCGGCTGGGGCAGCCGCGTGTGTTCGAGCGCGTCCAGGCACATGAAGGACAGCTCGTTGACCGCGTCGCGGCCGCCGCGCGTCAGGCCGCCGATGTTCAGGTTCTGGAAGTCCGGGTAGGAGCTTGATGTCTGGGACTCGCCCGAGTCCTTGGCGAGCGTGATCTCGTCGAACTTGACCCACAGGCAGTCGATCAGCTCCTGGGCCTGCGCCGGAGTGATCTCGCCGGAGTCGATGCTGCTCCGGTAGTAGGGGTACAGGTACTGGTCGAAGCGGCCCGGGCCGAAGGCGTGGCCGCTGGTCTCCAGGTTGATCACCAGGTGGGTGATCCAGAAGGACTGCAGCGCCTCCTGGAAGGTTTCGGCCGGCCGGGCCGGGACCCGTTCGAGAATGGCCGCGGTGCGCTCCAGTTCCGCCCGGCGCACAGGGTCGGATTCGGCGGCGGCCAGGCGCCGCGCTTCGGCGGCGTAGCGGCCGGCGAAGAGGATCGCGCCCCGGCAGGCCAGGATCACCGACTCCAGGAACTGACTTTTGGGGTGGTAGTCCGCCGCGCTTGCGTCCAGCCCTTCGAGCGAACGCTCAACGTCGAGGATGATCCCTTCCATGCCCTTGGCGAGCACCTTGTCGTAGGCGGCCTGGAAGTGCCCGATCGTGCGCGAACGGAAATAGTTGTAGATCACGCCGCGCTCGTCGGCTTTCCAGATCTCGGGCGGAACGGCCGCATCGATGCGGTCGGCAATCTGGCGGCCGCGCCAGTAGGGAAAGACGTCCTCCCGCAGGATGCGCTTGGTCTCGTCGCTCACGAAAAACGGCGTGTCCCGGCGCGTGGCCAGCCGGTCGAGGTCGCGCTCGATCCAGGCGCAGTTGATCTCCGGGTAGACGGGTGAGCCCCGCGGGGTGAGGGTTTTCATGCCGACGATCAGCTCGCCTTCCTGGATGGTGACGGGCTGTTCGGCCAGCACGCGGTAGAGCATCTTGCCGCGCCGGATCGCGATCGGCTCGCCCTCGGTATCCCGAAAGCTGCGCGTGACCGCCACCGCCCGGTGCGGATGGACCTCGGGCCGGGTGTTGCGGTTGCGCTCGATTCCGAGCCGCACGCGGTCGGAAGGGCCGGCAGCGGCGACTTCGGTGGAAGCGGGACGGTTCAGCGTGATGACGGTCATGGTCGACTCCTGTCGGCGGGTTTCGCTTTGGAAGTTGGGGATCTGGGTGTAACCGCTTTCAGCGCCCGGCCCGCGGCCTGCCGCATGGCCTGCGTGGCGCGCCGCACATGTTCCCGCGCCAGGGATTCTGCCCGCTCGGCCTCTCCGCGGGACACGGCCTTTACGATGGCCTGCAGCTCCGCAAGGGTGACGCGGATGGTTGCTTCGTCGCGGGGCAGATAGGCGTTGATATGGTAGCGGTGGAAATGGGTGTGCACGGTTTCGAGAAAGAAAAGGTGCAGGGGATTGCCGGCCAGCCGCGCCAGGGCCAGATGGATGTCCCGGTCCGCCTGCATGAAGGCCTCCCACTGGGCAGCCCCCTGGCCCGCCAGGGTTTCGGCCTGCTGAAGCAGCCGGTCGATCTCGGCCATGCGGCCGGGCTTGGCCTGCCGGGCGGCCCGGCAGGTGACCAGCCCCTCGAGGTCCTGGCGGAACTCGGAGATCTGCTCCATGGTGATGCGTTGGGACTGGACGAAGAGCCCCAGGCTCTCGGCCATGCAGTCGGCGTTGAGCTGCTTGACGAAGATCCCTCCCCGGTTGCCCTTGCGGATCTCGACCAGCCCTTTTTGCTCCAGCACCCGCAGGGACTCGCGCAGCGTGTTGCGGCTGACGTCCAGCATCGCCTGCAGCTCGCGCTCGGAAGGCAACCGGTCTCCGGCCGCAAGACTGCCCTGGAGGATCGCCCCCTCCACCTGCTGGATGATGCTCTCGAATGCGCGGACTTGGCGGACTTTAGTGAACATATCAATGGTTCAACCATACTAGATTCAGCCGCCATTTGTCAAGTCAGAAGGAATATCCCCTGTCAAGGTGGCGCTTCCTCCTCGCACCACACATAAATTCTCTTGCACCGCTAGTGGCTGTCCAAGTATGGTTCAATGAGTGTCCGCACCGATTTCAAGGATGAACGCCATGCGCCAGTCCCAGCACTTCGGACTCACTTTCAAGGACGCACCGCGGGAGGCTCAGACCACCGCGCACCGGCTTCTGCTGCGCGCCGGATATCTGCGTTCGGTCGCCGCCGGCATTCCCGTGGTCATGCCCTATCTCCTGCGCGTTCTGAACCGGCTTGGCCGCTTGCTGCAAGCGGAACTGATTGCAAATGGGTTCGAAGAACTGGCCCTGCCGCTGCTCCAGCCCGCAGCCATTTGGCAAGCGCCGGAGACGGCCGGCAAGGAACCTCCACTGGAGGAAGCCGTATTTACGTTTAAGGACCGCCGCGGGGCGGCCCTCGGCCTCGGCGCCGGACTCGCCGCGATGACCGCGGCGGTGGCCGGCAGAGAGATCCGCTCCCACAAGGACCTGCCCCAACGAATTTTCCAGATCGCCAAGCAGCTGAGCGATGCGCCTGGCACCCGGACCGCCCTGATCAACGACCACGAGGTCCTCTCCCTGGACGCCTTCAGCTTCGATGTCGATGAAGCCGCCGCCGGGCGCTCGTATCAAGCCATGCGGGCATCCTTTGAGGCGGTCGGCCGCCAGGTGGAACTCTCCGGCCGCTGGGTGGAGGACGACCTCGCGGCCGACAGGCACTGCGCCCGGCACGCATTTGCCGCGCCGGCCGATAGCGGCGATGAGACGATCGTGGCCTGCGAGGCATGCGGGTACGCTGCCAGCCGCAGAGCCGGGCAGTCGCGCCTGGAGGTATTCCCACCGGAGCCTGAAATGCAGCCGATGCGGGCGATCCATGGGCCGGGTCTCATCGGCGTCGGCCCGCTGGCGGAATTCCTCGGCATTCCGGTATGGAAAACCACCAAGACCTTGCTTTTCCAGGCTGATGACCGGGTGGTGGCCGTGATGGTACGCGGCGATTGTGATGTGAACGAAGCCAAGGTCAAACACCGCCTGAGATGCCGCGAGCTGACGCTGGCTGCCCCCCAAACCATCCGCGATCTGACCGGCGCAGACGTCGGGTATGCCGGCGGCGTCGGCCTACCGTCAAGCGTCATCGTGCTGGCGGACCACTTCACCCGCGACCGGGTCAACTTCGAATGCGGTGCCAACCGCACCGACTACCACAACGTCAACGTCAACTGGGGCCGCGACCTTCCCATGCCGGTATTCGGCGACTTTAAGATGACCAAGGCAAGCGATCCCTGTCCGCGCTGCGAGCAGGGCTCGATCCGCGAAGCCCGCGTGATCGAACTGGGGGACGTCGCCAGCCTGGGCGCATCCATTGCCGGCCGATCCACGTTAACCTATCAGGGCAAAGACGGCCGACCGCAGCCGGTGCTCATGGGCTCCGGTCGACTGAATCTCAGCCGGCTCGTCGCGGCCGTTGTCGAGCATCACCACGACCAAGCCGGCCTGCGCTGGCCGCCCCGCCTGGCGCCGTTCGATATCCACTTCATCGGTCTCAACCTGGAGGATGAAAGCGTGCGCAACGAGGCGGAGGCGATATACCGACGGCTCCAGAAGGAAGGGTTCGACGTGCTTTTCGACGACCGCGACGCCCGCGCCGGGGAGAAATTCTCCGATGCGGACCTCATCGGCATCCCCGCGCGCCTGACCATCAGCAAGCGCACGTTCGCCGATGGCCGGATCGAGCTGAGGCGGCGCGGCGAAAGCGAGAGCAGCACGGCGAGCATTGAAGAGGCGCTAGCCGCCATCCGGCGCCGCGGCGGCGAAGCGATCGATCGGTTGTAATTTTTTCAGACAAGGAGAAAGGCCATGCGCTCCAAAAACCGGCTTCGGAAGCTGTTCCTGTGTCTGCCCGGCATCGCCTTTGCCGTCCTGTTGGCCGGCGGGCACTTTGCCGAGGCGGCCCCCCCCAGGGCCAGGAACGTCATCGTGCTCATCGCCGACGGCTGCTCGGCCGAGCAGTACACCTTCGCCCGCTGGTTCAAAGGCGCGCCGCTCTCCTTCGACCCCTACCGGGTCGGCGCGATCCAGACCTACATCGCCGACTCGGTGATCGCCGACTCGGCCCCCGCGGCGAGCGCCTTTGCGACCGGCGTGCGCACGAGCGACAAGTTCATCAGCGTCGGGCCGCACCCGGACACCCTCAGCGGCGTGCCGGTCCCGCCGGAGGATCTGCGCTACCGTCCCGTCGCCACGGTTCTGGAAGGCGCCCGGCTGCTCGGCAAATCGACCGGCATCGTCGCCACTTCGCGCGTCACGCACGCCACGCCGGCCGCCTTCATGGCCCACGTCCCCGCGCGCGACCAGGAGGAGGACATCATGGAGCAGGCCGTCTATCAGCTCATCGATGTGGTCTTCGGCGGCGGCCGGCGCCATCTGCTCCCCAAGGATATCAAGGGCCGACGGCGAGAACCTGTATGAGGATCTGAAAAACTGGGGCTATCGCATCGTCGAAAACCGCCGGGAGCTGGAGAGCGTCAGCTCCGGCCGAGTGTTCGGCATGTTCGCCCCCAGCCACATGGACCCCGAGATCGACCGGCCGGCGCTGCACCCCGACCAGCCGACCCTGGCGGAGATGACCCGCAAGGCCATCGAGCTGCTCGCTCGGGATCGGGACGGGTTTTTTCTGATGGTGGAAGGCAGCCAGGTGGACTGGGCCTGCCATGCCAACGACCCGGCCTATCTGCTGAGCGATCTGCTGGCCTACGACCAGGCGGTCGAAGTCGCCCTGGATTTCGCCAAGAGGGACGGCCGCACCCTGGTCCTGGCCATGTCCGACCACAACACCGGAGGCTTTTCGATCGGCAACCAGGCCTCGAACGGCATTTACCCGCAGATGAAGGCCGAAGCCTTTCTGGACCCCTTCCGCAGGATGCAGGCCTCTTCCGTCCGGATGTGGGAGCTCATCGAAAATGACCGGACCGCGGCCCGGGTCCAAACGGTGGTCAAAGAGGGCTGGATGCTGGATATCTCCGACGAGGAAGCTCAAAAAATCCTCTCGCTGGCCGCAGCATACAAGGAGAGCGCCTATCACGCCATCGGGGAAGTGCTCTGCCCCAAATACACCTACGTGGGCTGGACCACCCACGGCCACTGCGGCGGCGATGTGCCGCTGCATGCCTTTGGCCCCGGCAAGCCCTCGGGGGTGCTAGCCGCCCCCGACATCGCCCGGGTGTGCGCCGCCGCCATGGGGTTCGACCTGCAGAAGCTCACCCGCAGGCTGTTCTTCGACGCCGCACAGGCCTTCGGCGGCGGCCGGGTTATGCTGGACCGGCGCGACCCGGCCAACCCGGTGGTCAGCATCACCGCCGGCGCGACGGTCGCCGAGCTGCCGGTGAACAAGAACCTGCTCAAGATCGGCGAGAAGATCCGTACTCTGGAGGGGGTCGTGGTGTATGCCCCGAATACCGACAGGGTCTATATCCCGCTGCAGGCCGTCAACGCGATCCAGGGGGCCCGAGCCGCCCTGCCGCAGATCACGAACTGAAGCCGCGGACTCCGCTGCGGCGCCGGCAGCCGGCGCTTGACAGTTGCAGAAAATCCAACTAAAACGCTAACGAATTCTGACGGGGGTCGATCCGTTCCATCATCAATATCACTCAAACCGCAGGAGGGATTCCATGGCAGACTACTTGATCAATGTTTTCCTGGACGACGCAAAGATGAAGATCATCGAGGGCGCCGGCCTCGCCGGTCAGGTGAAGGACATTGACGGGAAGAAGGCGATCCAGGTGCCGGTCAACGAGAAAGAGCAGAAGAAGCTGGTGAAGGGCTTCCCGGATCTCAAGTTCGACGCCAACAACGCCTGCGTGCTTCCGCCCGAGGCGGAGACCAAGCTGGTGGACATCATCGGCCAGATGAAAGTCCTGGATGTGATGAAAGTGGCCATCATGAAGCTCTACAGCCCGACGGCCGGCAAGGCCATCCGCTCGGCCCAGCGATAGCACTCTCAGTCGCTTCGCTTGCGTTCCAGACCGATCAAACGCCTCGCTGCCGGAAGCGGCGGGGCGTTTGTCCTCCCGAACCTCTCGCCCATCGACCTTAACCGATTAAATTTTTTACTTAAATCCAGCACAGCCGGCAATTGACATGCCCTGGCGTTGCTTCTATGATGTTATTAGGGATGCCCTTTCAGCGCCGGCAGGCGGCAAATTCTGGAGGCATGGGAAAAACCGGGGTGATCGGCTCGCGCATCAGGACAATCCTTTTCGTTGCGGCGGTGGCGGCCATTGCCGCCGTCTGGTTCTTCTGGATCAGAAACGGCCGCAATGATTCCGTAGTCTTCCGCACGGCATCGGTGGAGCGCGGCCCCATCGTCAGCGCCGTATCCACCAGCGGCACGCTGAATGCCGTGATCACGGTGCAGGTGGGCTCGCAGGTGTCCGGCCAGATCAAGGAGATGCTCGCGGACTTCAACTCCGAGGTCAAGGCCGGGCAGGTCATCGCGCGCATCGACCCGGAGACCTTCGAGGCCAAGGTGCGCCAGGCCCAGGCCGAGCTCGAGGTCGCGCGGGCCAATATCCACATTCAGCGCGCGGGCATCGAACGCGCGGAGAAAGAGCTGGCCAATGCGGCCGCCTCGCGGTACAGCGCCAAGGCCAATACCGAAAAAACGCGGGTCACGCTCGTCAACGCCAAGCGCAACCTCGACCGCCGCCGCGCCCTGTTCCAGAGCGGCGCGGTTTCCGAAAGCCAGATCGACGACGCCCAGACCGCCCACGACCAGACCCTGGCCCAGCTCAAGAGCAACGAGGCCGATGAACGCGCCGCCGAATCCCTGGTCGCCAGCCGCGAGGCCGCCCTCAAGACGGCCCGCGCTCAGGTGGACTATGCCGTCGAGCAGGTGCGCGAGAAGGAGGCGGCCCTCAAGCAGGCCGAGGTCGACCTCGAAAACACCTTCATCCGCTCCCCGGTGGACGGCGTCGTGATCGAACGCGCCGTGGACATCGGCCAGACCGTGGCGGCCAGCTTCCAGGCGCCCAAGCTCTTCGTCATCGCCCAGGACCTGCGGCGGATGCAGGTCGAGACCGACGTCGACGAGGCCGACATCGGCCGCGTCCAGCTGGGACAGCAGGCCATCTTCAGCGTGGACGCCTTCGCCGGCCGCGAGTTCTTCGGCCAGGTCCAGCAGATCCGCAAGGCGCCGCGGGTCGTGCAGAACGTGGTCACTTATATCGTGCTGGTCTCCGCCGACAACACCGACCTGCGCCTGCTGCCGGGGATGACCGCCAATATCCAGATCATCGTCGACGAGCGCCGGGAGGTTCTCAAAGTGCCCAACGCCGCCCTGCGGTTCAAGCCCAACGGGGAAGGCGGCCCGCGCGCCGGCGAACCCCGCAGCGCGACGGCTTCGAAGGGCCATGCGGCCCGGCCGGAGGACCAGCTGAAACAGCTCACCGCAGCGCTGCGCCTCAGCGAATCCCAGCAGAACCAGGTGCGCGTCATCCTCACCGATGCCGGCGAGAAGCTCGATGCCCTGCGCCGGCAGGACGCCACCCCGGACGAGATCCGCCGCGAAACGCAGGCTCAGCTCGATCGCACGCGCAGCGCCGTGGCGACCGTGCTCTCCGCCGAACAGCGCGAGCGTTACGTGCGGTTTGCGGCCGCCCAGGAGGGCGCAGCCAGCCAAACGGGCCAGGCCCACATCCTCGATGAAGAAGGCCGGCCGCAGCCGGTGGACCTGGTCCTGGGCATCAGCGATGGCACGTTCACCGAAGTGCTGAGCGGCGAGCTCAGCTCCGGCCAGCCGGTCATCATCGGCGTCGACCTGAGCGCATCCAAAACCTCCGGCCGCCCAGCCAAGCGCTTCGCTTTCTAGCCGGCATGACGGACGCTCTGGTCAAGACCGAGGATCTCGCCAAGGACTACCTGCTGGGCAGCGAAACGGTGCATGCCCTGCGCGGGGTGTCGGTCGAGATCGCGCGCGGCGACTTCGTGGCGGTGACGGGGCCGTCGGGTTCGGGCAAATCGACGTTCATGAACCTTCTGGGCTGCCTCGATACCCCCACGGCGGGCCGCTACATCCTCGACGGGAGTGATGTCTCGCGTCTGACGGCGGATGACCTGGCCGCGGTCCGCAACCGGAAGGTCGGCTTCGTGTTTCAGAACTTCAACCTGCTGCCGCGCACGCCGGCGATCGAAAACGTCGAGCTGCCGCTGCGCTACGCCGGCATGCCGCGATCCCAGCGCCATGCACGCGCCCGCGAGGTGCTGGCGGCCGTGGGGCTCGAGGCGCGCGCCCATCACCACCCCTCGCAGCTCTCCGGCGGCCAGCAGCAGCGCGTGGCCATCGCCCGCGCCCTGGCCAACCATCCGGTCCTGGTGCTGGCCGACGAGCCCACCGGCGCTCTCGACACCCAGACCAGCGAGGACATCATGCGGCTGCTGCAGCGCCTCAACGCGGAGGGCATCACCATCATCCTGGTGACCCACGAGCCGGACGTCGCCATGCACGCCCGGCGCATCCTGCGCTTCCGCGACGGCCGCCTCGTCGATGCCGTGCCCGGCGCGGGCATCGGGGCAAAGCCGCGGGGGGGCGCGGCCGCGCCGGCCGGGGAGGCCCCATGACCCTCATCGAGCCGGTGCGCGACGCCTTCCGCGCCCTGCGCGTGAACGTCATGCGCAGCGCCCTGACGACCCTCGGCATCATCATCGGCGTCGGCGCGGTGATCGTGATGGTGGCCGTCGGGGCCGGCGCCCAGGCCCAGGTGGCCGAGATCATCAACAGCATGGGGGCCGACCTGCTTTACGTGTTCCCGGGCTCCAGCACCACCGCCAGGGTCCGGCTGGGCGCCGGCACCGTGCCCACCCTGAGCGAGGAAGACGCCGAGGCCATCCAGAAGGAAGTGTTCGCGGTCCAAGTGGCGGCCCCCTACCTCCATGGCCGCGGGCAGGTCGTCTCCGGCAACCAGAATTGGTCCACCAATATCAACGGAGTGACTCCGGACTATTTCGAAGCGCGGGAATGGCTGCTTCAGGACGGGGAACTCATCGCCGCCGAGGAGTTCCGCGGTCCCTCCAAAGTGGTGCTCCTCGGCAGCACGGCCGCCCAGAAGCTCTTTCCCGGCCAGGACCCTTCCGGTTCGATCGTGCGCGTCAACCGCGTGCCTTTCAAGGTCGCCGGGGTGTTGCAGCCCAAGGGATACTCGATGGGGGGCTGGGATCAGGACGATCTGGTCCTGATTCCGATGATCTCGGCGCGCAAAAAGGTCCTGGGCGCGCGGGCGCCGAGAGGCCAGCTGGTCAGCGGGATCGCGGTGAAGGTCAAAGCGCCGGAGCTCGTCGAGAGCGCCGTGAACGAGATCCGCGAGCTGCTGCGCCAGCGGCACCGCCTGCGCCCGAGCCAGGAGAACGATTTCTGGATCCGCAACCAGGTCGAGGCGCTGGAATCCCGCGCCGAATCCGCGCGGACCATGTCCCTGCTCCTGGCGGCGGTGGCCTCGGTCTCGCTCATGGTCGGCGGCATCGGCATCATGAACATCATGATCGTATCGGTCACCGAGCGCACCCGCGAGATCGGCCTGCGGATGGCCGTGGGCGCCCGCCGGCACGACATCCTCATGCAGTTCCTGACGGAGGCGGTGGCGCTTTCCATGATCGGAGGCCTCATCGGCATTCTGGCCGGCGTGGCGGGCTCGCTGGCCTTCACCGCCTTCGGGGACTGGCCGGCCGCCGTCCAGCCGGAGGCCATCGCGCTCGCTTTCAGCGTGTCGGCGGCGGTGGGGGTCTTTTTCGGATTCTACCCGGCGCGCAAGGCCTCGCGGCTGGATCCGATCGAAGCCTTGAGGCGCGAATAGCGCGAAACCGCGTCACGCGAGAAAGGTTCGCATCTTCGACCCATGAACATCGTTTTTCTGTCCATCGTCCTGATCGCCGTGGCGGCGGCCGGCTGGAGCCAGCTGGCGGGCCTGCCCGCACCGGGAGCCGCCGCGCCCATGGAGGCGCTTTCCAAGGCCATGGTCGAATCGGCGACCGGGGCGGTGAACCTGGCCCTGGGACTGGTGGGGGTCATGACCCTTTTCCTGGGCCTCATGAAAGTGGCCGAAGCCGGCGGTCTGCTGAAAATCATCGCCCGCCTCATCCGGCCGCTCATGGTGCGGCTGTTTCCGGACGTTCCGGCCGGCCACCCGGCCATGGGGGCGATGATCCTGAACCTGTCGGCCAACGTCATGGGGCTCGGCAACGCCGCCACGCCCTTCGGCATCCGCGCCATGCAGGAGCTGAACCGCTTGAACCCGACTCCGGGGACCGCCACGGACGCCATGGCGCTGTTCCTGGCGATCAACACCTCCAGCGTGACGCTGCTGCCGACCGGCGTGATCGCACTGCGGGCGGCGGCCGGTTCCGCCGATCCGGCGGCGATTTTTCCCTCGACCCTGTTCGCCACGTGCTGCTCCACCCTGACCGCCGTCCTGGTCGCCAAGCTGCTCGCCCGCTATTACCGGCAGCGGCGGCCCCCGGTGGAGGCCGCCGCTCCCGCGCCCGATCCGGCCGGCCCGGCTCCCGACGCGGAGGCGCCCCTGGAGGAGGCCGCCGCCTACCCGGTCTGGGTCTACGCCCTCATCCTGGCCGCGGCGGCCGCCCTTATGTTCCTGGCCGTCGCGCATGGCAAGGCCCTGTCGCCCTGGATCCTGCCGGGGCTGATGGCCGGTTTTCTGGTCTTCGGCGCCGCCCGCCGGGTGCGCGTTTACGAGGTCTTCGTGGACGGGGCCAAGGAGGGGTTCCAGGTGGCGATCAAGATCATCCCCTACCTCGTGGCCATTCTGGTGGCGGTGGGCATGCTCAGGGCCAGCGGCGCCCTGGAGGCCATGGTGAGAACCCTCGGGCCCTGGACCGCCAAGGCCGGGCTTCCCGCCGAGGCCCTGCCCATGGCGCTGCTGCGCCCGCTTTCCGGGTCCGGCGCGTTCGCGGTTCTGGCATCGATCATCAACGACCCCGCCATCGGCCCGGACAGCTACACCGGCTACCTGGTGTCGACCCTGCAGGGGTGCACCGAAACCACGTTCTACGTTCTGGCCGTCTATTTCGGCGCCGTCCAGGTGCGCCGCATCCGCTACACCCTGGCTGCCGGCCTGGCGGCGGACATCGCCGGCATCGCCGGATCGGTGGCCGCCTGCCTGTACCTCTTCGGCTGAGTTGATCATCGGCCGCGTCCGGGTGTATGGTCAGATGAGGAGAACACGCGCAATGACACGAACCATGCCATGGGCGGCCATCGCTCTGCTGGCGGCCGCTCTCTGGACCGCTCCGTCCGCCTGGCCGGCCGGCCTTTTTGCGCCCGGCGGCGGGACGGACTCCAAGGCACCCATCGAAATCGTTTCCGACCGGATGGTTGCCAACACGACCGAAAAATGGGCCGACTTCCTGGGGGCGGTGGTGGCCACGCAGGGCACGTTTTCCATGAACGCGGACGCCCTGCGCATCCATTACGAAGGCGACCTCATGAACGCCCCCAAAGGCGGGGCCGCTCAGGACCGGATCCAGAAGATCGTGGCCACCGGCCGGGTGCACATCGTCAGCGACCAATACACCGCGGACGCCGACCGCGCCGAGTATCTTCCGGCGACCGACGTGCTCACCCTGAGCGGGAAGCCCTCACGGGTGGTGAGCGGCAAAAACACGTTGACCGGGTCGAAAATCGTTTTAAACCGTTCCGAGGGAAAGGCACTGGTGGAGGGCGGGGAGGCCGGGCGGGTCAAGGCGGTGTTCTTCCAGGAGGAGAAGAGCAGCGGTCAGCGCCCCGACAAGCCCAAGCCGTGATGCCTGGAAGGGTCACAGCCTGGTTTTGAGGCGCTGCAGTCTGCGCAGCCGGTCGTAAGCGAACATCAGATCGATCCACTTCTGCACCAGCGGCGCCAGCGCCTCGGGCGAGGCCGGTCCGGCGGCATTCAGGGCGGCCTCCGCTTCCTCCAGGGCCTGCACCAGATCCGGGCGGTCCGGGTTCTCCCGCAGCAGGTCCCGATAGATCTCTGCGGCCTTGTCCCAATACCCCTGGGCGGCGAAAAGCCTGGCGAGCGTTACCGTGCCCTGGTGCGGGTCTCTTGTCATGGTCGGCTGCCTCACCGGTGCGGCGGCCGCTGGGGCTTCACCACGATCTCCGACTGACCGATCATGCCGAAATCCCTGCGGGCGACGCTTTCGATATACTTCGGGTCGTTCTTGAGCCGGTCGATTTCCACACCCAGATTCAGGTTCTCCTGCGTGATCTGCCGGTTCTGCTCGTGGATCCGGTCCCGCTCCCTCTTCATCATGTTGTAATCGGCCAGGCCACGCTCGCTGAAGACGATGAAAAACAGCAGCGCGATGATGAAGGCCGCGGTGGCGCCGAGCAGGAGACTCTGTTTCTTCGTCATCGCAAGCGAACCCTTCCCTTCAGCGCGCCCAGCAGCAACTGCATCTCAGGACTTCTTAAGGCCAGACTGGCGGACAGATAGATGATCACCCCGGCGACCATGCTGACGGCGATCCCCAGGGCCAGACCGGCGCTGGATTGGCCCGCACCGTGAATCACGAGCCGGGAAACGCCCAGCACCCCCGGCGCCATCAGCCCGGCAGCGAGGAGCGACCGGATCAGACAGCGCGCCATCTCACGCCCGCCCATCCCGCCGAGCCGGCGGCGCAGGGCCGCCACGAGCAGCGCCAGGTTCAGGACCGCGGCCAGCGAGGTCGCCAGCGCCATCCCCCCGTGGGCCAGCGGGCGCATGAGCGCAACCCCCAACAGCAGGTTGGCCAGAATCGACAGCAGTGCGGCGCGGACCGGGGTTTTGGAGTCCTGCAGGGCGAAAAACGCGGCCACGACGATGCGCACGGCCGAAAACGCCCATAGTCCTATAGAATAATATGAAACCGCCTGCACCGTCAATCGCACATCGGCCGCGCTGAACTCGCCGCGCGCGAAGAGGAGCCGGACGATCGGCTCCCCCAGAAGGATTAGGCCGGCCGCCGCCGGGATGGTGGCGAAGGAAACCAGGCGCAGGGCATGCCCGAAGGTCGTTCGCAGGGCCTGCACATCCCCGGCCGCGGCGTCGCGCGCCAGGCTCGGCAGGACCGCAGTGGCGGCCGCCATGGCAGCCACTCCCAGCGGGAACTCCACCAGGCGGTCGGCGTAGTACAGGTAGCTGACGCTGCCTTCCGGCAGGAGCGAGGCGAGCATGGTGCCCACCAGGATGTTCAGGTGATACGCCGCGCCGCCCACCACAGCCGGCAGCATGAAGCGCGCCATGCGCGCCAGGGCCGGGTGGCCGCGCCGCGCCGCCCGCCAGGGGTGCAGCCCGCAGCGCCTGAGCAGCGGGATCAGCACCGCCAACTGCGCCGCCCCGCCGACGAGAAGGCCCACCGCGAGAGCGATCACCGGCCGGTCGAGGAACGGGGCGGCCGCCGCCAGGGCCCCGATCATGGCGACGTTCAGGATCGCCGGCGTCAGGGCGGGCGCCGCGAACCGGCCGTAGACGTTGAGCGCCCCCATGAAGAGGGCCGCAAGGCCGCCGGCGATGAGATACGGCAGCATGAGCCGGACCAGGGTGAGCGTGAGCTCCAGTTTGGGTGCGGAGAAGCCGGGCGTCAGCGCACGTACGACCCAGGGGGCCGCCAGCACCGCCGCGGCGCAGGCCGCCAGCAGCAGTCCGGCCAGCGCGCGCACGGCCGAACTGAAGAGCGCGTCCGCCTCCGCGTCGCCCCCCCTCCAGCGCACCTCGGTCAGGACCGGGACAAACGCCGAAGTCACGGTGCCCTCGGCGACCAGGCGGCGAAACAGATTAGGGATCCGGAAAGCAGCCAGAAATGCGTCCGAGCTGAAACCGGCGCCGAAATACCACGCGATCGCGGCGTCGCGCACGAACCCGAGGATCCGGCTGAGCAGGGTGGCGAGCGCCACTGTGGCCGTGGCGCGCGTCAGATGGGCGGCGTCCGAAGCGGCGCTGGACCCCTTGGTGCCGGCCGCGGGCGGATGGTGGCAACTGGTCGATATCAACAGAAATATCTTGACAGGCTGGTCGGGATTCTTTATTTAATCAAATTTTAAAATTGTTAAAGCCATCCTTAATCAATAACTGCGCAAATCAAGGAGCATTCAGCTTGGCTAACCACGAATCGGCACTCAAACGCGCGCGCCAGAACGAGGCCCGCAAACTTCGCAACCGCATGGTCAAGACCCGCATCAAGAACGTCGTGAAGTCCGTTCGCCAGGCCGTGGAGACCCCTTCGGCCGAAACCGCGACCACGCTCAATCAGGCCAAATCCTTGATCGCCAAGGCGGCCAAGAAAGGCGTGATCCACAAGAAGAACGCCTCGCGCAAGATCGCCCGCCTGTCCAAGCTGGCGCAGCGGCCGAAAGCCTGATCAGAAGTCGTCGGTGAAGCGGTTGAAGATACGCTCCGCGATCCGGCCCGCCACCAGGACGGCGGTTCGGCGTTCCCGCTGTTCGTTTTCGAACTTGTCGTCCGTGACCGGATAGGCGTCGTTGTCGGATAGACCCTTCGCCTCCCAGACCACCTGGCCATCGGACCGCACCAGCTGCACATCCAGCTGCAGGGTGACGCGGCGCTCCCCAGCGGCATCCTGTCTCCGGGAGGAAATCGTCTGGGACTCGAGCGATCGGATCGCGCCCCGCATCAGCAGATCGGCCGCTGCGGGATCGGAGGCAACGAGGGTGTCGCCGCGCTGGGTGAACTCGAACACGATGGCGTTGGCGACCAGCACTTCCAGCCCCTGCTGGCTCGTCCGATTCTGGAAGGTCTCGATATAAAGGTTGCGCGCATTGCCGGGCAGCTGGGCCGGCCCCTGGAACCGGTATCCGCAGGCCATCCCCATGGCTGCCGCCGCCGCGATCGCCGCAACGGCGAGAAGCCCGCCAACACCCGCGGCGGTGCTCTTTCGGTTTGCTCCCACGCTCGCTCCTCGCTTGCCCTCCGGGCGTCCTCAGACCACCAGGTTGACCAGTTTGTTCTTCACCACAACGACCTTGCGGACGGGCCGTTCCTGCACGAACCTGCGCACGTTCTCGTCGGCGAGGGCCATCTGCTTTACGGTGTCTTCGTCGGCGTCGACCGCCGCGGTGATCCGGCTGCGCAGCTTGCCGTTGACCTGGACGACGATCAGGATCGTATCGCGCTCGATGGCGCCCTCGCGCCATTCCGGCCAGGCGGCCAGCAGGACGCTTTGCGCATGGCCGAGCGCCGCCCACAGCTCCTCGGCGATATGGGGCACGATGGGTGCCAGCATCAGCGTCAGGGATTCGAGCGCCAGGCGCATCACGCCGACCTTCGCGGGGCCGGCGGGCTCGACCGCGAGCGCCGCCATGGCGTTGAAGAGCTCCATGACCGCACTGATGGCCGTGTTGAAATGAAAGCGCTCCTCGATGTCGCGGGTCACCTTGCGGATCGTCTCGTGCGTCTTGCGCACCAGCCCCTGCTGCGGTTCATCCAGCTCGCGCAGGCCGCCCGGGTAAGGCTGCGCCGCGGCCACCAGCGGCATCCAGTCCGCCGCCAGCCGCCAGACCCGGTTCAGGAACCGGAAGCCGCCCTCGACCCCCTGCTCGCTCCACTCGAGGTCCTTCTCGGGCGGCGCGGCAAAGAGGCAGAACAGGCGCGTGGTGTCGGCGCCGTAGCGCTCCAGGAGGGTGTTGGGGTCGATCACGTTCTTCTTGGACTTGGACATCTTCTCCACCCGGCCGACGATCACCGGCCGGCGGCAGACGCCGCAGGAACGGCCGCCCTCCGCGGAGGACACCTGCGCGGGGTAGAGAAAGCCGTGCTCCGGGCAGGCGATCGTCTCCTTGCACACCATGCCCTGGGTCAGCAGGCGCGTGAACGGCTCCTTGAAGGCGACCAGGCCCTCGTCCTGCAGCACCCGCGTGTAGAACCGCGAGTAGAGCAGATGCAGAATGGCGTGCTCCACGCCGCCGATGTACTGGTCGACCGGCATCCAGTACGCCACCGCCGCGGGGTCGAACATGCCCGTGTGGCAGTCCGGGCTGCAGAAGCGCTCGAAGTACCAGGAGGACTCGACGAAGGTGTCCATGGTGTCGGTTTCGCGCCGCGCCTGGGTGCTGCCGCACTGCGGGCAGGACGCCTGGACGAAGCGCTCCAGGACCGGCAGGGGCGACTGGCCGCCCTCCAGCAGGTCGGCGTCTTCGGGCAGGACGACCGGCAGGTCGGCTTCCGGCACCGGAACGATGCCGCAGCGCTCGCAGTGGATGATGGGGATCGGCGCGCCCCAGTAACGCTGGCGCGAAATGCCCCAGTCCCGCAGGCGAAAGCTGACCGTGCGCCGGCCGAGGTCATTGGCCTCCAGATGGGCGGCGATGGCCTCCTGGGCCTCGCGGTTCGGCAGGCCGTTGAAGTCGCCGGAATTGACCAGGGTCCCGTCCTCGGCATAGGCCTCGGTCATAGCGGCCGGATCCAGTTCGCGGCCGGCCGGCTGGACCACCACGACGATCGGCAGCCCGTATTTCCGGGCGAACTCGAAGTCGCGCTGGTCGTGCGCCGGCACGGACATGACGGCCCCGGTGCCGTATTCCATCAGGGCGAAGTTGGCGGTGTAGATCGGCATGCGGCGGCCGGTCATCGGGTTGAGGCAGTAGGCGCCGGTGAACACGCCCTCCTTCTCGTAGCTCTCGAGGGCCTTGGCCGAACGGTCCTGATGCGAGATGCGCTCGATGAACGCCAGCACCTCGGCCTCCTGGGCCGTCCCCCGGCACAGCTGCGCGACAAGGGGGTGCTCGGGCGCGAGGCACATGAAGGTCGCCCCGAACACCGTGTCATGGCGCGTGGTGAACACCGCGACCGCGACCGCGCCGCTTTCGAGCGGGAAGCGGATCTCCGCCCCCAGGCTCTTGCCGATCCAGTTCTTCTGCATGGTCAGGACCTTCTCGGGCCATCCCGGCAGCTGATCGCAATAGAGCAGCAGGTCTTCGGCGTAGCGGGTGATGCGGAAGAACCATTGCCAGAGCTTCTTCTGGCGCACGGGCTTGCCGCAGCGCCAGCACATGCCGGCCTCCACCTGTTCGTTGGCCAGCACCGTCTGGCAGGGGTCGCACCAGTTGACGTAGGACTCCTTGCGGAAGGCCAGCCCCTTCTGGTGCATGCGCAGGAAGAGCCACTGCTCCCAGCGGTAGTATTCCGGCCGGCAGGTGGCCACTTCCCGTCGCCAGTCGTAGCTGAACCCCAGCCGCTTCAGCTGACCGCGCATGGTATCGATGTTGGCATAGGTCCAGCGCGCCGGGTGGGTCTGGTTGGCGATGGCCGCGTTCTCGGCCGGCATGCCGAACGCGTCCCAGCCCATGGGATGCAGCACGTTGAAGCCGCGCATGCGCTTGTAGCGGGCCACCACGTCGCCGATGGTGTAGTTGCGCACGTGGCCCATGTGGATGTTGCCCGAGGGGTAGGGGAACATCTCCAGCAGATAGTATTTGGGCCGGCCGGGGGCTTCCGCGACCCGGAACAGCTGTTCGGAGTCCCAGCGGTCCTGCCATTTGCACTCCAAGCTCTGCGCGTCGTATCTCTCGTCCATGTGTGGCTGCGTCCCTTCTGTTAAATTCGGTCCGTGCCGGTTTTCCCGCCCGCCGGCCGGCGCCCGCCGCTGCGCGCAGACCCGTCGGACGCTGCGTCCTGGATTGTCAAATTTTTTTTAATGCCATATAATACCTCGAACTGCAAGCAGCGCCGGCATGATTTCGTTTGACTTGTTTTCGGCAATTTCATATGGAAACAAGGATTTTTTACTGCCAATCACCTGAAGAGTTGACGGATTTTTAAACCGTCATCCGCAAGGGGCTCATGAGCGCCAAAATTCTCATCAACGCCAGCGACCCGGAAGAGATCCGGGTCGCCACCGTGAAAGACGGCCGTCTGGAGGAATTCCGCATCGAAAGCGCGGCGCGCGAGATCACCCAGGGCAACATCTACAAGGGGGTCATCGCGCGCATCGAGCCCAGCCTGCAGGCGGTGTTCGTCGATTACGGCGCCGAACGCAACGGGTTCCTTCAGAAACACGACATCCACGGCGACTATTACCACGAGGACGACGCCCGCGACGTCCCCCTGCACCGGCTGGTCAAGCGCGGGCAGGGCGTGATGGTGCAGATCGCCAAGGACCCCCTCGGCACCAAGGGGGCCATGCTGACCACCCTCATCTCGCTGCCGGGCCGGCATGTCGTCCTCATGCCGGGGCACTCCGTCCGCGGCGTCTCGCGCAAGATCGAGGATGAGGCCGAGCGCGCCCGCCTGAAGGCGATCGTCGGTGAGCTGGAGGTCCCCGAAAATTTCGGCGTCATCGTGCGCACCGCCGGCCAGGGCTGTTCCAAGACCATGATCTCCAAAGACCTGAAGGACCTTCTGCGCCTGTGGAAGACCATCCGGGGCAAGGTCATGCAGGAGCCGACCACGGCCCTGCTTTACAAGGAGAGCGCGCTGGTGATCCGTTCGATCCGTGATTCCTTCAGCCCGGAGGTTTCCGAAATCCTGATCGACGAAGCCAACGTGTTCCGCGAGGCTCAGGAGCTGATCAGCATCTTCTCCAGCAAGCACAACCAGGTGGTCCGGCTCTACGAGGGCGACAAGCCGCTGTTCTCCAAGTTCCAGCTCGAGGACCAGATTGCCTCCATCTACGAAAACCGGGTGCGGCTCAAATCCGGCGGATCGATCGTGATCGCGCCCACCGAGGCCCTGGTGGCCGTCGACGTCAACTCGGGCAAGTCCACCCACGAAAAATCGGTGGAACAGACCGCGTTTCAGACCAACCTGGAAGCCGCCGAGGAAATCGCCCGCCAGCTGCGCCTGCGGGACCTGGGGGGGCTGATCGTGATCGACTTCATCGACATGAAGGAATCCAAGCACCGCGCCGAGGTCGAGCGCGCGCTGAAGAATCACGTCAAGCTCGACCGGGCGCGCTCCAAGGTGGGGCGCATCTCCAAATTCGGCCTCCTGGAAATGTCCCGCCAGCGCATTCATCCGTCCATCGAGTTCGGCAGCCACGTCACCTGTCGCTGCTGCCAGGGCAAGGGCATGGTCCCGGGCACGGAAGCGCTGGGGATCGGCTTTCTGCGCAAGCTCGGCCTGGAGGTCAGCAAGACCGAGGCGGGACGCATCAGGGGCGTCGTTCCTCCGGCCGTCGCCGACTATCTGCTCAACCGCAAGCGCCGGGACATCGTGGAGCTGGAGAAGCGCCGCAACATCGTCATCGACATCGAGGGCGACGCCAGCCTGCTGCCCTTCGAAAGCCGGATCGAACCCGCGCCCTGAAACCGGCGCTGCGGGCGGGACTGCGCGTTCCAAAACGTCGCGCGTCGCGGTTGACGGCCGGATGGCTGTTTCTAAACCACCGGCGGCAGCGCTGTCGACAGGCGCTGCCGTCCAGCCGGCATTAAGAGTTTGACGCGGTCACCGTTTTCAAGTATATCAGCGCCACTTTCAATTATAAGGAGGATTTATCTTGGTCAGCATCGCCTATGCCATGGGACAAGGAGGCGCGCCCGAGGGCGGCGCCGCTGGGTACGCCAGTTTCATCCCCCTCATCCTGATGTTCGTGATATTTTATTTCCTGCTCATCCGCCCCCAGCAGAAACGCAACAAAGACCACCGCAGCATGATCGCCAGCTTGAAAAAGGGCGACCGCATTGTCACCTCCGGCGGGCTGCACGGCCGCGTCACCGGGATGGACGAAACCACCCTGACGGTGGAAATCGCCGATAAGGTCCGGGTGAAGATCAACCGCAGCAACGTGGCCGGAATCGTCCAATCGGCCCCTCCCGCCGCGGCCGAGACCAAAGAAAACTAATTCACCTCTGTCGTGACGTCCATGCTGCCGGCTGCGCATGCCGCAGGCGCGGGATCGGCTGCGGGGCGCAGCCGACCCGCTGAATCCTGCTTGAAGGCTCCCGAAGGGAAGACGATGTGAAACGCTTTTCCGTTAGATTGGTCATAGTGCTGGCGGTGATCGCCGCCGCCGTCATCTACTGCATCCCGACGTTTCGACCCGACATCTGGCCCCACCGGAAAATCAATCTGGGGCTGGACCTGCAGGGCGGCATGCACCTGGTGCTGGAGGTCGACACCGCCAAGGCCGTCGAGAGCGCCCTTGAGCGCAGCTATCAGGATCTGCGGGAGCTGGTGCGCAAGAACCAGATCCAGGCCGTCAGCCTGGAACGTCCGGCGCCCAACCGCATCCTGGTGCGGGTCCAGGGCAGGGACAACATCGAAAAATTAAAAGGGGTCCTGGAGAAGGAGCTCCGCGAACTGAAGATCAGCATCCAGACCCCCGACCCCGACACCTACGTGGCGACGCTGGAACTGCCGGGCGCCGAGGCGGACCAGATCAAGAAGCTGGCCGTGGACCAGGCCCTGGAGACGATCCGCAACCGCATCGACCAGTTCGGGGTGTCCGAGCCCGACATCCGCCGCCAGGGGGCCGACCGCATCCTGATCCAGCTGCCCGGCATCCAGGACACCCAGCGCGCCAAGGACCTCATCGGCCGCACGGCTCTCTTGGAGTTCAAGCTGGTCGATGAATCCCGCGACGTGAACGCCGCGCTGCAGGGCAGCGTGCCGCCGGGCAGCGAGGTGCTCTACAAGGTCGACGAGGACCCGGCCACCAAACGCACCTCGCGCACGCCGTTCCTGCTCAAGAAGACGACCCTGCTCACCGGCGACTCCCTCACGGACGCGCGCGTGCAGATCGACTCCCAGTACGGCGAGCCCTACGTGTCCATCGAATTCGACCGCAAGGGTGCGCGCGCCTTCGAGCGCGTCACCGGTGAGAACGTCGGCAAGCGCCTGGCGATCGTGCTCGACAACAAGGTCTACTCGGCGCCGACGATCCAGGAGAAGATCGGCGGCGGCAAGGCCCGCATCACCGGCCGCTTCACCATGGAGGAGGCCCGCGACCTGGCCATTGCACTGCGCGCCGGCGCGCTGCCCGCACCGGTGACGGTGCTCGAAGAGCGCACCGTGGGCCCGTCCCTCGGCTCCGACTCGATCCGCCAGGGCATGGTGGCCATGGCGGTCGGCGGCGCCCTGCTGCTGCTCTTCATGGCGATTTACTACAAGCTGTCCGGGATCCTGGCGGACTTCGAGGTCCTGCTCAACATCGTCCTTACCGCGGCCGGTCTGGCGGCCTTCGGCGCGACCCTCACCCTGCCGGGCATCGCCGGGACGATTCTCTCGGTGGGCATGGCGCTCGACAACAACATCCTGATCTACGAACGCATCCGCGAGGAGCTGCGCCTCGGCAAGACGCCGCGCGGCGCGGTGGATGCCGGCTTCGACCGCGCCACGCTGACCATCCTCGACGCCAACGTCACCACCCTGATCGCCGCGGCCGTCCTCTACCAGTTCGGGACCGGACCGGTGCGCGGATTCGCCGTGACCCTCAGCCTGGGCGTCGTGGCGAGCATCTTCACCGCCGTGGTCGTATCGCGTCTGGTGTTCGACTACATCCTGAACACCCAGAAGATCAAAACCATCAGCATCTGAACCAAGGGACGGCCTGCATGTCGATCGAAATCATCAGATCCAACATCAACCTCGATTTCGTGGGCAAGCGCAAGTGGGCGTACACGTTTTCGGGCATCCTGCTGCTGCTCAGCATTCTGTCGCTCGTCGCGCGCGGCCCCAAGTACGGAGTCGACTTCGCCGGCGGTTCGATCGTTCAGGTCAAGTTCGCATCGGGCGTGTCCATCGACAAGATCAAGGACGGGCTGCGGGCCACGAACGTGGAAGCGGTCTCCGTGCAGAGCATGGGGGACGCCCGGGACCATGAATTCCTGATCCGCACCGACACGATGGAAACCGGCCAGGACTTCACCGCCCGGCTGAACCAGAACCTCGCCGCCGCCACCGGGGCCGCCGTGGAAGTCCGGCGCCTGGAAATGGTGGGGCCCCAGGTCGGAATGGACCTGCGGGAGAAGGCGCTGCTGGCGATCCTGTTCTCGCTGCTGCTGACGGCCGTCTACATTTCGGGCCGCTTCGAATTCAAGTGGTATCAGAGCGCGATCATCGCTGTCATTCTCGGCGGCGCGGTTTACGCGCTGCACACCATCAACCTGCCCATGTATTACATCATCCCCGCGGCGCTGGCGGTCACGCTCGTGCTGTTTTGGGTGTTCGGGCTGAAGTACGCGCTGGGCGCCATCGTGGCCCTGATCCACGATGTGACCATCTCCGCCGGGGTGCTCTCGCTCCTGGACAAGGAGTTCACCATCACCGTGGTCGCGGCGCTGCTGACCATCATCGGCTATTCCCTCAACGACACGATCATCGTCTATGACCGCATCCGGGAGAACCTCCGCAAGCTTGCGAAAACGCCCCTCGGTGTGATCATCAACCGCAGCGTCAACGAAACCCTGAGCCGAACCATCATGACCCAAGGGCTGACGCTGGTCATGGTCGTTGCGCTTTTTATTCTGGGCGGTGACATCATCCACGATTTCGCGCTCGCGCTCCTGGTGGGGTTTGTCGTGGGCACCTACTCCTCGATTTACGTGGCCAGCCCGATCGTGCTCACCTGGGAGGAGCGCGCCAAGAAAAAGTGACCGCCATGCTGGCAGCGATGCTGCCGGCAGTTTTTTTACCCCCCTTTCCGTCTGAAAGGGGGGTTTCGATTTGGCCCGGCGGGTTTGGAATGTGAGGCCTCAACATGGAAGCGCTGGAGCCCTGGTTTCGCCTGAAGAGCGTGCCCGGGATCGGAAACCACCTCTTCAAGCGCCTCATCGAGCGCTTCGGCTCTCCGCAGGCCGCGCTGAGGGCGGCGCCGGCCGAGCTGCTGGCAGTGGAAGGAGTGAACCGGAAGGTCGTCGATGCCTTGCACGCATCCGAGGTGCCGCCGCAGGCTGCCGCCGAGATTGAGTCGGCGCTGCGCCAGGGATATCGGATCACAGCGCTCAGCGATGCGGACTACCCGGCGCTTCTGCGGGAGATCCCCGACCCGCCGCCGCTGCTTTACGTCCACGGTGCTCTGCGGCCCGGCGAACGCTGCATTGCCGTGGTCGGATCGCGCAACGCCACCGCCTACGGGATCACGGCCGCCCGGCAGCTCTGCGCGGAGCTGGCGCAGCTAGGCTTCACCTTGGTGAGCGGCATGGCGCTGGGCATCGACACGGCCGCCCATGAGGGGGCGCTCAGCGTCCGCGGCCGGACGGTGGCGGTCCTGGGCAGCGGCCTGAACCGGATCTATCCGCCGGAGAACCGCAGGCTTTCCGAACGGATCGCGGCCAGCGGGGCGGTGATCACCGAGTTCGCCCTGGACAACGGGCCGGAGGCGCATCATTTTCCGGTGCGCAACCGCATCATCAGCGGCATGTGCGGCGGCACCGTGGTGGTGGAGGCCACGCGCAACAGCGGCTCGCTGATCACCGCACGGCTGGCCGCCGAGCAGAACCGCGAAGTCTTCGCCGTCCCGGGCAGCGTGCAGTCGTTCAAGAGCATGGGCACCCATACCCTGATCAAGCAGGGCGCCAAGCTGGTGGAAAACGCCCAGGACGTCGTCTGCGAACTGGGCCAGTTTCTGGGAGGAGCGGCGGCGGCCGCCTCCGGGCCTCGGGAACCCGCGGCCCGGATCGAAGAGCGCTGCGGGCTCACCGCCGAAGAGGCGCGGGTCTTTCGGGCGCTGGGGCCCTACCCGCTGCACATCGACGAGCTGGTGCGGCGGCTGGCCATCGATGCCGGGAAGCTCTCCGGCCTGCTGCTGCAGCTGGAGTTGAAAGGGGCCGCCCAACAGCTGCCTGGGACGCTTTTCCAGGCGACCGAAGACACCGGGCCGCAAGCCTGATGCCATATCAAGAGGGTCTATGTCTAAACCATTGGTGGTAGTGGAATCGCCGGCCAAAGTCCGGACGATCAAAAAATATCTGGGCACGGACTACAACGTGGCCGCCACGATCGGCCACATCAAGGATCTGCCCCGCCGCGAGATGGGAATCGACGTGGAAAACGGGTTCACCCCGGAGTACACCCCCATCGCCGGCAAGCAGGCGGTGATCCAGCAGCTGAAGAAGGCCGCCGGTTCCGCCGAAGACATCTATCTCGCCCCCGACCCGGACCGCGAGGGCGAGGCCATCGCCTGGCACACGGCCGAAGTGCTCAAGAAAAAGGGCCGCCGGTTCCATCGCGTCCTCTTCCACGAACTCACCAAGGACGGCATCCAGAAGGCCATCGCCGCGCCGGAGGCGCTCGACAAGCACAAGTACGAGGCCCAGCAGGCCCGGCGGATCCTCGACCGGCTGGTGGGCTATCAGGTGTCCCCGCTGCTGTGGCGCAAGGTCAAGGGCGGGCTGAGCGCCGGCCGGGTCCAGACCGTGGCCCTGCGCATCATCTGCGAGCGCGAGCGCGCGATCCAGGCCTTCGTGCCCCAGGAGTACTGGTCCATCACCGCCCATCTCCTCGCCGGCGATGCGCCGCCGTTCACGGCCAAGCTCGTCAAGAAGGGCAAGGAGAAGCTCAGCATCCCGGATGAGGCCGCCGCCCGCCGCATCCTCGCCGAGCTCGAAGGCCGGGCGTTTGTCGTGGACAAGGTCCAGAAGAAGACCGTCCACAAGAACCCCCCGCCGCCCTTCACGACCAGCAAGCTGCAGCAGGAGGCCATCCGGCGGCTGCGCTTCACCGCCAAGAAGACCATGATGGTCGCCCAGCAGCTCTATGAAGGCGTTGACCTCGGGCCGGGCGAACCGGTCGGCCTGATCACCTACATGCGCACGGATTCGACGCGGATTGCGGAGGTGGCCGCCGCCGAAGCGCGCGAGCTCATCCTGGAGCGCTTCGGTCCCGACTACGCGCTCGCGAAACCGCGGCAGTTCCGCAACTCCAAGCAGTCCCAGGATGCGCACGAAGCCATCCGGCCGACCTCGTCCTTCCACACGCCCGAAAAGGTCGCCGCCCATCTCAGCAAGGACCAGCAGGCGCTCTACCAGCTGATCTGGCAGCGCTTCGTCGCCTCGCAGATGCAGGAAGCCCTGATCGACCAGGTCTCCGCCGCCATCGCCGCCGGCCCCTACGGGTTTGCGGCCAGCGGCTCCTCCGTTAAATTTCCCGGGTTCATGGCGCTCTACCGCATCGAGGAGGAGGAGGGGGACGCCAACGGCGAAAAAAGCAAGGAGCAGCTGCCGGGCCTGGCGCAGGGCGATCGGCTCGGCGTGCAGCGGCTCGAGCCCAGGCAGCACTTCACCCAGCCGCCGCCGCGGTTCTCCGAAGCGTCGCTGGTGAAGGAGCTGGAGGAAAACGGCATCGGCCGGCCCAGCACCTACGCCGCCATCCTCTCCACCATCCGCGACAAGGGCTACGTGGAGCTGCTGCGGGGCTATTTCCGCCCCAGCGAACTGGGCCTGATCGTGAACGACCTGCTCGTCATGAGCTTTCCGGACATTTTCGATGTCGAGTTCACCGCGCGCCTGGAGGAAAACCTCGACCAGGTGGAGTCCGACAAGGCCAACTCCCAGGAGCTTCTGACCCGGTTCTACCAGCCGTTCCGCAAGGACCTCGATGCCGCCGCCGAGAAGATGGTGAACATCAAGGGCGTCGGCGTCGCCACCGGTCTCGCCTGCCCGGAGTGCGGCAAGCCCCTGCACATCAAGATCGGCAAGAACGGCCATTTCCTCGCCTGCAGCGGATACCCGGAATGCAAGTACTCCAGCGACTACACCCGCGACGAAAAGGGCCAGGTCCAGGCGGTGTCCCCGGCCGCCGCCGAAACGACCGACAAGCGCTGCGAAAAATGCGGCAAACCGATGGTTCTCAAACGCGGCCGCTACGGCGATTTCCTCGCCTGCAGCGGGTTTCCCGAATGCCGCAACACCCAGTCGCTTTCCGTCAACGGCGCCGCCAAGAGCACCGGCGTCGCGTGTCCTCAGGAGGGCTGCGGCGGCGACGTGCTGGAGAAGGCCTCCAAGCGCGGCAAGGTGTTTTACGGCTGCAGCCGCTATCCGGAGTGCAGCTTTGCGACCTGGGACAGACCGGTCGCCCGCCCCTGCCCGGCCTGCGGGGCCAAATTCCTCGTCGAGCGCACCACGAAGAAGCAGGGCACCCTGAACATGTGCCTCAACCCCGATTGCGGCTTCAAGGAGCGGGTCGAATGAACGCGAGCGGGGCTCGCGTTTATAGCTTGAAAAGAGCTTGACTTCCTTGATTGCGGCTGTTACGGTGTTTTCTCAGGTTAATCCCTTATGGATTGCGCATGAGTCAGCAGATCGCCATTATCATCCTTATTTGCCTTATTATCATCATCGGCGGCGTCATCGCCGGCGATGATGATACAGGGTTGGTAATGGCCTAAGCGCACCCCCAAACAGAAACAGCAAAAAATCCGTTACCAGCCCTGAAGGCGGTAACGGATTTTTTTTGGGCGGGAGCACGGGAGAAGCGCAAAATGGAAATGACCGGTTCGCAGATATTGATGCAGATACTGGTGGAGGAAGGCGTCGATACGATCTTCGGGTTCCCCGGGGGTGCGGTCATCGACATCTACGACGAGCTCGCCAAGACCGACATCCGCCACGTCCTCGTCCGGCACGAGCAGGGGGCGGTCCACGCCGCCGACGGCTACGCCCGGGCGAGCGGCAAGGTCGGCGTATGCCTGGTGACGTCGGGGCCCGGCGCCACCAACACGGTCACCGGCATCGCTACGGCCCACGCCGATTCGATCCCCCTGGTGGTCCTCACCGGGCAGGTGCCCACCCACCTCATCGGCAACGACGCGTTTCAGGAGGTGGACATCGTCGGCATCACCCGGCCCTGCACCAAGCACAACTACCTGGTACAATCGACCGCGGACCTCGCCCGGACGCTCAAGGAGGCGTTTTATCTCGCGCGCTCCGGCCGTCCGGGACCCGTGCTGGTGGACATCCCCAAGAACGTCGCCAGCGGCCGCTGCGCCTATCAGCCGCTGGGGCCGGTCCGGATGCGCGCCTACAACCCCACCTATCAGCCCAACGTCAAGCAGCTGCGCCAGGTGGCCCGGCTCGTGGAGACCGCCGAGCGTCCGGTGATCTTCGCCGGCGGCGGTGTGATTCTCTCGGGCGCCGGAGCCGAGCTGACCCGGCTGGCCCGGTTCCACCGGATACCGGTGACGACTTCCTTGATGGGGCTCGGCGGGTTCCCGGGCGGCGATCCCCTCTTTCTCGGCATGCTCGGCATGCACGGCACCTACGCCGCCAACATGAGCACCGGCGCCTGCGACCTGCTGCTCGGCGTCGGCGTGCGCTTCGACGACCGCGTCACCGGCAAGACCGACTCCTTCGCGGCCCAGGCCCAGATCGTGCACATCGACATCGACCCCACCTCAATCCGCAAAAACGTCCCGGTCAGCGTTCCCCTGGTGGGCGACTGCCGTGCCAGTCTCGCGCAGCTGAACGCGATGACCGCGAGCGCGCCCGTCGCGCAGATGGCCGCCAAACGCCGCGAATGGCTGGAGCGCATCGCGGGCTGGAAGGAAGCCCGACCCTTGACCTACCAGGAGGGCCCCGCCATCAAGCCCCAGTACGTGGTCGAGCAGGTCTGCGCGCTGACCGGGGGCGAGGCGATCATCACCACCGAAGTGGGCCAGAACCAGATGTGGGCGGCCCAGTACTACCGCTTCAACCACCCCAACCACTTCATTACGTCGGGCGGGCTGGGAACGATGGGCTTCGGGCTGCCGGCGGCGATCGGCGCCCAGATCGCCTGCCCGCAGAAAACGGTGGTGGACATCGCCGGCGACGGCAGCATTCAGATGAACATCCAGGAAATGGCTACGGCGGTGCAATACGAGCTGCCGGTCAAAATCGTCATACTCAACAACGGCTATCTCGGCATGGTGCGCCAATGGCAGGAGCTGTTCTACGGCCGGCGCTACAGCGCCACCCGCATCGCAACCGCACCCGACTTCGTCAAGCTGGCCGAGGCCTATGGCGCCGTAGGACTGAGGGCCGAACGGCCGGAGGAAGTGATTCCGGTGCTCACCGAAGGGCTGTCAATAAAGCGGCCGGTCATCATGGACTTCGTGGTGGAAGCCGAGGAGAGCGTCTATCCCATGGTACCCGCCGGCGCCCCGATCACCGAAATGCTGCTGGTTTAGAAAGGACCCCCATGCAGGCCGAAAAACACGTCATGACCATGCTGGTAGACAACGAGCCCGGGGTGGTGTCCCGCGTGGCGGGGCTTTTCAGCGGCAAGGGGTTCAACATCGAAAGCATCTGCGCCAGCCCGACGCACGACCCGCGGGTGTCGCGCATCACGATCGCCACCCAGGCCAATGCGCCGGTGATCGAACAGATCGAGAAACAGCTGCGCAAGCTCGTCAATGTCATCAAACTGCGCGGCCTGAACGGACCCCGCTGCGTGCGCCGGGAGCTGGCGCTGGCCTGCATCCAGATCAAACCCGAACAGCGCGCCGAGGTGCTGAGGCTCGTGAAGCTCTTCAACGGCAAGATCGCCGACGCGGGGCTCACGCACCTGATCGTGGAAGTCTCGGGCGAACAGGAAGAGGTGCAGACCGCCCTGAACCTTCTGGAGCACTACGGCATCAAGAAGCTGACGCGCACGGGGCCGATCGGACTGATCCGCGAACCGAAGTAAAGAAAGGATTCAAGGAGCCGAGGGTTCAAGGGTTCAAGTGAAAGACAGTCTTTTTCACTTGACCCCTGGACCCCTTGACCACTCGAACCCTCTTGGCTCAGCCAGCCAGTAAGCTATGGGACAGATTAATCACATACATGGAAAGGAATAAAGAAAATGGCTCAATTCGATTTCGGGGGAGTGATGGAAGAAGTGGTGACGGAGGACGAATTCCCGCTGCAGAAGGCCCGCGAGGTGCTCAAGGACGAAGCGGTGGCGATCATCGGCTATGGCGTGCAGGGTCCCGGACAGGCGCTCAACATGCGCGACAACGGCATCCGCGTGATCGTGGGCCAGCGCCGGGGCGGGACTTCCTGGGAGCGGGCCCTGGCCGACGGTTTCGTCGCCGGCGAGACCCTGTTTGCGCCGGAGGATGCGGCCGAACGCGCCACGGTGGTTCAGTACCTCCTCTCCGACGCCGGGCAGGTGGCCATGTGGCCCAGGATCAAGCCCTGCCTCAAGGCGGGCGACACGCTTTACTTCTCCCACGGCTTCGGCATCGTCTACCGCGACCAGACCGGCATCGTTCCGCCGCCGAACGTGGACGTCGTCCTGGTCGCGCCGAAGGGCTCCGGACGCACGGTGCGCACCAACTTTCTCGACGGCAGCGGCATCAACGCCAGCTTCGCCGTCCACCAGGACTTCAGCGGCCGGGCCCGCGAAAAGACGCTGGCGCTCGGAATCGCCATCGGCTCCGGCTACCTGTTCCCCACCACCTTCGAGCGCGAGGTCCGGAGCGACCTCACCGGCGAGCGCGGAATTCTCATGGGCGCCCTCGCCGGCGTCATGGAAGCCCAATACCGGCTGCTGCGCCGTCACGGTCACAGCCCGAGCGAGGCCTTCAACGAGACCGTCGAAGAGCTCACCCAGAGCCTCATCCGCCTGGTGGCCGAGAAGGGCATGGACTGGATGTTCGCCAACTGCTCCACCACGGCGCAGCGCGGTGCGCTCGACTGGGCGCCGCGCTTCCGCGACGCGGTGGCACCGGTGTTCGACCAGCTCTATGAGCGCGTTAAAAGCGGCGAGGAGACGCGCCGCGTGCTGCAGGCCAACAGCACGCCCGACTACCGCCAGAAGCTCGACCGGGAGCTCGCCGCCATGCACGACTCGGAGATGTGGCGGGCGGGGGCCGCCGTGCGTTCGCTGCGGCCGGAGAACCGGAAGTAACACGGATTTTGGGTATCGGCCTTCGGGTATGGCGTATGCGACCGCAGCGCAAAAAGGCGGGGCGGGGTTTGCGCCGCAGGGCGCTGCCGCCAAGCATTCGACGCACCAGCGCACGGCAGCAAGCTCGCTGAATGCATATCCGGACAGCCCCGAAGACCCATGTTCACGGAGCCGCTGCCCGCCTCTGCCTGTCCGCGGTTCCTCTAGACGGCTTGGGGGCGTGGCAGGATCACATGAAAAATTGGCGGCAGCGCCCTGCGGCGCAAACCCCGCCCCGCCTTCGGCCAAGATAGGATAACCGCCAAAGCAAACACTTGCATGTCATCTCACCGGGGAGAAAATGCATGGAACCGATTCTTCTTTACGACACCACCCTGCGCGACGGGACCCAGGGCGAAAACATCTCCTTCAGCGCCGAGGAAAAGCTCAAGATCGCCCTGCGCCTGGACGACATCGGGATTCATTACATCGAAGGCGGATGGCCGGGGTCCAATCCCAAGGACCTGCAGTTCTTCGAGCTGGCGCGGCGCCACCCGTTCAAACACGCCCGCCTGGCGGCTTTCGGCTGCACGCGCAAGCCCGGCCGGCGTCCCGAGGAGGATCATCACCTGAAGGCCCTCCTCGGCAGCGGAGCCGCGGCCGCCGCCGTCTTCGGCAAGAGCTGGGACCTGCACGTCACCCGGGTGATCGAAACCGACCTGGAAGAAAACCTGGCCATGATCCGCGACACCGTGGGCTTCCTGCGGCAGAACGGCCGCGAAGTCGTCTATGACGCCGAGCATTTCTTCGACGGCTTCCGCCGCAACCGCGACTACGCGCTGGCCACCGTCGCCGCGGCCGCCGAGGCCGGGGCGGACGTGATCGTGCTGTGCGACACCAACGGCGGCACCCTGCCCTTCGACATCGGGCCCGTCTTCGCCGAGGTGCGCGGCCGGCTCGGCAGCGTGCGCCTCGGCATTCACACGCACAACGACTGCGGCCTGGCCGTGGCCAACTCCCTGGCCGCGGTGGCGGCCGGCGCGGTCATGGTGCACGGCACCGTCAACGGCTACGGCGAGCGCTGCGGCAACGCCGACCTCACGGCGATCGCCCCGCTCCTGTGCCTGAAGATGGGGCGGCCCTGCATGTCGGCGGACAATCTCAAGAAGCTCAAATCGCTTTCGCGCTTCGTGGGCGAAACCGCCAACGTGGTGCCGATGCACAGCCGGCCGTTCGTGGGCCGCAGCGCCTTCGCCCACAAGGGCGGCGTGCACGTCAGCGCCATCATGAAGACGCCGGCGGCCTACGAGCACATGGATCCCGAGCTGGTCGGCAATCAGCGCCGCGTGCTCGTCTCCGATCTGTCCGGCAAGAGCAATGTGGAGTACAAGGCCCGCGAGCTGGGCATCGAGCTGGCCGGCGACGGGATCGACAGCCGCCGCATCGTATCCGAGATCAAGCAGCTGGAGCTGGGCGGCTACCAGTTCGACGTGGCCGACGGTTCGTTCAAGGTCCTCATCGAGAAGCTGACCGACAACTTCCAGCCGCTCTTCGAGCTCGAGTCCTTCCGGGTGACCATCGAGAAGGACCGGGAGCAGCCCTGCCAGGCCCACGCCACGGTCAAGATCCGCGTGGGCGGCAAGAGCGAGATCACCGCCGCCGAAGGCTACGGTCCGGTCAGCGCGCTCGACAACGCCCTGCGCAAGGCCCTGGGGCGTTTCTTCCCGGACCTGGACACCATGCGCCTGTCGGATTTCAAGGTGCGCGTGATCGACGGCAGCCGCGGCACGGCCGCCCGCGTGCGGGTGCTGATCGATTCCCGCGACCAGGACCACATCTGGAGCACCATCGGGGTGTCCGAGGACATCATCGAAGCCAGCTGGCAGGCCCTGGCGGACAGCTTTCAGTACAAGCTGGCCCGCGAGAAGGCGCTGCGCAGCGCGCGCCAGGAGCCGTTGCCGCTGAAGATGGCGTAAAAGAAAGGATGCTGGATACCGGATACTGGATGCTGGATGAAAAACCATGAATGTTCTTTCTTTATCCCGTATCCCGTATCCGGTATCCCGTATCATGATCGCCTACAGAGAGTGGAAGCCAAAAAGCGCAATAACCCAACCAATCTGACAGAGGAGTAGTGTGGCATGACCGACCGCGTGATCATATTCGATACGACGCTGCGCGACGGCGAGCAGAGCCCGGGCGCGAGCATGAACACGGCTGAAAAGCTGCGCATCGCCGGCCAGCTGGAGAAGCTGGGCGTGGACGTGATCGAGGCCGGGTTTCCGGCGGCCTCGGACGGCGACTTGGAAGCCGTCTCCAAGATCGCCGGCCGGCTGAAGATAGCCGAGGTGGCCGGCCTGGCGCGGGCCTCGCGCCGCGACATCGACCGCGCCTGGCAGGCGGTCGGCCATGCCGCGCGGCCGCGCATCCACACCTTCATCGCCACCTCGGACATCCACCTGCAGTACAAGCTCAAGATGAGCCGCGAGGAGGTGGTCCAGGCCGCCGTGGAAGCGGTGCGCTACGCCAAGACCCTGACCGGAAACGTCGAGTTCTCCGCCGAGGACGGCTCGCGCAGCGACCGGGACTTCCTGTGCCGGGTGTTCGAGGCCGCGATCGCGGCCGGCGCCGCGACCGTGAACCTTCCCGACACCGTGGGCTACGCCGTCCCCGAGGAGTTCGCCGAGCTGGTGCGCTACATCCGCCAGCACACGCCCAACATCCACCAGGCGGTGCTGAGCGTCCACTGCCACAACGACCTGGGCCTCGCCACCTCCAACACGCTCGCCGCCATCCGTGCGGGCGCCCGCCAGGCCGAAGTGACCATCAACGGCATCGGCGAGCGCGCCGGCAACACCTCGCTCGAGGAGGTGGTCATGGCCCTGCACACCCGGGCCAACTTAATGAAGGCCGGCACCGGCATCCGCACCGAGTTCATCTACCCCACCAGCCGCCTGGTGAGCATGATCACGGGCATCATGGTCCCGCCCAACAAGGCCGTGGTCGGCGCCAACGCCTTCGCGCACGAGGCCGGCATCCACCAGGACGGAGTTCTCAAGAACCCCATGACCTACGAGATCATGAAGCCGGAGACCATCGGGCTGAGCGCCAGCCGGCTGGTGCTCGGCAAGCACTCCGGCCGCCACGCCCTGCGCACCCAGCTCAAGGACCTGGGCTATGATCTTTCGGACGAAGAGGTGGAGCTGGTCTTCACCAAATTCAAGGAGCTGGCCGACAAGAAGAAGAACGTGCTGGACGAGGACCTGGAGGCGATCGTCACCGAGGGCATCCTGCGCACCGCCGATGTCTTCGTCCTCGACTACCTGCATGTGACCGCCGGAACCACGGTGCTGCCCATGGCCAGCGTGCGACTGAAGATCAACGGCCGGGCCGTCCAGGACGCCGGCTACGGCAACGGGCCGATCGACGCGGCCTACAACACGATCGCCAAGCTGACCGGCACGGCCTCCGAGCTGCTGCGCTTCTCCATCAGCGCCCTGACCGGCGGCACGGACGCCATGGGCGAGGTCACGGTACGCCTGCGGGAAAATGGGCTGCTCGCGCTGGGCAAGGGCGCCGATCCGGACATCATCACGGCGAGCGCCAAGGCCTATGTCAACGGCTTGAACCGGCTGGAGTACCTCAAGGCCCATCCACAGCCGGACGAGGCGGGACTATGATATGAAGAAAATACGAAATCCGAAGCACGAAACTCGAAACAAATGCGAAGGTTCAAAAACGAAAATGACCAAAACGGGGTGAGCTGCAGCCTATCATTGCTTTGGTAGTTTTTTGGTCATTCGGTCATTCGGATTTGTTTCGGATTTCGAATTTCGTGCTTCGAATTTATGACGCCGCGTGCTCTTTAAAATTCAGGCTGCCGCCTCTCCTATAATATTTCGCTTTAAAGCGCCTCACCCCGTCTCCAGCGTTCCCACCAACTCCGCGATGTCCGTGATGCCGTGGCGTTCGAGGTAGCGCTCGATGCCGTCGATGATTTCGATGGTCGCCCCGGGGTTCACGAAGTTGGCCGTTCCGACCTGAACCGCCCGGGCGCCGGCGATGAAAAACTCGATCGCATCCTCGGCC
>Ga0209254_10000176_pt1 | contig 44844 bp, 36 predicted proteins | sample FrelakmetDIP11DI_FD_187148 | JGI IMG/M metagenome (GOLD analysis project Ga0209254, IMG submission 187148) | Freshwater lake sediment microbial communities from the University of Notre Dame, USA, for methane emissions studies - DIP11 DI (SPAdes)... | ecosystem: Environmental > Aquatic >... | reverse complement strand
TGATGAAGGCTCCACAAAAATAAGCCCGTTACGGGCGTATTTTACTGAATAGGCGTGAACAATTCACCTCCGGGACACAAAAATCCCCCATTGAAAAACATCTTGTTCAAAATAACCGCATAGTATCGGTTTCTGGCTGAACAGGGCAATGTATTGAGATAAAAATGAGCCTGTTTGGTGCTGTTTGGAAGGAGGAAAACCATGATGATGGCCTGGTGGACCTAAAAACCGGAAAATCCCATGGTTTCACAATCGGGATTTTTGCAGAATATTCCCCGATTTGCATGATGAACCGGATAGGACAAAAGGTCTCAAGAAACGTATCAGTCCGCTTGATCGTCCAGACCATCAGCTCAACTCGCGGAGCAGGTCATCAACCGACGAGATTTCCTTTACCCGTCCGTGCGTGATGTCAGCTTCGCTCCTCTGTATAAACTGCATGGTCGCCGGGTTACTCAGGATCTCGATGGTATCAACAAGTGCTTCTACATCCTCGCGCCTGACCATTTCCGCCCGGATCTTTTTTATCTCAGAATAAACTTCATCGATGGTGACACCAGAGCTCATGATACCAGGTATGCCTCTACCCTTATAATCATTCGTTCCTCACCAGAAGCAAAAAGCAGGGGATTGGGAAATGCGTTCAGCAGGCCAGACCTATACGCATCTTCTTGCAGAGATGATCGAGGATCAAAAGAAGCGCCGGTTAGAGAAAGATGTCAGGAAGGAGAGCAGCTGTAAGAAAGAGGATTGCATTTCCTCTCGGAGATTAAAGAGTGACAGGTACCCTTCTACTCTGGCATGAATTATCTGATGAGATCAATTTCCTGCCGGAGAAGATTCGCCGGATAATAAAAACTGCCCTGAAGCGGCTTGAAGAAGATCCGTTCCCGGGAAGTCAGGGGAATAAAGAAAAACTGGTTTTACGAGAAGGTGGTGTCATCTGCCGGCTTCATAGTTCCCGAAGGTACACCGCGTTTTACGCGATCCATACCGAGGAAAAACGGGTGATTGTCCAGGAGATTCTCCCGATCGGGCAGGCTCATAAAAATACGGGTAGTAATGTCTTTTGTTTCTTACTGATCTCAATTTCTGAAGAGCAGACCATTCCTGAAAAAAGCGCTTTACCGAATCATTATCTGGTGCATTATCGAATAATTATGCTAATCAAAATATATGTATTCTGATGTGATCATCAACTCCTCTGCAATGCAAAGGGAAAACACCGCTGAAATAGGGTCACAATTTTTTAAAAGGTGGTTTCCCCCATTTCGCACAAAAATCCCATAATTATCTTTAAAAAGGGTAAATAAATAAAAAAAGTACATGCCTTGCAACCCCGCTAATATTTATATAAGGTAACAAAAATATACACTAGATAGTGGTAGGGGGGTTTGTATGAAAGGGACCAACGGGGAACTCACGCAGATAAAAACACACCCCTATGACCGGGAACTCACCCGGATTAAAAATTTCCTGAAAGGGAGCGCTAAGGGATATACCGTCACGGAGATTTCCCACGCCATTGATATCAACCGCAATTCAGTGGCAAAATATCTTGATGTCCTCTGTATTTCCGGAGCTGTCGAGCTCAAGGTAATCGGATCGGCAAAAATATACACCCTGACAAAAAGGATTCCGATATCCTCGATTCTTTCCCTCTCCTCGGATTACCTCTTCGTGCTGGATGATGAGTTTGTCGTTACCTATGTCAATGATATTGTGCTGAATTTTGAAAAAAAGACATCCGAAGACATTATAGGAAAATCCATTGAAACTGCAGGTTTTCTGCTCTTATCCGATCCTGCTCTTGAAAGCATACTCAGGGAATGTACCCAGGGCAAAGACATCCTCAGGGAGATCGAGGTTACCAATAACGGGAAAACCTGGTATTTCCGGGCAAAGTTTGTTCCCAGCATCCTTGAAAACGGAAAACGGGGAATCCTGATTATTCTGGATGACATCACCGAGATCAAACAATACCAGCGTGACCTGGAAAAGACCGTTTTGGATCGCACCAAAGAATTAACGCAGACCTCAACAACCTTAAAAAAGGAGATCAAAAATCACCGGGAAGTCAGGAATGCATTTGAAGACACTGAACGGAAATACCAGACCCTGATTGAACTGGCGCAGGAAGGCATCTGGACCTTTGATGCTGACGGTAACACTACGTTTGTAAACCAGAAGATGTCTGAAATTCTTGGCTATTCCGTTGATGAGATGCCGGGAAAATCCATAGTTTCCTGTACCGCTGCAAACGACCGGACCTATCTTGAAGAGAAACTCACCCGGATAAAAGCCGGGAGCAATGAGCACTTTGAATTGACATTTCTCAAAAAAGACAATACCCCGGCATATACCCGGCTGTCAGCTTCTCCCAGTATCGATGAAAAAGGAAAATTTGCCTATGGCCTGTTTCTTGTTTCAGATATTTCAGCCCTGAAAAAGGCCGACGACGCACTCGTGGAAAGTGAACTGCACTACCGCACGATCATCGAAACTTCACCGAACGGGATCCTTGTGCTGGATCTTGAAGGGATCATACAACTGGGAAATATACGGGGTGCAACGATGCTGGGGTATACAACTACCGCTGAACTCACCGGGAAAAATTTCTTTGATTATGTTACCCCCAATGACCTGGAAAAAAGCAGGGCACATTTAAAAAAGACGCTGGATAAAGGATTTACGAAATATCTCGAATGCAGGCTGATCTCAAAGGATAATACAGCATTCTGTGCGGAAGTAAGTATTTCAACCATTCCTGACCATACGGGCAGACCAAGCGGATTTGTGTGTGTTCTATCCGATGTTACCGAACAGCGCAAGGCAGAATTCCTGGTACGAAAATCCGAGGAGAAACACCGCTCTCTTGTGGAGGGTATCAGCCACATCATATTTACCACGGATACCAAAGGACGTTTTACGTATGTGAGTCCGGTTATCCGGCAGGTCCTCGGGTACCGCTCCGCGGAATTGATCGGCAAATATTTCTATACGCTGGTACCTTCTGAGGAGCGACACGTCCTCGGAGAGAAATTGAAAGAAGCCCAGGAAGGAAAGATCAGCCCGAATGATTTCAGGATGGTGGACAAATCCGGTACCATTCACTGGGGCCGGATTATTGCCCAGCCACAGATCGAAGGGGAGAAAATAACGGGCATTACCGGGCTTATCGGAGATATCACGGAGCTCAGGCACAGTGAAGAGGCGTTGCGTGAGAGCGAGGAGAAACTCAAGCTTGCAATCGAGGGTTCCGGTGTTGGCCTGTGGGACTGGCGGGTGCAGAGCGGCGAGCTGGTCATAAACGATCGCTGGGTACTGATCCTCGGTTACACGATGCAGGAACTCTCGCCGGTAACCATTGATACCTGGCGATCCCTTACCAATCCCGATGACCTGAAAAGATCTGATGAATTACTCCAGAAGCATGTTAGCGGAGAAACTGCGGATTTCGCCTGCGAATCAAGAATGAAACACAAAGACGGTCACTGGGTCTGGGTGCTCGACCGGGGTATGATAACGGAACGGGATAAAGCCGGCCAACCCCTTCGCATGACCGGAACACACCTCAACATATCCGAGCGTAAATCAGCAGAAGAAGCATTGCAGCAGGTGAACAGGAAGTTAAACCTCTTCTCAAGCCTGACCCGCCATGACATCCTCAACAAAGTGTCCGTACTGCTGGGATACCTTGACAAAGCAAAAGACCTGACACAGGATACTACCCTCCTTGACTATCTTGAACGCATGAATACCTCAACCAAGGCTATCGGAAAACTGGTCAAGTTCACCCGTGATTTTAAGGATCTTGGCATAACCCCTCCCCGCTGGTTTACCTTAAAGGACTGCATGAAAGAGGTCACAGAATGGATTGATCCGAATGCTGTCAGGCTTACGGTAGATGTTGGTGAGTGGGAGATCTATGCAGATCCCCAGATTACCAAGGTCTTTAAAAACATTTTTGAGAATGCCGGGCTCCATGGAAAGCACGTAACAGAAATTTTTGTGGAATGCACAAAAGATGAGCGGGGACTGGACGTGATTATCGGGGATAATGGTATAGGTATACCCGAAGAGCTGAAAAAAGAGATTTTTGAACCCGGTATGATGCGGAACCGGGGACTTGGCCTGTTCCTGGCAAAAGAAATTCTTTCCATCACCGGTCAGACCATCGAAGAGACCGGTGTGCCGGGGAAAGGTGCACGGTTTGTGATCCATGTCCCGTTAGAGTGTTCCAGGATGCATAAAACCCATCCCGGCAACACAACGAAACGCACTGCTGGTCCTGAGGCTGCACCATGATTCCGGTTCTTCTTGTTGATGATGATGCTGATATGCTCGACCTGATGCACCTCGCATTTACGGAGAGCGGAAATTTTGCGGTGACCGCATGTCTGGATGCACGGGATGCTGTTGAGATATTGAAACAACGACCCATTGAGGTGGTAATTTCTGATTACCGGATGCCGGTAATGAACGGCGGGGTATTTGTCAGGGCCGCCAGGGAAATAGGGTACAGGGGTTTGTTTATCATCTATTCCGGGAGAGGCAAAGATCCCTTAATCGATCAGGCACGTCGCGATGGTGCGGATGTGTATGTACCGAGATCCGGTGATTTTATCAAGGAGTTTTCGTCCATTAAAACGATCATCTATAATCGCCAGACGGATTCGACCACCCGCTCATAGTCCTGGTGAAAGGGTCCTGGTACGGCGCTTTCCTGAAGGGCCAACCGCTTATAAAACACCAAAAATAACTATCACACTGCGATGTAAAAATCGATTGATACAACAGAACTAACATGAATTGAAAAAAAGTATCTCATCTTTTTCCGCTATACTCGATGCTGTAAAAAAAAGAATACACAGTTCTATCGCATCTTGGGGGTCGCCACAGGGTGGGGGCAAGCCGAAGGCACAGCCCCCAGGAGCGTATATAAGTTGTTTGTTTTATTGATCTGCTTTGAAAAGATGAGTGGCTGGAATGATACTATACCCCAGCTTATTGCTGAATGCTGACTATCCGTTAAAAAAATGGACCTGGTCAGGCCCAAAAACGTTATTTTGCCGTTACTTCCCCGAGCTGGGGCTCATTATACGTATAGGCATCTCCACTGCTAAAATAGAGATTCGCCATTCGCGTTATACGGCCACCGGGTACCACCCACTCCGATACCTTGGCCTGTACGGAGTCTCCCATCCTGTTGTTTCTGTCATCAATGAAGGTATATCCGACACTGACCACCGCGGACATAAAAAGGTCTTTTTTCGTGGGGTTTATAAACTCCAATTCCACATTAACACTATTCCCGTTTCTGTAAGAATTGAGGATTCGTACGGTAGGTTTTGAGAATTCTGCCTTCAATTTTAATATATCCTCAAAATCAAGATACGAACTTTTTGCAAATGCAATATCAACGAATTTTTCCGGACATATCACCCCTACACAGACCGTTACAGAATGGTTCCCCTCATCTACCATCAGATCAAGGGGAACTCCCTGTGATACAACACCAACAGTCTGACCGCCTATTAAGACAGGCAGGGGCTGATCAGCATCATAACCGCCTATGGATACCCGCAGCGGTCCCTTCAGTTTTGAGGTCCCCTTGGGCACATCGGTCAGGGTGGTCACAGGAGTCACCGTGGTACCAGGAACCGTGGTAGTGTTTACAAGCGGGGAAAACGTATTGGTGGGAGATACCGTTGCATTCCCGGAATCCTGTTTTGGCTGTGTGACACATCCTGTCGCAAGGATACAACCGACAGTAATGAGCAGGGTAAGAAGCGTTATCGTCTTCATGGCAGGTTCACCATTTTTTTACATGCGTTTAACGAGATTCGTGTCATGGTATACCACTAAACCATCTATACCACATAGGTATTCTAGTCCGCGTTTTTATTCTTTTGGCATCCCGCAGGTGATGTTCATCACCGTATACTCCAAGGACCTGATTATCAACAGCGAGACCTGCGGGCAATTACGATGTCCAGAGAATCCTTCCTTCCGATGACGTAGTTTCCTTCTGAGGGCTCTGTTTTGGTAAAACACATCAAAGATTCGGGATCCTGTTTCATTGTTTGTTACAACACCATAAGAATTAATGCACGACACCAGTGCCTTGCACATGATTATCCGGTAAAAAACGTACGAAAACTATCAGGGAAAAGGGGCTGGATTTACCCTATGCGCAGTCATTCAGAGGTGCTTTGATTACCTCCGTTGAGGACTATACCGGAATTGTAACCGTTGTCTGTGGTTCTCCAGGGCCTGCAGTTTGAGCACTACATCCAGCAGCCAGTATACATCCTGTGATAATGACAAGAGCAGGTGGAATGATTTTTTCCCTGCTTATTCACCTTCTTTAAAAGAGTCCGGATTCATTTCTCAGACTAAAAAAACCGCTTTTTTTATAATCGGTTTGCGGGTAATTACCCGTATTGTTGAATAATTATTTTCCTGTATTAGTTATCCGGTTCTCTGAGTTCTGAGGGAAGTTTCCATTAATTTTCTCGGGCATCTGAATGTTCCGTTACCGGGATATTCTTTAGTATTGGAGAGAAACACCCACAGGGTGGAGTGATAAAACGGCTGAACAGGAACATGATTAAAACGGATCCTGTTTGAATGATTCCGTTTTCTTTCCCCCGTATGATAATTTTCCAACGGGGGATTGGGGAACGATGCAGAATTCCCCTTATCCTGCCTGCCAGCGGTTGTAAGCAACGTTGAGGAGCGGTATGAACTCCGCGGTTGCCTTTTGATTGCCTGCCTTGTTTGGATGGTCGTCACCGGGAGCCGTTGCATAGGCTGTTGTATCGTGCGCTCCCCCGCTCGTGTCTACCGTATGTTGGATGGTATTATTCCACCAGCGGTGATGGTTCCCCGTTTCCTTGTCAAGATCAGGTATTTTCGGACTTCCCCCGTTTGTGGTCAGCACGTTATAGAAGTCAAAAATAAAAATATTGGTATAAGGGTAATCCTTCAGCCAGTCATTGACCAGCCACCGGTTGAACGCTCTCGCGTTGCCGGCGTACTGCGGATTAATCAGCGGCGGTGCAGTGATCACGACGAACAGGATATCCTGGTGCTGCCGGAAATAGGGCAACAAATCGATATATATCCCCTTTGCATTTGCTACCGTGTGATACTCTGAGCCGGAAGCCACACCTTTCAGAGGGTTTGCATCAATCGGAGGTACCGGGTCATCCGGATTACCTTTGAGTTCCGAGTTCGGGAAACAGGATTTGAACATGACGATCCGGTTTTTCCCCCCGGGATCGGCCTTCAGTCGTGAATACGGTGTATGCCGACCACTTTCCGCATACACAGCGTCCATGATCTCCGTGGATTTCGGACCACGGAACCATAACCACCAGTGTCCGATATCGGTCAGGGACCCTATCGGATCAGAACCCTCCTGAGGAACCGGTCCCCAGCCATAATTGGTATCACTCACGAAGTAATTGTTGTCTCGTAATGCGAGGCCCAGTCCCCCGTTATTATCTTTTAACCAATTCCCACCACACGAGTGGTGGATAAAAATCAATTTGACTGTCTCGTCTGGTGGGGGGGTTGAACCGGGGACTGATGGCGCTTTTGTTGAGTATAATCTTTGCATGAGATATGATGATCCCACAATCTTTTTTATTGACAATAAACTGGTCATAATTAGTAATATTCCATTTTTTTTGTTTTTTTGATCAAATTATCATTCAAGATATAAATATCAATGGCTCTTTTTGGAATTCTTCAGTACCATTCCCCATTAAGATTGGGCGGATAATTTTTTGATGTTACCGACGATCATTGTGATCTCAGGTTCCCTGATCCGGCTCAGGAATTTCCAAACCTTCAGAGATTCGTCGAAATTTCCTTCGCAGAGAGAGGAGACCGTTTCACCCAGGTTTCGTCAATGGTACAGTGACAGGTCAATTGAACGAGGGGTTTCTCCTCAGGAGTAGTCGGTTTCCGACGGGTTCTCCTTCACCTGGATCAGAGCTGACAATTGGCTTTGGTCTCAGGCCTTTTTTAAAGAGAGTGATGATGAAAAAGAATTCAAAAATCCTTGATCATGCCATACGCGATATCAACAGACCTGGTATACTGGGTTGTCGATAGCATTTTTCCCCTTGCCTTTGGTAAATACCGTATGATATGACGCTGCAGTTCCTGAGATCTCTTGGGCGGACGGGTCTGGTAGTATCCACTCCATGAGGAATTCTCCAGAACCGATTTGAGAGGATTGTTTTATCAGATTACGTTTCTGATTTCTCCGAGATGAGAATGATCTCTTTTAACCTGATCAAATCCACCTTATTTGATGAATTTAAGGGAAATTCATCGAGAATAATTATTTTTTTTGGAACTTTGTAGGAAGGAAGTCGCTGATAGCAATGGGTAAGAATCTCCCTGCGAAGATCATGAACGTCTACGGTATCTGATACGAGGATACCGGCAACAATCGCTTCACCCATGATCTCGTGGGGTATTCCCAAGACAACACACCCTTTCACTTTTTCAAAAGACAGGATCTCTTTTTCAATTTCATGCGGAGAGATCCGGAATCCCCCGGATTTAATAACATTTTTTGACCGGCCGACAACATAGATAAATCCATCATCATCAACAGTTGCGAGATCTCCCGTGTACAGCCAGCCATTCTTCAGAACCGCTGCCGTACCTTCAGGGTCATGGTAATACCCTTTCATGATATTATCTCCCTGTGCGGTAATCTCACCGATTTCGGAAGGTTTCACGGGCAACCCTTGTTCATTGAGCACCGCAAGAGTGACACCGGGGATTCCTTTACCAATAGATCCCATTTTGGTAGTGAGAAATTCGGGTGGAAGGTAGGATAATCGTGCAGTTGCTTCTGTTGCCCCATACATAATAAAAACCTGCTTGTCAGGGAAATGTTCCGAGAGCATTTGTATGTACTTATTGGGCAATTGACCCCCTGCCTGGGTGAAGTATCTGAGGGTAGGAAATTTTTCCTGGAGGAACGGTGTTTTATTTATAAGTATCTGGTAGGTACTGGGCACACCTGCAAAACCGGTACACTGGTATTTATCAATATCTCCGATCACCGAACCAAGGAATGGTTGTTGGTTGAGGACGATACTTCCGCCAACACGGGCATGGGTATGGAGTAACGAAGCACCATAACAATAGAAGAAGGGAAGGAGAGCACCTATCCGGTCAGATTCGGTAAGTTTGAGATAATCAAGAATTGACTGGGTATTGGTTACCAGATTTTTATGGGTAAGCATCACACCTTTCTTGGTACCGGTGCTTCCTGAGGTAAAGATGATGACCGCAATGTCGTCAGCATTCAGATCGGGGGGTGGACTTACCAGACAGGGTTCATGCTGAATCTCATGAATACCTGTTTCATCAAGGATATGAAATGCTGAACCTTCAAAATTTTTACTATACGCATCCTGGACACATGCTCCAAAGGGTGAACTGGTAGCAAGAATTTGCTGGAGATCGGTGTTGCCCGTTTTGGTATCAACAAGGACCGCGATATTCCCACTATCCATGATTGCAAAGTAGCTGAGGATAAAAAAAGGTGTGTTATCCGCCATTAAAAGAAATTTTTTCCTGCTGCCGTATCGGTGAGAGATACCTGATGACAGATGTTCCAGGTCTCTTACAAACTCCGCATAAGAAACAGTTCCATGATCACCTTCTATAAACGATTTTTCAAGGTATCGACTCTTTTCAAAGAGATAGGTAACAAAATTCATGGGGATCCCTTAGAATCGTGATATCATACAATGGTAATGCACAAGGTTAAAAATTCTTCACGGCAACCTATCATTAATTTCCCGTTGAATATATAAATCTGTATCAAAGGTATTCACCATCTGCAGATCGCCGTTCGGCGTTGATAGACACAGAGTAGGGTTCCGGGGGATTATTCGAAACCCGCTGTAATGAATTCCTTTTGATAGCAACGCCATATTCAAAGATTCTTTTGTCCCCTGATATACAAGTAAATCTTCCCTTACCGGAAAAACTATATCAAATAGTTTATATGAAATTATTTGCCTTTTATTATTACATCAAAGCGATGTGAACCACCATGGACGAAATAACCGAGGATGTGCTAAGATTTTTAAAAACACAGGGATTTCTTAAAGAGAAAATGTCATTACATGAAAATGACTCATTGACGAAAACGGGAGTAATCGATTCAATTATAATGCTTGAGCTCGTTGATTTTCTCGAAAATAAATATAAGATCGAAATTCCCGTAAAAATGCTGACATCTCAAAATTTCGATACCCTGGCTACCATTAGTCAAACGGTAATGAAGTTGAAACACTGATACGTAGGTGGTGATGGGAATGAATACCAGTTCATGTAAAAAATGCATTTTGGATGCAAAGACTCCGGGGATCTCCATTAACCCTGATACAGGTCTGTGCCAGTTCTGTGAACACTATACCCCCCTCCCTGAAGAAAAAAATGAGGAATTCCGGCTCAGGATGGATACCCTGTTCAAATCCCCTCCAGAACAGGGGAAGTACGATGTGATCTTTGCCCTGTCAGGTGGCATGGATTCCTGTAATACCTTATACCGATTAAAGAATGAATACCCCCGTCTGAATATTCTTGCGGTTCAGTTCGATAATGGATTTATCTCTGACACAGCACTGGAAAATGCTAGAAAATTTTGCGATTTGACAAAAAGCACCTATTTCCGCCTTGCCCTGGATGACGCCCAATTGCGGGATACCTTTAAAAAAGCAGCTCTTTCTATGGATGCATATCCCGGGTTTGCAAAATACCGGGCGAGTGATATATGCAATACGTGTATCAGTATCATCAAGCAGAAAATTATTGAGAAGGCCCTGACAACAAAATCACCATTTATTGTTTTTGCCTTCTCACCGGGTCAGACAAAAACTCCCTTTGTGAAACTGACAAAACCGTTCATGGTATGGACAAGAAAACTTTTTGATGAACAACTCAAGGCAATGGGAGTGAATGAAAGGAAATTATATCTGATGGACAAAAAGATCCTTCAGTCAACCTCTCCTGAAACTGAAGTAATGATCATTCACCCCTATCTCGTGTGGGGTTACGATAAACAAAAGATCAGAGAAGAGTGCATTAACCTTGGCTGGATTGAACCTGACCTGAAAGATCGTAATTCATCCAACTGTCTGCTGAATGCATTTGCAATACAAAACCACCTGGATAAATATCATATTCATGCGTATGCTCATGATCTCTCTGCTCTTGTCCGGCAGGGGTATATGAAAAGAGGGGACGCGATGAAGAAAATTAATGCTAAACTATCCAAATCATCCATAGAAGAAGTTCAACGCAAACTGCATCTCTCAAAAGAATGATTTTTTTTCATCAATAGTCTCTATTTTTTACTGAGCTTGGGTCCATGTCTGATACATCAGAGAGTTGTTACCATAAGGGGATTGTGTGTAATTATGGCATTGTTGCATAATGAGGGGTAAGTATCAATCCAGCCCCTGAATTTTTTCATTCTTACGACGACATTTAAAAAAAATTCGTACCTGAAACCGAAATGAAAAAAGTGATTATGATTCATCATCATCACTTTTTCGTGTGATGGCCCCAGTAATCGGGTCTGCCACATTGTGGGGGTCGCCACAGGGGCAGGGGAGGAGACTTTGCCGGAGCCCAAAGGAGCGTGATAACTATTTATTGGAGTAGTATGTACGGAAGATTTTTATAAAAAATGGGGAGTATAATAACACTTTACCCTTATCAGATCCTTGGTTGTCGGGAAGGATCCGTTGCTTTTCTCCGGTACCTGCATATTCCGCTACAGAGGAATCCTGCTGTACCGGAGAGAAACTCCCGCAGAGGAGAATGATAAAAAGGCAGTGCAGGAACAGGAGGGAAACGTATCCTGTTCGAATGATTCAGTTTACGTTGCCCCCCGTATGATAATTACCCACTGGGGAACGGGGAAATGGGGAAGAATTCCCTTATCCTGCCTGCCAGCGGTTATATGCGAGGTTGAGAAGCGGTATAAACTCCGCTGTTGCTTTTTGATTGCCTGCAAAGCTGGGATGGTCATTGCCAGGGACCACTGGGTAGGCGTTTGTATCGTGCGCCCCACCCTTCGTGTCTACCGTATGTTGGATAGTATTATTCCACCAGCGGTGATGGTTCCCCGTTTCCTTTCCGAGATCATTTGTATTGGCATTTCCGCCGTTTGTGGTCAGCACATTATAGAAGTCAAAAACCGCAACGTTTTTATAAGGGTAGTCCTTCAGCCAGTCACTGACGAGCCACTGGTTGAATGCTCTGGCATTGCTGGAATATGTGGCATCGCTAAGGGGGGGTGCAGTGATCACGACGAAGAGGGTCTCCTGGTGCTGCTGGAAGTAGGGTAATAAATCGTTATATATCCCCTTCGCATTTGCTATCGTGTGGTAATTTGAACCGGAGTCCACCCCCTTTAGCGGGTTTGCATCAATGGATGGTACCGGATCCTGAGGATTACCTCTCAGATTCGAGTTCGGATAACAGGATTTGAACATGATGATCCGGTTTTTTCCCCCGGGATCGGTAGCCAATCGTGAATAGGATGCATGCTGGCCACTTTCCGCATAGACAGCATTCATGATCTCAGTGGATTTCGGGCCGCGGAACCACGTCCACCAGTTACCGATATCCGTGTATGACCCTATCGGATCAGAACCCTCCTTAGGAACCGGTCCCCAGCCATAATTGGTATCACTCACGAAGTAATTGTTGTCCCGCAGAGCTATGCCCAGTTCCCCGTTATTATCGCTTAACCAGTTTTCACCGGATGAGTGATGGAGGAAGATGAGTTTGACCGGCTTGGCAGGTGGAGCAATGGTACATGATTCGCACGTAGTGGAACTTCCGGGCAACGATTGAGGGTTCCCCGTGGTGGCTTGGGGTAGTACCGTTGGATTCGTGTTCACAGGGTCTGATGGGGCCTTTGTAGTACACAGGGCAGTACTGCACATGACCACGACAATAATGAGAAGTATGAGTTTTTTCATTGTGATCACCTTCCTCTAGGGAAATCTGATTCTATGATTATCGTATTGTACATACTATAATAAGATAGTTAGCAATCCGATATCACGATAGTAAGAATATTTTGTCAACGCTATGCGATGCGATTATGGTCCGGGAGAACAATTTTTCAATCCCATTTGTATCTTCTGTTTGCCGGTCCTGACAGAGCCCCCCCTTCGCATCCTCTACGACAATTTTTTTGTAAAAATTGCATCTTTTCTCAGCCAGTCCGGAAATAGATCAGGATCCGTTCATTCCTCCAGCCCGTTATCTGGCAGATGTACATTCTCTCAATCCGCTGCGATCCCCTTTTTTTATCGAAGTCATATAGGTACAAGGAAACGAAATGATTGTGGTTGCTGAATCAATACCCTGCATTCAGGTGATACTATTGTGAGACAAGGACCAGAACCCTTGAGGATCTTAAACGATATTTATAACCTTTGCTCGGGAGACTATTATTCACTGAAAGAACCGGCATCAGGTTTTTTTTGGAAACGGTGATCCTCGTGTCTGATGAACCACTCATCGAAAAGATCTATACTGCCTTTTTCGAACTGGCGTTCCCTGCTGACCTTAAAGTTGGCTTATTATGGCTTGCAGCCAATATCCTGGCGATCTATCTCCCTCTCCTGAACGAAACGCCGATCTGGGCTGTGCTCATCCTGCCGGGTATACTCTTCCTTCCGGGATATTTTCTTATCGCTGCGCTCTTCCCCAAATACAGCGATATCGATTTCATTGAGCGGATGGTGCTCTCTTTGGGACTTTCAATCGCCGTTGTCCCCCTTATTGCTTTTGGGTTAAATTTCACCCCGTTTGGGATCCGTCCGGATCCAGTCCTGATAGCATTAACGGTATTTACCCTTGCGATGATTTTGATTGCTCATTACCGAAGATCTCTTCTCCCCTCTGAAGAACGGTTCAGGGTTCCTTTTTCTGAGATTGCAGGTACTCTCCGGAATGCGATATTTTCAAAAGATGGCAGCAGGGTTGACCGCTTCCTCACAGTGGTCATTACCCTCGCTATCCTTGGTGCCGTCCTTGCAACTGTCTATGTGATTACCGTTCCCAAAGAGGGGGAGCGGTTCACGGAATTTTTCATTCTTGGTGAAAAACAAAAAGCAGCCGATTTTCCTGACCGGATCAGTGTCGGACAGCAATACCCTCTGTATATAGGTGTTGGAAACCACGAGTACCGGACTGTCACGTACATCATCGAGACCTGGGGGATGAATAGGGAATTTGACAACGTGACGAATACCTCCCGTATTTTGGCAATGGATCCCCTGTGGCGGCGCTCACTCACGCTGGCACATAATGAGACAACGCTAATTCCCTATAATCTGTCTGTCGGGAAAACCGGGTATAACCGTGTTGAATTCCTGTTGTTCAACGAGACCGTCCCGGGTCCTGAAATTAGCAGGGGGGATCGTATCAACACGAGCTACCAGGATCTTCATCTATGGGTGTCTATCCGGAACGGGTAAGAGCGAGAAGACGGCAGTGACATTCTGTGATGATACGTCAGAGGAGCACTGGTCAAGGGAGACTACCCTATCCATACACCCGGCAATCATTGCCCCACAGAGGCTGCATGCCACACAGGGATGCATGCTGCAGCAACGCGGGGATTCCCGTGCAATAACCTGGCAGCCATCGATAAAACGGTACCCATGAAATGTAACAGTGACCGCATTTCCCTGCCAGCTGGCTGAAATATCGGGTGCGAACTCATAGATCCCGCTGATTGTCTCACGGAGGAGTCGGGTTACATCATCTTTATTATCAGTCTTTGGGAGTGTATTTCTCTTTTGAAGGTCCCGGATTAACGGGTCACAGGATGGGACAGTTACCAGACCTTTCGGTCCCGAAAGGGGAAATGAGTCACCTGACTGGACACGGCCTCCCAGATAGGTCGAGACCGGGTTGAACAGCATGACCCGGGTCTCCCCGGTAACGTGGTGGGGAAGGAAGTAGGTATTGCCGGTTATGCCAAGATCTGATGCTATACGGCAGACATTAATCAGGTCCTGTGTGGGAAGGATCCCTACAAGCCAGGGATCGATCGGCTCGCCCCCAGAAAACGTCAGGATAAAAATCCCTGTCACTGCACAGATCATACCGGAGATCACGACTGCGGCACTCGTAATATCCCCCCGGTTGGTGATCAAGGCGATCATGATGAGAACGGCAGCTGTTGCTACCAGTAGGAGTCCGGCCAGGAAGTATTTGCCCGGCAGGTGCAGCTTCATTTATTTCCCCCCTGCGTACATACGGCGTTCCCGCATTTCCTGGACGCCGACCAGGATAACAGTCGTTGCTGCAACCATGGCTGTTACGGTAAGGAAAGGCAGAAGAACCTGGTTTGAGCGGTCAAAGATGATGGTACACGTGAGGGCAACGATGCAGTAGAGCCCAAAAAATGTAATATCCCGGGTATCTGCCGGAAACGTTCCGTCAAGCAGGACCGCCCCGATTACTGCACACTGGACAATAAAACTTACCCATAAGGATGCTGCTGCGACCGCAATAACAAGGATTTCTCCTGACGCAAGGATGAGGATCCTGTTGTTATCGCTGCCCTGTTGTGTAAAAGCAGCCAGGACAAAAACCGCTGCTGCGATGAGGGTGAGGTACCAGCTTTGACCCTGATCAAGGGAGAACAATGCTGCAACTGCGGCAATCAGGACAACCAGGATCCGCACTACGGGCGTCTTCATGGGATCACCTCCAGGATATCCTTGCCGAGTGCTTTTTTTATCGAAAATATTTTTGTAGCATCCTGCCCTGCAACCGTTCGCGATTTCAGCTGGATCCGCTGCATCTGCGCCTGGAGTGCAATCTCCCTGATATGGCTCAAATCGCCCTCAAAGAGGCTGTACAGAACGATCTCTTCCATCTGCAGGGAGTGGATGAGATGTCTCACCTGCGTGGAGAACACCGGAATAGAGGGATTAGCAAGACTTTTCCGGTAAATCTGTGCGATTTTTCCTAAAAACAGACCGGATTCATCCTTCTGCGGATAGGATCCTGTGCCCCCGATCTTCATGATGAATCTCCGCATGCTGGCTCGATCCTTCCAGCGGTAGGCATGATGCAGACGGAACTGGGGATGAGCTGATGTTCGTATGATCGCGATACACCGCTGGAGGTTCGTTTCCTCTAAAATTATATCGATGATGTTCACCCCGGAAATCAGGAAGAGGGATACCGAGCCGTAGTTCCGGATTGCGTTCGCCGTTTCACGGGTTACGTTATTTACCAGCTTTGCTATGTGCTCATCAGGTACTGAAAACGACCGGTCGGGAAGGTCGAGCACGATCAAGGGTGAAAAGTTCTCAACTGAGGTATATTCCCTGATGAATATCCTGTCGTGTTTTGCCGTCAATTTCCAGTCGATAAAACGAATATCATCCCCGTGGATATACTCCCGGATCGAGCGGAGCCCGGATCCACGACAGATGCTGAGCGTATCTTTTTCCTGTTCACCTATGTGTTCCCGGATATCTGATCTTTCGTATGCGGCATGTGGGTGCACTTCAAGTTTTGGCCCGCGAAATGGATCAGACCCCATTACAAGAGATGAGGTAAAGAACGGGTCTGATAGTGTCAGCGAGATCCCCGGAAAATCGATGCTCCCCGTTCCGAGAGGAATGAGGGAGTATCTGATTGTTGCATTGCCATTCGCAGCAACGACTGCTAGAGCGTCCGTTGGATCAGAAATGGTTGCGGGGGGGAGCACGTCCGAAACCCTGACAGTGATACCGGCATCAGGACGGCAGGAAAAACCTGTTGTGACGGTAGTTGTGTCTCCCTGCTGCAAAACTTTGGGATCTGCTGAGCGCGTGACCTGGGCAGAAGTAATAATCCTGTGCATCCGCAACCTGAACCTGATAGCAAGAGCAGCAGAGAGGAGCACAAGTGAGAATGTGGCAAGGAAAAAGGAGGGATCGCTAAAAACGATCGCTGCTGCACCCAAAAAAGCTGCCATCACCCAGATACCCTGAGTACAGCGCCCAGGTTCCACAGGCTACGGCACCTCTAAAGTTTCCAGGATATCCCGGACCACGTCCTTGGGTAACAGACCCTCGACTTCCACCTCACGGGAGAGTATTATCCGGTGGCTGAGGATATCATATGCGAGGGCCTTGACATCATCCGGAAGGACATACGTCCTGTTTGCGATAGCTGCCTTTGCCCGTGCACCACGGACAAATGCAATTGAGGCACGGGAGGATGCCCCCAGATCAATATCCAAGTTCTCGCGCGTTGCACTAACAATATCACGGATATAGGTAAGGACCGGTGCCTCAATACGGACTGTGTTGACGGTCTGGATCATCTCAAGCAGTTTATCCTTTGTTATATGCAGGGCAATGGATTTGGAAAAATCGTTCCAGTTAAGTTTTCCGTAACTTGCCCGCCGTACCAGTTCAAGCTCGTCATCAGACCCGAGGTGTCCGGTCTGCAGGCCAAACATAAACCGATCCCGCTGCGCTTCAATAAGCGGGAATGTGCCCTGCAGTTCGTAGGGGTTCTGGGTGGCGATAACAAGGAACGGGCTGGGGAGTCCGTAGGTGTTTCCATCGATGGTTGCCTGCTGCTCGCTCATTGCTTCGATAAATGCGCTCTGGGATTTGGGGTTGATCCGGTTGATTTCATCAGCAAGAAGGACGTTGGAGAAGATGGGCCCATGCCGTAAGACAAAGGTACGGGTTGCCTGATCATAGATCGTGACCCCAATCAGATCAGCCGGCTGAAGATCAACAGCTCCCTGGATACGGCGGAACATGCAATTCGTGGCCAGGGCGAATGCTTTTGCGATCGTAGTCTTTGCTGTACCCGGGACGCCTTCAATCAGGATATGTCCTTCCGATAACAGCGCGATAAAAATGAGGTCGAGAAGGTTTGAGTTACCTACAATATAGGTTCCGAGTGTATCGATGATAGCGTCGTGGAAACGGGATATCTCGGTAAGCTTGATAGTTAACTGATCTGTTGAATCCATTTTATCCTCATATGATCCGCCTGTACCAGGCAATTACAATACCAGTCATCAGCAGAGCGGCAATCACAAACTGGTATTCATTATTTGATCGAACTACCTGAATAATTTCGCCTATCCCCTCCACCCGCGCTGTACGGGAACTGAAGCTATCAATAAGGAGAGGACCGGGAGTATGCGCAATCTCGGCAAGGAAGAGGCGGTTTGCATACGATGCGCCGGGATCTTTCATGCCATTGATAAAGATGCTCGGGTCGGAGAGCACATACACGGTGCCGTCACCGATCTTCTCCCGCGCCATAACCGTGTACATTCCCAACACCTTCACGCTGCTCTGCTCCTCGTCAGGAATTTCATCAACCCTGGAAAAGAATGTGGTGTTGAGGAGAGGCTCCCCACCCGTGAGGTGTGCCGCCTGGTTCAGGACAAGAGATGAACCCGCCGGCAAGAACCGGGCATCTCCCACGGGATTTACGACAATCATGTTTGCATCAGTGTATGCCCGGTCAACGCTCGAGAGGTTGCCTTGCCGGATCACGATATTACTGCCAAGCGATCGCAGGAGGGTGTTGCCACTGCCAAAATCATCGGCAAGCAGCACCGTGTTGCCCCGTGTAACAAAATCGCGGTACAAGGCCCCTTCTGACGGCGTGAACTCACGGTCCGGTGCGATAAGCACAAGTGTTGCGTTTTTGTATCCTGCAAGAGCCGAAGGACTGAAAATGTCGGTAGTGGTGTGGCGATCCAGAGTTGAAAAAAAGTCGGAGGTGCCGGCCCACCCCATGTTGTACCTGCTGAACTCTTCGCTTGTGGTGGAAAGATGGAAGACTAGGGTGAGGGATGATACCAGCAGGAGGGCAATGGTTATCCATGCATAGGGTTTAATGCCAGTCACCCCGGATTTCCGTGTCTGCTTTTTGTAGTTCCTCTTTAAATCCGTTGCGATCATTCTCGCTGTTACTACCGGCATACCGGATCTTTTCATATATGCCAACAAAACGATCAAAGATGCCGGCATAGTTCTCGGTCGTACAGGTCTTACTCATCTCACGGGGTGTCAGGGAACGGTATGCCGGGAGGTGGAGGCGGGATGCAATCCTGCCGGCAAGGGTGAGATATACCTGCCGTGCGGCTTCTGGCAAAACGTGCTCCCTGAGGTATGCCTCATACCGTTCCGGAAGGGTATTGATCGCATGGTACAGGGAAGCATCCCGCAATGAACCTGCCGGAGGAAATTCCGCCTCTGCCTTTTTGATGATCATTTCAGGATCTTCCTGGATCCGAACCATTTCAGCGGGCTCTTTTTGAGACCCTGAGCCCGCGGGATCTGCCCTTCTGCCGCGACGGACGTACCAGAAAGCTGCACTGCCAGCACCCAGAAGAACAAGGATAATTGCCCCGTATGCGATGAACTGATTCCATGAAGATGTATCAGGAAGACTCAAGAGTGGCGGAGGTGGGACATTGATCGTCACCTCGTCACTCTCGGAGGGATAAAGGGGATACTCTTCCGATGAAAATTGTGCCTGGACCCTATGGTTGCCCGGGGAGAACGGCACGAATGCCTGATAGGTCCCGTCTTCACCAGTAATGGTATCTATGCTGCCCTGGCCATCAAAAAGGATCTTCACGGGAGCGTTCCGGACCGGATGGTTTGCCATCACGGTCCCCTTAATATTAGCACCAGTCCCTGATGCATGGACAAACCCGGGTACTGCAGTGAGCGTGGTGACAGAACCGACATTCGTTATCCTGAGTATCCGTTCTGCACGAGGGAGATCGCCAGTGCCGGCCGAGAAGGTGTGCTCACCTGCTCTGATGCGTTCAACGGTATAGTTGGTGAAGTAATTCCCCTTTTGATCTGGTGAGATTGTCATCATAGGTGAGCCGTCGACTAGAAGGGATACAGCCCCCTTTCCCTCTTCCGGAGTAGTTACACCCAAAATCTGCACGGTATCCCTGTACATTGCCTGCTCAGGCTCTAAGAGAAGCGTGATGCGGGATTCCTGCAGGGATGCGGGATAATCCCCCGGCAGCTCTGCTGCCTCCATCATCTCTACCAATTTCTGTACCTCCTCCAGGGTTTCCTGGTATTGCCGGGTGTCAAGGTTCAGGCTTGTGCTGGCCTTCATCACAATCTCATGGTCATTGAGGTAGCGGTTGTAGAGTGTCCGAACGGTATTCCTGTGTGCCGCTGACAGGCTTGCGACCGAGACCTGCACATCCCTGTCATTTTTATTCTCTCTCCGCTCACCGATCGTTTTTAAGGTTTCAGATACTGTTGCCTGGGTCAACAGGTCTGCGAGGATATCCGCCTGATCCTGAGTGCTGGTCATGAACGAACGTATTTCTCCGTTATTCATGTCAAATTTGACTACCATAGTATGCAGGGAGGTGTAGCGTAACGCGTATGTGGCGAGATCCCGCTGTGCAGCATCCAGATCACTGAGCTGGACATCGACAACGATCGGCTCCTGATCATCGATGACGGCCTGCATCAGCGGCACCATATCGGTCGTGCTGTTGGTGGCCATCTGCATGAGTACTTCGGGATTTTTGTGAAAAACCGATAATACCTGATCCTTCTCCACTGTGTACAGGAGCGGGTCTGCGTCAAATGCAGCGAGACCTCCCAGTGCAATACATACAAGGACCAGAACAAGAATCCACATGAATTTCATTCTACAAAAATCTCCATGACTTTATGTACGAAAATGATCCCAAATACTACAATTCCTGCTCCAATGAGATAATCCAGGTAGCGCATGTACCCTGGTTGGACATAATGGTGCTTTATGAGTTCCGCGATGACGAGGATACCGATGAGCGTGAGGAAAAAAAAGATCTCAAGATCGAACTGCTGTACAAGAAGCATGAAGACCAAAACAATAGTCAGCCAGAGCATGAGCGTAATTGCGGCGACCTGTTTTCTGTTCATACGTGTTCCTGCTGCGGGGGAACGATCATATTGTTCCGGTCCTATTATTTTTATTAGCCCAATAGATTAAATGCACATCGCAAAAATGGAATAAGACAAGAGAAAAACAGAGATTATCATTATGCACGCAACGATAACAAGTCCGAAAGGATCGTTTTTTTTAATAGTTTCAGAGGTCGCATTATCGCTATTGTCATTGGCACGCGCCCGGAGATTATCAAATGTCGCCAATTATCCGTGAATGTTCCGATCAGGAACTCGAATTCACGCTACTCCATACCGGCCAACAATATTCCTATGCAATGGACAGGATTTTCTTTGAACAGCTCAACCTCTCTTTACCGGAATACAATCTGGATGTCGGATCCGGAACACAGGGTGCCCAGACAGCCGCACTACTTGCAGGTATTGAGGATGTTCTGCTCAGGCATCCAGCGGGAATAGTCCTTGTATAAGGCGATACAAATAACCAGGATCATTGATTCTTTATATTCTTTTAAAATTTTTGGGTAAACTACCAGTCTAACGCCTAATTATCTCTATCAGTTGAATGAGTCTTCGCATCTTTATCCTTTCTGGATCTGACCGATGATTGTATTTCCAGACGTATTCTCCTAAGAGAGATGCAACCTATCTTTACGAATATCTCCTTTCCACGCAAGTTTTCTTTTCAGGTAATCCCAGAATCCCTCCAGACTATTGATATGATTTCCGTTTCCATCGCTGTACTGCTTTTCGATCTGATGGACGATTCGATGATCGCATTGACGAGTGCTTTCTCGGTCCGGGAATATCGTTCGAAGACTTTTGTCTCAAACGGGATCTCTCGTAATTGCGGTTTCTGAGACTGAGGTCTCCGAATCGGGTCTTGAGAGATCTGGCCTGGTACCCATTCCTATGAGCTCTCCTTGAACTCGATCTCGCGTGTCTCGGTACTCCTGCCTGCTGTGCCACTTCCTCATTCACCACATCATTCAGGAACCATGTGATGAGTTGTTGCATTCCCTTCTCGTAATCGATAAGATAATTTAGTACGATGTCTCTTAGATTCATTAACCGGTATTCTCCTTTGTTTGCAATTCACAGTTGGATACAGGGTATCTTTTATTAAGATGCAAGACAACGCTGCATTGCATTAGATTATATCGAATAATATTCAAAAATCATTATTCGTTATAACAGGACACCTGTGGCAATTAATAAAGCACCAAAATTTTAAAAGGGCTGAATGATATGAACACGTCTCCATCATTAAAAGTGCTCCCGATACAGGTTGATGATATTGAATCCCCACCCACAGGTCTTTTTGCGATTATACCTGCATTCAACCAAGAGCTGGTATTAGGGTCGGTGATTCTTCAGACAAAACCTCATGTCGACCAAGTTATCGTTGTTGATGATGGATCTTCTGATCGCACTTCCGAAGTCGCAAGATTAGCCGGAGCCGAAGTTATCCGGCTAGATTATACTACCGGGAAAGCATATGCACTTCTCTTAGGTCTCCGGCGTGCCCTCGAGCAAAAATGTAATGTCGCCGTGACGATCGATGCCAATGGTCAGCACAATCCAAAAGAGATCGCCAGAGTTGTTGGGCAAATTATTAATGGTGATGCCGATTTGGTGATCGGATCGCGATATCTCAACAGGCATGAGCCTTTGCTATCCTACGAAAAATATGACCAGATGAAGTTAGAATCTGGAGCCATAATTACCGATTCCGCATCTTCGTTCTTGGCATTCAGCAGGAAAACTCTGGAGAGTCTTGATTTCCGTTCAGAAGGCTTAAAACTGAACCGGGATCTTATCTCCAACGTTGATAAGCAAGGATTCAGAATTTCTGAAGTTTCCATCACTCTTCAAAAACGACCGATTGAATACCCAAGCTGGGATTTCCCTCTGAAAGTCCTTGCAGCAATGCCAGCATTCAACGAGGAGAAGTTTATTGCAAAAACAATTCTTGTGGCACAGCAGTTTGTTGATTGTGTTCTTGTTGTTGATGATGGATCAACGGACACCACAGTAGAGATATCAAAAAAAATGGGAGCATTGGTCGTACGGCACCAGAAAAATTCCGGGTATGGAGCAGCACTCAGGACAATTTTTGAGAAAGCAAAAGAGCTGGATATTGATGCGTTGGTAATTTTTGATTCTGATGGCCAACATGATCCTAAAGATATTCAGACCCTCCTCGATCGTTTAGGGAAAGGAGATGTCGATGTCATCATTGGATCAAGATTTGTTCACCAGAACCACCAGAAAATTCCAGGATATCGTATTTTTGGGATGAAGATTCTCGATCACGCAACAAAAATTGCAGGAGCAAAAAATACAACGGATTCACAGAGCGGTTTTCGGGCTTATAACAAAAAAGCTGTCAAGGCCATTCATATTTCCAAAGAGGGTATGTCTGCAGGGTCCGAAATCCTCATTCAGATCGCTGAAAACAAGTTAAAAGTTGCAGAAATTCCGATTAATGTCCGTTATGATATTGAAGAAACCTCTTCGCAAAACCCAATAAAACATGGGTTGTTGGTATTATACAACATCATCGGGTTGATCAGTTACCGACGACCGTTACCCGCATTTGGGATACCTGGATTCGTATTTGTAATAATAGGATTTTTCTTTGGATCTTGGGCAATTACAGAATACTATGCTACAACTACTTTCCCGTTTGTTTTATCAATGATAAGCGGGGTGTTTGTGATGATGGGACTTTTACTTATCATCGCAGCATTAATTCTGAATTATTTAGTACTATTTGTAACAGAGCAGAAAACAACAAAGTATTCCCAATAAAATATTTACCAAGGAGAAGTAAAAATGGAAAGCCAAAAAAAACTTGTCACCGGCGGAGCGGGAGTTATCGGTACCAATCTCGTGAATGAATTACGCAAGCAGGGTCATACGGTCCTTGCCGTTGATCTTTACAATACAGAAAGGGCGAACTATTTAAGAACCGATGTCTGGAATTACCCTCAGCTCGAACGCGTTTTTGAAAAAAATCCTTTGATTATGTCCATCAACTTGCTGCAGAATAGGGGCAGTGGAACGGGGAGGATTATTTTGAAAATCTCTGGCAGACGAATGCGATCGGGACAGGTTCTGCTTTAAAAGAATCTGAAATCCGGCATGATGAGTTATTACTTTATTAATCCCTTGAATGACAATAATATATATCTGATTAGTTTGCAGGCAAAACCATGAAAATCCTCCAGATAACCCCTTATTTTTTACCTCACAAAGGAGGGACTGAACGCTACGTCTACAATTTGAGTAAAAGTCTTGTTGACAGGGGTCATACCGTTACAATTTATACTTCCAATATTCCGGAAACTAAACCGGTTGAAAATATTGACGGGATATTAATTTTCAGATTTAAAAGTGCCGCCGAACCATTACGGAATCCGCTCGTTCCACGATTATTAATTCCCTTAAAAGATCTGCAGAATTTTGATCTTATCCATGTTCACAGGATATACAGTTCTATAGCCCTTTTTGTAATGCTGCAAAAGAAGTGGAATGATGTTGTCCCGGTTGTTCTGACTCATCATGGTCGGGCAAGATTCGAACAAAAGTACGAAGATTTCTTAGTTCGTTGGTATGAAAAATTATTATTCAAAAAAATATTGTCCGCATGCGACAGGTGTATTGCATTATCAGAATCCGATGCCCGGTTTCTTGCATCCTTTATGACAGAGAACAAAATCAGTATCATCCCTAATGCCATCAATTCTGCTGAATTAGTGCATAATTCAAACCAGGATATTGACCAATTTTTAACAATCCATAATCTCGAAGGTAAAAAAATTATATTATATGTGGGAAGACTTATGGCCCTCAAAGGAATAAATTATCTGATTGAGGCATTCTATGACGTGAAGAATGAAATGAAAGATCCATCGGTCGTGCTGGTTATTGCAGGAGATGGGGATGAGTATAATGCATTGAAAAAAATTACCCATGAATATAATCTTGTTGATTCCATACGATTTATTAAAGATTTATCGGATACGGGAAGAAATTATTTGTATCAATCGTCTCTTTTATTTGTACTCCCCTCCCTCTCTGAAGGATTCCCGACAACCGTCCTTGAGGCAATGTTTTACGGTATCCCTGTTATAGGAACCGATATCCCGGTAATGAAACAAAATTTTTCCGATTCGGCATTGCTGGTTCCTCAAAGAAACAGCCGTGCACTAGCGGATGCTATCCTTTCTCTACTCTCTGATCCCGGTTCTGCCCTTGAATTATCATTGAAAGGTAAGGACAAAGTCATCAATAATTTCACCTGGGATAGTATCGTTAAAAAATACCTGGATATTTATTCCCAAGTAATATCGGCGAGACAATCATGAAAGTTGTCATGGTCAGATCGAATTCAATCGATCCAGACGTTCGACTGGAAAAAGAAGCCCCCATTTTATTTGACAATAGCCATGATATCCTTCAGAGTGGATGGGATCGTTTTGGTGATTGTCCCAGTCATGAACAAAAAAACGGTAATTCGATTCGAAGAATTCAGTGTAAAGCGCCACCAGAGTATTTCGTGCGAGATAATTATTGTGCAATGGATTGGTGTAATCGAACACATTTCGAAGCATTGAAAAACTAAAATAACTGAGAGAAAATGAACATATTGGTATGTGCACCGGAATATTACCCCTATGGGTCTGGGATTGCTAATGTTGCCTTCAATGTTGTAGAACAATGTAAAAAGCAAGGGATTAAATGCACCATCTGTTCACCAACCGGGCCTGATATTAAACTTGGAAATGTATTATTAATAAAATATCTTGGATTAATTGGGCTCCTTTACTATTGGTTGAGAGTTGGAATTTTTTTTAGAGATGATCGATATGACACGGTCTGGCTACATAATCCTAATTTATTTATCAAATCAAATTCCTTTAAACACTGTCTTGTGACAATTCATACAACGTATTATGGAGAAGTCAAAAATAATGTTGGAAATACTTTTTGTTTAAGATTTTACAAAAAGATTACAGCGGCGATAGAGCACTATTGCCTCACTCGAATGAATTCAACGATACTTTTTACGGGGGTTGGAGAGCAAGTTTGTAATGAATTGGAAAATATTGGAATTAAAAGGAACCAGATTCTCACTATACCAAATGGAGTCGATAGTGAGCATTTTTTCCCAAAAAATAAAGAAGTATTGCGAAAAAAATTTGGGATCCCATCTGACAGTAAAGTAATTCTGAGTGTTGGACGATTAACAGCCCAAAAACAACCATTCAGATTGATAGAGGTCTTTTCACTAATTGAACAACATTTGGATAATGTTATTCTTATTATTGCGGGTAAAGGTGAGCTTTTAGAATCAACAACAAATCTGGTGAAGGAAAAAGGGTTGAAAAATGTTCGCTTTTTTGGCTATGTAACCAATAATGATCTGCCAGATCTCTATGCGAGCGCAGATTGCTATATTCTTACCTCAAAATATGAAGGAGCGCCACTCACTCTTTTGGAGGCGATGGCTTCAGGTTTACCGTGTATTGTATCAGATATCCCGAACCACATGATAGTTCAGGACGCTGATTGTGGGATTATTGTTTGTTTTGATGAAATTCAAAAGGCTGCACATGAAATTATGAATTATTTAGAGTCGGAGCATTCAGATCATGCGAAGAATTCGAGGAAGTATATTATTGAGAATCTTACATGGAACACTATTTCAGAGCGTTACCTTAAGGAGTTCTCGAAGACCATAAAATTAAATTCAAAAAACCAGATCGTTCCCTAACTTTGTATATGCGTATGAAGCTATTTGGATAATTTGAAAATGGGGTTTTCATGAAGGAGAGGAAACTAAGAATAGGTGTCTTGACATTACCATTGGCAAAAGCTAGTCAGATACCTTTGTCAAATCTGGTCGAAATACTATTTAATATTTCAACAGAATTTGTATTAATTACTGGAAATGAAGGGTATAAACAATTCAAAAATGAATGTCGGTTCAAAGTATATGACGTGAGTTACAAGATTGGGAATCCTTTTTTAAAAGTCATAAGAAATCTTTCTGGTCAAATTATCGCATCTTTTATAATAATAAAAAATAGGAAAATTATCAAACATTGGATATTTTTTGGGGGAGAACGTGAAATTATTAGTATAATTACGGCAAAATTACTAAAGAAGAATGTAATTATTCTGATTTTAGGTTCGGTAATTAGAGACTATACAATCGCTAAAGATCCTTTTACCATTATTATTAAAATATTATCTACTTTGAAGAACGCTTTGGCCGATAAATTAATTGTCTATACACCTCGATTGATTTCTGAATGGCATCTTGAACCCTACAGCCACAAAATTCTCATCGCCTCTCAAAACTTTCTCGATTTCAACACCTTCACCATCACTATACCACTTATCAACCGTCCCCACCTCATCGGTTACATCGGTAGGTTCAGTGCAGAAAAAGGCGTCCAGAATTTCGTCCAAGCTCTCCCGGCAATTTTTAGAGAGCAAAAGGAAATTAAGGTTCTTATCGGGGGGGACGGACAGTTGAAGGAGAGTGTAGAGACCTCCATCAAAGACAGTGGTCTTACCGATTATGTTGAGCTTTCTTGCTGGATCTCCCATGATGAGCTACCACTGCATCTGAACCAGCTCCGTCTCCTTGTACTCCCCTCCTATACAGAGGGACTTCCCAACATCATGCTAGAGGCTATGGCTTGCGGGACGCCAGTACTTGCGACGCCCGTTGGAGCGATACCAGATGTTATAATAGATGGCAAGACAGGGTTTATTATGAAGGATAACTCGCCGGAATGTATTGCGGAGAATGTAATTCGGGCGTTGGATTGTCCGGACCTTGCGAGAATAGCGGAGAATGGGAGAAATTCAGTGCGGGAGAATTATTCATTTGAAAAAACAGTTGGTAGGTGGAAGCAAATTTTCAATAACATTTAAGAAATAAAACCTGCCTTAAAGCAGGTATAGAGAAACCAATTCCGCATCTTCAAAGTGAGTTGAATTTCATGCAGGGAATCTCGAAATTATCGACAAATTTCTTCAATATCCGAGGGGGGTCTCATTGAAAATCTTTCGCTCTCTAACCCAGAATTCTGACTTCCGAATACATATTGTCCCCCTTATCATCAGTCTCACGTTGCTTTTTTCTGTTATAATAATTGCTACAACACCGCCAGTTACAGGGTATGAACTTTCAATTTATGGGGCGTATCCCGGGATCCTCTGGGTATTAATCACAATTAATATTTTTTTCAGCACATATTCGATACTACGATCTTGTGATAGTCTGTCGAAGAATTCGTATTATGGCTATTTTTCAATACTCTTCATAGAAACAATAATATTTTTCCTCCCAGTTATGAGGGGTTATTATGCGATGAGTCGTGGAGCGGGGGATGTATATTACCATGTATTTGTTGCAAGTCAAATAGTAAATTCTGGTTTATCACTAGGAGATATATATCCAATAATGCATATCTGGTTATCAATTTTATATAATTTTTTGCCCGACTTTATAATTTTAATATTAGTATTCTCTATCGTTTTTTTTATTTTGTATGTTTTATCTCTGTATATTTTAGGTAAAACCCTGCTTGGAACAAAAAGCGGGGGGGTATTTGTTTCGATCTTTGGCATCCCTCTTATTTTTTCCTATGGCCATTATGCTTTTTATCCATTTTTGTTTGCATTGTTTATCATCCCATTAATTTTATATATATATCAGAAAATAACACATAATTCTCAACAACAGAGTGGTTTCTATCTTTGCCTGATATTTCTCTGTTTATTTATTGTTTTTTGTCATCCTATGCCAACAGTTTTTCTTATTATAATGTTTTCCATTTTCGCATTATATGAAGTAGTAAAACGATGGAGGACTGTATCACGGTTATCAAATATTGTGGCGATAAATATTGTAACCATAGTATTCTTAACATTTTTATTCTGGATATATCAAATAAGAAGTCTTTTAAATACACTGCAAAAGTTAGCATCCGCTCTTTTAGGCCAAGAGTCATATACATCAATACTGGAATATCAAGCGAATTATATAACAACCTCTGATGTATCAATCTGGTTAGTGATTGACCGTTTTATTAAAATTTACGGGCCTCTTTGTCTTTATTTTTCGATTTCGTTGTTCTTCTTGTTCTATATAATGTATCAACATTTCCAAAATAAGAAAATATATGAGGATGACCTCATTTATTCATTACATTTTTGTGTCGCAATCTGTATAGGAATTGCACTGCTTACCGGATATTTTGTTATTGGTGAACCGATCAGGGCAGCGATGTATGGATTAATTTTTGCAACAATACTGTGTGGATTGTTTTTTTATCGGATACGGTTTTCAGCTCTCTCAGAAAAACGACCACGGGTATTCAGTGCTTTCATAGCCGTCATAATCACCATTGTTTGTATGTTGACAATCCTTGCCTTTTATTCAAGTCCGTGGATTGGTGAAACTAGCCCGGCACTGACATTTGGGGATAAAAACGGAAACGATTGGGTTCTGGAGTATCGGAATGCAGAAATCCCAATTGTAAAAGAGGAATTATCGAATTATAAATATGCAGAGTATTATTTCGAGACAACGAATGCCAAGAATTTTCAAAATTATATTGAGTATACTCAAATTATCCCGTCACATTTTGGATACAATACGAACCGTACAACTGGCGACTCATTTGCATACCTTCCGGATAATGAAGTGTATATGATAACAACAGAATTAATGAATTTGGCTCCAAATGCTGTCCCGGTTGACCGAAGAAACCGATTAAAATCGTTTACTGATACAGATTTTATCCGTTTGAAGAATGATCCAACGGTGAATTCGGTGTATTCAGGTCATAAATTTGAAGTGTGGAACATTGCTATACCTTAAGGTTTGGAAGAATTGTTAAATCCCTGGGTTTCATCACTCTTCCGTATACTTCATTTGATTGATAATTGATATACACTCTCCAATTCAACGATAACATTCTCCCATGAATATTTTTTGACGAGTTGTTTATTATTATCAGATAATTTTTTTCGTAATTTTTCATCCTGTAAAAGTAATATTATGAAATTTGCAATAGACTCGGTATCTTTTGCTTCAACCAAATATCCATTCGTATCATTCGTTATGATTTCGGGTATTCCACCCACTCGGGAGACAACAATAGGTAAACCACAAGCCATAGCTTCAATAATAACATTTGGCAAGCCCTCAGATAAACTTGGAAGAACAAAAACATCGGCCTGTTGCATAAAAGTCTGCACCTTCTCATGCGGTACTTTCCCGATAAATTGCACATAGTCTTGTATCCCCAGATGTATTGATAGTGATTCTAACATCTCTCGCTCTTTACCATCACCTACGATAATCAGCCTCGCATCAGGAATCATATTACGGACTTTTTTCATTGCTCTGATAAGATACTGAACCCCTTTGACTGACTCAAGGCGGCCAACAAACAAAATCCCCTTTCCCATAGTCGCCCTATCTTTTATACTAGGTTCATCAATATAATCCGCCAAGTTGATACCATTTGGCACAACCGCAATGTCGCGATCATATATATTCTGCATAACCCTCTTCATATCCCCAGTCAGGGCTATTACAGAGTCTGCATTTTTTATAACCATTTTTGAGATCAATTTTATGAACCCATCCGGGTGGTATACATCATCACCCTGTGCCCAGACAGCATAGGGAATTTTTAACATTTTCTTCGAGATCAGAGCCGGCATCCCAAAATGAAGATTCTGGGCATGAACGAGGTCCGGGTCAATCTTCCGTATTGTCCCAATGATTGCACGCCAGAAGAAAAGCGCCCCAAAAAAACGGATTTTATTCTGGGGAATCCTGTGGATATAAAATCCTTTCTCACAGCTCTCGTCAGGCAGGCCTTCATCTAAAGAGGTGATCACATGCACTTCATGCCCGCGTTTTGCCAGGTGCTCTGCCATGTAGTATGCAGCAATTTCTGTCCCAGCAAGCCATCTGGGGGGAAAGAGACTAACCAGTATTACGATTTTCATTAAAAATCCTTTAATTTATTAAAAATTATCGCTTTACTCCATTACAGACTAACTATACTCCGATCTTTGAAGAGAGATAGACCTTTGAGATCAACCTAGCCAAGATCATAATGAAACAATAATTTACTCAATAAATTATTTCCTTTAAATATACTGTAATAGCTTAAATTAATTAATCCTTTCATTCTCGCTTGGAGGATTGGCATACAGATACGAGGAAGTTTTGACCAGTCAAAATGGCGGGGGAATGTGCAGAGGCCGAGCAGTCCCGCTCCATACCGGTATTTGCAGAGCCTTAACAGTATTGTTGTCAAGAGACCACATGCCTGCAACAAATATAGATACTCTCTTCCCAAATTCAGCCTCCAGATAGTCGGATCCGGTTTTGATCATTTCAAGTTGTTCTTTGTGGGGGTAGCCCATCAGGACCGTAAAAGTCAGGCACTGCTCACAGTGTTCACAGAGATAGATGTCACCTACCTGGAATGTGAGATTCCCCCTTCGGAATTCCTCCCAACCGGGATGGACATGCAGGCTAATTTCTGACTCGATTCCCTCAGGAATACACTCCAGAACCACAGGCATCACGGGAAAAGTAATTTTTGCGTCGTGTTTATCTGCGACTTTGATTAAATTAGGAACGCCATCACTGACCTCTTTAGTAGCACCTTTGTCAGGAACCACCTCACGGTTGCGTTCTGACCTGGACGGTGGCAATAAGTCTGCCGGAAGAGTCCTGATTCTGTCTAGATTGGACCGCGACCCAAAGACAATTTATGGTTTTTATAAATCACGGGATAGGATAGAAAAGTTATAAATCACGGGATAGGATAGAAAAGCACTTCGATACCTACAAGATGGAATTGATGGCGGATAAACTCTATCTTCAGGGTTCTGATGGTTTATTCGGACATGCGTGTATCGGATTTCTTTGCTTTATCTATTGTAAAATCCTTAATATTACAGGACTCACGCGGTTGAATCCGGTTCAAGCGAACATCTATTATAATAACTCCCGCCAAAAGGAGCCAGTCAGAAACCTGGTGCGGCAATAATGAGAGAAGTTGCCGATTGATGAATCGAGCTTTTCGACTCGTACCAGCTGGAAGTTGGATTTACCGTAATCCGTTTTCGATAAGATTGATATCATGCGACGCGAATATCTATTTGCTGGCAGTGAGATCATAGCCGATTTTATGATAAGACCAATATTTCTGGTATAATTATTGGGTGATTGTTTATGATGTGTAAAAAATGCGTCCTGAGTAGCACCACGCCCGGTGTCAAATTAGATCAGGAAGGAATATGCAACCAGTGTAATACTCATACGGATTTTATTCATACAGGCGAAGATAAGCTTTTAAAAATTTTGGAATCAGCAAAAAGCGTCCAAGGTAAATACGACTGTATTGTTAATGTAAGCGGGGGTAGGGATAGTTCTTATACTTTGTTAAAACTTGCAAAGGATTATAAAATGAAAGTTTTGGCTGTAAATTATGAGAACCCATTCACCGATCCCCAGGCAAGGTTAAATATCCAGAATGCAGTTGATACCCTTGATGTTGATATAGTACGATTCAAATTAAAAGATCAGATTCACGAAAAAACATTCAAAAATAATTTCCTCACATGGTCAAAAAAACCATCACCTGCCCTGATACCCATGGTATGTATTGCCTGCAAAACAATGTGGTATGAAATCATAAAGATCGCCAAGAAAAATAATGTTCATTTAATTGTCGATGGTGGAAATCATTATGAATTCACTTCTTTTAAAAATGAATTATTAAATATAAAATGGGATAACAAGTACGAAACGATATTTATTAAAGCCCTATTAAGTGTTTTAAGAGAAACAATTAAAAATCCAGCCTATTATCATCCGAGTTATCTTTCGACTATGGTTAAGGGATATTTATTTGCCGATCAATTTGCTATAGGTTCACGAATCGTATCTCCCGGTATAACGCGAATACAACTGTTTCAATATATTCCCTGGGATGAGCATGAAGTACTGTCAAGGATTACCTCTGAGCTTAACTGGGATTATCCAAGGAGGCTCGGAACTACCTGGCGCTTTGACTGTAAAGTTGATCATTTAAAGAACTTTTTGTACACAAAAACAATAGGAACAACAGAAAAAGAGGACTTTTATTCAAGATTGATCAGAGAGAATAAAATTACACGGGAAGAAGCGTTAGAACGACTAAAAATTGAAAATAAAATTCAATGGGACGATATAAAAAGTCTCATGGAACAAGTCGGAATACCTGGTGACCAGGCCCAGATGCAGCTCGAAAACATTAAATTCCCGTGAATGTCTCGTGAAAGATTCACGATTCAAGTAATTTTTGATAATTTCCTTGTATTTTTTTTAAGAGAATGTACCAAGAATAATGTGATTCTTCACAGGATCTCGTATTCAAATTAATGGTATTGGTATATCCTCGATTATTCACTAATTTAGGACGTATGCGGTTGCAGGGTGAAAAAAATTGCTCTGTAGAAACGCACATGAGTCATGGACTCAGGTAAACATGATGAATAACCATGGGTCCTCAAAATCAGGTACATCCGTTGTCCAGAATTCCTTCTCATCATCTGGAGGAAAGATACAAAAGACTTTGATCATCTCCTATTCCTTGAGATGGACAACCCTCCAGAGGATAAGATCTCAATCTCAGAGTAATTGCCGAACAAACATGTGCTCATGCATTTTTCCGGCACAATCCGACAAAATGCTGAAACATTCCTGCACTTGCCACCGGGTGCAGGTAGGTGTAATTCCCCGGGGTATTGTTCAGGACAGCACCATCGAGCTTGTCGAGTATGCCGATATCATGGGAGAGCTGGTACGCATAACGGGTACCCGCTGCGCGCCTGACCGTGGAAAAACGAACTTCAAGGCCGAGGAATAGTGCAGCACCCAGCGAGAACACATTTTTCTTTCACTACTGGCTTTTCTTCTCCTGGAAACACATCAACTGCATACGGGTATCAGCTGGTATGAGTTGATGCGCTTGATTCACCGATCGGCAACTCCCTTCTTTATCTCGCGACCGGTTTGCTGGTCTGATTCCTTTTTACAGGAGTTATGACGGTAGTATTTCAGTCAAGACTAATTCAACGACGTAAGTTCTAAACTATTCAAACGATACCTTGTTGTTCAGTCATCATAGTGATGGGCGTTATTTTGTTAAAGAAAACCTAAAATAATTGGATGATAAAAACTAATAGTGGAGAATAATCCTACTTTTTCGATAATTCTTACAACATATAACCGGGCACATTTACTTCAAAGAGCTATTGACAGTGTCTTATCCCAATCCTATGGTAATTTTGAATTGCTTATTATCAATGATGGCTCAACAGATACCACAAATGAGGTTGTAAATTCTATTCATGATCCTAGAATTCGATACCGGATTCAAGAGAGAAATTATGGGTTACAAAGATCAAGAAATCTTGGATTAGATATTGCAATTGGACAATACCTCTATTTTTTAGATGATGACGATGAATTAACCCCGGGCGCATTGGAATTAATAATTCAACTTGTTGAACGCATTTCTTTGAAAGATTTTAAGATTTTCTGGTTTGATAGTATTGATGCTGAAAAAAATACTTTAAGTGGAGTTGGTCTCGGTAATGTTGAAAAAAAAGTTGAATATCTTGATCTATTATGCGGGAAAATCCGTGGAGATTATACTCAAGTTCTCAATCGTGAAGCATTTGGGACCACCAGATTTGATGAGAGATTGTGGGGGTATGAAGGGTTATTATTGCTTAAATTGCATAAACAGTATGACGGTTATTTTTTCCCGATAGTTGTTAAGAAAGCGTACCGACATCACGGGGTTAGAATGTGTAATACAAGTATTTTACCCCATCTCCCTCAATATATTTTAGGAGAAACTTTTTATATTAAGGAATTCGGAGATAAATTAAAAACGGTTTGTCCAGACAAATATGCAGAACATTTGTCCAATCTTGGATATTTCCAGATGCTTAATGGGCAAAAAGGCGATGCGAGAGATAATATTTTTTTATCTTTAAAATATAGATTTTCGATGAAATTTTTAATTTTTTATGTCGTATCTTATTTTTTATCAAAACAACAAGTGATTTATTTATGCAGAACTTTTCAAAAAATATAGGGAACAGGTAAAAATAATGTTTAAGGAATTCAAAGGAAGATAATAATTAAATCTCAATGATTTACCTTAAATTAATGAGAATTACATGAATGAATTTAAAATTTTTATTAACCAAATTGGAGTAATTGGCCTTTCAAGAATTATTATAATGGCTATTGGTATCTTTTATCTTCCTCTTTTTACAAAACTCGCTGGAGCTGAAGGGTATGGTATCTGGACTCAAATAGTTTTATTAATCGCACTACTTCAGCCGTTCGTTCAACTAGGTCTGGGAGGTTCAGTATTAAGATTCTTGACAAACAAAAACCGGCATGAATTATCTGTCGGAATTTGTACGGCGTTGGTGTCGGTAATATTTATTGGTTTAATTTTTATATTTTTACAAATTGGATTTTCTTCGGTATTAGCCCAATATCTCTTGCAAGATCCTTCTGCAATTTTTCTAATTCAATTATCAGCTCCGTTAATTTTGCTCGGCGCATTAATTGACGTATCTTCAAATTTTTACAGGGTTACTCATGCTTTTATGATTATATCTGTAATAAATTTATTTCAAGCGATATTGGAAATAATTTTAATAACGGGAAGTCTTTTCTATGGTTATGGTATTCAAGGAGCAATAATCTCGATACTATTTGTCAGAAGTGCAATCGTCATAATTATTTTAACAGATATCTATTTGAAAGTAGGCATAAGCTTTCCGAACTTTTCTTGGCTGAAGGATTATCTGATATACGGAATTCCCTTGATATTTATTGGCTTATTCGAAATATTAATTCAATCAAGTGATAGATTTTTTATTGGTTATTATTTAGGAGCAGCAGCGGTTGGAATTTATAGTGCTGCATATTCGATTGCGTGTATCCCGGTATTTATTGTCGCAATTGTGATGTATATTCTTTATCCAACGATTTATAGGCTTTATGAAAACAATGATATAGAAAAATTAAAAATGTTTTTACAATATAGTTGGAAATATTTACTCTTATTATTAATTCCTGCAATATTTGGTTTATCCGTTCTATCTAGTTCTTTATTAACTCTATTAACCACTCCAGAATTTGTTCAGGAGGGAATATACATAATACCGGTTGTAAGTGTTACAAATATCCTTGTGGCATTAATAGCTATTTATGTGGGAATATTGACTATACGGAAAAAAAGTCACATTATTCTCGTGGCTAATGGTATATCAGTACTGATTAATATTATTTTGAATATAATACTTATACCAAAATTCGGAATTTTAAGTGCTGCCTTTACAACAGTTATTGCATATTTAACCCTTGTTTTTATTTGTTATCATGAATCACGATTTATTCGGTTCAATATGTCTTGGCTATTCTTAGGTAAAAGTATTTTTGCATCATCAATTATGGTGATTCCAATTTTATATATAGCGCCAAATTCGTTGTTATCAATTATTTTTAGTATAATTATAGGTACATTAGTTTATTTTTCAATATTATTCATCCTGAAGGGTTTTTCCAAACAGGAGATCCATTTTATTAAAAAATTTAGGGTATAGTACCATTTTAACTACCAACTCGTAAAGGAAATTACGATGTAGAAATAGTAAAAATATCATGTCAAAAATGCGAGGTTAAAAAGTTTACCTTCTTTCTAATATGAAGAGGAAATGTTCCTGGTGTAAATATGAGTTTACCCTACCGGTTTTCTCTCTATCTTACGAAAGATCGATGGTGAGAGAGCATCAGATGGTTCCTTCTGGAACAGAGCAGTCAGAACATCTCAGTAAGGACCGGATTTGAACGAAAATAGTTCTGCGAGCCCTTACAATTATCCGGACCGCTCTTACGAAAGATGTACCCGAGATCTCCTCGGGTATTGTTGAAGTGGACGAAACCTATCTTAGGGTCAATGGAAGAATAAACGAAGATCTGTCCGAGATCAGGGATCTAAACGAGGACAAGGTACATCGAAACAACAAGTTTTCGGAATCCTCTGTCGCAATGGTACGGTCTGGGTCGAGGTTGTTGATGACGTTGTAACTGAAACACTTCAACATCGCATCTCAAAAAAGTTTCAGCCGGTTCCATTATCTGTTCAGATTCCTGGAAAGCATAAAACGGCATCGCTTCGCGAGGATACGTTCAGCGTCTCGTTAATCACGGCGAAAAACAGTACAGCGATAGAAACGAAAACGGATCTCCGGATTCTATCGCAAAGAACTCTGACGATCATTCGATCCTCTTCTCTCTTTTCGAAGAAAATTAGTCGAAACCGTATTCTCTGTCCATACAAGAAAGTTCAGGGAATCCCTCAAAGCCCGAAACTACAGAAGTCAGATTAAGGAATTAAAAATCAAATTGATACTCTTCAACATCTCAAAAATTATTCACGCGATCTTGATCTGCATCAGTTCTGAGGTATTCCCCAGAGCCATTTCTTTATTGAATTATAGTGTAGGAATCAGTATCAACGTGCCCTTTGCACGTTGAGCTAACGGAATAAAAGAGAACACGTACTATTATTGCGGGCAGATATTTTTTTGATACCATGCAATCATCTCCTTTAATCCTTTTTTTACGGTATATTCCGGCGCATACCCAAATGCTTTCTGCGCTCGTTTGATATCGGCAAGTGAATCCCTGACATCACCGGTTCGTGGAGGTTCATATACCAGAGGCACGGTAATGCCGGTGATTTCCATGATCAGAGACGCAAGTTTATAGAGGTCAATCCGTTTGCAATACGCCACATTGAATACCCCCTGTGCATCACTCTCCATCGCCCGGATATTTGCCTGCACAACATCTTTCACATAGGTAAAATCCCGTGTCTGTCCGCCATCACCATAGATCGTGGGAGACTCGTGACTGAGTATTTTTGTAATGAATCTCGGGATCACAGCAGCATACTCGGATTTTGGATCCTGCCGGGGCCCGAAGACATTGAAATACCGCAGCGAGACTGTCTTAATTCCGTATATTTCATAAAACACCTTCAGGTAATCCTCCCCGGTAAGTTTGGATACCGCATAGGGAGAGAGGGGGTTAGGTGTCATATCTTCACGCTTGGGAAGTGTGGGGGTATTTCCGTAGACTGATGACGAGGACGCAAACAGGACTTTTCTCACGCTGCAGTCACGCGCTGTAATAAGAACATTCAGCGTACCGGTAACATTTGCTTCATTTGTTGCAAGAGGATATGCAATCGAACGGGGTACTGATGCAATCGCCGCTTCATGGAAAATCCCGTCAGCACCCTCAAAGATTTTTTTTAGCAAGGAGATGCTTGTGATACTGCCCTGCACAAACGTAACATTCTTTTTTTTCAGGAACGGCTGGATGTTCTCCATCTTTCCGGAAAAAAAATTATCAAAAATCACAACCTCGTGCTGCTGCTTTGCGAGTTCTTCGACAATATGCGAGCCGATAAAGCCAGCCCCGCCGGTTACAATATACTTCATGATACTATCCTCTGGATAAATTTCCTGAACTGCCCATAACCACCAAAGAGGATACCTGATTAATTTCAATAGAGATAATCATAAATTGTCACTAATACTATGAACAGATTATTATTTAACGGAGTAGCTTTAGCCTAAATTGTCAAAGTTACACGTTTGAAAAAATCAGGGGATCTCTTCTCAGATCAGGTGCTGTTCTTCGAATAGTTCCATACTCACTCGATGCATAAGTCCTGTGTGATAAACAAATGTAGGGGTACGACCACATCATAATCCTCACGCCGATTCACCCACCGAAGTGAGAGAAAATCTACGATAAGGCACTTCACCTTACAAGCGTTACTGGGGTTAGCGGGCTGTTTCGCGTCAGTGGTAATGATGAAGGAGACAGTAAAGCAACCGATTACCAGAACTATCGATTCGTTGAGGTCTGAGCGAGGGAAGAACGGATACCCCCTATTTATGTTCCAAACAAAATTATTATTTTGTTTTGACATCTTCAATATTTTCCATGCTTTAAATTCCATCGCTTAGGCAACCCTTCATTATGATAACGCCAAAACCAGGTATTAAATAATCATTAAAAATCTGAGAAAGGATCAAGGAAGGGACTGGGACGGTTCTTTTCAATATTTAAAGCCGATTTTTTATCATCTCAAATAAAAGAATCCATCAGACCCACAATTCTCTCCTTGCTCATGCGGGTTTACTGCGGGGGGTAGATCATAGGAAGACACACAATACCGTGAGTATTCCTGCCTGAATTCATTGTATCTGTGTCCGAGAATCTGATGTAGCGATAATGTTGAGCGGCCCTCCTCATGGTGAACGCTCTCTGGAAATACGTCTCTGTTTCAGAACTGTTTGCCCAGACTGACAATACTGCAACATTATTCTGTTTTCCGAAGTCAATGGCAAATGATGTTAATGATGTCAGGACCTGGGGATCATTATTCTCAATACAAATATCTACCAGCTTCATATGTTCTGTGTAGGTCTCTTTACACGTTATGAGATCGAATACCATGTATCCGGCAAGTGTTTTATCGCGCGATCGGTGGCATTGAATCACCACCCTCTTATACGATCTCCCTGAAGAAAAATAGAGCCAGTTCAGAGTTTTTTTGTCACGTGATAAAGCAATCGTACAGGTACTAAGATAAGGTTTCCATAGCCGATAAAAAGCATCATCACATGAAGTACAAAGAGATGAGGTATATGCTTCCTCAGGCAGAACACCCCCTCGAGATACAGGTTTTTGATGCAGATAAGCAATAATTAAAAACCCTGCTCTTCTATAAAACTCCCATAACTCAGGTACTTTTTGAAATCTATCGGTTAAAAAGAATTTTGAAATAAGAGTTTTCACCTTTTTTTTATCTAAAATATAGAAATATTCTTTTTGATTATGGGGGAGAATATGTGCTTCAAACTTATATTTATGTAAAATTTTCCCAAACGACTGATCATCCGCTTTGAAAAGGAAGAGAGATGCACTTTTCTGTTCTGTAAATTCATTGAAAAGGTGGAGGCTGAACTCACCACGAAACGATGAATCCACATACCAACTATTAGCGGCTGCAGCAATTCTCACTTCTCCATTAATCAGGAATTTTACCGGTATATTTCCCATGAAGCCAACAAGTGTCTTATCATTTTCAACGACCCATCCCCTCGGGAACTGCGGTATATAGGCAGGATTGCTTGTCCACCAAAAATCGAACAGATGTACCCAGAATTCTTTCGTTGTGATAGGAAACGACTTGGGTAAAAATTCCGTTAAGGGGATAATATCTTTATCTTCAACTTCCCGAACTTTTATCATTGATATCTACCGAGTTTCAACGAATTATTTACCCTGAAATAAGATTTTTAACTGGCATCTATTAGGTCTATTCCCTCTGGAACAGGGGATTAAAACCAGTCTTCAACGATTCTGTTACCATTATTTCAATCTATTTTCTACTAGAAAAAACTATATCAAACAATTTGCCTTAGTATATAATCACGTCTTAATCTATCTGAACCATTGTAAATGCGATACGTAAGGACTCATTCTGAACTCAACTCTACCGTTCCAACAGGGTTTTTTTATTACATTCGTCCGAGAACCAAAAATAAAATATAAAGCTGTTTATCTGATTAAATCAAGTAATATTCCAATGAAAAAACTGGTAATTTTAATATTTATCCTTATTTTTTTGATTCTTATCATATCAACTTCGAACGAACCAGATTATAGTTCATTAAAGAATGAATACATTAAGAACCACTCTGGACAGGCCATAATACCTTTTCCATGGGATCCCAGTACATCAAAAAAAGTCCTACCCTTTAATTATGAAATTCCTGCAGCACCCGGCAATACTTTTTCAATGACTGCGTGCCGAAATGAATTTGAACCCGCCTCTTTCATTATTAATGCCCAAAAAGATCTCTCCGGAATTACAATCATCGTACCAAATTTATATGATGCTCAAGGAAACAGTATCCCATCAGATGCGATAAATGTCCGAATCGTAAAGGCGTGGTATCAAGCTGATGACGATGGTGTTTACCTCAGTAATCCAGAACAGCGGTATCTCATCCCAGAATTACTCCTCAAAGATGACACTCTTATTAACGTGGATTATATAACCAAAACTAATTATCTCAGAGTTACAATAAATGATGTTGAGCAATATATTGATATCAGTAATCCTGCAGGTACATTTCCTTCAAATGCCCAAATTCACGATGCTTCATCCCTGCAACAATTTTCACTCAAGGCAAATGAGAACAAACAGATCTGGATAACAGTACATGTCCCAACCAATACATTCGCCGGGGATTATCACGGAAATATAACAATAAATGCTCCATCTGAAGCCCCGGTGACGATGAACTTTAGCGTTACCGTTCTACCATTCGATCTTGAACCATCACTGGTCGAGTATGGTCTTTATTATACAGGCGATTTATACCCACCCATTATTGGATTCAGTTCTGATAAAACCGCTGCCAATATGTTAATCGAATTACAAAATATGAAAGATCATGGTGTATTATATCCAACATTCTACCAGCACAGAAACGATGAGATTGATGCTGCACTTGATTTACGAGATACAGTCGGATTCCCAAAAGATAAAATCTATACTCTGGGTGGTGGATATTCACTTATCGAAAATACAACTGATACAGCCGGTCTTGCAACCATAGCAAACAATGTGAACCAGATGAGAGGTTATACCGAATCCCACGGATATACCGATACTTACTTCTATGGAATGGATGAAGCACAAGGTGATGTTTTATTATCTCAAAGACAGGCGTGGCAGACCGTTCATGATAACGGTGGAAAAATATGGGCGTCTGGACATGGTTATGAGTTAATAAAAATGGTGGATATTCTTGATACGAGTGTCGTAGCATATGAACTCATCCCGTCAGTGGCTGCACAATGGCATAGTAATGGAAAACGGATTCTATCTTATCAAAATCCACAGGTTGGGGTGGAGGATCCGGAAATTTACCGAAAAAATTATGGGTTTGCGTTGTGGAACGCCGGGTATGATGGGACGATGGCCTTTGCTTACCAATATGCTTATGGTGATATCTGGAATGATTTTGATGACGGACATTTCCGCGACCACGTATTTACCTATCCTACGAGCAATGGTGTCATAGACACAATCCAATGGGAGGGATGGCGAGAAGGTGTAGACGATACACGCTATGTGGCTTCTTTAATAAAAAAGGAGGGTAGTAATACATCAGTTAAGGCGATAGTTTCTAGTTCTTTGTCTCAAGGGGACAATATGACAACGATACGAGAAAAAGTGATCGCACAGATTCTATCCCTCACCCACTGAAGACTGAGGTATTTTGGAACTGAAAATCTTGATATCTGGATACATCAGGGAACAAAGTGGGGATTTGGGAATAATATGCTGAATTTTCTCATCGTTAAAAAAACATCTCTCGCAACAGCCTTTCTGGAATGAGGGGATCCGGAAATATTTTTTTAAAGGCTTTCATGAAACATCTTTGGGTGGTTAAACGAACATTTATCAGCCGATCCCAATATCTTGTGAATATTTAAATATTTTTTACTTTGCTTTCCTGGTGAGAAGCATTATTGGCGACATTCTCAATAACAACCTCTAAAAATGCTCATTAAAAAGGAATGCGAATAGGGGTCGCTTCATCTGCATTATATTTGATGAAAACATCTCATGATAGTTATTATCGCTTAATTTTATTTTGTTTTAATTTTGTATTGTATTATTGTAATTTATTAATGTATTATATTGATGCAAACTATTAAATATTTTCAAAGCTTTTTCAAAGCTACTACCCTTATTACGTATCTCTACAACTCGGAGGTTCGATGATTTAACTTGTAGAGGTTTGTGAATTTAATAGGGAAAGAAAATAAAAGGTAGAGACAATGAAAAAATATGCAATGTTATTATTTATGCTTACTATTTTGATTATTATTATACCAACAGTTCAAGCAGTTGATTATTCTTCATTAAAGATTGAATACATTAAGAACCATCCTGGACAGGCAATCATACCTTTTCCCTGGGATCCTATTACGTCAACAAAAGTCCTACCTTTTAATTATGAAATTCCTGCAGCGCCCGGCAATACTTTTTCAATGACTGCGTGCCGGAATGAATTTGAACCTGCCTCTTTCATTATTAACGCTCAAAAAGATCTCTCCGGAATTACTATCATTGTACCAAATTTATATGATGCTCAAGGAAACAGTATCCCGTCATCTGCTATAGATGTCAGGCTCGTTAAGGTATGGTATCAGGCATCCCAAGATCCTTATTATATGGATGTTCCCACTCCCGGGTATTATCTCACACCGGAACTCCTTCTCAAGGATGACAGTCTCATAACTGTGGATTATGTAACCAAGAGAAATTATCTTAAAGCAACCATAAACGGGGTTCAGCAATATATTGACATCAGCACTGTAGGCGCTACAGTTCCACAAACTGCAATTGTTAATGACACTAAAACATTACAACCGTTTTCACTCAAGGCAAACGAGAACAAGCAGGTCTGGATAACAGTACATGTCCCAACCAATACATTAGCCGGGGATTATTCCGGAAATATAACAATAAACGCTCCATCTGAAAATCCGGTGACCATGAGATTTAGTGTTACTGTTCTACCCTTTGATCTTGAACCATCACCTGTCAAGTATGGTCTTTATTATTGGGGTAATTTATACCCACCCATAATTGGAATCGGTTATCATAAAACCTCTGCCAATATGTTAATCGAATTACAGAATATGAAAGATCACGGTGTATTATATCCAACATTTCCCCAAAATGATAATGGATACCTCGAAGCAGCACTGAATTTACGAGATACGGTCGGATTTCCAAAAGATAAAATCTATCTTCCAAGTTCCTATATTTATATTGGAAATCCAACAGACGCCGCAGGTCTTGCAGATGTAGCAAATAAAGTGGTTCATATGAGAAATCATACCGAAGCCCATGGGTATATCAACACTTACTTCTATGGGATGGATGAAGCACAAGGTGATGTTTTTTTATCTCAAAGACTGGCGTGGCAAACCGTTCATGCTAATGGCGGAAAAGTATGGGCATCGGGTCATGGTTATGAATTAATAAAAATGGTAGATATTCTTGATGTGGCTGTTAAGGCATACGCACTCGTTCCAGCAGAGGCTGCACAATGGCATAGTAATGGAAAACAGATTTTGTCCTATGCAAATCCGCAGGTTGGGATCGAGAATCCGGAAATTTACCGTAAAAATTATGGGGTTGCGTTGTGGAACGCAGGGTATGACGGGACGATGGACTTTTCTTACCAATATGCTTATGATGATATCTGGAACGATTACGGCACACATTTCCGCGACCATGTATTTGTTTATCCAACAACCAATGGTGTCATTGACACAATCCAATGGGAAGGATGGCGAGAAGGTGTTGATGATACTCGCTATGTGGCTTCTTTAATAAAAAAGGAGGGAAGTAATACATCAGCCAAGGCGATAGTTTCTAGTTCTTTGTCTCAAGGGGACAACATGACAACGATACGAAAAAAAGTGATCGCACAGATTCTTCCCTCTCAGGTCAACCAGGCTCCGGTGCTTGCCTCTATTGGGAATAAGACTATAGGACCAGGAAACCTCCTGACCTTTACCATAAGTGCTACTGATCCGAACGGCAAC
>Ga0209254_10000175_pt1 | contig 44890 bp, 47 predicted proteins | sample FrelakmetDIP11DI_FD_187148 | JGI IMG/M metagenome (GOLD analysis project Ga0209254, IMG submission 187148) | Freshwater lake sediment microbial communities from the University of Notre Dame, USA, for methane emissions studies - DIP11 DI (SPAdes)... | ecosystem: Environmental > Aquatic >... | reverse complement strand
GGAGATGGTATGGGGGCTCATCCCCTCGTGGACAAAGGACCCGGCAGCCGTCCGTCATGCCATCAATGCCCGTGCAGAAACCCTTGCAGAGAGACCTTCCTTCCGGCATTCCCTCCAGAACCGGCGCTGCCTGGTCCCGGCAAGCGGGTTCTATGAATGGAAAAGATCAGGGAAAACGTCCCTGCCCCACTATATACACCGGAAGGATGATGCCCTCGTTGCCCTCGCCGGGTTGTACGATCTCTGGAGATCACCGGATAATACGGTGAAAAAGACCTTTGTGATCGTTACTACGGAGCCTAACACCCTTGTTTCCCGCTACCACGACCGGATGCCGGCAATCCTCCGGCCGGAAGACGAAGAGACCTGGCTTCTCCAGCAGCCGCTTGACGCGGAGACCCTCCGGAAGGTACTCACCCCGTATCCGGCAGGTGAACTTGAGGCCTATGCCGTATCCCGGAAAGTCAATGATCCTGCCAGTAAGGGAGCAGAGCTCATCAGGAAGACCGGGGGAGAGACCCTCCCGGTCTGAATCAGGAACGACCGGAAAGTTCTCGCAGTCTCTGTTTCACTTCTTCGACGTGGCCGAAGACCTTCACCTTCCGCCATATTGCTGCTATGTTTCCCACAGGATCGATGAGGAAGGTACTTCGCTCGATGCCTGCGATAGATGAAATCAACGGCACATCCTTCCAGACACCGTACGAGCGAAGTACCGTATGGTCTGCATCAGAGAGGATCCTGAACCGGAGGTTCTGTTTCTCGGCAAATTTCCTGTGGCTGTCAATAGTATCGGCACTCACCCCGATAATGACAGCCCCGAGACCGGCAAATTCATCGACACCATCGGAGAATCCACGGGCTTCAAGGGTACACCCCGGGGTATTGTCCCGGGGATAGAAGTAGAGTACCACCCATCTGCCGGAGAGATCGCTCAGGCAGCATTGCTTTCCCTCTGCATCCGGGAGGCAGAAGGAAGGAGCGGATTTCCCGAGCAGGGTATCATCAGATCGTTCTGACATGGAATACCTCCAGGAAAGGAACGCTGAACCAGTAAAAAAGGATTGGGATCTCGTATTGCGGTGTGGCCTGCCCGACCGGGCAATCTTTCTTTTACCCGGCCCTGCCGGACGAACACCCGGTTGTCACCGTTCCCGTCGTGCGGAGGAGGGGGACGACCGGGACATGAGAGCAGCCTCTGAAAATACCCTGCTCTGTGGTAGAAAAGACCATGAATGGGGCAAACCCGGATATCATGGAGGGAGAGGTGAAAACCTCTCCCGGAAGGGTCTCAGCGGTTGAGCGAAGCTCCCCAGATGGTGTGCTCGTACCGCTGGGCCATCTCTGATCCCCGATTACAGAAGAATTTGTACTTCAGGCCGACCTGTTTTGCAAGCGGGCACTGCGGACAGTTACATCCTTTCTCCTCAGAGATACACATGAAGCTCTTACCTGTGACGCAGAAGAGTTTCTCACCGGCTTTCTGGGCGCAGGTGTTGTAGCTCGGACAGCCCGGGCAGGGGCATTTTGATTTGAAGTCAGCGATGAGATCAGCCTGTTCCTTCGGGCTCTTCTTCTTTACATCAGCCATGGTCTGTTCAAAGGTGTCCATTGTTTCACCACATGCAGGAAATGAATAAAGGAATTGATATATTTTTCTACCACGATTAAACCATAAATCAGGTCCATTTCAGGGAAGAATCATCAGTGCAATCATCCTGATACAACGGGATGAGGGTATCACAGGTGCAACCGTCTCTCCCTAATTATCAGATATTTCTGAAATGGTATCAGATGATTACCGGATTTATTACGGTAACGAGGTGTTCCCATTCAGGCACGGGGTCTCCGGCGATGTCGGTGCTATTGATGTCAGGTCTGGATATTCCGCTATTATTTTCCCTTTCTGATGAACCCGAAAGGATCCCGGTGATTAAAGAGGAGTGATGACCGTTTCCCGGGAAAAACCCCGTCGGCAACCGATTTGATCTCCTCCACTGAATAGAACGCCCTGGGAAGATATTGCCGGATTGCCGTGATCACTTCATCAAGATCCTGGCGTTTGATGACCGAGAGGATGATCTTCACCTTCCCTTTCGATCCTTCACCGTCAGCAACAGTTACCCCGAAGCTCCGCTGGCGCAGGTATGCTACGAGAAGCAGCACGTCCTCCGGAGAAATAACCCGGACCACGACCGTGCCAAGCGAGAGCCGTTCCTCGACCTTCATACCGATAAAGGTACCGGCCGCAAATCCTGCCCCGTAGGCGATGTAGGAGGCAACATTGGTGACATTGTTCATCACCTGCCCGATGGCAACAAGCCAGATGATCACTTCGAAGAAACCGATGACCGGGGCAATGTATTTGAGACCTTTTGCAATGAAGATGACCCGGAGGGTCCCGAGGCTCACATCACAGATGCGGAAGGAGAAGATGAGGAGCGGAAGGACCACCCAGGCAAAGAAATCAGCAGATGTAGTCAGGTCTGTCATTTCCAGTCCTTTTCGTGGTTATCATATTTCTGTTGGGAGACAGTGGTCAAATAACCAGCCGTTTGGTGATACGGGCATACGCTGAAGGCGGGAGGTTGCGCCTTGTTCTGGCTTCCCCCTTTCCCTCACCGCTTTGAGTCAAGGATCTTCCGGATCGCTTCCTTCCGCTCTTCTGCTGGCACCATGCGGTGCGGAAACTGCTGTTCGAATACCGGTTTCTCCTTCCGGTAGAACAGTCCGAACGGGATGGGTGAATCACTGTTGTAGTTCCATTCCTCTGCCTTCCGGCATGCTGCCCCGAAGTCAGCGGGGTCATGCCCGGACAACTCATATCCCTGCCGGTCATAGAGGGCACTGACATTGAAGTAGCTGGCACAGATCTGGAGGACATCGATGAAGGCAAACCCCCCGTGCTTCAGTCCCGCAAGGATTAGCCCCTGCAGCTGGGGCATCTTCCGTGAGGTCCCCCTGGCAATGAACCCGGCCCCGCTGGTCAGCATCAGGGCCAGGGGATTGAAGGGTTCCTCAACGGTACCCGATGGAGTCGACCGCCCTCTGAAGCCCAGCGGCGAGGTCGGGGTATACTGGCCGGTGGTGAGGCCGTAGACGCGGTTGTTATGGACAATCACGGTGATATCGGAATTCCTCTTTGCAGCAAAGACCAGGTGATCGAGCCCCTCGGCGTAGACATCCCCGTCGCCAGCACAGCAGAGGACGGTGAGGTCCGGGTTGGCCAGTTTGATCCCGGTTGCAACCGGGATCGTCCTGCCATGGATGGAGTAGAAGCTGTTGATGTTCAGGTAGTCGGCCATCTTTGCATGGCAGCCGATACCGGTCACCAGCACAAGAGTCTCCCTGGGGACCCCCCCGTCCACGAGCTCCTGGATGGCGTTTCGGAGGGCAAACTGGATGGTGAAGTTCCCGCATCCCGGGCACCAGGTATTCTGTGCCCCGGTGATCAGGGTCTGCTCGGCCATTATGTCACCTCAGCAAGCCTGCGGGCAAGTTCATCGACCGTGAAGGGGCGGCCGTCGTATTTCCGGATTGCGGCATCGGTGATGATCCCGTAACGGGCACAGAGCATCTGGAGCTGCCCCGTGGCGTTCTCTTCAACCGCAACCAGTTTTTTTACCCCGGAAAGAGCGTCCCTCAGTGCTTCAGCCGGGAACGGTGAGAGCACAACCGTCTGGACTACCCTGAAACTACGGTCGCCTGCCACTTCGCGGCAGACCGGAAGGGTTGAACCCCAGCAGAGGAGAGCTGTCGCTGCGTCCCTTGTGCCGTGAACCATGACCGGGTTGAGTGCATCGGTCTCCTGCCTGAGTGTTGCAGCCTTCCTGAGACGTTTTTCAGTCATCAGCCGGGTCATATCAGCCCGTTCCGTGGAGATACCCGCTTCATCGTGGACATAGCTGTTCACCTTGACCACCGAACCGGGGACCGGCGGGGATCGCATCGGGGAGATACCGGTATCCGTGATGGCATACCGATGGTATGGTCCCTCTTCAGATACCGGCGGCGAAGCCCCGGAAACCGGGACAGAATGTGCCTCCTCCCCAAGCGGCGTGATACCCTCACAGAGGGTCTTGTCAACGAGAATAATCGCAGGTACCTGGCATTTCCATGCAAGGGACAACGCGAGGGATGACCAGGTACATGCCTGGGCGTTGTCTCCCGGGGCAACCACCAGCCGGGGGAACTCTCCCTGCCCGGCATGGAGCATGAAATGAAGGTCGGTCTGCCCGGTATAGGTGGGAAGACCGGTACTTGGCCCGGTCCGCTGTCCCATGACCACGACCACCGGGACCTCGTTCATCCCGGCCATGGAGAAGCTCTCGGTCATCAGGCAGAACCCGCCGCCAGAGGTGCCAACCGCAGCCTTCTTTCCGGCATAGGCAAGCCCCTGGGCCATCAGGATCACGGCGATCTCGTTTTCCGGGTGGACAACGGTGAGGGGATACTCTTCTGCAACACCGGCAAGAAAGTGGAGGAGGTTTGAGGTCGGTGTCATGGGGTACGCGACAAAGGCCTCAAGCCCGCCCTGCAGGAGGCCGATCCCGATTGCTTCATTTCCTGACAGGAGGGGCAACGGTTCGTTCTTCCCCGGCTCAAGCGTCGGTCCGGGTTTCACCGCGTCAAATCCCCTGCGGGCGATGACCAGGTTCTTCTCCAGCCCTTTTGGTATCTGCCGGCGGAGCACTTCTTCAAGGACACCAAAGGGTATTCCTGCAGCTCCACAGAAGGCCCCGATGATACAGGAGTTTCCCATGACCCCCGGCGCCTGCTCCTCCTTCAGGATATCCTGTACCGGCACCCCCTGCCCTTCTGCAGCAGCCCGGTTGCTGTCATAGATCACTACCGTGGTATCGTCCATCAGGTCACGGTGGAGATCGATCGAATCCTGGTTCAGGGCCAGGATGATATCGCACCGTTCCCGCAATCCCCCGACCGGATGGTCTGCAGCCCGGGTGATGGTAAAGTTATGCCCTCCCTTGATGAGCGACGGATAGTCAAAGTACATGTAGGTAGAGTATCCCATCCTGTTGAACAGGTGGGACACGAGCAGCCCGGCGCTGTTGATACCGTCACCAGCCCTGCCTCCGACAAGAACCGAAAGGTCAGCCATTTTCTCCTCCTACCACTCTGGTATCCCGGCAAGGTATTAACGATTCCGGGGAGGAGGTTTCTTTTTTTTAAAAAAATCGATTCTTGTGATTATTTTCTCTTTTTTGCTGCACTGCGGATATGTTCTGCCTCTTCATGATCTTCAATCCGCATCAGGAACGTCCCGTAACAGGGCTTGGTATAGGGAAATGTAACCATGTCACCATCGAGCCCTATGGATATGGGGGGAACCCCGATGACCGGCTTCTCAAAGATCCGGAATCCGGGCTGGACGTCGTAGTATTCCGGGCAGTGGGACCGTACATAATCCCTGCATTCCCTGAAGCTGGCACCTTTGAGGACAATCTCGTATTTCAGAGATTCGATACAACCCATGGGAGCACCTCATCGATCTTGTTCTTGAGCGGCAGGGGATTGTGCACTGCCTTGACCGCAATCTTTTCACAGGGGAACTCGATGGTGGCTGCCACTTCCTGGAAATGTTCGCCGTAAATAAGTGCAATCACCGGCGCACCGGTGATGGCCTGGACCGTTGCCGCATAACTGACCCCTGAGTCGTTATGGATGAACACGAAATGGTAGTCAAACTGCCGTTTCCCTGCAGCAATATCATCGATATACCGGTCAAGGTCGATCACCTCCCCGATATAGTGCCGGTCCGGATCCGAGACTTCGGCATTCAGCCGTGCCGCCCGGTTCCCGGCAATGGTGGGTAGTATGCCCTTCTTTTTCAGGAGGCTGGCCAGGTAGAGGGCAATCCCGGTCTGGATCGGGACCTGCGGGCATCCGAGAACCAGCACTGCACTTTTACCAGCCGTCCCTTTCTCTGCGCTCATCTTCACTACTACCTTGCGCACAGCCCCTCAAAGGGTTTTCCTGTCCCTGTTTCCGCCCGGTTGTCAGGGGTACCCCAGGTCCCGGACTCTCTCCGGATGGGTGTAAACAGTGAACCGGTCCCCCCGCGAGAAACAGATCAGCGTAATCCCGAGATTTTCTGCAGCAGCAATCCCTCTGTCGGTTGAAGCTGCCCGGGAGATGACGACGGGGATACCGGCATGGGCATATTTTATCACCATATCCCGGGGCTGCCTTCCGGTACAACCGACCACGCAGGATGAGAGGTCAATCCCGTTTAGCACACCGTAGCCGATCACCTTGTCGACCGTGTTATGCCTCCCCACGTCACTCGCCCGTGCCAGGATCCTGCCTTCCCTGGCCAGGACTGAACAGTGTACCCCGCCGGTTTCCCGCCAGAGATCGGTGACAATCTCCCCGGTGATGGAGAATACGTCTGCCATGGTGATTGAACATCCGGATTGCACCGGGTCGGGATCCGTCCTGATAAATTTCACCGATCCAGTCGTCGCAATCTCCCGTTCAAGGGAACCTTCGACCGGTGCAGTTACCCGGATCTCCTGGCCGTGCACAGAGACCTTTTCCACGCTTTTTGAGAGACCCTGGCAGATGACAAAACCCGCTCCGAGTTCTCTCAGATTTTCCCCGCTTGCCACCAGGTCGATGAAGCGGACATCGTTCAGGAAGAGCGTGAACCGCTCCTCCCGCACCACGGTATCATCGAGAGGGGATACGCGGTCTCCCCTGACCTGGATCCCGGTGAACTTCAGCTTGGTCATGGGTGGATCTCATCCCCGAGCCACTGGAGGTAGGGGGGGTATCCCCCGGTAATTGGCAGGACAATCATCTCCGGAAGTTCGTAGGAGTGGAGTGCCGCTATTCTCCCGATTACCGTGTCCACCCTGTCCCGGACCGTCTTGATGATCAGGAGCTGTTCCCGGTCCTGGCAGAGATCCCCCTTCCACCGGTACACTGATGTCACACCGGTGATATTAACACAGGCGGCAAGATGTTCCTCGACAAGAGCCCTGGCAATGACCGGTGCCTCGGATTCTCCTGCGGTGGAGAGAATGATGACTGGTTCAGGGTTCATGGATCTCCAGCTCCGTAGACCTCTATTCACGTCCGGGAGATTTTACTCCTTCGGTTGATCTTCCTCCTGCAGGTCACCTTAATGTGTTTCCGGAGAGTATAGCTACCCGCATGTACGCGGAACGTATGGGAGAGCTTCCCCCTTACCTCTTTGCACGGATCGATGAGCTCAAGGCCGCAAAACGGGCATGCGGTGTTGATGTGATCGATCTCGGGGTGGGGGACCCTGACCTCCCCACCCCCCCCCATATCGTGGAAGCACTCTGCCAGGCCGCACGCGATCCGCTGAACCATCACTACCCCTCGTATGCCGGAATGGAAGAGTACCGCGTTGCGGTTGCAGACTGGTACAGGAGCCGGTTCGGGATCAGCCTCGACCCCGGGCGTGAGGTTCTTGCCCTGATGGGCTCAAAGGACGGGATAGCCCATATCCCTGAAGCATTTGTCAACCCCGGGGACTATGTCCTTGCGCCGAGCCCCGGCTACCCGGTCTACCGGACTTCGACCCTCTTTGCCGAGGGCAGGGTCTTTGAGATGCCGCTCCGGAGGGAACGGGACTTCCTGCCGGACTTCTCTGCAATCCCCGCTGATGTGGTCCGGGGGGCCCGGCTGATGTTTCTGAATTACCCGAACAATCCCACGTCGGCGGTCACGATCCCGGGGTTTTTTGAGGAGGCGGTAGACTTCGCCGCTGATAACGATATCATCATAGTCCACGACAATGCCTATTCTGAGATATCCTTCGATGGCTACCGGGCCCCGTCGTTTCTCTCCACCCGGGGGGCCCTTGATGTCTCCATCGAGATGCACTCCCTCTCCAAGACCTATAACATGACCGGGTGGCGGATTGGCATGGCCTGCGGAAATGCCCGGATCATTGCCGGCCTCGGAAGGGTAAAGACCAATGTCGATTCCGGAGTTTTTGACGCTGTGCAGCGAGCCGCAGGTGCCGCCCTTGCCGGTCCCCAGGACTGCGTGAGGGAGGCCTGCCGGATCTATCAGGACCGGCGGGATGTCCTGGTAACAGGTCTTCGCTCCCTCGGTTTTGAGGTCTCATCCCCGAAAGCCACCTTCTATGTCTGGATGCCGGTCGATGACTGCATGACCTTTGCCACCCGCCTCCTCGATGAGGCCGGAATCGTGGTTACCCCGGGAATTGGGTTCGGGAGTGGGGGGGACGGCTATGTCCGGTTTGCACTCACCCGGTCATCAGAACGGATCCGCGAAGCACTTGCCCGTATGAGGGGGATTGCCTGGTGAACCTTCCGCAGAACCTGACCATCCGGAACGACCACCTCTGGATCGGGCAGCATGACACCGTGGAGCTTGCACGGACCTACGGTACTCCCCTCTATGTGACCGATGAGGACCGGATTACCTGGAACTACGAACAGTACGTAAAAGCCCTGACTGCGCTCTATCCCCGGACACGGATCCTCTATGCAGCCAAGGCAAACGGGAACCTTGCAGTACTGCGACTGCTCTCCCGCCTGGGTGCGGGCGCTGATGTCTTTTCTTCTGGTGAACTGCAGCTGGCTCTCGCTGCCGGGATGGCTCCGGAGGGTCTCCTCTTCAACGGAAGCTCAAAGAGCCATGGTGATCTCTCCCTTGCCGTAGATACGGGGGTCACGGTCTCGGTAGATTCTCTCGATGAACTCCGGCAGCTTGACCAGGTGGCAGGGGCACTTGGAAAGACCGCACGGATAGCATTCCGGGTGAACCCTGCCCTGGAAGTCCCGACCCACCCGAAAATTGCCACCGGTCTTGCTACCAGCAAGTTTGGTATTGCCCATACCCTCATACCCGCCGCATACCGGGAAGCCCTCTCCTGCCGGAATATCGACCCTGTTGGCATCCACTGCCATATCGGCTCCCAGATCCTGTCAGCTGAGCCGTTTACCCGGGCCTGTGAGGTTATGGTGCAGATAGCGGCAGCGGTCACCGATATCGGCGTCCGCCTCGAGTTCATCGACCTCGGCGGGGGACTTGGTATCCCGTATCACCGGGGGGAGGGGGAGACAGGGCCGACTCCTGCCGATTACGCACAGGCAGTGGTACCGGTATTCAGGGAGGGTATTGCAGCAGCAGGGATCAGCCCCGAACTCTGGGTGGAACCAGGGCGGTCGCTCGTTGCTGATTCGACCATCCTTCTTTCCGGCGTCAATTCTGTCAAACCCGCACACCGGAACTTTGTGAACGTCGATGCCGGGTTTAACCTGCTCATCAGGCCGGCCATGTATGACGCCTGGCATGAGATCATCGCGGCAAATAAAGCCGGATCACCGGCCACGGTCCTGTATACCATCGCCGGCCCCATCTGTGAAACCGGTGATATCCTGGCCAGGGACCGGATGCTCCCGGAACTTACTGCCGGAGACATTATCGCCATTCTCGATACCGGGGCTTACGGGTTTGCCATGTCTTCACAGTACAACAGCAGGCCCCGGTGCGCTGAAGTGCTTCTGAGCCGGTCACGGGCTGCCCTCATGCGACGGTCCGAAGAGCTGAAGGACGTGATGGCGACCATGCAGGTCCCGCCCTGGCAGGGTCCGCCCTAGGAGCCGCTGGAGAGTCACCTGCCGTGCAGTTTCACTATGCTCTCGTTGATGACCTGGTCAGCAAAGAAGAATTTGAACGGCGGGTAGAGGAGAAGATGCTGGAGTGCGGAGATCTCCTTGATGAGGTCACCGCTGCGATGGTGGTGGTGCAGGAGCTCGGGCGCTCCCATGTCAAGATCAGCGGGCTGTCCGGCAGCTCGAGCCTCTTTTCCTTTTTCGGCAGGGTCATCTCTGTCTCTCCGGTCAGGGAGTTTACCCGGCAGGATGGCGGGACGGGCTGGGTTGCCCATCTCATCCTTGCCGATGAGACCGGGCAGGTACGGACAGTTCTCTGGGACGAGAAGGCCGCTGCGGCTGCCGAGATCGAGCCCGGTGATGTCCTCGAGATCATCGGGAAGCATGCAGCCCGGCAGCATCATGACATCGTAGTACTTGCCCTGCGGAAATCACCCTGTGAAATCGAATGCGGGACAACCGTTGAGTCCCGGTTTGCCCCTCCTGAAAGGAAAGATGTTATCGTAACCGTGCTTCTCCTTGAAGAGCCACGGGCAGTTACCCGGCGGGACGGATCTACGGCTCAGCTGACAGAAGGCTGCGTTTTCGATGGCGAAACTACAGCCCGGATCGTGAACTGGGAACCGGGCCTGCATGCGGATATGACGGAAGGAGCTACGATCCGGGTTACCGGGGCGCTGGTAAAGCCCCGGAATTCAGGGAGGGAGTACGTGGCTGATGAACGGAGCTCAGTCACCATGGCGGAATCCGGACTTCCCTTCCGGTTCAGCAGGCTTACGGATGTCCGTACAGCAGGGACCTGGTCGGTCGAGGGCACTGTCCTTTCACTGCAACCTGCACGGGCGTTCTCAACCCGTGACGGGAGGCCCAGCCATGTCCGGAACCTGGTTATTACCGACGGGACGACGGATCTCAGGGTAGTTGTCTGGGGGAACCGGGCGCTGATACCCCTTGTCCCCGGGGATCACATCACGCTCTATAATGGCACGGGCAGGGCGGGAAAGCAGGGGGGGCTTGAACTTCATATCGGGGGAAACGGGTTTATACGGGTGGCTGTCAAGGGAAAAGAGGTAGAGATCGAGATGGATGGGACCGTTATTGTAACCCGGGAGGGGACATTCCTCGACAACGGGAGTGAACGGTACCTGCTTTCCGGAGATCACCCGCACGGCCACGAAATCCGGGTGCGGGGGCTCCTTGCCGGCGACCGGATTACACCGGTTTCTGTCGAGGAGAGAGTGATGGACCCTGCAGCGTTCCTGGCCAGTGTGGCCAGGCTCACCGGCTGCAATGCCCCGGGCAATACTTTCACGCTGCATGGCCGCCAAGATATATGATAGGGAACAGTATGCTCTCTCTGTCAAAGGTGACAACACGCTATGACCAAAGGACCCCTGGAACTTGAAGATCTCCCTGGCGTCGGCCCTACTACCGCAGAGAAGCTCCGCGAAGCCGGGTTCGTCACCGTGGAGAGTATTGCCACCGCCTCTCCTGCCGAGCTTGCAGAGACCGCAGAGATCGGTGAATCGGCTGCAAAGAAGATGATCAAATCAGCCCGTGAACTGGTTGAGATCGGGGGATTCAGGACCGGGAAAGATGTTTTTGAGCAGCGGAAGGAAGTCCGGAAACTCAGGACCCGGGTCCCTGAACTTGACGACCTCCTGGGAGGCGGGATGGAGACCCAGGCCATCACCGAGCTGTACGGCGAGTTCGGTTCAGGGAAAAGCCAGATCGTCCACCAGATGGCAGTCAATGTCCAGCTGCCGGAAGATGAGGGCGGCCTGAACGGGAGTGCCATCTACATCGATACCGAGAACACCTTCCGCCCTGAACGTATCGAGCAGATGGTCATCGGCCTTGGTATCGATGCCGACCCCCAGGAGTTCCTTGAGAACATCCATGTTGCCCGTGCTCACAGCTCAGATCACCAGATGCTGATGATGGATACAGCACGGGAGCGGGCTGCCGAACTCCGGACATCTGACAAACCGGCCAAGATATTTGTCATTGATTCACTCACCTCGCACTTCAGGGCAGAGTATGCAGGGCGGGGGACGCTTGCCACACGCCAGCAGAAGCTGAACCGCCACCTCCATGATCTCTTCAAACTGGTTGATGACAACAACGCCGTGGGACTGGTCACGAACCAGGTACTCTCCAACCCTGCGGTATTCTTTGGCGACCCTACGAAACCCATCGGTGGAAATATCGTTGGGCACACGGCAACCTTCCGTGTCTACCTGCGGAAGAGCAAGGGGGGTAAACGTATCGCCCGTCTGGTAGACAGCCCGAACCTCCCGGAAGGGGAAGCACCATTCATGGTAGAGGAAGCAGGACTCAAATCGTGTTAAAAGCGCTGATCACTGATATCGACGGCACCATAACCGACCGGCACCGGAGGATTCATACCGGTGCCATCTCTTCTCTGCGGACCCTCTGTGACCAGGGTATTGAAGTGGTACTGGCCAGCGGGAACACCGCCTGCTTCATGGATGCCCTCTCAAAGATGATCGGAACCCAGGGAAGTTTTGTTGCCGAGAATGGCGGTGTATACCGGGCAGGATACACCGGAGATCTGCGAATACTGGGGAACCAGTCAGTGGTCAGGGAAGCACTTGAGACCGTTATCGGGTTTTACCGGCAGAAAGGTGTAACACTCGACCTGTACAGTCCCACCTACCGTTTCGCCGATCTCGCATTCGCTCGGACGGTCCCTCCCGAAGAAGTACGCGGAATTGTCAGGGACTATCCGGTCGAAGTGCTGGATACGGGGTTTGCCATCCACCTCCAGTCACGGGGAATCAGCAAGGGTCTTGCCTTCATCACACTCGCAGCAGAGCTCGGTCTCGATCCTTCTGAGTTCCTGTCAGTGGGGGATGCAGAGAATGATATCGAACTCCTCAAATATGCAGGAATCGGTGTGGCGGTCAGAAATGCGCCGGACCCCTTAATCGCAGCTGCAACCTGGGTCACGGAAAAAAAGTACGGTGACGGGTTTATCGAAGCCCTCGACCGGTATATGCCTTATTTCCTGGAAAGGTAGCGGTCTACGACGATATAATCCTTGACGTCCTTGACCGCTTCAAAGGTAATGAACAGGCGATCCCCTTCTACCCGGTGTCCGGTTGTATCGTAGGAAGGATCAGGGTAGATAATCATATCCACGACCTGCCCGGTCTCAAAGTCCACGATAAGGTTCTTGAGGGTGCCGATCACCTTTCCTTCATTGGTGACTATCTTTTTCTTGGATAGGCTGCGGGCTAACACTCTGGCCATAAGAGAACTGTTGTGGTATTAATATTTAAATATGTTTAAAAAACCTCCGGAGGGGTAGCAGTTCAAAAAACAGGGCCCGGATTGTGAGAGAATTGTGAGGAAACCATCCCGGAGCCTGCGATGCCGGGTGACAGTATCTTCCCTGGTGCACGGTTATTCTGGCGGATCAATTCCTGCAGACCCCCGGTTCATAAATAAACCCTCAGAGCGAAGGAAACTGCCTGAGGATATCAGACTGGGTCAGAATTCCCACCGGGCGATCGTCTTCCATCACCATGAGCCTCCCGATCTCCCGTTCCTTGAAACGCCCGATCACCTCAAAGAGCTGTACCGTGGAGGGCACTTTCACCACATCGGTGGTCATGATTGCTGAGACCTTCCTGGTGAGGGGTGTTTCATCCCCGATGGCCTTCGCAATATCGCTCATGGTCACGATGCCGATCAGAACATCCCCGTTCATGACCGGTGCTCCATGGATATGATGCTGGTTGAAGATGCGGATTGCCTCGATTATGGTGGCGTCCTGCGGGAGGGTGATGAGCGGGGTGCTCATGTAGTACCGGATAGGCTTCTTGGGAAGCGAGATCATCTCATAGATTGAGATCAGCAGGGTCTGGGATATCTCATCCTTTCCATAGACCTCACCGCGAATCAGCAGTTTGTTGACCGGGGTGGGTCCGATAGTGATACTGTCCCCGATCTCAAAAGGCCGTACGCTCCCGATGACCCTGACATTTGCCTGGCAGATGTCAGGGTGGCAGAGCGTGGTAAAAGCGATCTCCACCACCTTGACTCCGATGATCACCTCCCCCTCCCGGGATATCTGCACATCATATTCGCCGTCAGAGATGCCGAGGTTCAGCTCCCGGTATGCCATAGCCGTGGGATTGTAACCCCCCTTCGGTCCGGGGATTCCATCGACCAGGCCGACAGCCTTGAGCGCCTGCATCTGGTTCCGGACCGTGCCCGGATTTCTCCGGATGACCTCCGCAATCTCTTCACCCTTAACAGGATGGGAATGCTGATGATAGAGGGTGATGAGCGTAATCAGGATATCCTTCTGGATGAGGGATAAATCCATAATGGTTTATCATCTGGTTTTGCATATATATTGATTGGGTTGAATTCCGGTGGAGTTTGAAAAAATCCCCACGGTACCGACCGCCGATGAGATTCTCGACCGGTGTTTCCGGCGGGCTGCATCCAAAATGCGACTCAAACGGAATAAGGACCGGGCAAACGAAGAATTCGTACGGGCAACGAGCCAGGCGATCCATCACCGGCTCGTCAGCGTCATGCAGTCCTTTCCTGAACTGAATGAACTGCCTCCGTTTTACCGGGATGTCGTTGATATCCTGTGGGGAATCGAGCGGGTGAAAAAGTCACTTGGTGCCGTGGGCTGGGCGGCACGATGGGCCCGGACGCATGGCCCGGGTCTTGCCTACCAGACACGAAGGTCCGACAATCCCCCGGTCTTCAGGAAGAGGGCTGTAGCCCGGCTCTCTTCCGTAGTACACCAGATCGATGATGATCTCAGGTTCCTCAATGAGATGCGAAATGTCCTGCGGAAACTTCCCCACGTGGATGATGAATTCACCGTGGTTATCGCTGGATATCCCAATGTCGGAAAGTCATCATTTATCCGGCTTGTCTCATCTGCAGACCCTGAAATTGCGTCCTACCCGTTCACCACCAAAGGGATTATTGTTGGTCACCGGATGGTGAGTGATGAGCGGATGCAGTTCATCGATACTCCCGGCCTGCTGGACCGTCCTCCCGAAGACAGGAATCCCATTGAACGACAGGCCCTGACCGCCATCATCAATCTTGCCGATGTCGTGCTCTTGATCCTTGATGCCAGCGAGCATTGTGGATACCCCATCGAGGAACAGATCCGGCTCCTCCATGTCATTGAGACGCTGGTTGAAGTCCCCCTCGTTGTCGCGGTAAACAAGGCAGACCTGGTCTATTTTGACGGCTACCTCAACATGTCCACCGAGAACGGGGAAGGAGTAGATGAGGTTCTTGAAACCCTCCTTCATTACCAGAGCCGGTTACACGAGGAAAGAAATCCCGTAGCCTGCTAAGAATCCTATAATCGCCCCGCCATTGATGGGGGGGAGCCCGGCCTGGGGTTTTCCTTTCTGGACAACCGTCATCAGGAGGGTGAGGCCGATGACCGAACCGATCATTGCGCCGAGGGCGGGCAGGATCCCGTGGGCAGTGTGCAGAAAAAAATATGCAGAAACCACCAGGATTGAAGGCATAATCAGGTCCCCCATCCCGATGACAAAGGCTGCACGTTCACCACCGCTGATATCGCCGATTCCTTCCCTGATGTAACTGTAGCCCCGGCGTTTGGGAACGATGAAGAGAATCGGTGATTTCATGTCGATCACCCCTTCAGCGAGGGTGATCATGTGCTTGGTCTTGTAGACCGAGATGGCATCGTAGACCATGAGGATGACGAGAAGGATAATGACCGGCAGTACCGTCAGGGAGATGCCAAAAATTGAGGCTGCACCGGCAGCGATCAGGATGCCGAATGTATCGATGATATACCATTCCGGGTAGAGATAGAGGAGCACTGTTGAGAAGAGGGAAAGTGCAAGCGTGATTCCGATAATGCCGGGGATGTATCCGATGAAGTACACCGTGATCCCGGCAAAGATGTAGATGAAGGTGAAGAAGATGGAGAGCCCGATGATGATGGTGATAAATTTTTTCCACTTGTACCTGAGGAGAAGGAGCAGAAACGCGGTGAAGGCGAGGAGGATGACGATGAAGATCAGGGGATTTGCCACGGATTCCGGGTCTTCAAATGCAGTAATCCCTGCCGTCTGCATGGGCAGAGAGAGCAGGAGCGCAAGAGCCTCCACCAGTACCAGCATGGCCGGGATAGAAACAAGCGGAAGAGCCCGTGACCAGTTCATGGAAAAGCCCCGGTATCCACAGGTAATTTAATTACCCGGTCATCATCATGTAAAAACATGGATATACGTGAGTATCTGGGAGATATAATACTCATTATCATACTGGCGGCATCGACCTGGTGGCTCTTCTCATTGTTGCGGGCAAGTACAGAGATCATCACCGGTTTCCTGCTGGTGGTCCTCTCCTTCGCCGGTCTTGTCCTGATACTCCACCACAAGATCCGTGTCATTGAGCAGAATATGACCAACCGGGAGCGGATGATCAGTCTCAACCTTGAGGAGATCTCGGTGAAGATGGGGCAGCGCTACGATGCCAGTATCGCCAGAATTGAGAGTATCGTCGAAGAAGTTTCGCGGCGGGTATACCGTTAAATCCATTCGCCTGGTGGTCATGCCATGGGTGTTGCGCTCCGGGACATCATCACCGATTATAAGACGCCGCTTTCCTGGGAGGCGCTTGCCGGTATTGCCGCGGTCGATGCCCATAATGCCCTCTACCAGTTTTTGAGTGTCATCAGACAGCCGGACGGCACCCCGCTCATGGACCAGCAGGGGCGCATCACCTCGCACCTCTCAGGAATCCTTTTTCGTACGGTCAACTTCATGGAGAAAGGCATCAAACCGGTCTATGTCTTTGACGGTACACCACCTGATTTCAAACAGGAGACCATTGAACAGCGCAGGGCGGTCCGGGATCAGGCCCGTGAACAGTGGCAGGAGGCGCTCCGCCGCGGTGAAATTGAGGAAGCGGCCAGGCAGGCCCGGGCCTCATCGCGGGTCGACCAGGAGGTCATCGCAACCTCCAAGACCCTGCTCTCCCTCCTCGGCCTCCCCTACATCGAAGCGCCAAGCGAGGGGGAAGCCCAGGCAGCATGGATGGTCAGACAGGGTGATGCCCGGTACGTGGTCTCCCAGGACTATGATACCCTCCTCTTCGGAGCACCGGTGCTCATGCGAAACCTCACGGTGAGCGGCAAACGGAAACTGCACGGCAGAACGGTTACAGTTACTCCCGAAAGGATAACCCTCGCCGATGTCCTGGCAGGACTGGGTATTTCCCGCGAGGACCTGATCCGGATTGCGGTCCTGACAGGCACCGATTTCAATGAAGGCGTGAAAGGAATCGGAGCAAAGACCGCTCTGAAGGTTCTCAGGAGCGGAGAATTCGCCACCGTTGCTGAGGAGAGTCTCAGCGGGACTGACGTGGATGCGATAATGGCCTTCTTCCTCAATCCCCCCGTTACCGGGGAATATACGCTGACCTGGAGCGAACCTGATCGGGAGGGGGTGCGAAGCATGCTCTGTGACCGCTACGATTTCTCTCCTGATCGGATCGAGAAGGCACTCGAGGGACTGAAAATCAGGGCCGGCCAGAAAACCCTTGATTCCTGGTTTTAAATAAAAAAGGGTATCTTATTTTTTCTCCACGAATCCTGCCATGAAGTTGTGTCTGAAAATTGAACAAAATCGCAGCCCCAGAACCAATGCAAAAAAAGGAGGCTATCGTACTATTTTCACCACCAACCTTTCTCATAGATCACGTCGGAAAATATTTCGTACTTTGAGCTCTGAAAATCTCTGCTGAAAAAGTGATATACCATCCATCACGACCTATGAAGAAATTTGTGTGCCTGATACCGCACTATCGCATTCTGGAGGAAGCCATAGCGGTGGGGGTAAGCCGAAGCCGCAACCCCCAGGAGCGTTGCGAAAGACCAGAAAATCCTTTGATGGGGTTAAAAAATAGTGGATGAAATGCCACTATACCTAAAAGTAAAACACCAATTCGTACTCACGAAGAAGGAATCATGGGATTGATATCACCCTATCGCATTCTGGAGGAAGCCATAGCGGCGGGGGTAAGCCGAAGCCGCAACCCCCAGGAGCGTTGCGAAAGACCAGAAAACCCTTTGATGGGGTTAAAAAATAGTGGATGAAATGCCACTACACCCTTCCCTACGGCTCCCTGTTGAGCTCGTTCCATACGTACACGAACCGCTGGATGGCGGTAATGTTCCCGATGATGCCGAAAATGACCAAAAGCCACCCGAGAAATGGAAGCCCGTAGACCCCGGCAGGGAACAGAATATTGAGGAGGCCGGCGATTATCAGGAGAAGGAGGCGATCTGCCCTGCCAAGGACTCCCCCATAGTACCGGCCAATCCCGATTGCCTGGGCCTGGGTGCCAAGGTAGGATACCATCAGGACCCCGACAAGGGCAAAGACACCAATCCACCAGGGTGCAAAACCCCCCGCAAATATCCCGGTGATAATGAAGATGTCTGCGTACCGGTCAACGACATGGTCCAGAAAGTCACCTTTCCGGCTCTGGATGTTCATGGCCCGTGCCACGGCACCGTCCATGGAATCAAAGGCAGCATTGCACATGATTAAGAACGTACCAAGCGCCACCTCACCGAAATAAAATGCAATTCCTGCAAAAAGAGCAACGAAAAAAGCAGCAATGGTGAAATGATCAGGGGTGATGCCGATCTTTATCGCAATATCAACGAAAGGGCGGTATATCCATTTGAGATGTGGCCGATACGTATCAAGCGTCATTCAATCATCCCGATATAGGAAGACCAGTCAAGGGAACCTGAAGAAGGCGGGATCTCCCCGCGAAAAAACTGTTCCACCTGGTCAGCGCACTCCCGGATAATCTTATCTGTTGTATCCAGTTCATAAACCTGTTCAGGGGGGAAATACTCCAGGGTCTCAATGAGGATAACATCGAGAGCCTCGGCAAGGGCGTTCTCCTTCACTTTCCCTGCTCCATACCCCCGCTTCTTCAGCCTTCCGGCAAGAATATCGGGCCGGCACCGCAGTATTACGATCCGGTCACAGGGGAGGAGATGGGCAAGATGTCCCTCGACTACTCCGTCAAACGGTTCAAACTCGTCAATCCACCGTTCCTCATCGATGACCATGGTGTCGCGGGACCCATCTTTCCCGATCTCGTATCCTGCCGTGGTTTCTGAAAGGTGGAGCACTCGTACCCCCCGGGAGGCAAGCTCACGGGCAGTTGAGCTCTTGCCGGTCCCCGGTGTCCCGGTAATGCCATACATCATGGCCGGGGACCGGCTCCTTCCCCAAGGGGAGAGGAGTGCTGCACACAGATTTTTTTCATCATCCCGATTACCTGAAGCTGTTGATGGATGCGAGGAAGAGCTCGTTCTCCCAGTCCTCTCCTATACTCACCCTGATGAAATGATCGGAAAGGCCGGGGAAACTGGCACAGGACCGTACAATGACTCCCCTGTCTGCAAGCATCCCTGTCATCTCGGTACCGGAATAAGGCCGGGAATCAATCATCACGAAATTTGCCCCCGAAGGAGAGACCGGGAACCTGCATTCGTCGCTGAACCGTTTTCTCCAGTGCCGGACAGAAGTGATATAGTCTCTGCCGCCGCCGCCAGCCTCAAGGGCACCGATGGCGGCCTGTGCCGAGATGCTGTTGAGGGTAAAAGGGGTTGCGGCCCGCTGGTAGAAAGGAGCCAGCCATGCTGGAACAAAAGCATAACCCACCCTCGCCCCTGCAAGGGCAAAGGCCTTCGACATTGTCCTGCCGATAACCAGGTTATCAAACTCCCGCATCAGGGGGCGATAATCGATTTCGGAGAATTCGACATAGGCATTGTCAAGGAAGAGAATCCCGTCTATTTTTGAGAGGATCTCCCTGACATCTCCAGGGGGCGTTACGGTTCCGGTCGGGTTGTTCGGGCTACAGAGAAATGAGACCTTTGCCTCTCTGGCCTTTCTGATGAAATCGCGGGGCTCGACAGCAAAATCCGCCTGCCTGGGAATGTCAATGATATCTGCCGACTGGGCACGTGCGGCGAGCTGGTAAAAGGAGAAGGTAGGGACGGACACGGCCACCTTGTCGCCGGGGTTGACCATGGTCCTGAGCAGTGTCTCGATCACCCCGTCCATACCCACGCCGGTTACAAACGAGTAGTCCCCATGGTGGCGGGAGAGAGCGGATACCAGTTCGGCCATGGTTTCATCAGGATACCGGTTTGCTCCTTCCAGCGCTTCACCGCCCATCCTGATCGCAGTATCCGATGGCGGCCAGGGGTTCTCATTGCTCGCCAGCCGTGCAATCCGGGAAATGCCTTTTCCGCGGGCACGGGCTACCGCCGGGGTGGCAAAGACGTATCCCCCTGAGAGGTACTGCTGCCGGACGAGCCGGGTAAACCGGCTGCCGGTAGTTTCATTCCTGTCGCTTGCGGGCATAGCAGGACGCTCTTTTTTCCGGAATAGTATGCTCCCCGCGATCCTATAAACTCCGTTGCCGGGACCGGGGTTCTCCCGTCCTCATACCTGGCCCTGGCCTTAGAAATCTTTACCCGGTCGGATGCCAACCTGAATATATGGCAGAAAAAAAGAGCAATATTTCTCTCCTTCCGTTTGTCGCTGCCCTGCTGACCGGACTCCTTCTTTTCTCCGGAACTGCAGCAGGCATGGTGGTCAGCATGGACCCGCCGGTGGTTGCGCTCAGACCGGGTGAAAGTTCAAAAATTAATCTTACCCTCGACAGTGCACCGACCGGGCTCTCAGGGTATGCCATCGGGATAAAAGTAGAGCAGCCGGGCATCGCCGAGGTTACTGCCGTTAGTTATCCTTCGTGGGCCGGGCTCTCTGATAGCAAGGGAATCCCGGGTTTCGATGTCCAGATCATGGCGGTTGACCTGGAGGGAAAGGTGCAGACGAATGCAACACAGGTGATCCTTGCAACCCTGACACTCCAGGGGAAGGGATCGGGAACGACCCCTGTCCTGCTCTACGGACCCGACTTCGATGATGGTGAAGGGAACAACATGACCCTCTCGCTGGCCAGCGGTTCCGTCACGGTCTCGGCAAGTGGTTCTGCACCATCAGGTGGTTCCGCAACCGGCAGCGGTGGTGGCGGAGGAAGCACGGGTCCGGGAGTGGCCATTTCCCCGGGTATGAACCAGTCCGGGGCAGAGACCACAGTTCAGGTAACCACCGCCGGGGAGAACCAGACTCCGGTGGTCGAGACACCCTCCATTGGAGGAACCGCTATTATCCCGCCAACTCCGGATGACCAGGCAATCCCGGGAACTCCTGCAGGGCAGGGAATTCCCTTCCTCCCGCTCCCCCTCATCCTCGCGGTGCTGGGATTCGCAGCATATGTTGCAGTAAAAAAGAGATGATCGGGGCGTATCGCCCCTTTATTTCTGATTTATGGCCTGATGAGGGCGGCATTGATAACCGCGACAGCCTGGTCGATCTCGTCATCCGTGATGACCAGCGGGGGCACCAGCCTCAGGTTACCATCCGCAGCGCAGTTGACCAGTACTCCGTTCTCAGCACAGGTCTTCTGGACCGCGGGACAGGACTCTCCCACCGTGATCCCGATCATGAGCCCGCGCTGCCGTGGTTTTTCGGCTGCAAGCAGCTCTGCAAACCGTCTCCCCTTGGGTTCCACTTCCGGGAGGACCTCGTCGATCACCTCGATGGTTGCCCTGGCGGCGGCACAGGCCAGAGGACCGCCGGCAAAGGTGCTGCCGTGTTCTCCTTTCTTGAACTCCAGGCCTTCCCTGGCAAGGAGTGCCCCCATGGGAAATCCACTGGCGATCCCCTTGGCCAGGGTGACCATGTCGGGCTGAACACCGGTATGCTGGATCGCGAGCCATTTCCCGGTCCTGCCCATCCCGGTCTGGATCTCATCGGCAATCATGAGTGCGCCCCTGGCATCACAGACCTCCCGGATTCCCTGCAGGAAATCGTCCGGGGGAATAATCACCCCGGCCTCACCCTGGACAGGCTCCACAAAAACCGCGGCGGTGGTCTGATCGACAGCTGCCTTCAGCCCCTCGAGATCCCCGTACTCCACGAAGGTGCAGGACGGCTCAAGCGGGAGAAACGGCTCACGGATTGCCGGTTTGTGGGTAACTGAGAGCGAACCGAGTGTCCTGCCATGGAACCCGTGCGTGAAGGCCACAAATTTCTTCCTGCCGGTAGCGAGGCGGGCAAGTTTGATTGCCCCATCGTTTGCCTCGGCCCCGGAGTTTGCCAGGAATGCCTTGTGCATTCCACTGATCTCAACCAGTTTTTTAGCCAGGTCAGCCTGACCAGGGACATAGTACAGGTTTGAGCAGTGGATGAGGCGTCCGGCCTGTTCGCAGATAGCCCGGGTTACCCGGGGGTGGCAGTGCCCGGTGCTGCAGACCGCAATCCCGGCGACACAGTCGATGTACTCGTTTCCCTCGGCATCCCACACGGTTGAGCCGGAGCCCCGCTCGATCATGATCTCGCGGGAGAATGCAGGCATATAGTACCGTGCATCGAGGTCACGGTAGGTCATCTCCTTCATAGGGCGTTCTTCCCGTAGTATTGGACTGTTGTATTATTCATACTCTATGGTGGCCGGGGGTTTGGGAGTGATATCATAGACCACCCGGGCCACACGGGGTATCTCTGCAGTAATCCGGGAAGCGATATGGCCGAGCACGGCATAGGGAATTTCAACAGGATCAGCAGTCATGCCATCGCGGGAGTTTACCGCCCGCACTGCGACAATCCAGCCATGGATACGGTTGTCCCCTTTCACCCCGGTTCCGAGCCCGAGGACTGCGGCAAAGCACTGCCAGGGAAGGTACCGGTCGACCAGTTCTTCCTCGACAATGGCATTTGCCTCACGGACCACCTCAAGTTTCTCACGGGTCACCTCTCCAATGACACGGACGGCAAGACCCGGGCCCGGAAAGGGCATACGGTGCTGGATCTCGGGGGGCAGGCCAAGCGCTCCGGCAACCTCCCGGACCTCATCCTTGTACAGATCACGGAGAGGCTCGATCACCTTCTTAAACTCAAGGTGCAGCGGCATCCCTCCGACATTATGGTGGCTCTTGATGCCCCCTTCACTTTCGATCCGGTCGGGGTAGATAGTCCCCTGGAGAAGGTACGGGGCCCCGGTCTTTCTTGCCTCCCGCTCAAAGACACGGATAAAACGCTCCCCGATCACCTTTCGTTTCTGTTCGGGATCTGAAATCCCGGCAAGTGCACCGAGGAATTCATCCCCGGCATGGATGACATGGAGACCTAAGTCCCCAAACATTGCAGAGATCCGGTCGGTCTCTCCTTTCCTCATCAGGCCGGTATCCACGTAGATGGGAGTGAGATGATCCCCGATGGCCCTGGCGGCCAGCGCAGCACATACCGAGCTGTCAACACCCCCGGAGAGGGCAATGACTACCTGGTGGGTCCCGACCTCGCGCTGGATCTCTCCAATCGCCTGTTCGATAAATCGTTCTGCGTTTACCATCAGGTCCTCACCTCCTTCCCCCGGGGACGCGGCATGCCTCCACGAACCCGATAAACGGTGGTGACGGACGGGTCGGCCGTGACCGGAATTCCGGATGGAACTGGGTGGCAAGGAAGAAGGGGTGGCCGGGTATCTCGCAGATTTCCATCCGGTTCTTCCAGGTTCCGGAAAATACCAGCCCTCCCTTTTCGATCTCGGAGATGAATACCGGGTTCACCTCGTACCGGTGGCGGTGCCGTTCGATGATCTCCTTGCGGCCGTATATCCGCATGGCCAGGGTGTTCTCCTTCAGGGTGACCGGGTAATTGCCCAGCCGCATGGTCCCGCCAAGCCCGGTAACCTCCTCCTGCTCGGGAAGTATGGCAATCACATGCCTGCCTTCCCCCATCTCTGCACTGGTGGCATTCTCCCAGCCGAGTACATTCCTCGAAAACTCAACCACCGCAAGCTGAAAACCGAGACAGAGACCAAGCAGGGGGATGCCGTGCAGCCTGGCGAACCGGATACCTTCGATCTTTCCCTCAATTCCCCGCTGCCCGAACCCGCCGGGGATGAGGATACCATCGTATTCCCTGAGCTGGTGCTCCTCGTACCGCTCAGCGTCGAGCCAGGTGATCTTCACCTCTGTGGAGAGGGCCCGGCCGGCATGCTTGAGCGCCTCCTTGATACTCAGGTAGACATCTTCGATACCATACTTGCTGATGATGCCGACCTCCACCCTGCTGGTGTATTCTCTTGAAACAAGGCTGTACCAGCTGGTGTCCGGCTTCCGTTCCCCGAGCCCGAGGTGCTGGGAGAGGACCTCGGCGACCCCTTCCTTCTCCATCTCCATCGGGACCTGGTAGATGTCCGGGACGGTTGCGGCGCTGATAACCCCCTGCTGGGGCAGGTCACAGAATGCCGAGATCTTCCGTTTGGTGTGGGAGCCGATGGGCCGGTCTCCCCTGCCGACAATAATATCTGCATGTACGCCAAGTTCCCGGAGGGCTTTGACAGAGTGCTGGGTGGGTTTGGTCTTGAGATCGCCCATCGTATCTTCCGGGATAAGGGTCACATGGATCAGGACGGTATCCTCATCAGGCAGCTCTCCCCGCATCTGCCGCACTGCCTCAAGGAAGGGCATACTCTCGATGTCCCCGACCGTTCCACCCACCTCAACGAGACAGACCTCGGCCTGCCCGTCACCGTGAACCTCGTCAAGGGCGGCGGCCCGGATGCAGGACTTGATCTCATCGGTTATGTGGGGGATGATCTGGACCGTCTCTCCCAGGTAGTCTCCCCTCCGCTCCTTTTCGATGACGCTCCGGTAGATCTTCCCGGTGGTGATGTTATGGTCCGATGTGAGTTCGATGTCGAGAAACCGCTCATAGTTCCCGAGATCGAGATCAACTTCCCCGCCATCTGACAGGACAAATACTTCACCGTGCTGGCCGGGGTTCATGGTTCCGGCATCGATATTGAGATAGGGATCGATCTTTACCGCAGTCACCGCGTAATCGCGGTTCTTGAGGATCCTTCCGATTGATGCAGCAGTGATGCCTTTGCCAAGGCCGCTCATCACCCCCCCGGTTATGAATATGTATTTCACTCAGACCTACCCCGCAAGACGGGACGATTATCTGGTGTATGTATTCTACGCTCCGGGTGATAGTTTTTATTCAATGCGGCAGGGAGTTGCAGCATGTGGCCCGCGATTATGTCCTCACCACAGCATAGGCCGCTGAACACCGGGCAAGGACCCGGCCGGATCCTTCTCTCATAACATCCCCCTCGGCAAAAACAATTCTTCGTCCCCTTTTCACGACCCGCCCGGTGGCGACCAGGGTTCCTCCCTGTGCCCCGGCAAGGAAGGAGGTGGTCTCGGAGATAGTTGCGATGCGCTCATCGGGAGCGAGGAGCGGATAGATGGCGAGGACCATGGCTTCATCGGCAAGGGCGGTGAAGATACCCCCCTGGAGCCATTCTTCCCCGTTCATCATGTCAGGCCGGACCTCCATGCTGATCGTTGCCGATCCCTCCCCGATCGTGCCCAGCTCAACCCCCATCAGGGTGAAGAACGGATTTGCATCCCGTCCCTCAGCCCGTATCCGCTCAATATAGGTCATTACCGGAGAAGTTCGGTCTTTTCCGGGATAAGCGTGCCGGACATCATTTTTTAGTTCCGGCTCCCATACTAGTGCCATGGATGCTGAAGATGAACGGGAGATGTTAAAAGACCTGATCTGGCTGAATGCGGTGATCGCAACCGAGCTCATCCAGATCACGGAAAACGTCTCTTCTCTGCTGCGAGCGGCTCCACCGCCGGAATCCTGTCTCCGGGACCATAACCGGCTCCGGGAACAGGCGCTCATGATTGCAGAAAAATACCGGCAGGGGACTGCACTCAGGGAGCACCTGACCGGCCATGCGTGAGGAGGCTGGATTTCCCGCTTGACACCTGTCACCTGCATTATCATCCCGGCCTATAATGAAGGGGAGAGGATCCGCGAGCTGCTTGGCCAGATGCCCGGAGCTCCCGGCCAGTATATCATCGTCTGTGACGGGGATGATGCAACACCGGCCGTTGTCCGGGAATTTTCCGCGGGCTTTCCGGACATCGATCTCCTCTGTCTGACCTACCCGCAGAGACTGGGGAAGGGGGGGGCGATCAGGGAGGGATTCGCCCGGACTGCTGCGCCGCTTGTCGGGTATATGGATGCGGATGGATCTGCAACGATCTCCCAGATACAGGGTCTGAGAGCCGGGTTGGATAGTGCAGATGCCGTCATCGGTTCACGCTGGCTGCCGGCTTCGAATATCCCCGTCCGCCAGGGAATTGCCCGACAGCTGGAGAGCAGGGCATTTAACCTTCTGGCCCGTCTGTTGTTCTCCCTACCCTTTTCAGATACGCAGTGCGGTGCAAAAGTATTTAAAAAAGCAGCCATCGATGCTGTGATAGGTGATATGGTCTCGACGGGATTTGAGTTTGATGTCGAACTCCTCTGGAGACTGTCCCGGAAAGGATTCCGTATCCGGGAGTGTCCGATAACCTGGCAGAACAAGGGTGCATCGAGAGTGAAGTGGACCGATATTTTCAGGATGTTGTCCGCCCTCATCATCATACGGCTGGGAGGGGCAGAGCGATGACTGGAGGAAGGAATGAAGAGATGCGGCGGGAAGCTTTCCGCCTTTTCGAGGAGGGAAAATACGCGGAGTCACTGGAACGATGCCGGGCTGCCGGAAAGGCTGCACCGGACCAGCAGCTGGCCATCCTCGCGGCACAAAACCTCTTCAGCCTCGGCCGCTACGAAGAAGCGGAAGCATATGTCCAGGATCTCAGCCATGAGCTGCCTGATTCTTCCTACCTCGCAAGCTTCCTCGGGAGAATCAGGGAGGCGCAGGGTGACGACACCGCGGCAGCCCTCTATGCACGGGCAGTCGTCCTTGACCCGGCAAACCAGGAAGCGCTCCGCTGGTACGCCGCCTACCTTGTTTCCCGGGGAGACCACCGCATGGCGGTTCCGGTCCTGAAGAAACTGACTGCACTCTCACGAAAGGAGGAGGATGCCCGGAACCTGGTACGATCACTGGTCGCCAGCGGCCAGGCCAGGGAGGCCCTCGCTGTCTTCCGGAAGGAGCTGCGAAAGAGGGATGATGATCAGGACTATCTCTCCGCCCTGATCGGGAGCGGAAGATACCACGAAGCTGCCCGGGATGCTGCACTGGCCTACCGGAAAACAACAAAACGGGTGTTTGCACAAATCCATCTTAAGGCCCTTGCCCTGAAGAACGCAGAAGCTGCACTACCAGAATACCGGGAATATTTTGAGGCACTCAAAGACCCTGGCATCGGTTATGATTATGCAGTGCTCCTCTCCTCGCTCAAAAGACCGCAGGAAGCGCTCCAGGTCTGCCGTGAGGTGCTCGACTCCGGGACCAGCGGACCCGATTACCCGGTCCGGCTCCTGGTCTGCCGGCTGAATGCAGAACTCGGTGAAAAAGAGCGCGCTTCCGGCTGCTTTGAACACCTCATCGCAGAATCCCTGCAGAAGCTTGATGATCCCGGGTTCCTTTCAGACCTGCTTTCTGCCTACCGGGAATTTCTCATGACCTACTACCCGGTCAGGGATGCGGTGTCACGCTTCCTCACGCTGATTTCTGCACACCCGCAGGTGATCTGCCTGCTCGCAACTGCCCGGCTCTACGAAGATATCGGGGACCTGTCTGAAGCCCGGTCCTCCTATTACCGGGCATTCAGGAGCGATTTCTTCCAGGGCGGCATGGATTACAGCAGGTTTCTCATCCGGCAGAATGACCTGCGGGAGAGTGAGAAGATCCTTCTCTATATTCTGAACAATGCCCGGAAGACCCGGGATATCGAGACGGTCGCGGGGCTGATTCTCGATGAGCAGTGGAAATTATACCGGCGAAAACGGCTCATTGAACACCTGGTAACCCTCCTTGAGGAACGGATTACATCCCTTGGTTCTGACGGCCTTGAATATCTCGCGGTCGCCTACCTCGTTTCAGCAGGTACTGCACGGAAGGAGCATGATTACCTGCACTGTAAGGAATACTGCATGAAGGGGCTCGATGTGGTCCCTCTCGTCTCTGCTCATATCCGGCCGGAGGACTTCCTGGAACTTCTCCGGACCTGCAAGGAGGAGGCGCTCTGTGACCTGCCGGTCATGGAGCACCGGATACGACCAGCCGAACCATCCGGTGAACGTTCGCTCGTTGTCCGGCAGTTCCTGGAAACCTGCGATGAGCAGGAACGCCGTATCATTGAATACCTGATGGATCACCACGAGGCAACCGAACTTGAACTCCGCCGCCTGCTGAATACCAGGAGGGTGGTCGGTATCGTGAACCGTATCATACAGAAAGCGGCATCATCAGGGATTCAGATACTTGAGAAGAGAGGAGCAGGAGAGGGGGGAGAGATCTACAGCTATGTCGCAGGGTAGCACGATCGAAAAGGGGAGACTGGAAAGTCTCAATATTATCAATGCACTCAGGAGGGGGACGGTCCCGGCCAGCGGCCTTGAACGGATTGCAGTCGGTGTCGATGTCGAAGAGGGTGTTATCGGGGCCCAGTTCGATTACGTTGCTTCGGGAGGAGGAGATCTCAAGTTCATCAGGGGTGACTACGGGAGCGGAAAGACCTTCCTTGTCGCCAGGGCCCTTGAGATCGCCCGGGAAAAAGGGTTTGCCACTGCCCACGTTGTTGTCTCTCCCTCTTCCCCGCTCTACCGGCAGAAGAACATCTACCAGCAGATCTGTGCCAGTCTCCGGACCCGGGAGGAGGAGCATGCGGTTAAGACAGTCATCGATACCTGGCTCTTTTCCATCGAGGAACGGCTGCTCAGGGTGAGCGATACGCCGCTTGAAGAGGAGAGCCTCGAGAAGGCGACGCTCAAGGAGATCGAAACGGCACTTGCCGGTATTTCCGAGGTGAACTCGTCACTCGCTGCAGCACTGCGGACCTACTACGGTGCAAACAATGCAGGCGACTTCCAGACCGCCCAGTCAGCCATTGGCTGGATCTCTGCTGAACCCAATATCGGGCGGGATTTCAAGCAGAAGGCAGGGATCCGGGGTGACGTGGATGAGGCCTATGCCCTGATCTTTCTCAAAGGTCTGGTCAGGATTATCGTGCATGCCGGGTTTGCCGGGCTCGCCGTAGCCATTGATGAACTCGAGACCACCCAGACCCTTCCGAAAAACCAGCGGGACAAGGCCTACAATACCCTGCGCCTCCTCATCGATTCACTGGACCGGGGTGATTTTCCCTCCTGCTACTTCCTCTTCACCGGGACCCCGGCCTTTTTCGAAGGGCCGCGGGGGGTCCGCTCCCTTCCCTCCCTGGCTGACCGGATCGGGGTGGTGGAGTCAAAAGGATTCCAGAACCCCCGGCAACCCCAGATCATCCTGAACCGGTTTGATGCCAGGAAACTTGAGCAGGTTGCAGAAAAGGTGATCCGGATCTATTCCATGGCCTACACGGAAATTGACCGGAGCAGGGTATCCCACCGTTTCATCAGGGCCATGATCGAGAAAGTTACCGGAAAGTTCGGGGGGCGGGTCGATGTAATACCCCGCATATTCCTCAAAGAGTTCATCGATGTGCTTGACAAATGCGAGCTGTATGACGGTTATGACCCCTGGGAGAGCTACCAGTTTGATACCAGCCACCTCAAGGGAGAACTGCGGGAAGAGGAGGAGGCGGTCATGGTGGTGGAATTCTGATCCCCCTTTTCACCTGGTCTTTTTGTCCGGCTGCAACGAAAGCTTCAATCAGCACCTGCGATAACAGTACTGCGTGAAGGAATTCCGGCACCTGCCTGTCTTTCTCCTCATGGTCCTGTTCGCCGCCGTTCCGGTCACTGCCGACCAGCTCACTATTACGGCACCGGAGCAAAGCCACACCATTGGTGACGAGGTTTTTCTCTCCGGAACCACGGCGAAGAGCAATATCATCGCCGTCTACCTGTTCGTGACCGGGCCGGGCCTCGACGCCCGCGGGGTCTGCCTTGAAAACCTCAACCTTCCCGCGGGGCAGGGTTATTTTACCTCCGCCTTTGTGAATCCTGACGGGACCTGGCACTATGCATGGAACACCGCGTTCCTCTCCGGGAGACTCGTTCCCGGCACCTATACGGTCTACGTGGTCAATGTCCCCCTCGGCCTGAACCGGCTTGGGAAGACGGCAATGGCAACAACCAATGTCACCTTTACCGGCAGGAAGGAGCTGGAGCTGGCACCGGGTAACCTCATCCTGTGCTTCGGCGGCCTCCTTATTGCTGGCCTCATTCTTGGGGGAACAAGGAAGAAGTAGTCATTTGAATGGCTGTTTCTTCTCCTCTCATTCCGGGATGACAGCTATTTGACCATTCGTAATTTTGCAAAACGGTCTTGCGAATCCTGAACGGACAGAGAACCTGCCAGATGAACGGTCATGAGTTTACTGCTGGTATAACCAATTGTTAATACAGTTGATTTACTGGTTGGATAAATTAGCAAATATTAATTTATTCTGCCCTGCAATCGAAGAGATGGTATCGAATATGACTCCCAGAAAAGTGGTAACTCTCTTTATTGTGTTCTCCCTCCTGGCTACCGGTGCGGTGTTCCTTGCCGGATGCACCACAACCATGCCGGGTGGAGGTACTCCGACCGTATCACCGACCCCGACAGAATCGGGGATCGCTACCCCTGTGCCGACAACTGTACCGCAGACACCGGTGGGGCCGAAGACGAAAGTTCTCCTTGCAACGACGACAAGCCTGTATGACACCGGGCTCCTCGACTACCTGAAACCAAAGTTCGAGCAGCAGTATAACGCTGACCTCCTGATTACCTCACAAGGTACGGGAAAGGCTCTGGAGGTCGCCAGGCGCGGTGACTGTGACATCCTTGCCGTCCACTCCCCAACCCAGGAGATCACATTCATGGAGGACGGGTATGGATTGAACCGCCGGTGCTTTGCCTACAACTACTTCGTCATTGTCGGGCCGCCCGATGATCCCGCGGGTGTGAAGGGGATGACCCCGGAAAAGGCGTTCACCACCATCCTCACGAAGGGGAAAGCGAACACCCCGGGAATTTCATTTGTCTCGCGGGGCGACAACTCAGGCACCCATTCTGCTGAGCAGAATGTCTGGAAATCGGCAGGATTCAATTATACCAAAGATGTCCAGAAATCAGGTACCTGGTACATCGAGGCAGGCCGTGGCATGGGCGAAACTCTCCAGATGGCATCCGAGAAGGGGGCCTACACCCTGACCGATGAAGGGACATACCTGGCCTATAAGAGTAATCTTGACCTCGTGCCCGTGGTGAGTGAAGGAGCTATCCTGCTGAACGTTTATTCCGTCATTTCCGTCTATAACGACAAATTCACACCGCAGGAGATCGAGATGGCAAACAACTTTGTCAGCTTCATGATCTCCCCGCAGACCCAGGCAGATATCGATAACTACGGGAAGGAGAAGTATGGCAAGAGCCTCTTTACCGCGATGAACGGCAACTGCAGCAAGTTCAGCTGTGTCTGTACTGGTGAGGCGACAGGCCTCAGACCGGTGACCGTTTTTAATGCGGGGAGCCTCAATACGCCGTTTGCAAAGGTTGAAGCTGCTTATGAGGGCCAGTTCCCGCGGGTCGATGTGCAGCTCTTCGGGGGCGGAAGCGTCACCATGATCGAGAAGATAACAAAGCAGGGCAAGAAGGCCGATGTGCTCGCTTCTGCCGATGCCTACCTCATCCCGACGCTGATGTACCCGACCTATGCTGACTACTATGTCACCTTTGCCAAGAACCACATGGTGGTTGTGTATACGAACCAGAGCAGGCACAAGGATACGATCACCTCAGACAACTGGTATGAGGTTCTGAACACCCCCGATGTGAAGTATGTCATCAGCGACCCGAACACCGATCCTGCAGGGTACCGTGCGGTTATGTCCGTTCAGCTGGCAGAGCGGGTCTATGGTGTTGACAGCATCTTTACCAGCCTCCTTGGTTCCCACAGCACCATGACCAGGACATTCTCTGACAACAAGTACACCATCGATGTCACCAAGCCGTCACCGGATGGGAAACTCCTGATTGGAAAGAATGGTCCGGACGTGATTGCCATCCTGAAGGATGGGAAGGCTGACTACGCAATTGAATACAGCAGCGTAGCCATCCAGAACGGATTGCCCTATATCGAACTCCCCGTTGGGATGGACCTTTCATCCCAGGACCATGCAGGCACCTACGCAACCGTCAAAGTGAAACGGATCAGCGGTACCACCACGGCAACAGAGACCGCTACCCCGATCATCTACGCCGTAACCGTCCCGAAGAACGCACGGAGCCCTGACCTGGGGCTTGAATTCATCAGGATCCTCATCAGCAAGACAGGCCAGGATATTCTGACTGCTGACGGGCAGGAGACCATTGTCCCGGCCCTCGGATACGGAAATGTTCCGGCAGCGTTAAAGGCGAGCGGTGTGGTGATGGCCTGACCCCTCCCTTTTTATCTTTTTCTCGTTCATGACAGCCGGCTCCCATGTGAAAAAACAAAAAATACTGGAAAGAAGACACGGTCAGCTCAGGGTCAGTTTTAACGAACAACCACCATTCCTCTGTACAGGCAGACCCTCCATGAGAAAGAGAATATATTACGAGGTTATCGGAGTCATCCATACCCCTTTCCATGATGTTGCCGGAATGCCCATCCAGCCAGTCGGGGGGAGGGAAATCTCTGGTACCGTTGAGGTCTTTCCTGAATTTTCCGGTGGCCTGATGGATATTGAAGGGTTCACACGGATTATTCTCATCTATCACTTCCACCGTTCAGGCAAATACACCCTTCAGCCGGTTCCTTTTCTTGATACCGTTCCCCATGGAGTCTTTTCAACCAGGGCACCCAATCGTCCGAATCCTATCGGGCTCTCAGTTGTCACGCTCCTCAAGAGGGAGGGCAATTGTCTGCAGATCCGCGGGATTGACATTCTGGACGGAACTCCGTTGCTCGATATCAAACCCTATCTTCCTGACTGTGATGCATTTTTCAGTGAAAAGACCGGCTGGTTTCCAGGGGGGAATTCCTGTTTCACCTCAACGCTATCGGATGATCGCTTTTCCGGAAATGATACCCGTTAACGACGGAAAGGAATGTTCTGTTACGCTATCCCCAATCCTTTCTCTTCCATTTCATTGCCGGGATAAGTGGTAACCCTACATATCACCTGGTATATCCAGTTGTTAATTCAACTGTTTGACAATACACCGTTGTTAAAAGGAAATATTCATCACTCATAAAATAAAAGGGGTAGACGTGGTAACGATGAAGAAGATTCGAACGTACTCCCTGATCCTGGCAGTAGCAGCAATCCTCGTGATGGGAATCTGCTTTGCCGGCTGCACGACCACCCCCCAGCCACCTGAACCAAAGCAGCAGGTGCTGCTGGCCACGACCACCAGCCTCTATGATACCGGACTGCTTGATTATCTTAAACCAATGTTTGAGAAGCAGTACAACGCCGAACTCCTGATCACCTCGCAGGGTACCGGCAAGGCCCTTGAGATTGCCAGCCGTGGTGATGCCGATGTCCTGGCCGTCCACTCTCCCACGCAGGAACAGGCATTCATGGCCTCGGGGAAAGGCCTGAATCGGCGGTGCTTTGCCTACAACTACTTCATTATTGTCGGGCCTGCGGACGACCCGGCCGGAATCAAAGGGATGGAGCCGGTAGCAGCCTTCAAGCAGCTCTATGAGCTTGGTACCGCCGGGACTCCGGGTGTGCAGTTTGTTTCCAGGGGAGACAACTCCGGCACCCACACCAAGGAAAAGGACATCTGGAAAGCAGCCGGGTTCAACTATTCGACAGACATCCAGAAGTCCGGGGCATGGTATATCGAGGCCGGCCGCGGGATGGGCGAGACGCTCCAGCTCACCTCAGAGAAGGAGGCCTATACCCTTTCTGACGAGGGAACCTACCTGGCCTACAAGGGGAGCCTGGATCTCGTGCCCCTGATTGACCAGGGGGATATCCTGCTGAATGTCTACAGCGTCATCGCGGTCTACAATGAAAAGTTCAGCCGGGATGAGATCGAGATGGCCAACAACTTCGTGGACTTCATGATCGCTCCGGCAACCCAGGATGCCATCGGTCTCTATGGCGTGGACAAGTATGGAAAGGCCCTCTTCACACCGATGAAGGGATCATGCAGCCAGTTCGATTGTGTCTGCACCGGTCCGGCAACGGATATGACACCGGTTCCGGCATAGAAGAACCGGAACAACTCTTTTTTCCTTTTTCAAATCGTCTGCCGATCATTCCAAGCCCCGGATTTAGTTTGATGTGTGACCGGAATCCGGTAGTATATTATCCCGCCTTATCGTTTCGAGACTTTTTAACCGGATAATATATCATATTTGACTTAGCCAAATAGTAAAACATTTATGCTATAATTGTGTGAATAGTACATACCGCATGGACAATGGGGATCATGCGGGTCGTACTATCTGCATAAGGAAACGGAATATCCGGGACTTTTACCAGGAACCCGGATATCACCTTCCGATTATTCTCCAACCTGGTCGTTCTTCGTTCTCTTCTTCATCCACTTCATGAGGTAAAACAGTGCCAGCCCCGCAAAAAAGGCCACGGTTATGGAAATGACCAGGGAAAGGATTCCCATCAGGAACGTCACCAGGTAGGAATCAGTCTTCAGCCCGTGCCTTCCCAGTTCCAGCGCGACAAAGATGAGAAGGGCTGCATAGAATCCCGGTGAGATGATTCCAATCCATGCGGTGCTTGCAAAGAGCAGCGCGATCCCGATGAGGATAATCCCTGCATAGATATTTGCACCCCCTGTCCTCGCCCCGAACCTGTACTGCCCTGCCATGCCTCCTGCACCGTGACACATCGGCATCCCTCCAAAAGGTATCGAAGTCAGGTTCATGAGGCCGATGGTCCGTGATAATTTTTTTGAACCTATGTCGGCAGAGAAGAGGTCACGGGACAGCAGGGTGGTCGCGAATATGGCGTTGGTAATGGTGAGGAGTGCCTGGGGGACCACCAGGACCTGGAGGGCGATGATCATATCGGAAACTGACGGGATCTCAATCAGGGAGAAGGACAGCGTGGTCAAAGGGGGAAGACCATAGATGAAGATCCCGGCAGCAACTGCCACGATGATTACAGCGATCGCTGAGAGGTCGGGGATACGGAACCGGTACGCAACCAGAAACCCGGCGATGATGATCGAGACCCCAAGCAGGAAAAATCCCGGGTCAGGAAGGACATACCCCGTCGCAGTCCTGATGAGGATCAGGGCCAGCCCGAGCTGGATTCCCCTTACAACAGATACCGGGATATAGTGCTCGATATATTCGAGAAAATTGGTGAACCCGAACAGAAAGAAGATAACCCCGAGGATCAGCCCGGCAGCAGCGATCTCGCCACCCGTCATACCTGCCGCCACAGCGATGACCGCTATGGCTTTCATCGGTTCGACCGGAACAGGGTAGCGATAATAATATCCGGTAATGATGAACCAGATGCCCAGAAAGAGGAGGACCGGTCCGATTGCCAGTGCACCGGTTGCAGCAAGGGCAAGGGAGAGGGGAAGGATGGTGCCGAAATCGCCCAGGCTGCCGGCCAGTTCACCGATGCCAAACCTGAGCGGCGGTCTGGTGTCTGCAGCCATGCTGTCCTGTCAGTCTCTTTCCGGCACTCACTCCGCCCGTATCACGGTGCCAACCCGTTCTCCTGCGAGAACGCGCCTGACTGACCCCGGCGTGTGCCCGTTTACGATCTTCACTTCATGCACATGTTTGGCATTCAGCATCAGCTCGACCACCTTCGGCTCAAGGACCATATCCTCTAAATCCATGGCAAGGAGCTCATCCGCGGTAATCTCCGGGATAAATTCAGCAGCTGCATCGGTAAAGGGATTTGCTGTATACAGGCCGTCCACGTTCTTCACGAGCACGAGGTTCTTTGCACCGAGAACCTCTGCAGCAAGGAACGCACCGGTATCAGTACGGTGCGGCGGAATTGACCCGATCTGCGCCGGCTGCTCATAGAGGCCGTACGGGGGTGTGCCATGGATAACCGGGAGAACGCCGAGGTTCATCAGCATCGGGAGTTCGAGGAGGTCTGCAGTATGAATCCTTGTACCATGGTAGGGAGAAAGGAGGATGGAGACCATGATCGCATTCTGCTCGCTGATCTTTCCGGCCAGTTCCGCAAGGACACCGGTCGGCATGCCCAGGTCAAGCCCCACATCAAGAATGTGGCGCACCCTGACTCCCCCCCCGGTTACCACGAGGAGCTGGTTCTCCCGCGAAAGTTCCCCGATTTCATTGAGGAGCGGGATGAGCACGTCTTTCCCGTAATCGATGATACCGTGCCCGCCAATTTTCACCACGTTCAGCTCAGGCATCATGCGGAGCTGTGTACGGCCCTCATACGCCCTGAGTAATCCCTTCCTGACGAGTGACTCACCCTGGAGCTTATTGGCGATTTCAAACCGATCCCGTTTCATGCAGTCTCCCATAGGTTTATACGTTATTGGTTAATACAATATACTGTAAACCAGTTGGTATAACAGATGTTCTGTTTTACCATTCAAGGGAGAGAACCACCATGAAAATGAAGATATATGTCCGTGAGCGGACGAAAGTCCGCGAAGGGGTCCGGCAGCCGATGTACCGTATCGTTGCCGTGACCGGGGGGCAGGTCCAGATCGAGCTGACCCATTTCCGGAAATTTGAGATTGAACAGCTGGCCAAGGATGTCGGGGCCGAAGTCGTTTACTTCGAAGAGATCCCGGATGATGAGAAAGAGAAACAGAGACATTAAATCATCTTTTCCAACAATAAATGCCTCCTGATTTTTCCATTTAAAAAAAATCTGCACAAACAAGGGAGTTCTGGGAGATTCCTCGTAGATTTCTCATCTTCTCCGCAGATTTTTTTTCCTGCATCCCTTTTTGGAGGACTTGGAGAAAGGACACCCCATGTTTTTTCTCTGAATATGGTGATGACTAAATGAAAGGTATCAGATGGCAACCCTCTCGGTCGATATCATATATGATGCCGCCCTCCGGATTCAGCTCCTTGAAGAGCATGAAATATCAGTGATTTTTTCAGAGAAAGGGATCCGCATAAGGATGCCTACTACCCGGAGGCTGGCCGAGTATCTCGATGTCCCCCACTACTACGTACTTCCGTATTTTGCCATGATGGAGCAGGAGGCCCTCGTCACCCGTGCGGAACGGGTCGGGATCATGACGACCCCTGCGGGGACCGCGCGATACCTCTCCCTGATGAAAGAACGCTATGCAGCCGAAGGTGAGGCAATTCTCGGCCCGGATGTCTATACAGATCTCATGGTGAAGGCCGGGATCTGATTCTTCTGTTATACCAGTTGATGAACCAGCAGGTAAACACATATCATTAATATTCACAAATAATCCAATTATCTACGATAGAATCAGATGTAATTCCGGTCTTCTGTACACGTTCATCATCCTGAGAGCCAGACAGAAGAACGGGTTGGAAGCATTTTATTCGCATCCCGGCCTGAATCAGGCCCCGCATTGAAATGCCGGAGGTCTCCTGCATGAATGAAGTCGTTGAAGGATTTATCCAGGCTGTCCAGCTTATCGCCTCTCTCGATGAGGAAGTTATCGAGATCACCATCAGGTCCCTCCTTATCTCCCTCTCAGCGACCCTCATTGGCTCCCTTATTGCGATTCCCATCGGTGGATTCATCCACTTCAGGGAATTTGGCGGAAAGAGGGGGCTTGTCACCATCATCCAGACCCTCTATGCACTCCCGACCGTGCTTGCCGGCCTGCTGGTCTTCCTCCTCCTCTCCCGTTCCGGCCCGTTCGGATTCCTCGGCCTGATGTTTACCCCGTTTGGCATGATCATCGGCCAGATCGTGCTGATCATTCCGCTGATGATCGGGATGACCCTGATTGCATTGTCGGGCGTCAGCCGGACAAAACAGGATACCGTGATATCACTCGGGGCCACCGAGACCCAGACCGTGATTACCATCGTCAAGGAGGCACGGTTTGCCATCCTCGGCGGTGTCATCCTCGGTTTCGGACGGGCAATTTCAGAAGTCGGGGCAGCGATGATGATCGGTGGCAACATCAGGGGGTATACCCGGGTGCTGACCACGGCAATCGCCCTTGAGACATCGATGGGAAACCTCTCGCTCTCGATTGCACTCGGAATCATCCTGCTCGCTATTGCAATGATGGTAACCGGAATACTCTTCCTCGTCCAGGAGCGCTGAGAGCATGATCGATTTTGACCAGGTGGTGATGAACTTCGGTGAAAAGGAAGTCCTGAAGAATGTCTCATTTTCAATCGAGGACAGCGAGATCTTCACCTTCATCGGGCCAAGCGGGTCCGGGAAGACCACCATCCTCCGCCTCATCGACATGCTGGAACGCCCCACCAGCGGGAACATATTCATCGATGGCACTGATGTTGCAACCCTGAAGGACAGGGAAAGGATACCCCTCCGGCGAAGAATGAGCATGGTCTTCCAGAAGCCGTCACCCCTGAGAGGGAGTGTATTTGATAACGTGGCCATCGGGCTCTGGTTCCGGAAGGTCGGCAGCGGGGAGATCCAGGAACGGGTGCCCGAAGCACTCGAGCTTGTCGGGCTCAAGGGATATGAGGAGCGGAAGGCCGGTACCCTCTCCGGGGGGGAGATGCAGCGGGTGGCCATTGCCCGGGCAATTGCAACCAAGCCTGAAGTCCTCCTTCTCGATGAACCGACAGCGAACCTCGACCCCGTCTCAACCGAGAAGATCGAGAACCTGATCTCTGCCCTCAAGGAACGGTTCGGCATCACCGTAATCCTCTCCACCCACGACATGGTGCAGGGGCAGCGGCTGGCCGACCGTATCGCCGTAGTGATCGATGGCCGTATCGGCCAGGTCGGCACCTCAAAGGAGATCTTCTATCACCCCATGAACCGGGCCGTGGCCACCATGGTCGGGGTCGAAAATATTTTTGAAGGGAGGGTGGCCGTCAACGAAGCAGGGCTGGCCTCAATCGACGTGAATGGTACCTCTATTATCGCCACCACCCCGTTTCCTGCCGGGACCCCGGTCATGCTCTACATGCGCCCGGAGGATATCACCTTCCACGTGAAAGACGGGGTGAAAAGCAGCGCCCGGAATGAGTTCACCGGGCGGATAACCAAAGTCCTCCCCATGGGGCCGATGGCACGGCTGAAGATTGATGCCGGGGTGAAGCTGACCGCGGTGATAACCCAGCGGTCCTATGACGAACTTGAGCTGGCGCTTGGCAAGGAGATCGGGCTTGCCTTCAAGGCAAGTGCCATCCATGTTGTCGAACGAAGAGATTAATTCTGGTGCTTCATCGACCGGGTCCCTGTACCATTCTTAAACGTCCACTTTTCCGGTATGCCTATCTCGTTTGGCCGCGTATACGCCACCAGCATGCACTGCATCGCACTGGCCAGCGGGAGCAGCGGTAACTGCATCTATATCGAAAGCGGAGAGGAGGCAGTCCTCATCGACGCCGGGCTCGCGAAACGGGAGATCCTGGCCCGCATCAGGCAGGCAGGCGGGCGCGAGGAGCGGATAGCGGCAATCCTGGTTACCCATGAGCACATCGATCACATCAGGGGGGCCTATGCCCTGGCCCGCCAGCTGAAAGTCCCGATAATTGCGACAGGGGGCACGCTCCACGAGCTTATCCGGAACCGTGGCACGGGAACCATTGCCGTTGACCTGGTGCGGTGCCGCTGGGGCGGGCTGGAGCGGATCGGGAACTTTTCTGTCGAGGCCTTTCCTGTCTCCCATGATGCCCGGGAACCGTGCGGTTTCAGGATCGCCGAGAACGGGGTGTCGGTCGGGTGCTGCACTGACACCGGGGTAATCACTCCGGAAATAGAGGAATGGCTCTCCCGCTGCGACGGAGTTATTCTTGAGAGCAACCACTGTCCCGAGATGCTCCGGGACGGCCCGTATCCCGAGATGCTGAAGCGGCGTATCCGTTCACGACGCGGACACCTCTCAAACCCTGATGCTGCCGGCTGTATCCGGAAGCTCTGTTCCGGGCTTTCCCAGGTAATGCTTGCCCACCTCTCGGAAGTGAATAATACCCCGGAGAAGGCACGGGCAGGTGTCAGGGATGGTGCCGGTCTGTTTGCCGGTGATCTCGGGGTCACCATAGCTTCAAATCCGGGTTCTGATCCCGGCTGGCCAAACCGTTTCCGGCTGTAACCCTCCGGTTCTCCCGATGGGAATCCTTATTCCCTGATCCCGCCAATTTTGATGCAAAACAGGGGCTTGTCCATGAATTTTGGCGAATTTGCCCGCATATGCGAGCAGCTGGAAGGAATCTCCGGCCGGCTCGAGATGATCGGGATCATCAGCCGGGTCCTGCCGGCCCTCAACGATGACGAGCTTCCTGTCTTTATCCGGTTCGTGATGGGGAGGATCTTTCCGGACTGGAGCCCGGAGAGACTCGGGATCGGCCCGAACCTCCTCTATGAAGGGGTTGCCTACGTGGCCGGAAAGCACCGGGATGACGTTGTCTCTGTCATCAACCGGACCGGTGATGTGGGACGGGCCGTGGAGGAGCTCCTGGCGAGCAAGGAACAGACCTCCTTCTTTTCAGAAGACCTGACCCTCATGGATGTATTCCGGGACCTCTCGGCCATTGCTGCCGCAGAGGGCAGGAAATCGCAGCGGGAGAAACTGCTGCTCGTCCGGAGGCTCTTCACCAATGCCAGACCGCTCGAGGGAAAATACCTCTCCCGGATCATGCTCGAAGATCTCCGCATCGGTGTCGGGGAAGGGAATGTCAGGGAAGCTGTCGCCAAGGCATACTCTGTCGATCCCTCCCTTGTCGAGCACGCCTTCCAGGCTCTCAATGATCTCGGGCAGGTGGCACTCCTGGCAAAGGAAGGTTCCGCGAGGCTGGAGGAGGTGAAGATCCAGCTGTTCCACCCGGTGCGGATGATGCTTGCCCAGCAGGGCACCATCGAAGGGGCGATTGCCGACAACGGGATGGTGGCAGCCGAATACAAGTATGACGGGAGCAGGTTCCAGTTCCATAAGAGGGGGGAGACCGGTAAGCTGTATTCCCGCAAACTTGAGGATGTTACCACGGCACTCCCCGATGTGAGGGAGATCCTGATGGCGTCTACCGGCCATGATGTTATTTTCGACGGTGAGGTCATCGCCATGGGAGAGGGGAGACCGCTCCCCTTCCAGACTGTTCTCCGGAGGTTCCGGAGAAAATACGACATCGATTCTTACCGGGAGGAGATCAGGATGGTGCCCAATGTCTTTGACCTGCTGTTCCTTGACGGGGAGACCTTGATCGACCTGCCATTTTCCGAACGGCGGAAAAAACTCGAGGGTATTCTCACGGTCCACCTGGCCCCCCAGGTGGTGAGTGATGACCCGGAGGAGATCAACCGGATCTACCAGGATGCCCTTGCAGCCGGGCACGAAGGGCTGATGCTCAAGGTGCCGGGGTCGCCCTACACCCCGGGAGTGCGGGGAAAAAACTGGATCAAGATCAAGCCTGAAGTGGATACCCTCGACCTGGCCGTGATTGGGGCTGACTGGGGAGAGGGAAAACGGGCACATCTCTTCGGCTCCTTCCTCCTGGCCTGCCAGGACCAGGGAAAACTCCTCCCCCTCTCAAAGGTGGCAACCGGATTTTCAGATGAGCAGCTGCAGGAGATCTATGCACTCCTCAAAGACCGGGTGATCAGCCAGTCGGGAAAGGAAGTAGGGTTTGAGCCGGGGGTGGTCATTGAAGTGGGATATTCCGAGATCCAGCGGAGCCCGAACTACGAGACCGGGTATGCCCTCAGGTTCCCCCGGTTCATCCGGATCCGGGACGATAAATCCATCGATGAGATTGAGACTCTGGAGGGCATCAGGGACCGGTATGTGAAGCAGACCCCCGATAAGAGTTCCGGCACCTGACCGGTTACCCTGACGGCCGGGTGACCTCCACCCGGTTGCCAAGGTATCGCAGGATCCGCTCCACGAACGGGTCCCATGCAACGATACCGTCCGGGATCATCTCCCGGATCTCACTGCCGATATCATCATCACGCTCTGCAATCGCCCTTGCGATGGCTGATCCATGGACAAAGCATCCGGAGACGATCCCGTCAGCATCCCCATCGATAATGCCGAGGACCGGGATGCCAAGGTGGGCTGCAACATGCCCGCAGACGGCAGTGGTATCATCACCGATGCTGACAATCCCACACACATCACCCGAGAGGTTCCGGTACAGGTCGTGGCCGCAGTGATCGACCAGGAGCACCCGCCCTTCCGTCAGCCTCCTGCCGGATGGTTCCGGGACGGCGGAACGGATCGACCCGCTCTTGCACCAGGTCAGGGAAAGGTCGGTAAAGAGCCCTTCAAGTCTCTCGAGGCCAGGGGTCTTTGGTACCAGTCCGGAGACCGGTATCACCCTGCCATATTCTGTCCGCAGGGTGACTTCCGGCCCGGTGGCATGCCCGATAACCGTCCCGTTGACATAGACCGCCTCTCCCGGCTCGCATCCCCTGATGGTCCGCACCCTGCCTCCCCGTGCTTTCTCTGCCGGGACCAGCGCAATGCCGTACCCGGTTTTTCGGGCAATCGATCTCATCACTTCGTCCATCTCATGGTTCCACCCATAGAGTGTCCGGCTCGATGCCTCGATCTGGATAAGCCCCTGCGGGAAGAGACGTGATGCAACAATCTCCCCGAATATCCGCCCGGACTCCGGAGTCTTTCCGTGATTGGCAAGGACGGTCACCGGGGAGAGATTCCGTATCACCATGCTCGGAGGAAGACTGATGAACTCGCAGGGAATCCCGGACTCTTCTGCAGCAGTCCTCGCCATTACCCCGGCAACAATGACCCGGTCCGGCCGGAGCCGGTCTATCAGGAAGGGTACATCGCCAGCATCAAATATTTCCGGGCCATGGAGGACAAGAATGAGGTTGTGTGGGGCAGCCATACGGGGAATCCGGTTTTTTCGAGGGCGTTTTTTTTAAAAAATAGGCTGGCAGAAAACATAAGGGTGCGGTTAATGGACGAGCCGAAAAATCCCGGTGCAGGAAAAAAGTTCATAACTGCAAACGACCAGGATGCAGGTGATGAGACCTGTGCTCCTGGCAGTCCTGGTCGTGCTCCTGGTCCTCTTTTCCGGCTGCTCGGGTCCGGTTATTACTCCCCCTGCACCCCGGGTGCCTGGTACCGGGCAGACTCCTGCTCCCACGGTATCCGGCGTGCCGTCCCCGGCCACCAACCAGTCCTACCAGCCCGGGGGAGGAGGTCAGGCCGGTCCGGCTGCAGCGTTCACACCTGTACCAGGTGCTATACCGGTCCTGACGACCACGGTAACCCCTGGCGGTGTGGCGGCGGGAGGTTCTGGTGTGACCATCATTTCAGGGCCTGCAGTGACCGCTGCAAGCCCGACCGTCACCTCCACTCCGGCAGGTATACCATTTGTACCACCAGCGCAGGTCAGCGTCCCGGTCCCCTCACCTCCACCGGTGACCGGCACGGTCTCTTCGCCCGTGGTGCCCACACCGGGAACTCCCCTGGTTACACCGAGCCCCACCCTGCCGCAGCCATCACCCCAGGCTACGATCCCGACAACACTGGTCACGCCACCGCTCCCGAATACCACTCCTCCGACTACCATCCCAACCCCGAAAGCTACGTGAGAGACCTCCTTCTCCGGAAAACCGGATTATGATTCTCACGGGTGACCCTGCACTATTTCGAGAACCCGGGGAAGCAGGACGTCGCGGTTCTCCCTGGTAACTTCAACCAGCCGGACATTCTCCCGGTATTTTATTGATTCGATGAACCGGTCACCCTTGCGTGCAACGGTGGCAATGAGCAGACGATGGCCTTCCACCAGACCGGAGACCAGGTCCCTGAACCGGGACGAGGAACACTCCATCTTCCCTATCTCATCGATGATGACCGGGGACCTGTTGTCATCTCCGAGATCAAGGGACTGCAGATACTCCTCAAAACCCGGGACATCCACCCCGTATTTTCCAACCCTGGAGCGACTCTGCAGGGTGACATGGGAGAGGAGACGCCTGCTCCCGTCAAACCCGATAATCTCGAATCCGACCCGTCCGCCCCGTTCACGGATCTCCTGTGTATAAAAGCCGACCGGATGCAGTTCCTCCAGCGAACCGGCGATCTTCCGAATGAATGTGGTCTTACCCACACCGGGAATACCGGTTATGAGGATAACGGTCATCGCTCTGGAAAAGGGAGGAGAACGTAAAAAAATTATCTTTTTCTCAGGACAACCAGCAGAGAGCCCATCACCAGGGCAGGCAGGATACCTTCCAGTCCCGGGAATGATGCTTTTGGGTTAACCGGTAAATCTGTTGCCTGTGTGGTCGTTTCCAGAGAAAGGGCAGGGGTAACCATCGTGGGGGGTTCGGTTTGGGGTATTCCCGTGGTCATGCCAGGAGTGGCCTCTCCGGACATATTCCCTATCGCTGCTCCCGTTTCCGCAAGGGTGATCTTCTCTTTTACCCCCGCCAGATTCGGGTTCAGTGCGAGGGCTTTGAGGTACTGGGCCACGGCGTCCTCATAGCTGCCCCCGGCTGCGAGGGCATCACCGAGCAGGAGAGAGGCTTCGGCATTTGCGGGATCAATACGCAGGGCTTTCCTGAACGCTGCCGCAGCGCCATCGGTATTGTTCATGGCGAGGAAAACCCGTCCTGTTCCTATCCACGACTTGTAGGCATAGGGATCATTGTCAGTTGCTTTTTCATAGGCAGCAAGGGATTCGTTGAAGAGCCCCTTTTTGAAAAGGTCGTCCCCCTTCATCCGCCATACGATCCCCTCATCTGCAGACCCGCTGCCGGGGGATGACGAGCTTCCTGAATCTGATGAAGAACTACCGGAATCGGTAGTGCCCCCGGAACTGCCGGAGCTGGTGTCAGTCCCGCCGGTATCTGTGCTGCCGCCGCTGCTTCCACCGGTTCCCGTTGAACTGCCATCGGTCGCATCATCAACCGATGTATCCCCGCCAACCGTGTCATCATCGCTCAGGTCCGGGGGGGACTCCCATCCCCCTCCCGGTTCCGCATCACAACCGCAATCAGATGCTACGGCGATTCCTATAAAAAAAATAATCAGTGAAATGATGGCAATGAGGAGTATTTTTGGCGGCGTCATGAATACTGATTGTCTCCTTGAGAGATAATAGGTTTTCGAAA
>Ga0209254_10000174_pt1 | contig 44906 bp, 30 predicted proteins | sample FrelakmetDIP11DI_FD_187148 | JGI IMG/M metagenome (GOLD analysis project Ga0209254, IMG submission 187148) | Freshwater lake sediment microbial communities from the University of Notre Dame, USA, for methane emissions studies - DIP11 DI (SPAdes)... | ecosystem: Environmental > Aquatic >... | reverse complement strand
AGGCTCTGATCGATCAACGCGGCCTGATCGGCAGCCTCAAAGACTTGCGGCGTCTTCAGGCGCGTCTCCAGCATCAGGCGCAGCGCGGAGCGCAGAGTGGCATTGTCGTCGGCCAGCAGGAAGCGTTGCATGTTTTTCACCTGCTGACAGTGTACGCCCGGCGGCAGGTTTTGTCCCTGCCCGGCGGTGGGGTTTTACCCTGGTCAAGTGGCCAGGTGCTGCGAGGAGACCTGTCAGGTGGCGCCGAAAATGCCTGAAAGTACGGCAACCGGTGCGCCACCTGACAGGTCTTAGCGGTCTACACCAACTTCTTCTGAATCGCCAGCGTCACCGCGGCCACGCGGTTATCCACCTGCAGCTTGGAGAGGATGTTACTGATGTGGTACTTCACCGTGGATAAGCTGACGACCAATCTATCGGCGATTTCCTGATTGTTCAGCCCTTCGACCATGAGCTTCAGGACTTCGCGCTCCCGATCGGTCAACTCGGCCCCTTCGTTCTTGTTAGCGGCGGCGTGCGCCAGCGCCTGCGCGGCTTCGGGCGAGAGCGTCATCTTGCCCTTGTGCGCCGCGCGGATCGCATCGGCCAGTTCGCGCGCGGAGACGTTCTTCATTAGATAGCCCGTCGCGCCCGCTTGCAGCGCCTGCTGCACCAGATCATCTTCGGGGAAACTGGTCAGCGCGATGACGTGCACGCTCGGATACTTCTCGTGAATGAGGCGCGTCGCGGTGACGCCGTCGGTGACGGGCATCATCAGGTCCATCAGGATCACGTCGGGATGCAGCAGGCCGCAGCGGCGCACCGCTTCGTCACCGTTCTCCGCCTCGCCGATCAATTCCAGATCGGGTACAACAGACAAGAATGCGCTCAAGCCGCTGCGCACCACGGCGTGATCGTCAACGAGCATTACTTTGATGCGAGGTTCGTCGGTCATTATGATACTCCTGGGCGTCATTGCGTGCCGCGTAGCGGCGAAGCAATCTCACGGTTGGTCAAGGGGATTGCTTCGTCGGCCTGCGGCCTCCTCGCAATGACGGGGTGATTATGCCTCTTCCCACGTCACCGAAATCTGCGTGCCTTCGCCCGGCTCGCTGTACAGCGAATACGTCGCGCCGATGGCTTCCGCTCGTTCGCGCATGATATTCGTGCCGAGGTGATTCGGCGGCACACTGGCCGGATCGAAGCCCACGCCGTTATCCACAATGGATAGTCGTACCACGTTATCCAGCCGCAGCGTCACGATCACCTGCGTAGCCTTGGCATGCTTGACGATGTTGTTTAGCGCTTCCTGTGTGATGCGATAGTAGGCCAACTGCACCTCGGGCGACAGCGTGTGCTGGCCGTCTACATTCAATTGTACCGGCAGCCGCGCGCGCCCGATGAACGAATCGCACAACTGCTTGAGCAGGACGGGCAGCGGCACATCGACCAGTGCGTTGGGGCGCAATTCTACCAGCAGCGTGCGCATTTCGGCCAGCGCGCCGCGCGTCAATTGGCGCAGCTCTTCCAGCCGCTTGCGTCCCTCTTCGGGTTTCATCTCCCACAGATCGGGCAGCACCTCGGCGATGAGGCTGGCCGAGAACAACGTCTGCGTCACGGCGTCGTGCAGATCGCGAGCCAGGCGGGTGCGTTCCGCCGTCACCGCGTCCTGCGCGGCTTTTTCGCGCAAGAGCTCGTTGGCCTGGTTCAGTTCCGCGGTCCGTTCGGCGATGCGTTGTTCCAGCTGCTGGCGGTGTGCGGCGTCCTGCGCGGCCAGTCTTTCGGCGGCGCGTTTCTGGGCGTCGATGTCGTTGATCAGGCCGACCAGATAGAGCGGTTGGCCTTGCGGGTCGCGCACCAGGCTCATCGAGATTTGCGTCCAGAAGACTTCACCGTTCTTGCGGACGTAGCGTCGTTCGGCCACATAGTGAGTCGTTTCACCGGACAAGAGTTGCTGGAAATTCTCCGTCGATGAGGGGAAGTCCTCCGGGTAGGTGACCATAGCCGGACTTTGCCCGATCAATTCCTCGCGGGCATAGCCCAGCATGGCGGACATGGCCGGATTGGAGTCCAGCACAACGCGATCGATGGACATCAAGCCCATGCCTACCGCCGAGTTTTCAAAGATGGCCTTGAAACGCGCTTCGGACTGGCGCAGTTCCAGTTCGACGCGTTTCTGCTCCTCAATCACTTGCTGCAGCCGGGCATTTTGCTGGCGAATGCTGCGCGTGCGGAAATAAAAGGCGCCCGCCAGCGCGAAGATCACCAGCACCAGGACCAGCACGCGGAACCACCACATCTCCCAGACGGGCGGCGTAATTTCGATCGGGAGGGAGACGCCCGTCGCGTTCCACACGCCGTCGCCGTTGGACGCTTTAACGCGGAACGTGTAGTTGCCGCCGGGCACATTCGTGTAACTGGCGTAGGGCCGCGTGCCCGCTTCGATCCAGTCTTGATCAAAACCTTCCAGCTGGTAGGCGTATTGATTCTTCTCAGGCTTGTTGTAGTCGAGCGCGGCGAAGTCGAACGAGAGGAAGTCCTGCTCATACGACAACTTGATCGGCGTCTGCCCGGACAGATCGACATTCTGCGGCTGATTGAAGACGCTGAAGCGCGTCACGGCCACGGGCGGCGGTACCGGGTTGGGCTGGATGTTTTCTGGCCGGAAGAGATTGAAGCCGTGCACGCCGCCGACGTACAACGTGCCGTCGCGGCTGCGGAAAGTCGCGTTGGAGTTGAACTCGTTGCTTTGCAGGCCGTCGGCCACAGTGTAGCTGGTGAACAATTCCGTGCGCGGATCGAATTTGGCGAGGCCGTTATTAGTGGTAATCCACAGGTAACCGGCATCGTCTTCCAGAATGCCAAGCACGGTGTTGTTGGGCAGGCCTTGCTTTTCATAGTAGGCGCGGAACTGCTGCGTTTGCGGATCGAAACGGCTCAGGCCGCTCTGGGTGCCGAACCACAGCGTCCCGTCGGGCGATTGATGAATGGCGAAGACTCCATCGTTGCTCAGGCTGGCGGGGTTCTGCGGATCGTGATGATAGATCGTGAACTGCGCCTGTGCCGGATCGCGATTGATCGGGTTGCGCAAGTCCAGACGGTTCAGCCCGCCGCCGTACGTGCCCACCCACAACTGCTGATCCCGATCGATGAAGAGGCTGACCGCTTGATTGAAGCTCAGGCTTTGCGGGTTGGCTGGATCGTTGAGGTAGTGCGTGAACGTCTCGGTTTTGAAGTCGAAGTAGTCCAGCCCCTCAAACGTGCCGATCCACAGGCCCGCGTCGCCGTCCGGGAAAATGGCGACCTGATTGTCGCTGATGGTACTTTGCGGATTGGCCGGGCCGTGCTGGTAGCGTTTCATCTCGCACGTGACCGGATCGTAACGATGCAAACCGCCGCCCAGCGTCGCGGCCCACACCTGATCCTGCGCATCGACATGCACGGCCAGCGCGATGGGACTGGCGAGGGCTTGCGGGTCTTCAGGATTCGCGCCGACGTGATCGAACTGGCCGGTGCGGGGGTCAAACCGATCCAGCCCGGCGCCCCAGGAGGCGATCCAGATGCGGCCCTGTGTGTCTTCGTCGAACGCGCCGGTGGCGTCGTTGGCGAGGCTGTTGGCATCATCGGGAATGTGGCGATACAGGTTGAACTGGCCGGTGTTGACGGGCAGCCGGTTGAGACCGTTGCGCGCCGTGCCGATCCACAGCATGCCCGATCGATCTTTCAGCATGGCCCACGTTTCGTCGCCGCTGAGGCTTTCTGCAAAATAGGGATTGTGGCGGTAGTGCACGAACTGCCCCGGCGCGGACAACTCCATGCGATTCAGGCCGCTGCCGAAGGTGCTGACCCACAGGACGTCATCGTCGACGACGAGGTCCATGACGTTGTCGGCGCTGAGGCTGTCGGGCTGCGCTTCATCGTGCTTGAAGTGCGTGAACACACCCGATGGTGGATCGAAGCGATCGAGGCCCGCGCCTTCCACGCTGAACCCGCCCGTGCCGATCCACAACGCGCCGTCAGGGCCTTCGACGATGGCGGCGATGTTATTCCCGGCGATCGATTGATCGTTCGCCGGATCGTGCGTGTAGCGCGTGAATTTGCCGGTGGCCCGATCGAGCTGGTTCAGCCCCGCGCCCGCCACACTGAGCCCGCCGGTGCCCACCCACAGCGCGCCGCGCGAATCTTCAAACAGCGTCGAAACGGCGTCGCTGCTGAGGCTGGTCGCGTCGTCGGGATCGTGACGGTAGTGCGTGAAGCCGCCGGATTGCGGATCGAACTGATCGAGCCCGCCGAGCGTCCCCACCCAGATCGTGCCGGCGGCGTCCTGCAAAATCGAAGTGACGTTATCGTTGCTGAGGCCGATCGGGTTTTCAGGATCAGCCTGAAAGCGCGTGAACTGCTGCGTGCGAGGATCGAAGCGATTCAACCCGCCACCCCACGTGCCGATCCAGATGTGCCCATCACGATCTTCCAGGAGCGCGTTGATGGAGTTGTAACTCAACGAGGCGGGATCGTCGGGATCGTTTTTGTAGACGGTGAAGGCGTGGCCGTCGTAGCGATTGAGGCCGTCCTGCGTGCCGATCCACACGAAGCCGCGCGAGTCCTGCAGGAAGGCCAGCCCGGCGTTCTGCGAGAGGCCGTCTTCCTGCGTCAGGTGCAGAAAGCGCACGACGCTGCCGGGGGCGTGCGGCGAGTTGTTGGGCGCGGCAGTCAGCACCGTGAGCGGACTAAGCAGTAGAACAAAAACGATGGTGAGTGACAGGCGAACGAAGGGCTTCATGCAGGCTCCGTGGTCAGCAGCTAACGTGCTGATTTTAACATCGGGCCTGTGCGGGGAGACCTAACAAGTGTCTGAGTTTTGGGGGATGGATGTAACAGACTTGATCGGACTCACAGGCAGCCGGATTTATCCGGCGCTGTGCAGCAGCCCGGAGATTCATCTTCGGGCGGATTTCACGCCGTTTGTGCGACGAGCGCTTGCGGGCAGCAGGCGGCTTCCCACGGCAGGAGTGAAGTCGTTTCCCAGACTATCACTTCGGCCTCAATGTCGATCTGGCCCAACGCCAGCGCTACCGAGATGCGGTGGTGCCCATCGCGCATGAAATACTGACCGCCGATTTGAATGAGTTTCACGGGCGGCAGGGTGATGTACTGGCGGCAGGCCATGGCGACACTGACCCAGCGATCGCGCAGATGGGTCTTCGCTGGATGAAAAGCGCGATCAAAATCACCTGCGCGCTGCTCCGACCCGATAATGCGATCGAGCTGGACGGTTTGCACACCGCCGTACCGGCTGCTACTGACGGGGAGCCGGCTTTTGAAATCGCTGAGGTTGAGCAGCTGCGCCGTTCTGCCCAACAGGCGCGCTTTCAGCCGATACCACAGGCTGTGGCGCTGCGCGCGCTGAAAGAGCTGCGTGGCCGAGATGAGCAGCTGGGCAGGCGAGTTCGCCTGCTGGCTCACGCCGTAGGGCGCATCAAACTGGGCGGCGGAGAATTTGGTTTCGAGCATGGCCTGGTTCCTGCGATCAGAATTCCTACGCTGACATTGTAGGTCACACAACGCAAAAACTCCCCCATCGCTGGAAGAGTTTTGCTCCTGGTCAAGTGGGCAGGTTAATCGAGGTGATGATGCTGAATCGGCTCTTATTGTCCCGGCGGGTCTGAACCTATGTTTACGTGCCGCCTTGCGCGACCCGCGCATCTGCGTCACTGGCATGACGAATGTTGGTGACGTTGCTACCCTTACAGCGGCACATCGACCGTGAAGCGGCTGCCCTGTCCCACCGTGCTCTGCACCGTGATGTCGCCGCCGTGCGCGCGCGCGATGTCACGCGCAATCGCCAACCCTAGCCCCATGCCCTGCGGAAAGCGCTGACTCGGCGTGCCGCGATAAAACGGATCGAAGATGTGCGCGCTGATTTCCGGTGCGATGCCGCTGCCCGTATCCTCGACGGCCAGCCACACGCGATCGAGCTTGTGCCCCGCTGCGATTGTGACGCGGCCACCGGCAGGCGTGTATTGAATCGCGTTCGCCACCAGATTGCCGATGACCTGCGCCATTTGATTCGAATCGATCGATACGAACGGCAGATCAGCCGGAACATTGATCTGCCACTGCAAGCCTTTAGCCAGCGCGGCGGCTTGCCACGTGATCAATATTTGCGGCAGCCACTCGCTCAACCCGATCGGTTCACGCTGCAACTCCGCCGGCCCGATCGATTGTTTGTACAACCTTGCCAGATTATCCAGCAGCGGCTTCAAATGCTCCACTTGATCATCCATGCCGTGCAACAGATCATCGCGCAGAGCCGCATCCTGAGCGGCACCCTGTTGCAGCGCGTGAATGGCGGCCTGCAACGAAGCGAGTGGGCGTCCCAACTCATGCACCAGATTGGCGAGCAGTCGCTTGCGGGTCTCTTCGGAAGACTTCAACCGATCGGATAATGCCTGCACGGCCAGCAGCACGCCGCGAAATTCACGTGGCGTGGATTCCGGTGTCAGCGCGGGCGTCTGCCCATCGGCCACTTGCTCTACGGCACGCGCCACGCCTTGCAAGCGTCGCTCAGTACGTTCCGCCAACCACCGTGCGATGGCAATGGCCACGACAAATGCGCCCAGCAGGGACAGGATCACCAGATTGCGGATGCGGAGAAAACCCTGATAGACGTCGCCCAACCGATCGGTTACGCGCACGATCCCGACGATGATCCGTTGCGCGTCCAGCACTGGCGCATAGGCCTCAGCCTGTGTGTCGATCAGGCCGTACTGGCTTTTGATCAGCGATTGGCCCGTGCGCAGTATTGCAAGATCGGTGGCAGTGAGAAGTGGAAGTTCCGAAGGAGTCGGCGTCGTCAGTGGAGCGGCGCTTGAACCATCGGGCGACAGGAGGATCACCTCGCGTTGCAGATTCACGCGAAACTTCGCGATGAAGTCCTGCGCCTGCGCGTTGTCCTGCCACACGATCGGTTCCGTGGCGGCCTGCGCGGCCACCGTCACCGCCGTGCGCCGTAGATCGTCTACCACGTTCGTCAGCAGAATCTGGCTCTCGACGATGGTGATGAAGATCAGGCCCAGCACGGGCAGGACGATGATCAACGGCAGCAGATGCGAGAGGATGAGTTGCGAGCGTAGCGAGCGCAGCGAATGAAAGTATTTCACGGCAGCAGCTTGTAGCCCACACCCCGCACCGTCACGATGCGTTTGGGTTGTGACGCGTCGTCTTCCAGTTTTTCGCGCAGCCAGCGGATGTGAACATAGACCACCTGCGGCTCGCCCATGAATTCTGCGCCCCACACTTGTTCTAACAATTCGTTGAGCGACATGACTTGCCCGCTGTTCAAAGCCAGCACGCGCAGCAGCTCAAAGGCTTTGGGAGCCAGATCGACCGGCTGGCCGCGTAGCGTGACGATGTGCGCCGCCGGATCGATCGCAATATCGCCCACGACGAGGCGACCATCCGGCTTATCTTCAACCCAATCGTCTGGCCGCTCGTTGCGGCGCAGCACGGTTTTGATGCGCGCCAGCAGCACGTCTTCGTTGTAAGGCTTGGTGATGTAATCCTCGGCGCCCAGCTCAAGGCCCAGCACTTCATCCAGTTCGCGGCGGCGCGCGGTGAGGAAGATCACGGGCGTGGCGCGCTCTTTCTGAATCTGGCGCAGCACGGTCAGGCCGTCGAGGTCGGGCAGGCCGATGTCGAGCAGAACGAGATCGGGCGGGTCTTGATCGATTAACGTGAGGCCCTCGTGTGCGCTGGTCGCCGTCATGGCCCTATAGCCGTTTTGCGTCAGCGTGAAGGCGAGGCTCTTCACCAGCAGGGCATCGTCGTCGATCAGCAGGATGTATTTGCTCATGATGGTTTGCGAGAATGAAAGTGTGATCGAGGTCAATGATAGCACTAAACGAGGGAGTGAGTACGCCCCCTCTTCATTCCGGCGCGTGTCATGCTGAGCGCAGCGAAGCATCTCTTATGACGACGTAGAGACCCTTCGCTTCGCTCAGGGTGACACTCTTTCAGCTACAACTGCACAGTGGTCTACCTCTGTGAAGAGAGGGGGTTGGGGGGTGAGGTTTACGCTGTACGCTTCGTTAACAGCCCGTGCCTGCGCCCCACAAACAGCACGGCGATCACACTGGCCAGCAGCAGCGCGCCGAGCATGAGTTCATTCGTCGTGAGCGGCACCACCGATCGAGTGGGGAGGCCCGCCTGCTTGAGCCGTTCGGCAATCTGCCCGTCGCGCGGCGCGATCTGCCCGGCCCACGTGTAATACTCGTTCCCTTTACTGGTCTGGCCCAACTGCCCATAGGTCTGCCCGAGGTTGTAGAACAGATCAGCGTTGACGAGGCCCTGCGCGCTGAGCTGCTCGTATAGATTCACCGCCGCGGCGAGTTGCCCCGCTTCGGCCAATTGATTTGCGCGCGCAAACGTGGCGCGATCGGTTTCTGTCATGGGGCGCGGAGCTGTCATCTGCGCGGTAAGGCCGAACGATACGGCCAGCATGGCCAGTAGCAATATCACAAATCCTAAGCGTTTCATGCCATCAACTCCTTTTCCATATCTTCTAACAAGCGTCCCGTGCTCTTCACGACATCATCGTTCGTTTGCGGCTTGGCCTGACTGTATTCGCTCACTTCACCGACGAACAGCGCGGCGATCACGCGATCGATCAACGCGGGCGAGACGTGATGCTGCAACATCTGCGCCAACGTGCTGTGCGACAACCCGGTGAGCGGCGTCTGAATCTGATCTTCCAGATACGCCAACACGATGCGGCCCGTTTCGATCTGCACGTTGCGACTACGGCGCGCGCGCTTGAGTTGGCGCTGAGCGTGCTTGAGCGCGCGTGAACGGCGCAGGCGCGCGGCGTTGGATGTCAGATAATGCTTACGCGCACTCACCGCTAATTCACCGGCTACCAATCCCACCGGCAGGAGGAACAACAGGCCGAACAACGGTTGCTGCGTCAACGGCTGCGCTTCACTCATTAACGTCTGCGGCGCAGGCTTCAGCGCCAGAGCCGGCGCGGCGGCTTGCGTGTTTGCATTGGCTGCGCCTTTATCTTTCGGCAGCGACACGGCCACATTGGGATTGCCTGCCGCCACATCGATCGTCAACGCGTCGGCGGACAGGGTTTGATACTGCTTGGTCGCCGGATCGAAGTAACTGTACGTGATCGCGGGCAGCTTGAGTTGGCCCTCAGTCAACGGCGTGAACAGTTGCTCGTACACGCGTGAGCCCGTCATCTCACCGTTCACCACTTTGCGTTGCGAATCGGTTTTGTTGTTGAAGACGCGCCACTGCTTGTCACTCGGCCAGAGGGGATCGCCCAGCGTGCCCCAGTTGCCTGTGCCGATCAATTCTACGCGCAGCGTGATCGGTTCGCCAAGGCGCGTGCTGGTGCGATCGGGTGTGGCGCTGAGCTGAAATTGACCGACCGCGCCGTTGAAGTCGGCGGGCGCGCCCGCGGGCAGCGGCTGCACCTCGATCGAAAGCGGCTCACTCTGCAGGTCCACGTCGGCCGAGAAGAACCCGCCGGGCACCGTAATCTTCACCGGATCGAGCGTGGCCTGACCGGCGGCGGTGGGAAAGAGCCACGTCGTGATTTCGGTTACATCATAGGTCGTGCCATCGCTGGCCGTGGCCTGCGACTGCTGCACTTCCGGCTCATCGGCATGCCAGAAGCCTATGAACTGCGGCGCTTGATAATCGGGCTGGCCCAGCAACATCATGCTGCTGTACAACCGCGTGACGTGCTTCACGGCTTCGCCTTGATACGGCGTCATTTTATCGACGCTCGTTTCGATGAAGAAATCACTGTTGCCCACGCGACTCACTTTGTCGTCGGCAGGAGTGGCACTGCCCGACGACTGCGGCGCAGGTTGTGATGCCGCGCCGGTGCCTTGCGTCACCGTGATTTCGATCGCTTCCGTCGAGAGCGGCTGTCCGTTCCAATCATAGGTCAATATGGGAATTCTGAACGTGCCGGCGCCCGTGGGTTGCAGGCGAAAAGCATACGTCGTGCTGGAACTCAACGCACCGTTGATGCTGCTGAGCTGCGATGACGTGCTGCTGCCGGCCACGCGAAAGCCATCAAGCGCGGGCAGCGTCAAACGCGGCGCGGAACCATCGGGCGTTTGCAGCGTCAACGTCAAGAGCAGGGTGTCGTCGGTGGATAACTCCGTGCGATCGACCTTGGCCGTCAGGCTGGCGTCCGCTTGCGCATGCGCGTCGGTCGCGCTGATCAACCAACTGCCGATCAGCATTGCAATAAGGGTGAGAGACAGAATTCGTTTCATGTTTACCAATCCTTGTCGGGGTTGCCGCCCGGCACGATGTAACGCAGTTGCAGCTGTTCCATCAAAGTCTTGCTGTTGCCGCCAATCACGGCCAATAGACGTTTAGCCTGTTCAGGGGTTAGACCTTTTTGCGGCTGTGCGCCAGTGGCCTGACCGTCTTGTTGATCGGGCTGTTGTTGATCAGGTTGACCGGCCTGTTGGCCCTGTGGTTGATCTTGCTGTTCGCCTTGCTGGCCCTGCTGCTGATCTTGTTGATCGCCCTGTTGCCCTTGCTGATCCTGTTGCTGCTGGTCTTGCTGCTCACCCGATTGATTCTGCTGGTCCTGTTGGTTCTGTTGATCTTGATTTTGCTGATCCTGATCCTGATTCTGCTGTTGGTCTTGCTGATCTTGATTCTGTTGCTGCTCTTGCTGCTGTTTCTGCTGCAAGGCCAACTCGAGGTTGTACTTCGCATCCAGATCGTCGGGCTGCAAGCGTAAGGCTTCTTCGTACTGTGCGATAGCCACATCGAACTGCTGGGCGTTGTAGGCGATGTTGCCCAGATTGAAGTGCACGAATTGTGCGATGGTATTCTGCGGCTGAGCTAAGGTCTGCTCTAAGGTCTGCTGCGCTTTGTCCAGTACGTTCTGCCGATAGTAGGTGTTGGCCGCGTTGTAGGCTGGTTCTACCTGACCGGGCGCTTGCGACTGCGCCGCGGTGTAGCGCTGCAAAGCCGTGTCGTAATCTTGCGCGGTGTAAGCTTGATTACCCGCCGCGATGTCGGCATTGGCGGTGGTGGTCTTGACGAACAACATCAGCAAGATAGCGCCGACGAAGATCACCGTGAAGCCGGTAATGATGAAGAAGCGTTTCACTGGGCACCTCCATTCGATCGAGCCGCGTGGCTCAATCGGGCAGCTGCGAGCCGCCGCTTGCTTTTCCGATCAGAAATCAATTCACCTGCGATCAACATCGCCAGTGCCGGGGCGAGGAACCACTGAAACTGTTCGCTGCGCTGCACGGCGTTGCTGCGCTGAATGTCACCTTTTTGCAGGCCGTTGAGCTGCGCGGTCAGTGCGTCGAGTTCGCTGCTGTCGGCGGTGGCGGGATAATATTGACCGCCCGTGGTCGCGGCGATGTCGCGCAGCGCCTGCTCGTTGAGCGTGGAGACGACAGTCTGTCCCGACTTGTCTTTCTTCACGCCCACTTGATTGCCCGCGTCATCGTATTCGGGAATCACGTCACCGGCGCTCGATCCAAAGCCGATGGTGTACACCATCACTCCAGCTTTGGCCGCGTCCTGCGCGGCGGCGGTAACATCGGCTTGATTATCTTCGCCATCGGTCATCACCACGACGACCTTCTGGCTGTTGCGCGCATCGTCGAAGCCGCGCATGGCGGTGCGGATCGCTTCGCCGATGGCCGTGCCGGGCCGCGAGACGATGCCGGGATTGGCGCTGTCTAGAAAACTGCGCGCCGTGTTATAGTCGGACGTCAACGGGAACAGCACAAAACTCGCGCCGGAAAAAACTGTCAGGCCCACTTCGTCGCCGTTGAGATGATTCATCAGTTCGTTGATTTCCATTTTGGCGCGCGTTAATCGATCGGGTTTCAGGTCTTGCGCCAGCATGCTCTTGCTCACGTCCAGCGCCACCATCACCTGCACGCCTTTCTGCGCCACACTCTGCTTGGTCTCGCCCCACTGCGGCCGGGCCATCGAAATGATCAACAGAGTTAACGCGCCGATCCACAACACCAGCTTGATGCGTCGTCCGCGGGTGTTCACGCTCTCGCTCAGGCGCGCGATCAAGGCGGGCTCGCCCACACGGGCGATGGCGCGGCGGCGCTGTCGCTCGGCCCACAGCAGAAACACGATCGCTGTGGGTATCAGGAGTAGTCCGTAAAGATAAGTCGGTGATCCAAATGTCATGTTTGCCTCTTTGTGTCCGCCGTCATTGCGAGCCGCGCAGCGGCGAAGCAATGACGTGGTCTCCTACGGTATCCGCCTGAACAGCGTCTGGCTCAACGCCTGCTCGCTCAACACCAGTGCCAGCGCGGGCAGCAGCGCCCACAGCATCAGCTCGATCTGCTCAGAGTAGCGCGTGATTTCGATCTGGCTCTTTTCCAGTTGATTGATGTGATCGTAGATGCGCTGCAAGTCGGTGGTGTCGGTGGCGCGAAAATACTGGCCGCCCGTCTTCTCAGCAATTTGCTGTAGCAAGCCCTCGTCCAGATCGCTTTCACGATAGACGATCTCCTGGCCGCCGAATAGACCGTCGACCGGCACCGGCACCTGACCGGTCCGCCCCATACCGATTGTGTACACCTTGATCCCCAGTGTTTGTGCGGCCTCGGCGGCGGTCTCGGGCGCGATCTCGCCGGCGTTGTTGGCGCCATCGGTCAACAAGATCACCACGCGGCTTTTCGCATCAGAATCCTTGAGCATGTTGGCCGCATTCGCCAGCCCCAACCCAATGGCCGTGCCGTCTTCCAACTGCAATTCGGGCGCGAGCTGCACCTGCTTAAGCAGACGATTCAACACCGCATGATCGGTGGTCATGGGCGATTGGCTGAACGCTTCGTGGGCAAACACCACCAACCCAATGCGGTCATACGTGCGGCGGCTGATGAAATCGTCGACCACGGCCTTGGCCGCTTCTAAGCGATTCTGCGGTTGAAAATCGAGTGCGGCCATACTACCCGAAATATCCTGTGCGATGACGATGTCCACACCTTCGCCGCGCACGATCTCTTTCGCTTGCGCGAGTTGCGGCCGCGCCAGCCCGATGATCAACAACGCGAGCGCGAGCAGGCGGCCTACAGTCAGCAGCGGGCGCAGGGTCGCGCGCCACGTGCGTTGCTGGCGCAGCAAGCCGACGCTGGCAAAACGCAGGCCGGCCGTCTGATGCCGCGCCTGCTTGCGATGCAGCACGTAGGCCAGCAGCGGAAGCAGCGCTAACAACGTCAATAACCACGGCGTTGCAAATTGAAAAGTCATGCGGTCACCCCGTTCAACTTCGTGTGTTTGGCCGGCTGTGTGACAACAGGCGCAGGCGGGCATTGCTTCACCAGCAGTTCCACTGTATCAATCAGGCCCTGAATCGTCGTCAACTCCAGAACATCACCTGCAAATTTCACCGAGTCACACACCCGCAGGACATCGATGGCGCGGGTGATCCAATCTGCCGGGAGATCGTTGATCTTTAGTTGGCGCGCCAGTTCGTTGGTCGTCAGGTCGCGGGCCGGAATCGTTGTGGTCGATGCGATGTAGTCCCGTAAACATACGGCGATGTCGACGCACGCCGCTTTGATGTCATCAGGCATCTGCGGATTCTGCGCTTCCAGCATTTTCATCGTCGCCAGGGCACGTTCGCGTGGCGTGCGCTTATCGACTACTGGACGATTGCGCCGGCGATTGATGAAATACCCGACCAACCCGATCACGCCCAACGCACCGACAGCGATCAACGGCCAGACCATGCGCTGCGAGGTCATCAAATCGGCCTGCGGTTTGAGATCGCGCAACGCGGTATCACCGGCGACCAGCACCGACTGCACCAACAGCGATACTGGCGCGACGGCGATGTCTTGCAGGTTGCCCAGATCATCCACGATGGACAGCGTGAAGGCCGGAGTCTGTACCTCGCCGGGCCGCATGCGTATCACTTCGATTTTCTGCGTCGTCGTTTCGGTGCCCTTGCCACTGGCGGTGATGACGGGCGTCGACTGGCTGCGCACTTCAAATTCGCCCCACTGCTTCTCCAGCGTTGGCACGATGACGCGCCAACCGGTGGGATGGGTCACGCGCAGCGTCAGCGGAACCACATCGCCCACGGTGGGGGCATCGCCGCCCACGCTCAACGTTACAGTGACGTTACTCTGCGCGCTGACGCCGCTGACAACAGTGAGCATCAAGGCGATGGCGATTAAACTGATCCACCATTTGGTCCTTGGGTTGTGCATAAAATTCTCCAAACTTAACCCTCACCCCAGCCCTCTCCCTGTTGAGGAGAGGGAGACAGTTGCTCCCCTCTCCTGAGAACGATTTTTGTTCTCAGGAGAGGGGCCGGGGGGTGAGGTCTTTAGTGCGCCATTCGTTTCATGCGCTGCTGAAAGAAGCGCGTCAACGCGCCCGCGTGATCGTCCGGCGTCGTCAGGTAAATCCGATCGACTTTGGCGCCGTTCAGTACGTGCTTGATGGCTGCGTCCAACTGCGCTTGTCGATCACGAAACGCCTTGCGCCACGCCGGATCGGCGGTGTCCACTTCGACCAACTCGCCCGTTTCGGCATCTTCCAGCACCATCAAACCCACCGGCGCGATTTCTTTCTCCAGCGGATCACGCAGATCGATGGCGATGAGATCATGCCGGTGTCCGGCCACGTTCAACGCCTTGCGATATGTTTCCGGATCGGCTTGAAAATCCGACAGCAGAAAGACGATGCCGCGCCGCTTCATCATCTGATTGGCATAGTCGAGCGCGGCTTTCAAATCAGTGCCACGTCCGCGCGGTTCAAAGGTCAACAGTTCACGCACCAGCCGCAGCATATGCTTGCGGCCCTTGCGCGGCGGAATAACCATTTCGACGCGATCGCTGAAGAGCAGCAGGCCCACTTTGTCGTTGTTGCGATTGGCCGCCATCGCCAGTAGCGAGGCCATTTCGGCCATGGCCTCGCGCTTGAACTGCTGCACGCTGCCGAAGTCCTGCGAACCACTCACGTCTACCATCAGCAGCAGCGTCAGTTCGCGCTCTTCGATGAAACGCTTGACGTACAACTCGCCCATGCGCGCCGTCACGTTCCAGTCCACGGTGCGCACATCGTCGCCCGCCTGATACGGGCGCACTTCGTCAAACTCGATGCCGCGCCCCTTGAAGACCGACAGGTAACTGCCCGCGAACAGGTCTTCCACTTTGTGGCGCGTGCGAATCTCGATGCGCCGGATCTTGTTCATCACTTCGGGGGAAAGCGGCGCAGGGGCATTCATTAAGGCACCTCAACTCGCTGCAGGATTTGCTTCACAATCTGATCGCTGGTAATGTTCTCGGCTTCGGCTTCGTACGTCGTAATGATGCGATGGCGCAGCACGTCGGGCGCGAGTTCTTTCACATCATCGGGAATCACGTAACCACGACCATGCAAGAAAGCGCGGGCGCGAGCGGCTTCGATGAGATAAATACCGGCGCGCGGTGAAGCGCCAAAGGCGATCAACGGTTGCAGATTCTTCAAACCCCGATCGGCCGGGCGGCGCGTCGTCGTCACTAAATTCAGCACGTAGTCCTTGATGCGATCGTCCATGTACACTTCGCGCACCAGCCGGCGGGCCGCCAGGATCTGATCGGGCTGCACCACGGGCCGCACACTGGGCTTCACGGCACTCGTCATCCGATCGAGCATGACCCGCTCGTCGGCCTGCGCAGGATAATCGACCAGCAGCTTGAACATGAAGCGATCGACCTGCGCTTCGGGCAGCGGATACGTGCCTTCTTGCTCGATGGGATTCTGCGTTGCCATGACCATGAAGAGCTCGGGCAGCCGATCGGTTTTGCTGGCGATGGTGACCTGCCGTTCCTGCATGGCTTCCAGCAGCGCGCTCTGCACCTTGGCAGGCGCGCGATTGATCTCGTCGGCCAGCAGCAGATTGGTAAAGAGCGGGCCGCGATGCACCGCGAAGATGCCCAGCTGCGGGTTGTACACCTGCGTGCCGATCAGATCGGCGGGCAGCAGATCGGGCGTGAATTGAATGCGCGCGAAGTGCGCGTGAATCGCTTCGGCGGTGGTCTTGATGAGCAGCGTCTTGGCCAGACCGGGCACGCCTTCCAGCAGAATGTGGCCGTCGGCCAGCAGCGCCGTCAACACGCGCGCGATCAAGCCGGGCTGTCCCACGATGACTTTGTTGATCTCGGCCAATAGATCGTTGATGAAAATCGTCTCGTCCGCGATGCGGGCGTTGAGTTCTTGCACGGAAATGCTCATAGAGATCGCTCCTGTTGAGTGAATTGGATAGCAACAGGATACAGCAGGTGCGGGGCGTTAGTCCTTAGCGGGGCTTCAAGGATAGCTTATGGGAGTTTCAAACTGAGCTTAAGGGAAGTTTAAGGGTATAATCGAAACCAACCTGCGCATCGGATCACAGCATGCCTCGTCTCTCCATTTCACTACTCGGCTCGTTTCAAACTACCCTCGACGGTCAACCCGTCACCGATTTCGTGACCGATAAAACGCGCGCGCTGCTGGCCTATCTGGCCGTCGAGCGCGATCGGCCGCAGCGCCGCGAAACGCTGGCGGGCTTGTTGTGGCCCGATCAACCCGATCAAGATGCGCGCCGCAATTTCCGGCAAGCGCTCTTCAATCTGCGGCAGGCTTTGTCCGACAACGAGACACAATCATTGTTGTGCATCGATCGCACTGAGGTGCAGCTCAACCCTGACGCGGAACTATGGGTTGACGTCGAGGCCTTCACGCGTTTGCTGGACGCCTGCGATCAACATCGCCACCGCCGCGTGGACAACTGCCGCCCGTGCGTGCTGCGTCTGGAACAGCTGCTGAAACTTTATCGCGGTGAATTCCTGGCGGGCTTCTCATTGGACGACAGCACGCTGTTTGAAGAATGGCTGCTGCTCAAGCGCGAATGGCTGCACGGCCGCGCGGTGGAAGCGTTGATCACGCTGGCGCACTATCACGAGCAGCGCGGCGAATATGCGCCGGCGCGGCGTTACGCGCAGCGGCAGGTGCAGGTTGAACCGTGGCGTGAAGAAGCGCACCGCCAGTTGATGCGCTTGCTCGCGCGGGACGGCCAGCGCAGCGCGGCCCTGGCGCAGTACCAGACCTGCGCGCGCGTGCTGCGAACTGAGCTGGGCGTGGAGCCGGGCGCCGAGACCACCGCGCTGTTCGATCAGATCAAAGCGGGTGCCCTGCCTGGCCCGATCGACGCTGCGCTCCCGATCGCGCCCACGCCCTTCATCGGCCGCGAGATCGATCGGGCCGAGCTGGCCGATCGGCTGGCCGCCCCCGAAGGCCGCCTCATCACGCTGGTCGGACCGGGCGGCATCGGCAAGACACGGCTGGCCCTGCAAATGGCAGACGATCAACGCGGCTTGTTTGCGGACGGCGTGTATTGGGCGGCGTTGGCATCGATCAACACTGTCGATTTGATCGTGCCGACGATCGCTTCTGCGGTCGGACTGATGTTATATGGCAAAGAGCCGCCGCCGCAGCAGCTGCTCAATTATCTGCGTGAAAAGCAGACGTTGTTGGTGCTGGATAATGTGGAGCACCTCCCCGGCGTGGGTGACCTCGTCGGCGAGCTGCTGCACCAGGCGCCGCGCTTGACGCTGTTGATCACCTCGCGCGAGCCGCTGGCTCTGCAGGAAGAGTGGAAGTATGAAGTCACGGGCCTGTCGTATCCGCGCGCGGCCAGCGATGAGTCTGAGCGGTACGATGCGCCGCTGTTGTTTATGCAGACGGCGCGGCGCGCCTCGCGGCAGTTCTCATTGACCTCCATCGATCTGGCCGCGCTGCTGCGCATCTGCCGCCTGGTGGAAGGAATGCCGCTCGCCCTGGAGATGGCCGCCGCGTGGACGACGACGCGCTCGTGCGCCGAGATCGCGCAGGAAATTGAGCACAGCCTCGATCTGCTGGCGACAACGCTGCGCAACGTGCCGGATCGGCAGCGCAGCGTGCGTGCCACCTTTGAGCACTCGTGGGCGCAGTTACCCGCTCGGGAGCGGCAGATCTTCGCGCGCCTTGCGGTCTTTCGCGGCAGTTTCACGGCCGAGGCCGCGGCGCACATCACAGACGCCCATCCGGCTGATCTCCTCTCGCTGGTCACGCGATCGCTGGTGCGGCGCGCGGGCAGCGATCGGTATCAAGTGCATGAACTGCTGCGCCAGTTTGCGGCGGAGAAGTTGGCCGGGCAGCTGCTTGAAGCGACGATGCTGGCGGCTCACCACGCGCGCTATTACACGGCCTTTCTGGCTGAACGCGAAACGGCGTTGAAGGGTGCCGGGCAGGATGAGGCGCTGCGCGCCATCGAGGAAGAGATCGCCAACGTGCGCCGCGCGTGGGAGTGGGCCATCGCCGAAGTTGACGCGCAGACCGCCACGGCACTGGAGGCGCTGCGCCAGTCGCAGGAGGCACTGCTGGCGTTCTTCTGGCTGCGCAGCTGGTTCCACGAGGGCGCGGCGTTGTTTGCGCGCGCCGTGGCCGCCGCCGAGCGCGCTGCTCCCGATGATTTGCTGGTGGGCCAATTGCTGGCACGGCAAGCGCGCTGCATGGAATTCACTGCGCCCGTCGGCGAGGCTACCGCGCTGTATCAGCGCAGCCTGGCGATCTTTCAAGCGCAGCCGACTGCGCCCGACCGCGAGGCGGCGCTGCCGCTGTACGGCCTGGGTTATATGGAACACATGCAGGGGCATTTTGCGGTAGCGCGGCAGAACTACGAGACCAGCCTGGCGCTCTATCGGGCAGCAGGCGATCGCTGGGGCGCGGCCAACGTGTTGAGCAATCTGTGTCTGGCGCTGCGGCGGCAGGGTGCGTTTGAAGAGGCGCGGCGCTGCGGACTGGAAAGCCTGGAATTGCGCCGGACCATCGGCGATCGACGCGGCATCGCTTCTTCGCAGAACAACCTGGCCCTGACGTACATCGCGCTGGCCGAATACGCCGCGGCGGAAACGGCGCTGCAAGAATCGTTGAGCATCTGCTGCGCCATCGGCCACACGATCGGCGAAGCGAATGCGCTGACCTCGCTGTGCCAGGCGGCTTACTTCACCCACGATCGAGACGCGGCTCGCCAGTACCAACGCGCGGCCCTACGGCTGTTTCAGCAGGTCGGCGATTTGTGGGGTGTCGCCATCGCGCACAACAATCTCGGTCAGTTCAACCTGGAGAGTGATGAACTGGCCGAGGCCATGACGCACTTTCAGCAGAGCGTGGGGCTCTATCGCCAGCTGGGCATCCAAACCGGACTGGCCAATGTGTTGAGCAATGTGGGTCAAGTGCATTACTTGCGCGGCGAGCGGGCCGCCGCGGCGCAAGCCTGGCATGATGCGCTCGACCTGGCCCGGTCGATGGGCGATGTGCCGATCGGGTTGGAGATTCTGCTGCGCGCGGCCAATCTGTGGGCGCAGGACGATCATGACGTCGTGCCGCTGAGCGTGGTGCTCTTTATCCGGCAGCAGCCCACGCTGCTGGAAGAAACCCGCCGCATGAGCGAGGACGTGTACGCCTCACTGCGCGACCGCTATACGCGGGATCTCATCGCTGCCGCGGAAGCCGAAGTACGTGAGTGCGATTTCGACTGCATGGCGCGGCGCGTACTGGCGATGCTGCAAGAGGCTAGATGAGCCGGGAAGCCCGCGAAGGAACACGAAGAGGTCATTCAACGATTAATCTGCCCCCGCGCACCATCTGGACCCCTCCAGCCTACCGTGATCGCTGAGGGGGTTCACCGGGCAACAGAACCATCGCTCAAGATGGATTACATTTCTCCTGCGAGAGCGCTTTTCCCTCATTCCAATCAATTAAACGATTCTTTGACGCTGGGTGTGTATGCTCAGCGCAATGAACCCGCCCCGCACTTACCTGTCCTATTTGCTGCGCTTGTGGCGCAACGACGAAACCGCCACGTGGCGCGCTTCGCTGGAGGACGCCCGCACGCACGAGCAGCACGCCTTTGCCGAGACCGATCGGCTGTTTGCGTTTCTGTGCGAGCAGATGCTGGCCGCCGCGCCTGGAGAAACCGAAACAACAAATCCTGATCAAACTGGAGGCAAAACATGAAGCGCACGTCGTTGTTGATCGCGGTACTGATCGCTGCTCTCGCACTAATCGGCTTGCTGGCTGCGCTGCCCGTTCCGGCCCAGGCGGCCCACGCCAACTCGATCGGACCGGCGGCCGTTTCACGTTCGATCGCAGCCGCACCGGCCTACACTTTTACCACCGTCATCACCGTCACCAGTGGCCGTGATATAGACACGAGCATGAGCACCACGTGCAGCACCTCGCCGTGCACGCTGCGCCGCGCCATCGTGCAGGCGCGCAATGTTCCTGTCGGGCAGCGGCCCGTGTTGATCCGCTTCAACATTCCCACTACCGAGACGCAGAGTTACTCATCGACGCTGGGCATCTGGCACATCTACTTGCAGTCCACGTCCGATCCGTCGGTGCTGCGCCGTCTGAACGGCAACATCATCATCGACGGTGCGACACAGTCCGGCGGACGCGCCGCCGGCCCGAAGATTTTCCTCGTCGGACCGACCACCGGTCAGAAGGACGGCCCGATCGTAGGCGATGTGGCCGGCAACGATGGGCACCTCATTCGCGGCTTGGGTTTTCAGAATTTCGGCACCCATCTCTTCGTCAACACCGACAACAACTTGATCGAGAACAACTGGTTCGGCCTGAACGATGAAGGCACCGGCGTCTATCTGCGCGCCAACAATCCGCAGGACGGCAGCGGCAGCGCCGGCATCGACATGGGCGGCGGCACGGGCGGCGCCGAGTTCAACACCATTCAGAACAACGTCTTCGCGGGATTCGACGGCGTGGCCGTGGCGCTGCGTGGGGGCAGCAATACCTTCGCCAACAACTACGTCGGCACGCGCGCCGATGGCAACGTCATCAAGAACGCCGATCCCGCCTTGTGGTGCACCACCGAAGATTGGCTGGGCGGCGGCGGTCTCTCGGTGGAAGGCATCACCCAACGCATTGAGAACAACATCATCGCCGGGCTGCGCCAGGAAATCTTCGTGCTGTCGCAACAACCCGATGCGCTGCGGGTGACCGTGGTTGGCCTGACCGGGCATACCATCCAGAGCAATCGCATCGGCCTCGACATCGACAACACCGAAGTGGGCGCGTGCGGGCGCGGCCTCATCATGACGGGCGATATGAAGAACACGCTGGTGGCCGACAACACCATCGTCAACACGCGGCTGTCCGGTATTTCCCTCAACGACAACCTGTACGACGAATGCACGCTGCGCCGCAACGTCATCAAGCAAACCAGCGGCTGGCCCGCTGTGCAGGGCAATCCCAAACCGGAAGACGCCATTCAACTGGGGCCGCTGCTGCCCGACGGTTTTGAATTCTTTCAGCCGGCCAAAGTCACCGGCATTACCGGCACACAGGTGACGGGCGTCAGCGGGGACGGCAGCGCCTGCCCCAACTGCGTGATCGAACTGTTCCTCGACGACAACGACGCCATCACGGAAGCGCTGCAATCGCTGGCCGTCGTCACTGCGACGGCTGATGGCAGTTGGTCGGCTGCGCTGCCCTTCGCGCTGGCTAAGAATGAGGGCGTGCGCACCACCAGCACCTCGGCGGCCTTTGGCACTATTCCCAACATCAGCAAAGGCACCACCACCGGCCTGTCGCGGCTGTACGGCATTGTGTACAAAGTCTATCTACCCGTCGTCATCAAATAGCAGCCTTTTCACGGTGAGGGTTTTTCTGACCCTCACCGCAACTGCTATCACTACCATACCATGACCGAAGGGACATCCATGAAACGTACCACTTTCCTCATCACCTCGATTATCACCATGGCACTGCTGGCGGTGCTGGCTATCGTAGTGCCGGCCAGCGCCGAGCCGCCGCAAGCGCCCGTCGCGCTGCCGATCTTGCAGCCATTGGGCTCCGCCCAACCGATCGGGACGGTGTGCAACCCGGAGGCCCCGCTCGTCGTCGAAGGGAACACCTTCGAGACGCTCATCAACACGAACAAGGACGCGTTCGTGCGGCAGACCGCGCCCACGACCAATTACAGCAACACCGCCTACCTGCGCGCGGGGCGGGTGCTGATGCCGTCGGAAGAGTATCAGGTGTTGGCGCAGTTCGATATCTCGTCGCTGCCGGCTAACGCCGTGATCCTGACCGCCACGCTGGAAATGTACACTCCCGTCAGTTCCACACCGAGCCTGCGGGCTTACGCCGCACTGGGCGCGTGGAGCGAGACGACCGTGAACTGGAACACCAAACCCACTGTCTCGACTGACTACGGCCCACAGACCGGAACGGGCCTGGGCTGGCACAAGTGGGATGTGACGACTTTAGCGCAGCAGTGGAAAGTTGGCACGCTGACCAACAATGGCCTGCTGCTGATGCAGGTCGGCACCACGTTCGGCACGCGCGACTACGATTCAAGTGAGAACGCCTCGCTGCGCATACCGCGCCTGCGCGTGGTTTACGCCACGCAAGGCTCGCCCGCCATACTGCCCGTGCAGGCCGATACGTGGATCAATCAGGCCCTGCCGTCCACCAACTACGGCAGCGATACGCTGCTCAACGTTGGGCGCAACGCGGGTAACGCCCGTCATGCACTGTTGAAGTTCGACACGTCCAGCCTGCCATCGAGCCTGGTGGTGATCAGCGCTTCGCTGGAACTGTATTCCCAGATCAATTTGCTGAATGCGCCTGAAGCGGCCAATGACATCTACGCCGATGCCGTCATCGGGCCGTGGGATGAAACGGCGGTGACGTGGAACAGCAAACCGGTTACGCAGACGATGGGCGATCCGCCTTCAGTGTATTCTCAGAACTGGATGCGCTGGGACGTGACCAACATCGTGCGCGGCTGGTATTCAGGCACCATCGCCAATCACGGCATTCAACTGCGGCCCGATTCAGCCTATCCCGCGAACCGTGAGTTCTCCGCCCTGCCCAGTCCCAATGCCGCGCGGCTGACCATCGCTTATCACACCTGCGTGGCGCCACTGAGCAATGTCGCCATCAGCGGTGCGACCAGCGGCGTGACCGGCACGCAGTACACCTTCACGGCCCGGCCGTCGCCCGTCAGACCCACCGCGCCCATCACCTACACGTGGCGCATCAGCGATCTGGTCTGCGGAGGATCGCACCAGCCGCCGTGCCCCACCGGCGCAACCTTCCCGTACACTTTTGACACGGTCGGCACCAAGACCATCACGTTGACGGCCAGGAACTGCGGCGGCACGACCTTCACCGACACGCATCAGATTGTCATCAGTGCCCCGCCGCCGGGTTGCCCCAATCCCGTGTCGGATGTGAGTGTGATCGGGATCAGCCAGGGCCTGACGGGCACGAACTATACCTTCACGGCCACGGCCAGCCCGATCAATTCCACCACGCCGATCACGTTCACGTGGGAAGCGACCGATCAACCGCCACAGACGACGTCGGGCGTGGTGACGCAGACCACCCAATCGTACACGTGGAACAGCACCAGCGCCAAGACCATCAGCGTCACCGTACAAAATTGTGGCGGCGCCGTGCAGACGACGAAGGCCGTGGACATCGTGCCGCCGTCGGCCCTGCCCGATCTGCGCATCAGCAGCGGCTGGTACGAACCGGAGCCGGGCCGGGCCGGCTTCATCATCAAGAACGTCGGCGGCAGCGACGCGGAGCCGGGGCCGGGTTATTCGATCAACATCTATCAGAACGACGTGCTGAAATCGCAGGGTCTGGTGAACGAGTTGATTCCACCCGGCGGCATTCGCGCGGGCTACATCAATTACACGTGGTTCTGCGCCAGCGGCACGGCCACGGCCAAAATCCTGGCCGATGCTGAAAACATCGTCGCCGAAGGCAATGAAACCAACAATGCGTGGAGTGAGGTTTGGCCGTGCGATCAACAACCGCCGCGCATGACCAGCGGCCCGACCGTTTTAGCGACCTCTGAGCATACCGCCACCATCCGCTGGATGACAAACGAATCCGCCAGTTACGAACTGCGCTATGGCACCACCAGCGGTGTGTATCCGTCCAAAGTGTCGAGCGCGGCGCTGAACACCACGCATTTTGCCAACCTGAGCGGACTCACAACCGATCGGGTGTACCACTACACGATCGTGTTTACCGACGCCGCCGGCACGGTCGTCAACACGCCCGACTACATCTTTGAAACGAAACCGGCCTGCAGTGACACACCGAATATCATCGGCGTGACGATGGAACAACATCCGTATAGCCTGTACGAGTTTTACACGTTGAAGGCCAGCGTGGTCGATGCGACCTGCGTGGACAAGCTCGACTTCTTCCTTGGTAACACCCTCATCGGCACAGATTACACCCCCGACGAGGGCACGGTGCATTTTGCCACGCATTTCTCGCCGGTGGCGAAAGGTTTCCCGACGCGCGCCAGTTTCTTCAAACAGCATACGTTGAAGGTCGAGGGCCGCAGCAAAGCGGGCACCACCGCTGCGGTGAGCGTGAATGTGACGCCGCCCACGCAGCCCGTGCCCGGCAAGATTGAAATCGCCGCGCCCGAAGCCGATCGGACGTGGTACTTCCCCGGCACCACGGTGCCCGCCGGGAAGAACTTGCCCATCACTGTCAACGCGTATGAATACGAATGGAAGTGTACCTGGTCAGGCTTCTCCGACAATCTGCCGCCGGAACTGGAAGTCGTCCGCTGCGCCGATGTGGACAAAGTGCCGCAATCGCTGACATACAATCTGACGGGCGGCACAACCGCGACCCAAACGCCCGTCAGCAACACCCACACCTATCAATATCCCATTGGCGGCAAAGCCATGGGGAATTACACCCTGACCGCCTGTGTGCGCAAATCGACCACCGATCTGGACTGCGAGTCGCAGGACGTGCGCTTTGAGCAGGGCAGCCCCAGTTTCGAGATCACGCGTACGGTCACGCGCGTGGGCAACTACTTCCAGGTCGATATGTTCCTGCACAATCTGGGCACGACGGACGCTTATCTGGACAAGTTGCAAGACGAACTGATCGGCTTCCAGCCGGGCGCGCTACCGTACGCGCCCACGTATGCGTCGCTGCGCACGTTCTATCGCGCTACTTCGCGCGAGACCGATGTGTACCTGGACTTCTTCTCGTCGGGCAGCAGTGTCATGCGTCTGCAGCCCAATCATATCGTCTCGCTGTCCTACGTGATGGTGCCCATCCTGTACGAAGCGCCGTCCGATTTCGCCATTGGCAGTGCACCGCTGCAACTATGCTACCACGAAGGCACGGCCACCGGCGCGTACACCTGCAAGAGCTTCCCGCGCGCCGTCAACACGGTGATCAACGCCGCCACTAGCGTCAGCGAACCGCTCGGCCCCGCGCTCAACGCCGCCTTCAGCAGCAGCGACTATATGATCACCACCAATCCGGGCCGCCTGTTCGACTTCTACACCGACGCGGATGTACCGCCCGTGCTGGAGTCGATGGCGCATCTGGCCTACCTGAAGAACGGGTTGCTGGGTTACCTGAACAGCTACGACAAAGACGTGCTGGACGATCTGGTGGAGGATGACGGCCTGTGGAAGAATATGCTGCATCCTGACTTCTTCGTGAAGAACAAAGGCTATCTGCTCATCGTGGGCGAGACGGAGATCGTGGCCGCGCACTACGCCGGCCCTGACAATTTCACCACCTGGCCCGGCATCCCCGACCAAGTGCGCAATACCGACCTATGGTATGCCAACACGGCGGGTGAAACGGCGCGGCCTGAACTCGTAGTCGGTCGCATCGTCGGCGACAATCCGCAATATCTGGTCAACGGGCTGTCGGGCGCGATCGCTGTGGCCGAAGGCGATGCCGAGTTCGATCGCTCGCACGCGCTGCTGGCCAGCGGGCGCGGCGACGGCGTCACTAGCAACTTCATCCCCACCGTGGACATCATCGAAGATGTGCTCACCGACGACGGCGTCAACGTGCACAAGTTCCATACTTACTACGCCAGCGATCCGGCCGGGGAGTTCAGCGCCAACACGGCCAATCGTGATGTGTGGTTCTTCCGCGATCACGGCTGCGAAGATTGCTGGAGCGACGTGCTGGGTACCAGCGGCGTACTGTGGCTCGACATGGGTGACACCCGGCCGGTCGCTTTTGCGGCGGCCTGTCTGGCGGGCAACTATGAAGACACCGACGATTTGAATCTCCCCGACGCTTTCATGAACAAAGGTGTGGGCGCGTACATCGCTTCCACCGAAATCTCCAACCGCCCGCAGAATGACTTCGCCAGCAAGTACTTCTTCCGCAACTGGCCGCTGGGGCAGAGCGCAGGCGTGGCGCTCAACAATGCCCGCATCGCCGTGTGGGACGACGACGGCGCCACGTACGATAACGGCAAGCTGTGGGCGTTTGAGTACGCGCTCTTCGGCGATCCGAAATTTGGCCTGGTGCCCAGCGTCGCCGCTGCGGCAGATATCTCCGCCCCGATCGCTCCGGTGGCGACCCTGCCGGTCCACGTGCCGCTGTATGAAGTGGAACGCGTCGACGGGTATGATCGGGTCAGCATTCCCGGCGGACTGCTACGCCTGGAACCCGGTCGCTATGAAGTGCCCTACTGGGAAGAACGCTTTGACTATCCTAAGGGTACGCGCGTCGCCAGCATCACGCTTATTTCACTGGCCTCGCCCGTCATCGCCACCGGCTTGCAGTTGATCACCAACACCAGCCAGATGGATTGCAAGGATTGCCCCACCCTGCCGCCGCCGCCGCTGCTGGATACGGCCAGCTGGGTGCCACCGCTCGATCCGAAATACGAGTGGTCAGTGGACGAGAATCCTGATGGCAGCACGACGCTGTACCTGAAGGTCTACCCCTTCTTCTACAACGCCGCCACCACCGACGTGCAGTTCTATCAAGACTTCACGTTCGACATCAACACCTATGCCGCGCCGGTCAGCATTGAATCTCTGGCGACCGATCAGACGACGTATCCGCTCAACGGCGCCGGACGCCTCGAGCTGCTGCTGGAGAACACGGGCGCAGCCGCCGACTTCTTCATCGACGCGGCCATCGTGCAGCCAGTCTCCGGTGATGTGGTCGGCGGCCTGCTGTTGAAGTCGGTGCACGCCCTCAGCGGCACGGGCAGTCTGGAGCTGCCGTTCGACGGGTCAGGCATCCCGGCGGGCGACTACGCCATCCGCGTGCGCGTGCTGGACGGGGAAAGCCGCGTGATGGATTCCGCCACAACCGCCGTCGCGCTGGGGATCCGATCGGGTGTGGTAACAACGCTGAGTGCTCCGACGTTCTTCAAGCCGGGGCAGGCGATCAACGCTTCGCTCACCTTCAACAATGCGGGCGATGTCGCGCTGAATGGCGTGGCGTACATCGAGGTGTATCCGAGTGGAAGCATCACGCGCACGGCGATCTTCACGCAGACGATTAGCAATCTGCAACCGGCGCAGTCGATCAACTTCCCGGCAGTGTGGAACACCACCAGCGTCAGCAACGGGGATTACCGGCTCATCGGGTATGTGAAGTATGCGGAGAACCTCACCTCGAATGCGAAGGAAGTCTTGCTCAGCACAACGGCCAAGGTGTATCTACCGCTGGTGCTGCGGTAAGCCTTATCTTGCGCGGCCTGTGCCGATCAACTGAAAACAGCCTCACGGTGAGGGTTTTTCTGACCCTGGCCGTGAGGCTGTTGCGCAGGCATTGAGCGCCGCCATTACCTCACGGCTGTGGCACGGGCGTCACCGTCGGGACCGGTTGAACCGATCGGTGCAGCGGCTTCAGGCCGAACAGGACGCGCAGCACGTTGACCTGCCGGATGATGGCGATCATCCCGACGATGACGGCGAACGACAGCGGCGCGATGATGGCCCACTTCGCCAGCGCGGGAATGTTCCACTGCACCACGACGTACCCTACGTAAATCAAGATCGATTGATGCAGCACGTAGAAGGGCAGCACCGCTTCGTTAAGCGGCTGCAGGTACCGTGAGTTGCGCGTCAGGTGCTTCATCCCGAAGCCAAAGATCGCCAGCACCCAGCACCAACTGCTGATTCCGAAAACCGTAAAGACCTGCGCGTAGCGTGTCGAACCAAAGTAAGGATCGCCCTGCGTGCCCCAGATGACGAATAACACGGCAAAGCCCGCCAGGCCCAGGACCAGCGACAACCAGCGCTGCTGCACGATGCGCCGCTGCAAGCCCGCGTGCGAGATGACGACGAAGCCGTAGACGAAGAAGAACAGATAGACGGGTAGCGGCCAACCGCCCCAATCTTTCGAGCCGAGCAGCAAGTTGCGCGGATTCAAATTGACCATCAACAGCGCGATCGGGATCGCCAGCGCATACACGACCAGCGGCAGAGCGACCACATCGCCGAACTTGCTCAGGGCGCGCGCGCCGCGACCTTGCAGCCAGCGGAACAACGGCAGCAGCGCGATGCTGAACACGAACAAGACCAGCAGATACCACAGGTGTAGTCCCATCCACGCGAAGTTGCCACCGGAAGTGTACAGCCCATCAAAGTAATGCGGCAAAAATTCAAAGAACGTGCCCCTAAACTGGTGGTGCGAGACGCGCTCCAGGTAGACCTGCACGGCCACGTGCGTGAACACGCCGACGACTAATGGCACGAGCAGGCGCAACACTTTGTCTTTGACGAACTTGCCGTTGGAACTGCCCAACGCGAAGAACAGGCTCGCGCCCGATACCATGAAGATGGCAGGCATCATCCACATAGCGAGGAACGTCGTCCAGACCTGCACGCCAAAGAACGTTTCGGCGTTCTTGACGTGCCAGCCGCCCGTGTCGAAGAAGCGGCCGGAATGGAAGATGAAGACGAAGCCGATCAGGATGACGCGCAGCCAGTCCAGATCGATGCGGCGTTGAGTCGGCGTGTTGGCGGTCATGGTGAAATCCTTTCGGTTGCGTTAGTTCCGTCGCTGCGAGCCGCAGCGGTATCGCGGCGAAGCAGTCTCAGGGTCAAACGTCAGCCTTGTCTTCTATGAGGGAGATTGCTTTGTCGCTGCCCTTCGACTTCGCGGCGCTTCGCTCAGGGTGCGCTCCTCGCAAGGACGGTTGAGGCGTGGCGGATATGTTGTGAATCGCTTGCAGCAAAGCGGTGAGCGGTGCGCCTTTGTCGACGAAGTCATCCGCACCGGCCAATCGGGCCTGGGCGCGCACCGCCGCTTCGTTGTGAATCGACAAGATGATGACGCGGGTGGCCGGGCTGGCCTGCTTAATGCGGCGCGTCGCCTCCAGCCCGTCCACGATCGGCATTTCCACATCGATGAGGATCGCATTGGGCTGCAGAGCGGCGGCCAACTCGATCGCGCTCTGCCCGTTCTCGGCCTCGCCCACGATGTCGATGTCGTCCAGCAGCGACAGCAGGGTATGCAGTTCGCGCCGGACTTGCGGCACATCGTCGACAATCAACACGCGGGTGGGTTTCATAGTTGGCCTCGCTTCACGCCCTCACTATACGCTCGTTGCGCGCCGGGCACATCGGGCGCGAGTTGGGTTTTGCAGGCGGATATTTGGGGGGGCGTATAGGTCTAAAGTCGTAGGCCGCTCGGACAGGTGGAGCGCGCAAAAAAATGTGCCGCCTAACAATCGAGGCGGCACATTACAACTCTGTAGTTGACGCATCCCCATGCGTCAAGCTCAGGCATGGGGATGCCCGATCTACGTCGGATTCAGAGCACCCGATCGGTGTACGGCAACTTGCGGATCAGATTGCTCAGCACGAAGCACAGCGGCAGGGCGATCAGCGCCGCCAGGCCGAACTTCAGCAGCGGATACACGTCGACATTGCGCAGCGCCAGCGCGGTAAACGTGATGATGGGCGCATGGATGAGGTAGGCCGTGTAGGCGTTGGGCGACAGGAACTTTGCCAGGCGACCCTGCTGATTCCCATGGCGGCGGAAGAAGTAGGTCAGGCCGATGCACATGCTGACGCACATCATCGATTCCCACAGCGCCAGCGCTGCTGCTTGCCAGTGCAGACCGCCTAGGAACGGTTCATTGCTCTCCATTGCGCCACCAACGACGGCCATCGGCACAAACGACATGATTAGAACAATCCCCGCGATCAACCACCGCTTGCCCGTGGCGTCGGGGAGATTCGCCAGCCAGTTGCGGCGATAGGCGATCAGCCCGACGATGAACAGCGCGATGTATTGAGCGAAGAACGGAAACTGCAAGTTCAACAGTCCGAATTCCCACCCCACCGGGAGCCATAGGCGAATTGCAAAGGCCACCGCGGCCAGTAGCACTGCGAAGAGCACAATGGCTTTCGCGCTCGGGAAGCGGCTGTCGGTCTTAACCGGCGGCATTGGCGGGTTGGGCTGGAAGAACCGCCGCCACGCCACGTAGACCAGCGTGAAGATGAGCAGCACTTCGACAAACCACAGCGGCCCATTGCCGATCAGCGTTCCGCCCGCGCCGGGGATGAAGTATTTCCAGGGCAGTGGCTGCCCGCGCGTTGCATAGCTGACGACCGAGTAGGTCAGCGGACTGATGATCCAACTGTAGATGATCAGCGGAATACCCAGCCGGATCAGGCGATCTTTGAAGAAGGGCCGCGCGCCTTTCCGATCGTACGAGCCGGGCACGAAGTAGGCGGCGATGAGCAGGAAGAAGCCCATGAAGTAGGCCTGATTGACGGCGCAGAACCACGTGCCCAGCACGGCGGTGACGGTGTCCTGGCGTCCTTCCGTATAGAGCCCCCACGATCCGCTGCCCGCATAGATGATCATCAAGTGGTGCAGGATCACGAGGACCGTCAGAAAAACGCGAATGTTATCGACGAACAACAAGCGGCTGGCCGTCTTCGTTTGTACGGCTGCGGCGGCGGCGGGGCGAGTGGCGCTAAGCGCGGTGGTGGTCATGGTTCTCCTTTTCAGAATCTTGATTACGACACGAAGTACAACGCGGCGTACTCCGAGTTATTCTCCAGCGTCCGATCGGTCTCTTCCATCCGATCGGCTTGCGCGGCCCGAACATCCTGTTCGGCATAAGCGGCGAGCCGGGCCTCGTCGGGCCAGCCCCACCCGAAGCCGGGGGTTGTCCCATAGGCGTTGTCGTGGATTTCAACGGTAGTGGTGATGTTTTGCGTCGTCATTGCTGGCCTCCCTTCCTTTCGTATTGCGCTCTCACTATACGCGCAATTCGGGCAGGACACATCCAGCGGCAGAGTGATTTCGAGGCTGGCCTGTCAGCCGATCTTTGTCTCGGCCCAACGGTGGAGGCAGCGGGGAAGGAACTAGGTCTGGAGATGTAGAACAACGTTGAGGCGAGGCGTTCGCGCGTAAATCCTAATCGTTCGGCAGCCGGTCCACATTCAGCGTTCCGAACAGCCTGATCTCCTTGGCGAATGCCTCGCCCCTACTCATCTGCCTTGGGCCGCAGCTGCCCGATCAGTGAGCGGAGTTGCGCCAGCGCGTTCGTGGTCATCTCTTGCAGTTGATTGAGGTACGGCGGCACGCGCGCGGGGTCGCGATCGAGCATGGTGCGCGCGGCTTCCGCCGTGAGGGTGATGCTGAAGATCGATTGGTTCACCGAATCGTGCAGTTCGCGCGCCACGCGATTGCGCTCGCGCGCCGCCGACAATTCCTCGGCCCGATCGGCGTAGTCCTGCAACTGCGCGTGCGCCGTCTGCAGATCGGCCAGCAACGCGGCGCTTTCATTGCGGGCGTCTTCGGCCCGGCGTGACACGCGCGTAAACGACACCAGAAAATAGCCCACCGCGCACATATTCAGCAGAATCGCCAACCCCAGCGCGGGGTCCATCGCCGTCATCAGCGACACGCCCGCAATGGCGATCATCAGCCCGGTCCAGAGCAACGCGGCGCGGCGCGGCAAACTGTCCAGCGCCTGAATCGACAAGATGATATACAAGGCCCACAGAAAATCGTATTCCGGTGTGATGCGACCCATCACGGCCACCAGCGCTGTTTGCAGGCCAAGATAAACCCAGCGATAAGCATTCCAGCGCCGCGTAATGACTGGTTCAGTAGCGAGCAGCAGCAGAAAGATCGCTAGCAGCGCCAGCAGTGGCGTCAACTCGTCCTCACTGGCATACGTGATCAGCGCGCGCAGCGCCACGATGAGGAACAGTGTGTAGTTAGTGGCGCTGATGACGCGTTGGCTTTGCGTATGTTGCAGCGCGGCGCTCATGATTCGCTCACTTTCACGCAGGTACCTTGCCCGGGCTGCGAATCGACCGTCAGCGTCCAGCCGAATTCCCGCGCGCGCTCGGCCATGCTGGCCAGCCCCATATGCCCGCGCTGCGGCGTCAACTCGCTCACCACAAAGCCCGCCCCGTGATCGATCACTTCCACGCTGGCCGGATGATCACACGCATTCAACTTGATCGTGACCTCGCGCGTGCCTGCATGTTTGATCGCGTTGTTCACCGCTTCCTGCGCGATGCGGTACAGGCCCAGCGTCACGGCTTCCGGCCAGCGCGCCTCACCGTTTACTTCCAGATGAGCGATCAATCCGTCCCGGGTCTGACGTTCCGCCAGATAGCTTTGCAACGCTGACGCCAGGCCTTCTTCGGCGATCGACGCCGGGCGCAGCTGCTTGACAATGGCCTGAACCTCGCGCGAAGCATTGCGCGCCAACTCCACCACCCGATCGAGCTGGGCGGCGACTCGGCTCACGTCCTTGGTCAGGAGGACTTGCGCGGTCTGCACGGCTAAGGTCATGCTGAACACCGTCTGCGTCACCGAATCATGCAGCTCGCGCGCGAGGCGGCTGCGTTCATGCACCACGGCCAACTCTTCCTGCTGCACGGCGTGATCTTGCAGCTGCCGGTGCGCCACCTGCAGATCGGCCAGCAGACGCCGATTGTGCGCGCTGGCCTGTTCGGCCTGGCGGCGGATGCACACGATCTGCCCGACGAGGAAACACATCGCCCCGAAGAGGATGGTCATCGCCACTCCAGTGGACTCGTCGCTGTAGTTTACCTGGCCGAAGACACGCACCGCAATCACGTACTGCCACAGCATAATCAGCACGAAGGCCGCAATCCACATGAAGCCAGAACGCCGTCCGAGCAGGTCAACCGCGGAGATACTCAGGGGAATGAAGAGCAGCGGAAAATAGTCGAAGTGCGGCGGGATCAAGATCAGGCCAATCACCAACAGGGACTGCGCGCTCAAATACAACACGGCCCGGCGGCGATCGGCGGCAAACCATGCGCCGCGCTGTTGATAGGCGATCAGCAAAACGCCGTAAACGATCAGCAGCGCCAGCACGGTGAGTCGGCGCTGCCCGCCAAACGTGACCAGCGCACGAATGATGACCGAGGCCAGAATGAGATAGACGGCCATACGGAACTTTCGCAAAAGATAGTCATGCCCGAGTGCTGTCGCCTTGCCCGCCGCTTTGCGGCGGAGGCGCGCTGGGCGTATCGGGCATCCAGATGGACGATGCGCACATCATGCTGGATTCCCGCTTGAAGCACGCGGGAATGACGGAGAGGCTACGACGTCTCCAACCCCTTCTTCAACGCATAGATCGCCGCTTGCGTGCGATCTTCCACCTGCAACTTGCCCAGAATGTTGCTGACGTGCGTCTTCACCGTCTTTTCGCTGATCGTCAGTCTCTGGGCGATCTCATGATTGTTCAGACCCTGTGCAATGAGGCGCAGCACTTCCAGTTCGCGCTCGGTCAAATCAGGCTCAGGGGATGGCGGCGCAGCGGGCGGCGCGGCCACGGCGGACATCAGCTTGCGCGCTACATCGGGATGCAGCTGCGCCTTGCCTTGATACGCTTCGCGCACGGCCTGCACCAGATCGTGCGGCGGGATGTCCTTGAGCAGGTAGCCTTGCGCGCCCGCGCGAATTGCCGGGATGACTTGATCGTCTTCGCCGAAGCTGGTCAGGATGATGACGCGCGCCTGCGGGCAGGCGGCGATGATGTGCGGCGTCGCTTCCACGCCGCCCATTTTCGGCATCATCAGATCAAGCAGCACAATATCGGGCTGCGTTTGTTTGGCTTGCGTGATCGCTTCTTCACCATTGGCGGCTTCACCCACGATCGTCATATCGTCCTGCAACTCAAGGAACGTGCGCAAGCCCTGTCGCACCACGGCATGATCGTCGACAAGCAGGACGGTGATCTTGGGCGCGGCCGCCGGGGGCGCGGAAGGCCGATCGGGTGGCGGAGAAACGCGAGCGGAGCGAATGCCGCGCTGCAAGGCTTCGAGTTCCGCGCCGACTGAACGCGCGCTGGCCAAACGCACGGGCCGATCGCGCATCAACATCCGGCGGATCAGATCGGCCAGCGGCGCGGGCGCATCTTTGCGATACCAGTTTGCTTCGGGCACGGGCTGAGTTTGAATGGCGTGGATGATCTCGATGGGCGAGTCGCCGTCGAACGGCAGCCGGCCGGTGAGCATCTGAAACAGCACCACGCCGAATGACCAGATGTCGGCGCGCGCGTCCAGCGGTTGACTGGCGCACACTTCAGGACTGAGATAGTGGAACGTGCCCAGCACTTGCCCCGCCGTGGTCAACGCCGGATAGCTGCCCAAATGTGCCAAGCCAAAATCGGTGAGGCGCGACGTGCCGTCTTCGGCCAGCAGGATGTTGCCGGGTTTGATGTCGCGATGAATGATGTCGAGGTGATGCGCGCGGCTCAGCGCGTCGGATAGCTCCAGCCCGATCGAGATGACTTGCTCGATCGGGAGTTGATGCTGCCGCTTGAGTAAGTCGGCCAGCGATCCGCCGCCGACGTATTCCATGACCAGGTAGTGCTGATCATTCTCTTCGAAAGCCGCCAGTACTTTGACGATGTTGGGGTGATCGAGCTTGCGCAGCGCCTCGCCTTCGCGCCGGAAGCGCTCGACGGCATCTGGCGCGCGGGCCACCCAGTCCGACATCAGTTCTTTGATCGCCACCGGTTCACCGGTCTGCCGATCGCGGCCCAGATACACCCGGCCCACTGCGCCGCTGCAGATGAGTTTTTCGATCTCATAGCGCACGCCAATCTGCCGCAGGGAATCGCTCATGTCACACCTCTTATTGTGGAAGTGAGGTCGCGCTTGTAGTATAGCACCGCTTGCCGCGCGGCGTGCTCGAAGGACAACGGCCCGATCTCGTGCTGCTTGATTTGATGATGTCGGAGTATGAGGTCACGCGATCTTGCGTGCTTCCATGTAGAAGCGTTTCTCGCTGGCTTCACCCATCGAAAAGGTCTTGCGCGGCAAAGCACCATCCAGGATAACGGTCTTGAACAGGTCGCCCTTTGCCATGCCGGACAAATAGAGGCCGATATTGCCAGGCTGACTGCCGAGGCGCACCGTGACATCCTGTCCGTGAACGTAGTCGATTCTTTCGGCGCCCCCCGCCTTCAGAAATGCATCGAGAAAAATCTGGATCGTGCCGACGGGCAAATTGGAGCCGGAGTTGGCAATTCTAATCACGCCAAAAGTTCTGCCTGCTCCGCCGCCGACAAGGCCAATGGTCTGGACAGTGCCATGCGCCGTATCAACCTGGTTGATCATTTCCTCGGCGTCGGCTGAAGGGATGTAGGTCAAGTTCGCGCCAAAGGTGGTATTAAGGGCGGCGAAAAAATCCTGGTGCAGATCGAACAACATCCGGTGGATGGGTTCAAACGCCAATCCTTCGTCATGGACGTTTTCGATCTCGACGAGCGCGTAACGAGCGGGATGATTCATGCCGACCGTGGGCTTGATCTTTTCCCAGACGGCTTTGGCCGTCGCAAGGGAGTGGTTGCCGTCGCCCATGGCAAAGAGCAACACCGGCTGATCGGCCGAGACGTCATACTTGGCAGTAAAAGCCTCGGGTTGAGCCAGGTCCCGCAGGGCTGAGACAACGGCGTCTTCGAGCGCGGCATCGTTGACGGCATAGCCGGTCAGATGGCCGCTGCCCAACATGAGATCGAAGTCATAGATTTTTTCGAGACTGGCTGCGGCCGCGCCAAGAGGTTCGATGACGGTACGCTGTGGATCGTCAATGAGCACCAGGATGTGCGGCAGTTCCAGCGCCGCGCCTGCGCGAATTTTCATGCGCGGGGGCAGACGCTCGACAATCGTGCCTTCGGTGGCGCGAATGAGACTGGTGGATCCTTTGGTGTAATCGTAGCATTCCAGATCGAGACACAGCATGAGTCCCTTGCGGGTTTTTCCTCCGGCGGTGCGCTCCACATAGATGAGGCCTTCGCGCGGCTGAAGAATGCCCGCGTCCAGATACTGATGCGTGGTCGCCTGAATGCGTTGGATGCGTTCGGCTTCACCGGACTTTTCCAGATAGATTTCAGGCAAGGTCAGGCGGAACGTGGAAGGTGCGTCGCCGACGATCTGTTCCACCTGTTGCCAGTATTCGGGCTGCGACGTGAATTGGTCCACAGCGATGACGGCCCATTTGGTCAGGTCTACGCCGGGTCGCGGCAAAAAGACTTCCGGGACAAGGATACCGAGGTCGGGATAGGTTTTCATGGAGTGGGGTCTCAGGGTGAACGCCCGACATGAGTAGCGCGCAACAGGCCGGCCACGCGTTACTCAAGGCTGCGTTTCTGGTTAAGCAGGCTCTGTCGACGCGATGGCGGTTTGCGCAAACTCGATCACGATCTCGGCGACTTCGGCGCCGACGCGCGTCTGGGCTTCTTTGGTGGCGGCCCCAATGTGCGGCGAGCCGATGACGTTGTCGAGCTTGAGCAGCTTCCAATCGGTGGGCGGCTCTTCGGCGAAGACATCGAGCGCGGCGGCCGCGACCTTGCCGCTGGTGAGGGCGTCATACAAAGCGTCCTCGTTGATGATGCCGCCGCGGGCGCAGTTGATGATCCGCACGCCGGTCTTCATCCTGGCAAACTGCTCGGCACCGATCATGTTGGCAGATTCTTTGGTCTTGGGTAAATGCAGGGTGATGTAGTCGGCTGTCGCCAGCAGTTCGTCCAGCGAAACGTATGTGACGCCAAACGCGCCTCTGGCTGTGGGATCGTAGGCGATGATCTTCATGCCCAACAGGCTGGCTCGTTTGGCGGTTTCTGCGCCAATGTGACCAAAGCCGATCACGCCGAGGGTCTTGCCGGCAACCTCGTCACCCTCAAATGATTTCTTGTCCCATTTTTCGGCTTTGAGGCTGGCCGTGGCTTTATAAAGTGAACGGGCGAGCATGAAGATGTAGCCAATTGCCAGCTCGGCGACGGACGCCGAGGAGGCCCGCGGGGTGTTCTTGACGACGATGCCTTTGCTGCGCGCGTGCTCCACGTCGATGGTGTCGAGGCCCACGCCGCCGCGCACAATCAACTTCAGGTTCGGGCAAACATCAATGAGCGGTTGGCGGATTTTGGTGCGGGAGCGCACGACCACCATGTCGTAGCCGGGCAGGACGGTCGGCAGTTGTTCGGGCGTGATGTCGAAGTGGGTATCCACCGTCAGACCGGCGGCACGCATTTGTTCAAGGCACTCTTTTTCGGTTTTGTCGCAGACCAGGACTTTCACGATGCTTTCTCCTATGTAGATAGAGTATGACGATTCAACAAATCGGAACAGGCCACGTCGGACTTGCCCGGCTCGGGGCAGGCAATTATGCGTAGCAGCATTCTAACCAGCGCCTCCTCCCTTGTCAACGGATAGCCATCAAGAGAAAAACGTGTCGAATGTACTTTGTGGTTTGCCTGACAGGCGGTTATAATGGGCAAGCAGGAAACGAAGTACCCAGTAGACCAATAGGCGGGGCAACACATGCCCCAAGTGTTTACGTGTCTACCTCATTCTATCTCACCCCAACAGGAGAATACCATGTCCGACACAGTGAAACGCGCGCATAACTTCAACGCCGGTCCGTCCGTTCTACCGCTGCCGGTGCTGGAACAGGCTCAACGAGAGCTACTCGATTTCAAAGGCACTGGCATGTCGGTGATGGAAATCAGCCACCGCTCAAAGGAATTTGAAGCGGTCATTGGCGAAGCGGAACAGGATCTGCGCGCCTTGCTGGGCATTCCGGCCAACTACAAAGTGCTGTTTCTGCAAGGCGGAGCCACGCTGCAATTTGCCATGATCCCGATGAACCTGCGCGCGGCCGGCGCGCCGGCCGATTACATCGTGACAGGTGCCTGGAGCAAGGCGGCCGTCAAAGAGGCCAAAAAACTCGGCACCACCAAGGTCGCCTACAGCGCCGAAAGCAGCAACTTCAAGCAGCTGCCCACCCAATCGGATCTGAACTTGGACCCGCAAGCGGCCTATTTGTATTTTTGCTCCAACGAGACCATTCACGGCGTCGAATTCAAAGACGAACCCGCCGCTCCTGCAGGCGTGCCGCTGATTGTGGATACTTCATCGGATTTTATCAGCCGCCCGATCGATGTTTCGAAGTATGGTCTCATCTATGCCGGCGCGCAGAAGAACGCCGGGCCAGCGGGCGTCGTTGTCACGATCATTCGCGAAGACCTGCTGGAGCGCGTTCCCGAGAATCTGCCCGTCATGCTCGACTACAAGGCGCAGGTGGCCGGTGGATCCATGCACAACACTCCGCCGTGCTTCGCCATCTATGTGGTGGGCCTGGTCTTCAAATGGGCGCTCGGCCTGGGAGGCTTGGCGGAAGTTCAGCGCCGCAATGAAGTCAAAGCGAACCTCATCTACCAGGTCATCGACGAAAGCGGCGGCTTCTACACAAGCCATGCCGTGCCAGATGCCCGCTCCAAGATGAACATCACCTTCCGTCTGCCCAGCGAAGAACTGGAAGACACCTTCGCCAAAGAGTCCAAGAAGCAGAACATGATTGGCCTGAAAGGCCATCGCTCGGTTGGGGGGATGCGGGCCTCAACCTACAATGCTCTGCCGCTCGAATCGGCGCAAGTTCTGGCGGAATTCATGAAGGAGTTCCAGCGGAAGAACGGCTAAGCACATTAGGTTGCTCAAGCCCAAAGGTAGGCGATAAGGCGGGGTCGTAGCCATGCGACTCCGCCTTCCTGTCGATTGCACCGCAGGGACAACAGTTATTGCCGAAGGTCTGGTTATGGTCTAGAACTGCACGAGTTGGGATCTGAGCGTGTCGCGCTTGTCACTCGCAAATTCGTGCGCCAGTTTTATGGTCTTCATCGACGACGGGTCAGCGGCAAGTCGCGATGATCGAGTGCCGCGAGAAACACTATCCGTATCTCACCCAAACCTGATCGTGCTGCTGATCGCTCAGCCCATACGTCACAGAAAAACGAACGATGCTACAATAACACATCATGGTCGGGAAATTCAGCCGGTTCCCCAATGGCCGTCTCACTCTGGGCTTGTTGACACACGGAGGCGGCGATCCCGTCAGCCACTTCGTCTGGTCGGGCGCAGCCCAGGTGGCGCAGGAACGCGACGTCAATCTGATCTGCTTCCCCGGAAAGCCGCTGCGCTCGCCACACGGCTATGAAGCGCAGTCCAACGTCTTGTACGAACTGGTCGATACTGGCCGCCTCGACGGGCTGGTCGTCTGGCTGGCCGGGCTGACCCTGCGCGTCAATCTGCAGGAAGTACAAGATTTCCTCAAACGCTATCAACCTCTGCCCATGACCACCGCCGGCGTTTGCCTGCCCGGCATCCCCGGCGTGACCGTAGATAACTATCACAGCATGCATGAAGTGATTGTGCACCTGATTGAAGCCCACCACTGCACGCGCATCGCCTTTGTGCGCGGGCCGGAGAATCATCAGGAAGCTGAGGATCGCTATCGAGGGTATGTCGATGCCTTGGCTGAGCACGGGCTGGCTTATGATCCCGAGCGCGTCGTGATCAGCGACTTCAAAGAAAGCGGCGGCAGCGCGGCGCTGCACGAACTGCTTGATCAGCGCCGGGTTCAATTCGACGCGCTGGCTGCGGCCAGCGACAACATGGCTATCGGCGCGCTGAAGGCCTTGCAGGCGCGCGGTGTGCGCGTGCCCGACGATATCGCCATCGCCGGACTCAACGACGAAGCGCAGAGTGATGTCATCTCACCGCCGCTGACCACCAGCTCGCTACATTTCTACGAGCAAGGCCGCGCCGCAACGGAGATGATACTGGATTTGATCGCGGGCAAGCCCATACCCGATCGGGTAGTGCTACCCACCCGGCTATTGATCCGGCAATCATGCGGCTGTCCCGACCCGTTGATGACACAAGCCAGCGTCGATCCCACCGTCTTCATCGCGGAACCGTTTGAAGCGGCTTTTGCAGCGTGTCGTGCTTGCCTGCTGAATGATATGACGGTGTCCACCGCACTGCCGGCGTCCCGGCTGGCGGCCGTCATCGACGCATTTGCCGCTGATATTCAGACAGCCACGGCCAATGTCTTTTTGCCCACCCTTTCCGAGGCGATTCGCCAGACCGCGGCGCAGGGCGATGCGGTGTCTCGCTGGCATGAAGTGATCTCCGGCCTGCGGCAGCGCACACTCAATGGCTTAGGCGCCGAGCGCAAACGCCAGCACGCCGAAAACCTATGGCAGCAGGCGCGCGTCCTGATCGGTGAAACGGCTCAGCGCACGCAGGCGTATCAAGTGCTGCAGGCCGAGCTGCAAACGCAAGTCCTGAGCGAGATCAATCAAACCCTCAGCGCCACCATCGATCTGGATGAAGTGTCCGAAGTACTCGTCAACACGCTGCCGCGCCTCGACATTCCGCGCTTCTACCTGTCCCTGTACGAAAATCCCGCTGCACCGGCAGACCAGGCCCGCTTGATCTTGGCAGGCGATCGGACTGGGCGGTTCGATCGGGCGATAGGTGAACGACAGTTTCCTGCGCGTCAGCTGGTCCCGAGCGGCTTGCTGCCTCCCGATCGCTTCAGCTTGATTATCGAGCCTCTCTACTTTCGCGCTGATCAACTTGGCTTCATTCTGCTGGAAGCCGATTCGCGCCGGGAAGAGGTGTATGAGATTCTGCGCGGCCAGATCAGCGGCGCCTTGAAGCGCGTGCTGCTAGCACAGCACAATATCGAACTGTTCAACGAAGCCGTACAGGCGCGGCAAGTGGCCGAAGAAGGCCGGCGTCTGGCCGAAGAAGCTGATTCGCTCAAAAGTCGTTTTCTGGCAACCGTGAGCCACGAATTGCGAACGCCGTTGACACTCATCGTGGGCACGATCGAAATGATGCTGCGCGAGGAGATGCCCGATCGCACTGCTCTTTCCGCCTCTTTCCTGCGTGACCTCAAGAACATCCGCGCCAGCGCGCAGCATCTGGCGCGCCTCATCGGCGATGTGCTCGATCTGGCCAGCAGTCAGGCGGGTGAACTGCGCTTGACCAGTGAGCCGCTGGATTTAGGCGAGACGCTGAAAGAGGTGATCTGGTTGGGTGAACTGATGGCGCGCGAAAAAGGATTAGTCTGGCGTGCTGCGCTGCCCGATCGGCTGCCGCTGGTCTGGGGTGATCGAACGCGACTCAAGCAGGTTGTGCTGAATTTGATCGGCAACGCTACCAAGTTCACCGAACAGGGTGACGTGACGTTGGCCGTCTCAGTGGAAGATCAGGTTGTCACCGTGACCGTCAGCGACACCGGCGTGGGCATCGCGCCCGAGGAACAGGAAGCTATTTTCGACGAGTTCCATCAATCGGATCGCACAACGCAGCGCGGCTATGGCGGCATCGGGCTGGGCCTCGCGGTGACGCGCCGGCTAATCGAATTGCACGGCGGTCAGATCGGAGTGCGATCATCAGGCGAGGAAGGGGCAGGCTCCACATTCTATTTTACGCTACCGGTGCTAGAGGGGTCGGTCGCTCCCGCCGATCGATCGGATGGCCGATCCCGCGTGGTACTGCTGATCACTGAGCGCGTCGACGCTGGCGCCAAGCTGCGCGCCCATCTCGTGCGCCGAGGCTTTGAGGTGGAGGAACTGGCGATCGAGCAAAATGCCGGATGGTTGGCGCAGGTGGTTGCTGCTCCGCCCGGCGCGATCGTGCTGGATTTGCAGCCCGCCGGAGAGCTGGGGTGGGAATTGATGCGATCGCTGAAACAGAATCCGGCTACGCAGGCTGTGCCCGTCATTTTCTACGCACTGGCCGTCGAAGAGAACAACGGCTCACTGTTTGAAGTGGATTACTTGACCAAACCCGTAGACGCGGCCGATCTGCTCCGCGTCCTGGAGCGGCAGGGGTTCAGCCACTGGGAAGTCAATACCGATAGGCGCATTCTGGTCGTGGACGACGAACCGGGCATCCTCGAATTGCACACCCGCCTGATCGAATCACAGGTGCCGGGCTGCCGGGTCTTTTCCGCCACAAACGGTCGGCAGGCTTTGGCCGTGATGGAGCGTGAACGTCCGGCACTGGTATTGCTCGATCTGATGATGCCCGAGATGGATGGCTTCACCGTGCTCGAAATGATGCGCCAGCGCGAAACTCTGCGGGATGTGCAAGTGGTGGTGCTCACGGCGCAGATTTTGACAGCGGAAGACATGGCACGCTTGCAACAGGGTGTCGCCGCGGTTTTGGAAAAGGGCCTTTTCAGCACAACAGAAGTCATGACGCAGATCTCGACCACGCTGGCGCGGCGCAAACATTTGGGCAGCGAGGCGCAGCGTATTGTGCGGCAGACGATGGCGACCATTCACGAACGCTATGCCGAGCCGCTCACCCGCGATGATCTGGCGCAGCGTTTAGGTGTGAGCGAACGCCATTTGAATCGCTGTTTCCAGCAAGAAATGGGACTACCGCCGATGACGTACCTCAATCGTTACCGCGTGAAGTGCGCCAAAGAATTGCTGGAGCAGGGCGATCACAGCGTCACCGAAGTGGCGCTGGCCGTTGGCTTCTCGGACAGCAATTATTTCGGCCGCGTGTTTCGTCAGGAGGTCGGCGTCTCACCCGGCGCCTATCAACGCGGCGATCGCTCCTCACAAGTCTGAATCCACTTGTTTCACGCTTGCTTCCTGCGCAAATCACGCGACAAAAGACGATCCACGTCATCATTAAAGCCGTAACATCCTCGCCGTAAGAAGTTCGTCTCAAATGTACGAGAACCTGTCCTATCTGTGCGAGACCGAATTAGGTATTTTGGCATACACTCAAGGCCAATGGCATTCTATGCTTGACGAAGTCATTCTCCTGAGGCACCTTAGCGCTCACTTGGACCCCATGACCAGGACATGCATCGTCGGTGAAACCGATCCATTTGTCGCCAGCCTGCTCCAACGCTTTGCCGAAGCAAGCGGCTTAGCGGTCGTGCGGGTCCAAGTAGGACAGGACTTGCCCGATCTGGTACGACAGGTTCTACCCGTCGTCATCATACTCGACGCGGAATTGCCTGGCAAAATCCGCGGTTGGGAAGCAGCGCGCGAATTGAAATCTGACGCCGAGACCAGCCGCATTCCGATCATCTCGTGCTCGTGGCTAACTGAAGCCAAGGCGCGCGCTTTGGTCGATACAGCGGCCGGCCATTTGCAGAAACCCGATCTGCACTACGAAGATTTCGTGGCTGCGCTGCAGGCGGTCGGCGTGGAGATCGGACGTCAGATTGCCGATTAAGATACGGCGTCTCAATTCAACGAATTGGATTGAATACAAGACGATCCCTTGTAGTCTCTGATCGATTCAGCGGATGATGTTCCGCAAGGAGTAGGATATGACCCCAGATCGTAAACAAACTGGAGTGGTGGCGGCCGCGAAAACCAGTGACACCGCAGCGCCAGGTGTCTTGCGGCAGATCGGGCAATCCAAAGAGTTTGGCGTTCTCATCGCGCTGGCCATTCTGTGTGTGTTTATGTCGTTGGCCAGCCCGTATTTTGCTACATCCAAAAACATCTTCAACGTGCTGCAGGGCATGTCCACGATCGCAATTGTGGCGATCGGCGAAACGATGGTGCTAGTGGCTGGCGGACTGGACTTATCGGTCGGCGCCGTATTAGCCGTTGGCGCGATGGTCACAGCACGCACGATGACCTATCACGGTTTCAATCCGTGGATCGCGGTCGGTGCAGGCTTGCTGGCGGGCCTGATCTTTGGAACGGTCACTGGTCTGATTATCACCAAGGGCAAGATCAACCCGTTCATTACCACACTTGGCATGTTGAGCATCGGACGCGGGCTCGCTTACCTGCTGGCCACGGGTTTGCAAGGCACGGTCGCCAGCAACGTTCCGATGCGTGACGAAGGTGTGAACTTCCTTGGAGCAGGATACGTCGGGCCGGTGCCGTTTTCGGTGATGATTATGGTGTTCCTGGTGATCGTGTTTAGCATCTTCATGGCCAAGACGGTGCTCGGCCGCCAGATTTATGCCGTAGGTACGAACGAACAGGCCGCGCGTCTGTCGGGTGTCAATGTCGATCGGGTGCGACTGTTTACGTATATGGCGACCGGTGTGCTGGCGGCTTTAGCGGGTGTGATGACGGCTGGCCTGCTCTCGACGGCTGCGACTAATCTGGGCATCGGCGTGGAGCTGGATGTCATTGCCGCGACCATCATTGGCGGCACGAGTATGTCGGGCGGCGATGGCACGGTATATGGTGCCTTGATCGGCGCAGCAATTATGGCGGTAGTGCGTAACGCGTTTGTCTTGCTGAATCTGCCCCTGGCGCTGCAAACCATCACGATCGGCGTCGTGATCATTCTCGCCGTTGCGCTCGATCGCTTCCGCGGCATGCGCAGCAAACGTACGTCGTAAACGTGATCCATGGAGAAGTCAATCGACGATGAAAGGAGGATCGATCAGGAGGAAAAACCGTTTTCGCTACAGTTTTTGCGGTCCGTTCGCCCATATTCTATACTATTTCACAGGAGGAATTTCCCATGAAGCGCATATTTAGCATCCTTGCCGTATTGGTTGTGATCTCGATGTTGATCACGTCCTGCGGCACACCCACGCCCGCGCCGACTGCGGCTCCGCAGCAACCCGCAGCACAACAGCCGACGCAGCCTCCGGCACAACAGCCAACGCAACCGCCAGCCAAACCTGCCGCGCCAGCCGCGCCGAAGTTTGATTCGATGGGGGCGGCGGCGGATGAGGGCACCGTGAAGCCGGTGGACAAGCAGCCGTCGAAGCCGCTGCGCATCGCGGTGTTG